>Ga0315282_10004816_pt1 | contig 23315 bp, 13 predicted proteins | sample YL17G07_20_MG_FD_203693 | JGI IMG/M metagenome (GOLD analysis project Ga0315282, IMG submission 203693) | Sediment microbial communities from Yellowstone Lake, YNP, Wyoming, USA - YL17G07_20 | ecosystem: Environmental > Aquatic > Freshwater > Lake > Sediment | place: USA: Wyoming | collected... | reverse complement strand
TTTTTCGCAGACGTGGGTGCCCGTCCAGCCCGGAATCTTCCCCGGGCAGTCCAGGACGATGCCCCGCTCGGGGTCGATGATGCCCGGGCTCCCGACGCCGATGCCCACGAAATCCCCGCGGTCAGCGACGCCCGCGGCGAGGCAATCCTTGGCGGCGCGCGCCATCTTGTCCAGGAGTTGGGGGCCGCCGAGGTGCTCTTCGGTGGGGAAACTGAGCCGATGGCGGATGTTCCCGGCAGCATCCACCACCCCCACCTTGACGTTCGTCCCCCCGATGTCAATCCCAAGAGCGACGGCCATAATGGCCCACCAGAGCAAGCCGCAAAGGCCAAAACACCGAATCAGAATGGTAGGCCCGTCGGCCTTGCTGCTGCAAGCAAAAAGGCCCGGCTACTGCGTGGCGCCGGGGGCAGGTTGGTCGGGTTGCTGCTGCTGACCCAAGCGCTGCAGGAAGGCTGCGGAGGGTTGCCTGGCCGGGAAGCCCTCCGTAGCTCCGCAGGAGCGGAGGAGGGCACCCGCCGGACATGCCTTTTGGGTAGAGCGTCTCCCGAGTGGAGGTATCCGCACGCGGTGCGTCGCCAGGTTCTCGACGTCGCCTGGCTCATCCTTCACGTTCGCCGAACCGCCCCGGTCCGGCCGCACGGGCGTGCTCCCGGGCGATGCGGAAGAAGTTCCGCAGCAGCTTGAACCCGTCCGGGTAGGCTGCCAGCGGCGCTTCGGGGTGAAACTGGGTGCCGTAGATGGGCCGGTGCCGGTGGACGAAGGCCTGCACCCGGCAGTCCCGGGAACCGGCAAGGAGCTTGAGGGCCGGTCCCAGGGCCTTCACCTCCCAATAGTGGTATTCCTGAACCCGGAGGTGGCGCCCCAGGCCGTCAAAGATCGGGTCGCGGCGGAGGACCCGCACCGAGTAGACGCCCCATTCCTTGAAGTGGCCCAGGCGGTAGCCCGCCGGGTCCGGCTCGCCGGGACGCAGCTGTCTCATCGGTCCGATGCGGCTGCCGAAGAACGTCGCCAGGATCTGGTGGCCGCCGCAGAGCCCGATCTGCGCCACCGCGCTTTCCACCACGGCGCGACGATAGGGTTCGAACCTGAGAACGTCATAGTCCTTGTAGTCGGTCCCGCCCCCGGAGTGGACGATGGCGGCCGGCCGGAGGTCGCGGACGAGACGCGGATGCATGCGTTTGAAGTGCAGCGTCAGACACACGTCGCCCGAAAGTTTTTCGAGCACCTTCTGGGTCCGGAACCACCCCTCGCTCCCGCGATAGGATTTCACCGTATCGGTCACGACGTAGAGAATCACCGCGTCTCTCCCCCGCCCTGAGGCCCCCCGACCGGACTCACCGCCAGAGCCGAAGCCTCCCCGAAACCGCGGTTCGCCGCACTCAGTCGTACCGCCCCCGGCTCGCCGCGACCCGTGACTTATAGGGGAAGTCTTCGACCGGGTAGTTACAGATTCCCATGACCTGGAAGAGGTCCGAGTACTTGGCGCCGGGCGCGACGTGCCCGATGACGGCGAGCATCTCCCGCGTGACCATCCGGTCGAAAGCCGCCACCGCGGCGCCGCCCGGCATGAGGTCGAGGCAGCTTGCCTGGACGCCCGGGATGCACCACCCGTGCACGTTGATGTCGCTGTCCGAGATCTGCCACCTGCCGTCGACGAAGGCCTCGGCGAGCGAGTGCCCGGCGCGTCCGTCGGGGGTCCAGTGGAACGTCATGCGCGCGGGGATGCCCGCGACCTGGGCGAGCGTGACAAACACCCGGCTCGCCTCGTTGCAGTAGGCATAACCGCGCGCGAGGATGTCCTCCTCGGTCCCCCCGACCTCGCGGATTCGAGGCGGGACCGGGTGCGGCCAGATGAGTTGGCGCCAGACCCGCTCGAGGATCCGTGCGGCCTTCTCCGCGTCCGTCTTGGCACCCTTCACCGCGACCTCGACGAACCGCTCGAGGCGCGGCCGCGTCGTGCGCTCGTACCGGGTCTCCGTCGGCGTGTGCGCCGAGTAGAGGTATTCGGCGGTCTCCGGCGTCAGCTGCACCATGCGCACCGCGGGCTGCTCGTAGTCGATCTCTCCCGGGCGATAGGGAATCGCGCGCTTCCATCCCTCGACTTTGATGGGCAGTCCTTCACACCCGCGCAGCCGTGCCGGAGGCGTCTTCATGACGATGTCCTCAACCTCGTGTCCAATCCTCGGCGGAGCGCCCGCATGCGGGCCCGTATTCTCCGCCAAACCCGCGCTTTTTTCCACATCTTGCGGCTGGGGAGTTGCGCACCCCCGTCGCCCCTACTTGCTTCCTGTGCGGTAGTGCTCCAGCACCGCCATCGAGAGCACCTCGTCCCACTGGATCTGCTGGATGTCATCCTTGGCGCGCCAGGCGCCCGGAGCGATGGCGAGCGACAAGGGCAGCATCTCGCAGGTGAAGAGGCCGGAGAGGCCATGCTTGCGGAAAAGCTCGACTTGGGCCTCGATGCGCGGGCCGGTGAGCGTCTCGCACGTCCCGAACTGCATCAGCTCGTAATAGATGGCTGTGCGCACCTCGGGGTCGTCAACCGCCCAATAGACCGCCGCGAGCGCGTCCCGGTCCCAGTAGAGCTGCCATTGGTCGGGCCCCGGCTTGTGCGCCTTCCACCAGTCCAGCAGCGCCTGCGCGATCTTCCCGTCCTTCACGCCGGCGTCGGCAAAGTAGACGTTGTAGCCGAGAAACCAGGTGCAGTCACGCCAGTGGTCGCCGGGCGTGGCCGTGCGCGTGACAGCCGTATCGAGGAACTCATCCGCCTCGGCGGCCGCCTTTTCGTAGCCCGGGACCGTGCCGAGGAGCTTGAGTCCGACGTAGGCGCCGCCGCTCACCTGGTCGAGAGCGGTGTTACCGAGCCGGTTCCACGCCCCGCGCAACTCGTCCATCACCTCGTAGGTGCGCCAGTCGCCGGTGAGGTTCCAGTGGAGCCAATGTCCGAGCCAGTTGGTCCCGTAGCCGTCCATCGCCGTGCCGCCGGGGCGGTCGTAGTCGCGCCCGGCGCCCCAGTAGGCGGAATGCCGCCGGCCAAGTCCGTTCCACTCGGCGTTGCGGCTGCTCCAGTGCTTGATCATCAGGTCACGGACGTTCTTGAGGTGTGCCTCCGCCGCGCGCCAGTAGCGCGTCTCGCCCGTGCGCAGCCACAGCGCGAACATGCGGTAACTCATCATCGTGTTTCCGTGCCGCCAGCCGTCGTAGGAGTCGCCGTTGTCACCCATGCCCCAGGTGCCCAGGACCGGCCCGGGTTCGTTGGATTTGTAGGCCCACATCAGGTCGCCGTAGTTCATCATCCCCAGCCAGCCGAAGTCGTAGACCGACCGCTCGCAGAAGGCCGTCCGGGTAGCCAGGACCCCCTCCGTCTTCGGGAACGGCCTGTCGGCGAAGGGCATGATCATTCCGGCGGCGCGCGTGCCGCGCCAGCTGTACCAGACCGGGTCGGCGTATGGCTGAGGCGGGTCGTCGAGCGCCGCGGCGACGGCCGCGGCGCTCGCGGCCTCGGCCGCGGAGTGGAATGCGTAGAAGACGTCGTGGGTGAAAGAGATGCCTTCCATCCCATCGGGCCAGCCGGAGGCGCGCAGGTCGAGCACGAGCCCGCCGTGGTCCGGCCAGATCCAGGCGGCGAGCGTCCGCGACTTCGGGTCGTAGGAGAGCTCCTTCGGGTACAGGTAGGCCATGTCGCGGAAGGACGCCGTCACGCCGAACGCCTCGCCCGTCAGGTCGAGCCAGCCCCCGGTCTTCTCGGTTCCCTTCCTGAGGACGTTGGCGCCGAGGCCGACCTGCCAGTCAAGCGGAAAGGCGCGGTACTCGAGGTGGAAGACGTCGTCGGGGCCCGTGGCCAAGAGATACGCCGGGCCGTCCCCGGCGAACAGTGTGGGCGCATCGAGTCCGGCGGCGGTGAACCGCGGGGGGTCGGCGAAGTGGATGGGCAGAAGGAGCGCCAGCCGGCGGATGTTGGTCGTCTGCGGGTCGCCCCGGAAGATGAACGTGTGCTGAACGCGGAGGAAGGGCTTGCCCAGGTAGGCATGTATCCAGATATGATATTCGCTCCCGTCGGCGCCGGGGCCGAAGGTCCCCGCGAGACGCACGACGGTGCGCAACGGGCCGGCCTCGACGACCTCGGCGGCATACGTGCCCGGCTGCGCGCTCACGCGGGTCTCCTCGCCGCCTCCTTCCGGCCGCATCCACTGAGGCCCGCCGGGGACGGACGGTTCGCCGCGTTTCACGGGACGTGAAGTGCCCTTGAGCAGGTCGCGCGCAGCGTAGGGCCGCGTGGGCCGGGCCGGGGCCTGTGCCTGGAGGTCGAAGAACTGGTCCTGTCCGCCCGGGCGAACGACCTGTTCCTCCGCATCGTACCGCCCGTTGCCGTTGAGGTCGACCCAGACCTCCCGCAGGAACTCGAACCTCCTCTTGCCCACCGAGAACTTCAGCGCGCCGGTATCGACGGTGATCGCCTCGTCGGTCTCGACGACGGCGTTTCCCCCGGCGGGGGCCGCGGCTGCCGCGCCGACGACGACCGACTGTTTGGCTTCGCCGTTGGCCGGGATGTCGGCCTGGTAATCAAGGAGCGCCCAGCGGATGGAGCCGTCGCTCCACCGCGACAGCACCCGCGCCTGGCAGGCGCCGTTGGCGAGGCTGATCTCCTTGACGTCGCGCACCTTCCCCTCAGGGAAGGGGACGCCCCCGGTGATGGGCCAGGCCTTGCGCGCCACGCCCGTGTGGTCCTCGACGCGCAGGTCGACGAGCCGCTCGACGGGGCCGTTGGCAGCATCGCAGAGAGACGTCCACAACACCGGGAGAACCGTCCCCAGGAGAACCGTCAGCACTCCGTGTTGCATGGCAAAGGTTCCTTTCCATGCCCCGGTGCCTGCTTCCAGCCGGTGAATCACTGGCAGACAAGGGGAAAGGAGTTGTGGGTCCGCCCGCGGGGGATTCAGGTCTCGCCGCGCCTTGGACCGACAGGGCGCCCACCGAGTGGGCACCCGACCTGTCCCCACATGTTCCTCCGGTGACCTCCTCTCACCTGTCTGCTTTCCAGTTCGTCCGCCGCGGCGGACCGGGAGATGGGCTGTCTTCGATTCCGCCATGCGGCCCGGACCAGCTTGTCCAGGACTTGGCCGCTGCCAAGGTGCTCTTCAGTGGGGAAACTGAGCCGACGGCGGATGTTGCCGGCTTCATCCACCACCCGCACCTTGACGTTCGTCCCCCCGATGTCAATCCCAACAGCGACGGTCATAGCATCCCGCACAGAGAGTCTGCTTCCAATAGGCCGACGCATTGCCAGCGAACGGCAGACCGGACGCGTGCCAGGCGTAGCCGGAAAACGTGCTCGCACGCCCAGCCGGAAAGAGAGCCCGGAAAAGCCTGGCGCCTACCGCCGCGGCAGTGACCACTCCTGGCCATCAGAGCCCCTATGACTGCTAACGACCGTGGACTGGAAGCGGGCACCGGCGGGGATTAGGTCACCATCGAGGTCCTGCTCCCGGCCGTCACTGGGGACCAATGCAGCCCCTGGCTTGGGAATCACGTCCCCGGCGTTCGTTCCGTCACCGCTGTAGAGAGGCTTCCCGTCAGGGCGCTGGTTGGAGGCCACGTTCACTTCTGCCTGCTGATTGATGACGAAGACGCGCCTTCCTGTCACCCCGTACTCCTTGGGCCACGCGTAGGCGCACCACCTTGTCTCCTGCGCATCGGCGTTCAATGGGTCCGCGACAGGACCGGCACCAGCGTCCCCGGAAATGGCCGGTCCGGCGTTGGTGGGCAGGTAGACGATGTAGCAGTAGCCGGTCTTGGTGACGATGCCAAGCTTGTTCACCTTGCCCATGGCACCCGGGAACATCTCTCCCGGCGCGAGGGTTCTGCTTCTCCCTCTGACGATAGCGCTTCCGCAAAGTTCTCGCAGGCACCCGTACTCCCCAGCCCCATCCCCGTCCTGGTCCACGAAGCAGCGCACGACAAACGTGGTCTGGGCCGCGGCGAGGGAGCGCAAAGTCCCAGCGGCGGCCGTCTCGTGCCCTGCGATCTGCTCCTCGGAGGGCGCCGCCGCTGCGGAGGCAGCTGGGGCGGGCCTTGTCGAAGGCGGCGGAACCAGTTCGATCTTGGAGGTCGCCGCTGCGCAACCCCCCAGTGCGAGCATCACGGCACACACTCCCACGACCGTCCCGGCTCCTCGCACAGTCATCCTCTTCCCTCCTCCGATGGCCAAGGACGGAGAACCAACCGGGCCACCTTTCCGCAACCATGGGAAACAGGTGCCTGGACACGCCGCTTCAATCGTAGGTTCGTCGGTTCTCCTGCTGCAAGAAAAAAACCGCCCGGTCCGAAGGGACCGGGCGGAAGGACAAAACCCGGCGATGACCTACTTTCGCACCTCTCGGCACTATCATCGGCCCAGGAGGCTTAACGACTGAGTTCGGGATGGGATCAGGTGTGTCCCCCCTGGCATGGTCGCCGGGAAAAGGATTCGAGGCAAGTGGGAGCGCTTCACTGGACGCTGGACGCTGCTCCGTGGCCACCTCCGCCGAGAGTTCGGCGGAGAAGGAGCGCACGGAGCTGTGTGGTCAAGCCGAACGGCCGATTAGTACCGGTCAGCTCAGCCCATTGCTGGGCGTACACCTCCGGCCTATCAACCCGGTAATCTTCCGGGGGCCTTCAGGGAGAGTTCATCTTGGAGGGGGTTTCACGCTTAGATGCCTTCAGCGTTTATCCCTGCCTGACGTAGCTACCCAGCGGTGCCCTTAGCAGGACAACTGGGACACCAGAGGTCAGTCCGTCCTGGTCCTCTCGTATTAAGGACAGCTCTCCTCAACTCTCCTGCGCTCACGACGGATAGGGACCGACCTGGCTCACGCCGGTCTAAACCCAGCTCGCGTACCGCTATTAATCGGCGGACAGCCGAACCCTTGGGAGCTTCTCCACCCCCAGGATGCGATGGGCCGACATCGAGGTGCCAAACCTCCCCGCCGCTATGGACGCTCGGGGGAGATCAGCCTGTTATCCCCGGGGTACCTTTTATCGGTTGATCGACGGCCCTCCCACGAGGAACCGCCGGGTCACTAAGCCCTGCTTTCACATCTGCTCGAGTTCCCACTCTCACAGTGAAGCACCCTTCTGGCCTTATCCTCCACGTGCGATTGCCAACCGCACTGAGGGTGCCTTGGGACCCCTCCGTTACTTTTTAGGAGGGCACCGCCCCAGTGAAACTGCCCACCTGACACGGTCCCTCGACCGGATTCACGGTACGAGGTTAGAGTGCCAGCATAGAAAGAGTGGTATTTCACTGTCGACTCCCTCCGAACTAGCGTCCGGAGTTCACCGTCTCCCACCTATGCTACACATCCCACACCAGCACCCAATGCCAGGCTACAGTAAAGGTCCACGGGGTCTTTCCGTCCCGTCGCGAGAACGCGGCATCCTCACCGCGACTACAATTTCACCGAGCCTCTTGCTGAGACAGCGCCCAAGTCGTTACGCGTTTCGTGCACGTCGGAACTTACCCGACAAGGAACTTCGCTACCTTAGGACCCTCATAGTTAGGGCCGCCGTTTACCAGAGCTTCAGTTCAGAGCTTCGGCCCCCGAAGGGACCTAACCCCTCCCCTTAACTGACTGGCACTGGGCACGCGTCAGTCTCTATACATCCTCTTGCGAGTTAGCAGAGACCTGTGTTTTTAGTAAACAGTCGCCTGGGCCGTTTCTCTGCGGCCCCCGTCAGCTTGTCCCGTGAAAGAGACGCACCACCAGGGGCACCCCTTGTCCCGAAGTTACGGGGTAATTTTGCCGAGTTCCTTAGCAAGAGTTCTCTCGAGCGCCTGTGGATACTCTCCTCGCCTACCTGTGTCAGTTTGTGGTACGGGCACCGCTGGGACTTGCTAGGGGCTTTTCTTGTGGAGACCGATGATCACTTCGCCACAAAATGGGCTCGTCATCACCCCTGGGGTGTTTGGACGTCCCGGATTTACCTGGGACCACCCCGCAGGCTTGAACGCACATTGCTACCCGCGCGCTGACCTGGGGTCCCCCGTCCCCCCATCGCTCAAACGCCCCACCGGTGGTACCGGAATATTAACCGGTCCTCCATCGCCTACGCCTTTCGGCCTCGACTTAGGTCCCGACTAACCCTGGGCGGATGTACCTACCCCAGGAAACCTTAGGCTTTCGGCGAGAGGGATTCTCACCCTCTTTATCGTTACTCATGCCGGCATTCTCACTTCTCCGTCGTCCACCCGTCCTCACGGTCGGGCTTCAACCTACAGGAGAACGCTCCCCTACCATCCTTGCGGATCCACGGCTTCGGTCACACACTTAGTCCCGATCATTATCGGCGCGGAAGCGCTCGACTGGTGAGCGGTTAAGCACTCTTTAAATGGTGGCTGCTTCTAAGCCAACATCCCAGCTGTCTCGGCACTTCCACTTCCTTTCTCACTGAGTGTGTGTTAGGGACCTTAGCCGGTGGTCTGGGCTGTTTCCCTCTTGTCTTAGGAGCTTATCCCCCTAAGACCGACTCCCGTACGCCCCAGAACGGTATTCGGAGTTCGACTGAGAGTGGTAGGTTGGTAGACCCCCAACACTCAACCGGTCGCTCTACCCCCGTCTGGGTCAAGCACGAGGCTAGCCCTAAAGCTATTTCGGGGAGAACCAGATAGCTCCGGGTTTGATAAGACTTTCACTCCTCCCCACAGCTCATGCCATGGCTTTTCAACGCCAACGGCTTCGGGCCTCCAAGGGCTGTTACACCCTCTTCACCCTGGCCATGGGTAGATCACCCGGATTCGGGTCGATTGCCGACGACAGGGGTCGCGCTATTCGCACTCGCTTTCGCTACGGCTCCGTCCCTGAAGGACTTAGCCACGCCGCCGACAGTCACTCGCCGGCCCATTATGCAAAAGGTACGCGGTCACACATTCCGGTCCCGTCTCGGGAAGCTGTCACTGCGGAGGGAAAGGGGGGCTCACGGCCGGGCTCCTGGCCCGCAGGGCCTCACTTGACGATTTCCCTGGCACCCTGCTCCAGGGCACGGCCCTCCTTGGTGCCCGTCAGCCAACTATCCACGTTTCGGGCGATGGTCGGCCCGAAGAAGATCCCGACTACGTACATGAGGACGGCAAAGATGATCATCACGACGACGGCATTGAAGTTCCGGGCCATCACCTGCTGGATGTTCTTGATCTCCCGCAGTTCGTCCCCGATATTCTGGAGAAGCTCCGCCGTTTGCTCGTCTTTGGGTTGCTCGCTCACGGTTCGGCTCCCTTCCCTCCGGGACAAGACTGGTTCCCCATCCCTGCGGGGGACCGAGCCCAGCCGTGAACCCTCCTTCCCGCGTCTCCGGGGGCCGGACAGCACCCCGAGACGGGACCGGCATAGTGCTCCCACTGCTTGTAGGTATGCGGTTTCAGGTTCAATACCTCCCCTAACAGGGGTTCTTTCCATCTTTCGGTCGCCCTACTTTTCCACTATCGGTCGCCAAGGAGTACTTAGCCTTAGGCCGTGGTCGGCCCGGATTCGCACCGGCTTCCACGTGACCGGTACTACTTGGGAACATACCAAGGGAGAACGCACCTTTTCGCCTACGGGCCTATCACCCTCTGTGGGGGACCTTTCCAGGTCCTTCGGCTAAGGTCGTCTTTGTAACTCCCCCGGGAGGACCTGACCCCTCCCGCAGGTACGCCCCACGACACCGGACGGACAACGCATCAGGGCTTGACATCCGCCCGGTTTAGGCTCTTCCCTTTTCGCTCGCCGCTACTGGGGGAGTCGAATTCTCTTTCTCTTCCTCGGGGTACTAAGATGTGTCAGTTCCCCCGGTTGTCCTCCCGACCCTATGTGTTCAGGCCGGGATACCACCCGTCACCGGGTGGTGGGTTGCCCCATTCGGGCATCTCCGGATCACCGTCTGCAAGGCGACTCCCCGGAGCTTATCGCAGCCTTGCCACGCCCTTCTTCGACTCTTGGCGCCAAGACATCCACCGCACACCCGTAACATCTTGACCACACAGCTCCCTACGCTCCCGTCGGCCAGGTCCCCGCAAGGGACCGGCCCCCGGGCGAGGGAGCCGGCGCTCAGTGTCCGGTGAAGACACTCGCCACTTACCTCGATTCACTTGTCAAAGAACCGCCGCCGCCCCTGAGAGGGCGACACCTCAAGCATCCTACCACCTGGATGCCCGGGCTGTCAACCTCTTTTCGGCCGGTTTTTTCCCCACTGGTGGAGATGAGCGGACTCGAACCGCCAACCTCAGCCTTGCAAAGGCCGCGCTCTCCCAGTTGAGCTACATCCCCTCCCGGTGGCGGCGTCCCGCCGCCCGCGCAGCTGGTGGGCCTAAGTGGACTCGAACCACCGACCTCACGCTTATCAGGCGTGCGCTCTAGCCAGCTGAGCTATAGGCCCGCTCGCCAGGCCCGCTCGCGGATGGGGCCAGCCCTCCGGCCGGGTCCGCGCACGACACCTGAAGATATCGGCCAGGCACGCCGCTGACTTTTCCCCGAGACCTTCGCGGGGAGAGATACCCCTCGCAGAGCTTCCCGGTCAGGCTGGTCTCAGCACCAGCAGGGAAAACCGTAGACAGCGATCGGGGCGAGAGTGTGCCGATGTGACCCCGACGGGCCGACGCCCGTGGGGTGTGTGATCATCCTTAGAAAGGAGGTGATCCAGCCGCAGGTTCCCCTACGGCTACCTTGTTATGACTTAGTCCTGATCGCGCGTCTCACCTTCGGCAGCTCCCTCCCTTGCGGGTTGGGTCGCTGACTTCGGGTGCTCCGCACTCTCATGGCTTGACAGGCGGTGTGTACAAGGCTCAGGAACACATTCACCGCGCCGTGGCTGATGCGCGATTACTAGCGATTCCGGGTTCATGGGGGCGGGTTTCAGCCCCCAATTCCAACTGGGGCCGGCTTTCTGGGATTTGCTCCACCTTGCGGCTTTGCTTCCCTTTGTACCGACCATTGTAGCACGTGAGCCGCCCAGGGCATAAAGGGCATGCGGACTTGACGTCATCCCCACCTTCCTCCGGTTTGACACCGGCAGTCTCCGTAGCGTACCCGGCCGAACCGTTGGCAACTACGGACAGGGGTTTCGCTCGTTAGGGGACTTAACCCAACATCTCACGACACGAGCTGACGACAGCCATGCACCACCTGTGCTGGCTCCCTCTTGCGAGGGTCCTCGCCCTTTCGGGTCCGTACCACCAGCATGTCAAACCCTGGTAAGGTTCCTCGCGTAGCATCGAATTAAGCCACATGCTCCACCGCTTGTGTGAGCCCCCGTCAATTCCTTTGAGTTTTAACCTTGCGGTCGTAGTCCCCAGGCGGGGCACTTATCGCGTTAGCTGCGGCAGAGAGAGCCATCGGAGCCCCCACTACCTAGTGCCCACCGTTTAAGGCCAGGACTACCGGGGTATCTAATCCCGTTCGCTCCCCTGGCTTTCGCACCTCAGCGTCAGTAGAAGCATAGGGAGTCGCCTTCGCCGCCGACGTTCCCCTCGATATCAACGCATTTCACCGCTCCACCGAGAGTTCCACTCCCCCCTGCTCCACTCGAGGACCGCAGTTTCAGAGGCAGTTCCCCGGTTGGGCCGGGGGCTTTCACCCCTGACATACGGACCCGCCTACGCGCTCTTTACGCCCAGTAATTCCGAACAACGCTCGTCCTCTCCGTCTTACCGCTGCTGCTGGCACGGAGTTAGCCGGGACTTCCTTTGGGCTGAGTCAAGGTCAGGGAGTTTCCTCCCCTCCCCTTCTTTTGCCCTGACAGGAGTTTACAACCCGAAGGCCTTCATCCTCCACGCGGCGTCGCATCGTCACCCTTGCGGGCATTGCGAATGATCCTTAACTGCAGCCTCCCGTAGGAGTCTGGGCAGTGTCGCAGTCCCAGTGTGGAGGGCCACCCTCTCAGGCCCCCTAGCCGTCAACGCCTTGGTGAGCCATTACCCCACCAACCAGCTGATGGCACGTGGACCCATCCGCACACGGAAGCCTCCCGAAGGAGACAACCCTTTGGCCACCGGACCATCGTCCTATGGCGTCATTGGGTATTGAGAGCCGTTTCCGGCTTGTATCCCCATCGTGCGGGCAGGTTATCCACGCCTTACTCACCCGTTCGCCGCTGTACTCCCCCTTGCGGGGTTTCTCGCTCGACTTGCATGCCTAAGACACGCCGCCAGCGTTCGTTCTGAGCCAGGATCAAACCCTTCAAAAGTTAAGGGTCACACGACCACCGGGAAGCCTTAGGCAAAGGTCCCCCGGCTCGTGTGTCAGGCATTTGGTAGACCGCGTCACCCGACATGGGTGACGGAGGTCACACACTCTCGCGTCCGATCACTGTCCACTTGTCAAAGAGCCCGCTGGATGGGTCTCTCACCCACCCTCGGCAAACCCTTAATATACACCCGTTTTTGCTGGCGTCAAGGGGTTTTTTGAAAACATTCCACTTTTCTCCCCGGCTGGCTCAGCCAACCGATGGCGCTCCACTCACGCACCCCTCAACTCCGTTCTCTATTACAGTACCACCTTTTGGCCCACTTGTCAAGGCTTTTTCCGCCCGCCACCTTCTCTCCGACCGGGAGCAAGCCTCGACCGACCCCCAGGCGTGGGGCCAGCCTACCGATTGGACCCCAACTCCTTGCGGAGGACCTCCACCACCCGCTGCAAGTGCTCCCGATCCTCAGGGCACATCTCGGCCAGCCGCTCGTGGGCGCGCAGGATGTAGCGGGCCGTTTCCTCCCGGCTCAGTTCAGCGACGGGCACCTCGTCGAGAGGGGGCTCAGGCCGACCCTGGAGCGCAGCAGCGAAAGGCTGCTCCGCCAACTGGAAGAGGTGGCTGAGGCCCATGGTGCGAAGCCGCTCCCGGATCCAGTCGCTGATGCAGTTGAGGACGATGCGGCCGTGCACCTTCTCGGCCGCCATGGCCATGGCCACCAGGGCCCCCAGGAAGGTGGAGTCCAGGTAGGAGCAGCTCTGGAAATCGACGACGATGGTGACCGCCCCGCTCCTGATGGCCTCCCCGGCCCGCTTCTCCAATACCGGCCCCAGGCCGAAGTCCCCTCGCCCAGCCACCCGGACGAAGAAACTGTCACCTTCCCGACCGACGTAGAGCCTGCTGCCGAACATCACCCAACCCCTTGGGTCCGACGCCGGCTGAGCCGGATGCCTGGGAGAGAACCACCCTCACCTGCGCCCAGGTACACCTGCCATCTTACCGGAAAGCCGAGGCCCAGTCACCCATCCTCGGGCGTATCTCTCGACGAGCGAACACACGCTGGCAAAGCAGGCACGACCGTGCTCTCCACTCCCGGTTCGCTCGCGGCCCTGGCCGGCCCGCCGGTCGAACCTTCGCCCTCCGGCCGGTCCTCCCCGTGTTCGTCCCGGGCCCTCCTGGAGGCGCCGAGCCAACCCTCCCCGAAGAGTTACGTGGCCGGTGCGTGCGCCAGTTCCACCACTTCCAGGTCCGCGCTGTGTCGCCGGGCGCTGTCCAGGTAGCGCTCCCAGATGCGGAGCCTCAGTTCCACCCGGGCATCGTGGTACTCCCGGCTGAGCACGTGCCCGCGGCGGGCAAGGTAGGCGAGGAGCCGACCGTCGCCCGCGGGGAGGCGAAGCCTGGCTTCGACCATGCCTCGCTCCATCCGTGCGCGGACCGCAGCGCGCAGGTTGTCGAGCCCGTCCCCATGCTGAGCGCTCACGCAGACGTGGTCGGCGAACCTTTGGCGCAGGATGAGGAGTTCCGCTTCCGCGTCCGGGGCGAATCCGTTCCTGACCCGGTCCATCTTGTTGAAGACCGTCAGGGTGGGGGTGTCACCACAGCCCAGCTCCCCGAGGACGCCGCCGACCGCCTCCATCTGCTGAGCGACTTCCGGGTGACTCGCGTCCACCACGTGGAGCAGGAGGTCGGCCTGACGGGCTTCTTCCAGGGTGGCCCGGAAGGAGGTGATGAGGTGATGGGGGATGCTCTTCACGAAGCCCACCGTATCGCTGATGAGGACGTGCTCCCGCTCCCCCACTTCCCAGGCCCGGGTGCGGGTGTCCAGGGTGGAGAAGAGTTTGTCCTCCACCTTGACCCCCGCCCCGGTGAGGGCGTTCATGAGGGTGGATTTCCCGGCGTTGGTGTAGCCGACCAGGCAGATGGTGAACTCTTCGGACCGGTCGGCGACGGCGCGGGCTTTCCGGCCTTCGATGTCGCGGATCTGTCGGCGGAGGTCGGTCACCCGTCGGCGGACGAGCCGCCGGTCCGCCTCGAGTTGCTGCTCGCCGGGGCCGCGGGTGCCGATGCCGCCCGCTGCCCCCATGCCGCTCTCCAGGCGCGACAGGTGGCTCCACATCCGGGTCAGGCGGGGGTAGGTGTACTCCAACTGGGCCAGTTCGACCTGGAGCGAGGCCTCGCGGGTGCGGGCGTGGGCGGCGAAGATGTCCAGGATGAGTTCGCTCCGGTCCACGACCTTGCAGTCAACCAGGCGCTCCAGGTTCCGTATCTGGGCGGGGCTGAGGTCGCTGTCACAGACAACACACTCGATGTTGTGGGCCTTCACCAGCTGGGCCAGTTCCTCGGCTTTGCCCCGACCGACGTAAAAGGTGGGGCCGACAGCGGGCCGCCTCTGCACCACCCGGAGGACGACCTCGGCCCCGGCGGTGTCGGCCAGGCTGGCCAGTTCGTCCAGGGCGTGCTCTTCCTCCACGCGCTCTCCGGGCTGGAGCACCCCCAGGAGGAGGGCCCGCTCCCGCCGGACGGTGAGTTCTTCCCGCCCGTGGGCGGGCCTCAATGAACCGAGTGGGGGTGACACACCGGCCTCCCTTTTCGCTGCTGGCGGGGCAGGAGCGGGAGAGGCCTGCTCCCAGCCCCGACCAAACCGCGCCCAGCGTTCATTCCGCTTCGCGCCTCCTCATACTGTGAGGATATACCTGTCTCGGGACCCGTGTCAACCGCAAAGCCGGAGCGTGACCGGCCACCAGTACCCCCTTGACACTGCCGGCCTGTCACCTCTCTACTGGAAGCGCGACAAGGGTTCCTCCTCAGGAGGTGAAGGTGAGCGACGAAAGCGACGAAACCGAGCAAAGCGACGAGACCAACGAAACCAGACTCGTCATCGTGGAGTCACCGGCCAAGGCCCGCACCATCAACCGCATCCTCGGCCGGGGCTTCCGGGTGGCCGCCAGCATGGGCCACGTCCGGGACCTGCCCGAGAAAGACCTGGGGGTGGACCTGGAGCACGACTTCCAGCCCACCTACGAGGTCATCGGTCGGCGCAAGAAGACCCTCTCCGGGCTCAAGAAGAGGGCCGCGGGGGCCGCGGAGGTGTACCTCGCCACCGACCTGGACCGGGAGGGGGAAGCCATCGCCTGGCACCTGAAGGAAGCCCTGGAACTCCCCGACGAGAAGGTCCGTCGCGTCACCTTCCACGAGATCACCGCGCCAGCTGTCCGCCGGGCCTTCGCCGAGCCGCGCCAACTGGACATGCACAAGGTGAACGCCCAGCAGGCCCGTCGCATCCTGGACCGCATCGTAGGCTACCAGCTGAGCCCGCTCCTCTGGGAGAAGGTCCGCCGGGGGCTGAGCGCCGGGCGGGTGCAGTCGGTGGCGGTCAGGCTCATCGTGGAGCGGGAGCGGGAGGTCCGTAACTTCCGCTCCGAGGAGTACTGGAAGGTCACCGCCTATTTCACTGCGCCGACCGGGGAAACCTTCACCGCCGAACTGACGGCCCTCGACGGGGAAAAGCCTCATCTCGCCAATGCGGCCGAGGCGGAGCGGGTGGTCGAGGCGCTCCGCCCGTCCCCCTTCCGGGTGCGGAGTTTCACCGAGGTGGAGCGCCTGGCCCAGTCACCACCCCCGTTCATCACCAGCCTCCTTCAGCAGCGGGCCTCCATCGAGTTACGCTTCTCCATCTCGCGGACCATGCAGCTGGCCCAGCGGCTCTACGAAGGCGTGCCGCTCGGTGACGAGGGGCCCGTGGGGCTCATCACCTACATGCGCACCGACAGCTTCCAGGTGGCCTACTCGGCCATCGCCCGCGTCCGGGAGGTCATCGCCCAGGAGTTCGGCGCCGAGTTCATTCCCGAGAAGCCACGCTACTACCGGTCGCGTCCCGGGGCTCAGGCCGCCCACGAAGCCATCCGTCCCACGGACCCGCGCCGGACCCCGGCCGAGGTGCGCCGTCACCTGGAGAAACCCTTGGCCGACCTCTACGAACTCATCTGGAGGCGGTTCCTGGCGAGCCAGATGTCCCCGGCCCTCTGGCGCGACCGGAAGGTGGAGGTGGTGGCCCCGGCGGGCGAGTTGGGGCAGGCCACCTTCACCGGTGAGGGCAAGGAGTTGCTTTTCGCCGGGTTCCTGCGCGCCTTTGGCGGGGCGGAGAAGGGCTCGCCGCTTCCGGTCGTGGCCGAGGGCACGGAGCTGGCCGTGACCGCCATCGACCCCAGCCAGCACTTCACCCAGCCGCCGCCCCGCTACAGCGAGGCCAGCCTGGTCGCGGAGTTGGAGAAGCAGGGCATCGGCCGGCCTTCCACCTACGCCCCCATCATCTCCACCATCCAGGAACGGGGCTACGTGGAATTGCTCCAGCGGCGGTTCCAGGCCACGCCCCTCGGGGAACTGGTGACGGACAAACTGGTGGCCCACTTCCCCGACGTCATGAACGTTGCCTTCACCAAGCAGATGGAAGAGGAACTGGACAAGGTGGAGGAGGGCGAGGTGGATTGGGTCGCAGCGCTCCGCGAGTTCAACGGGCCTTTCCAGGCCGACCTGGCCAAGGCCCGGACGGAGATGAAGGGGGCGAATGAGGAACCGGTGGAGGGCGTCGCCTGCGAGCGGTGCGGGGCGCCCATGGTCTACAAACTCTCCCGGGGGCAGCGCTTCCTCAGTTGCAGCCGGTACCCGGAATGCACCTTCACCAGACCCGTGGACGAAGCGGGGAACCCCATCGTGCTGGCCGAGGAGGTACGGTGCGACCTGTGCGGAGGCAAGATGCGGCCCCGCAGCGGCCGCCGCGGCCCCTTCCTCGCCTGTGAGAACTACCCCACCTGCAAGTTCACCCGGCCCCTCCCGGAAGAAGAAGCCCGCCGAAAGAAACTCCTGGAGAAACTCTTCGCCGACGGGCGCCTGCCCTCCTGCGGGAAGTGTGGCCAGCCGATGGAACTCAAGATGGGACCCCGCGGCCCCTTCCTCGGCTGCAGCACCTACCCCAAGTGCACCTTCACCATGAGCATCCGGAAGGCTGAGCGCCGCGGAGAGTCGGAGGGGCCACAGCCCCCCGAGAAGTCGGAGACCCAAGCAGGCGCAGGCGGAAGCGACGCGGCTGGCGAGCCCGCCCCTCAGACGGTTGCGGAAGGCAGCCCCTGCCCCCGCTGTGGGAAGCCCCTGGTGCTCCGCAAGGGCAAGAAGGGAGACTTCCTGGGGTGCAGCGCCTACCCCGAATGCACCTACACCAAGAACCTAACGAAAGCGCGCGAGCGGGCAAGGAAACCGGCGGCGAAGCCGAGCGGGGAGACGTGCGAGAAGTGCGGGAAGCCCATGGTCATCCGTGCCGGCCGATGGGGTCCGTTCCTCGCCTGCGCGGGCTACCCCCAGTGCCGAAACACCAGGAGACTCCCCAGGGAGGAGAAGAAGGAGCCCGCGGAGAAGGCGGAGCCGGAGAGGAAGGAGTCCAGGAAGCGAAGCGGGACTCTTCCCGCGGACACCCCCACCGAACTCGCCTGCCCGCGTTGTGGGGAACCGCTGGCCGAACGGCGACGGGGCCTGCAGAAGTACCGCGTCTGTACCAATGCGGAGTGCTCCTACCGCGAGCCGGTCACGAAGGCGCCCGCAGCCACGGGCGTCCCTTGCCCCCAGGCGGGCTGCGACGGTCAACTGGTGGAGAGGCGAAGCCGGTGGGGCACGTTCTTCGGCTGCTCCAACTACCCCCGCTGCCGATTCACGGCCCGCGAACTGCCGGGCGAGAGCGCAGAAGCTCCCTCCCCGCCACCAGAATCGAGGAGCCCCGAAGCGCCGGGGAGGTCGGAGGCTCAGCCGGCAAAAGCACGGGGTGCCCGCGAAGCGGGCGCGACAGGCCCTTCCGCAGGCCCAGGGTCCCGAACGAAGTCGCGGGGCGCAGGCCGCCCGGGGCAGGTCGAAGGGCGGACCCGGAAGCGCCGGCCGCCTCGCGGCGAAGCCGGATGAAAGGTGCGCCCGGCACCCCCAACTTCCCGGCCCTCACCGCGCCACACATCCAACTCATCTGTCCGGGCTGTCGGCGGGTGCACGAGCACCCGGCCGAGGAGCGGGGTGGCACGGCCACCTGCCCCGAGTGCGGGCGGGAGTTCCACGCCCCGGAAAGCGTCCCGGTCGTCTACATGCCCTGGGAGGACAAGGGCGGCCTGGGGTGGTTCCGGGCCCTCTCCAAGACGGTCGGTACGAGCATCATCGCCCCCAGGGCCTTTTTTGGTCGGATGCCCCTGTCGGGAGGATGGTTCGCGCCCGCAAGTTACGCGGGCCTCATGTGCACGCTCTCAGGCGTCGGAGCAAGCCCCTGGCTTCTCCTGCTGCCTGAGGCCCAGTTGCCGGGGTTCAAGCTGACGCTCGGGACTTATCCCGGGCTTGTCCTCTACCTGGTGCTCCAGACCGTGGCGGTCCTCGCCTTCTACGCGGCGCTCGTTCACCTGGCCGTGTTGCTGCTCAAGGGGAGTCCAGCCTGGATGCAGACGACCTTCCGGGTGGTCGCCTACGCCAGTGGGTGCCTTCTGCTTGCCCTCGTCCCCTGCGTTGGCCCGCCACTCGCCGGATTGTGGATGCTGGTGCTCTGTGCCGTGGGCCTGCGGGAGGCCCATGAACTCACGACCGGAAAGGCGGTGCTCGCAGCCCTCTCACCCGTCCTTCTCCTCACCATGCTTCTCTCAGGCCTCTTCCGTGCTCCCACCCCAAGGTGACCGTGCCCTCACCCGGAACTTACCCAGTGGAAGCGAGGCTCCCCTTTCAGCCGTGCCGCGGAGAAGGCGGCCCTGCGGCCGCGCAACCCCGCCGATCACCTCGCCGCTGCAGCGTCGGGCGCGGCGCTGGTGCTGAAGAGGAGCCGGCTCCCGGGCTCCAGGCCCACGCGCACCTGGCGGGCGGTGAAGAGGCCCGTGGGCTCGACGGTGATGGACGCCTGCTGGAGCACCGAGCCGTCCGCCGCCGAGAGGTTTTTGGTGGCGACCTGGGAGCCGGGCCGCGGGTGGAAGGCCTGGCGGCGACGCGGGGTCACGTCCACCGTGGCTTCCGTCGCCGAGGCGAACTTCCCTGACTTGGGGACCCGCCAGAGACGGAGCACCAGTTCGGTCGGCGTGTCCTTCTCCACGGCCCAGCGGAAGTCATCGTTCATGGCCCCGACCGGGTCGCCCATGGCGGGGTCGCCACTTCCGGGGTCATCGGCGGTGGAGGCGTTCGACAGCGCCGGGAGGCACTGGTTGCGGGGGATGGTGCAGACGTCGAAGTCCTTGAAGGACTGAGTGACCTCGGGACGCGGGCCGCCATGGCCGCCATTGTCCCAGGCCGAGAGGAAGGGCTGACGGGCCTGCTGAAGGGCCTGGATGAACTCCGGTATCTGGGTCCAGCCGATGGCTGTATCCTGGCGGGCGTTGAAGAACTTCAGGAGGGGGAGGTCGGCCGAAGCCGCGAGGACGTAGGCGGTGTCGTCCAGGCGTTCGCCCAGGGTGTGCCCTTCGCCGTCGGGAAGCGTCGGCCAGGCCTCGCTTCCCCACAGTTTCCCCAGGAGGTTGTGGCCCCAGGCCGTGGAACGGGCGGGGTTGATGAGGGGGACGACAGCGTCCAGCGCGGCGAAACGTTCCGGGTGGCGGAGGCCGAAATCCACGGTGCCCGTGCCTCCCATGGAGCTTCCGGTGAGGTAGACCCGGTTGGGGTCAACCCGGAAATACCTCATGACCTCCTCGATGGTCCAGGAGATGCGCTCCTGGGTGTAATCGCGGACAGGGACGCTCCTCGCTCCCTCGACTGCGGGGCGCTCGGCCCCTTTCGGCTGGCCAGAAGAGATGGGGTCTCCCGGCGGCTTCGCATACTCGCCCGTGAGGTAGGAGCGTCCCAGGTTCTCCGGGTAGCCGAACCAGAAGGAGTGGTGCTCCTGCTCGTCGATGGCGGGGGTGAAGTCATCCAGCCCCAGGGTGATGAAGCCGGGCCGGGTCCAGGTGGTCATGGCGTAGTTTCCGGTGTAGGGGTGCAGGCGGACGATGAGCCCCAGGCCGGAGGCCTTCTCCTCCTCAGCCCGGAGGATGAGGCGAAAGCGGTACGGGTGCCCGTCCACGGAAGCCTGCTCGGGGCTGGCCCAATGCACGTAGTCCAGCCGCACCTCCCCGGGATTCCCCCCCGTACCTCGGGTGCCCGCGGAGGGAGCGGGGGCGGCCTGCTGGCCCGCGGCGGCGGGCTGGCGCCCGCCTTCGGCCGGTGCGCCGGCGGCGGTGGCCGGAGGCGGAGCGGGCGCTTCCCGGGCGAGGAGGACGGCGCCGGGGGTCCGTACCCCTTCGGCCACGCTTTCCAGTTGGGAGTTGACGCCGACACGGACCCCCCGGTCTTCACCGCCTTCGGGCCAGACCGTGGTCAGGGCATAGAAGGAGACCCGGTTCCGGTTGGGGGTATAGACGAAGAGCCCGGTCCCTTGGGGCAAGGGGCCGTCCTTGGTGTGGACGGTGAAGTTCTGTGGGGCGACGTCCGACTGCTTGCGGAAGTGAGCGATCCGGTCGGCGATGAAGTCATGGGCCGAGCCCTGGGGGATGCCCGTGGCTACCAGGTGGGCGCTCGCCAGGCTGCTCGCGGTGATGGGGTTGTCGGATTGGTAGAGGTTGTAGGTGACCCCCTCCCCTCCCACCTCCTTCCAGCTGGCGAACGTCTGCCCGGCGCGGGCAAAGATGTTGAGTTGTGGGAGTGGGCGCTCCTCTGTCAAGGAAGCTCCGCCTCTCCCGGCCTCCTGTCCCGCTGCGGCGGGCTGGCCTTCGCGCCCGCCCGACGCCCGCGAAGCGGGCGAGCGCCCGGGGACCTCGCTGACGCTTTCGGGAGCAGGTTCTCTTGGGGTCGGCGCCCCCGCGAAGGAGGTCCCTGCCCGCAGGAAGAGCACAGTCAAGGCCAGAAGAATCTTCCGTGGGTCATACATGAAAGGCCCTTTTCTCTCGAACCTGACTCTTCTCACAGCTGAGAACCACCCCGACAGCCCTCCCTGCTCTGGCCAGCTCCTCTCGCGCGACAAGCTGCAGGCCAAGCCGCGTTACCGAGCGCCCGGCGAAGGGAAGTAGTACCGCTTGCCCGAACGCACCTCCGTACCGATTCGGCCGGCCCGCTTGAGTTCCATAACCCATCTCGTGACGTCCTCCCGGCGGAGCCCCAGCCCGCTGGCCAAATCCTCCACCGTGGCCGGCCGACGGGTGAGCATCTCCAGAATCTCCTCCACCCGCCCCGATTCCCTCGCGGCCACGTGGGGGCGATGGTAGTCGGCGATGACCTCACCGGGAGGCTCGAAGAGGCCGGCCAGTTCCGCCAGCCGCTCGGCACTGACCGGCTCCAGGCCCGCCTCGGCCGTGGGACGGACCGCGGTGTTGAGTTGGACCCGGTCGGGCTTGACGTCGGCCACGACCCGGGCGATGGCCCGCACCGCCTCTTCCGTATCGTTGACACCCCGGACGAGGAACACTTCGAGCCAAATCTGCCCGTCGTACTCCCGACGGAAGGCCTTGAGGCCCGAGACCACGCGGGTGAAGGTGACTTCGGGGTGCGGGCGATTGACGCGGGCGAACGTGTCCTGGTCCCCGGCATCGAGGGAGGGGAGGACCACGTCGGCCTTGGCGCAATCGGCCCTCACCTCGGCGAGCCAGAGGAGCGACCCGTTGGTGATGATGGCGACGGGGAGGTGGGTGACGGTGCGGATGCGGTCGATGAGTTCGCCCAGTCGGCTGTGGAGCGTGGGCTCGCCCGAGCCGGAGATGGTGATGAAATCGGGGGTCGGCCGCTCGTGGAGCGCGGTGGCCACGTCGGCGGTCACCGCCTCCACCGGGGTGTAGGCCCGGCGGTCCACGGTGAGCGCGGTGGTCCGCCCGAGTTGGCAGTAGATGCAGTTGAGGGAGCAGGTCTTGAGCGGGACGATGTCCACCCCGAGCGACAGTCCGAGCCTGCGTGACGGAACCGGCCCGTAGACGTGCTTGGCAGACTCTGGGGCCATGCGAACTCCTCAGTCTCGGCTCATCTCATTCGCGTGAGGTGGGTCGGCGGCCGCGCACCGCCCGGCGGATTTCCCGCTCGGCCTCGCGCTTCTTGATGGCTTCGCGCTTGTCGTAGAGGCGTCGGCCCCGGGCGAGGCCGAGTTCCACCTTGGCGTAGCCACGCTTGAAGTACAGGGCGAGGGGGACCAGGGTGTACCCCCCGGCGGCGACCTTGCTCGCCAGGCGCGCTATCTCCCGACGGTGGAGCAGCAGTCGCCGCCGACGACGGGAAGGCGGGTTGTTGTAGGAGCCTTCCGCGTAGGGGGCGACGTACATCCCGTAGAGAAAGGCCTCACCTCCGTCGATGCGGGCGAAGCTCTCGGCGAGGCCGGCCTCGCCGCGGCGGATGCTCTTGACCTCGCAGCCGCACAGTTCCAGCCCCGCCTCCACCCGGTCCAGGATGTCGTAGTCATGGCGGGCCCGGCGGTTGAGGATGCGCGCGCCTTCGGGCGCCCGGTCCGCGGACACCCGCCTCTCGGTAGCCATGGGGTACCCCTTGATGTCAGCAACGGAGCCATTGTACCGCCCGAGCTGACCGATGGCAACGGCTCAGGGCAGACCGGCCTGGACGGACCAGGTGGTGCTCGACGACCACGCCCGCTCGACACGCTTCGAGGCGCATTTCCCTTGACTCGGAAATGGTGACGGTGCTCAATAGGTATGGGACACAGGCCGAAGTGGCGGAACTTGGTAGACGCGCTAGGTTCAGGACCTAGTGGCCATTACGGCCATCGGGGTTCAAATCCCCGCTTCGGCACCACCTGCGTCACCGGGTTACGCGAGCTTTTCCTCAGAGCATCCTCCTCGTGGCGGGGCCGACAAAGGCGTTTTCTGATTGACCTGGGTTTCCGTGTCTGCATATGATGCGGGGGTCGGCGCGGGACGGAGTCGCACCTTCGTGCACGCACAGCAAGACTCCCCGATGCACGCTTTCCCCGCCTTTCGACAGTCGCGCCCGCGGGTGCCCGTCTGCGACGGGCGCGGCGGGCGCCCGCATCGGGCTGGCGGGCACCCGGGGCTGAGCCTGTCGAAGCCCGCAAGCGAGGGAGGAAAACAGTGCCGGGTGAGAAGAAGGTTGTCCTTGTCGCTGACGATGAGCCTGATGCCATCGAGTACGTG
>Ga0315282_10004815_pt1 | contig 23330 bp, 21 predicted proteins | sample YL17G07_20_MG_FD_203693 | JGI IMG/M metagenome (GOLD analysis project Ga0315282, IMG submission 203693) | Sediment microbial communities from Yellowstone Lake, YNP, Wyoming, USA - YL17G07_20 | ecosystem: Environmental > Aquatic > Freshwater > Lake > Sediment | place: USA: Wyoming | collected... | reverse complement strand
CTGAACCATAACGAGGTCGTCGGCTGGGAGATAGCGCCTCGGCTGGCGCGCGACACGGCGGTCATCGTGCTGAAGGAACCTGACGCGCAGCCGCGCATTGAGGCGCGAGTGGCGATCACGCGGGAGATCATGAGCAAGAGGGCGGAAGTCCGGGTGGTCGAGGCCGAGGGCGATTCGCCGCTCGCGCGGGTGCTCTGGGCCCTCTATCTTGCGGATTTCGTCAGCATCTACCTCGCGTTCCTCAACGGCGCCGATCCCACCGCGATCGCTGCCATCGACGAGCTGAAGAGCCGTCTCGCAGAGCTATAGTTCCTGCCGAGATCCGTGCCACGTACACAGCAGGCGAGCGGATGGCTGGGTGGCCCATGTGCGCAGAGACCTGCGCATATGGTATCTATCGGCCGGAGCCGACCGATCCGGCCGGCAAGCAAGAGTCGGAGGCGCGAGCATGGCGCGGAGACGCGGGAGCGCGCCGCGCATAGCCGGGCGCGGCCGCACGAAACAGAAGGATACGCCGGACTACTACGCCAAGTCTGACTCGGACATCGTCTACGCCGACACGGCGCACCGGCGAGCGCGGCAGAGGGCGGTGCGGCAATGGCTGATCCGGTTGGCTGTCGTGCTCGTTCTCGTCATCGCCTGGCACTTCTGGGGGCCGACAGTGGTCGGAGCCATACGCGGTCAGGGCCAGCGGGCCGCCGGGGAGGTGCGGGGCGTGGGCCAGCAGATCCAGAAGGGCCGGGACGAGCGCAGCGGCGCCAACTTCGACGAGACCGCTCCTTGAATCGGTACTGACGGGCTGCCGGGACTGTGGAATAAGAGATCAGGCAGCAGGGGCCAGCACCAGACATCTGCCGTCTGGAGCTCGCCATGTCCGTTTCGTACTCGAGTCATGGTGGCGGCCGGCCTCAGCTTGGCTCGCCGGTCATCCCCATCAACTCGCCAGCCCGGTATCTGCGCCACCGCATTGCGGCCGAGCGGGCCCACCGAGCCCGGCGCCAGGCGGCCCGGTTCCAGCGACTCCTGGCACTGCTCATCGTTGGCCTGCTCTACCTCGCCGTCGGCCGCGAAATCCTTCTGCTCACGCGCGCGAAGATGAGCCTCGCCTCTACCGAACTGCGCAGCGACACCCAAGCGGTGACGACGACCCTCAAGAAGCTGCTGCAGGCCAAGCGGGGGGATGGAGAGCCGTCAATGACGCCCGAGCACATGGAAGCGATACCGTACCATCCCGAGGCCGTGCCCGCGCCGCCCGACCGGCCGTGATATAATGCCCCCTCACGGGAGGGAGTCGGTGCCCATCACCGAGATCATCGCGAGGAAGCGCGATCGCGGGGAGCTCAGCGCCGCGGAGATCGCGGCCGCTGTCAGCGGCTTCGTCCGCGGCGACGTTTCGGATGGCCAGATGGCGGCCCTACTCATGGCGATCGTCCTGAACGGGATGAACGATCGCGAGTGCGCCGATCTCACCACCGCGATGGTGGACAGCGGGGAGCGGCTCGACCTCTCCGCAATCCCGGGCACGAAGGTGGACAAGCACTCCACGGGCGGGGTGGGGGATAAGACCACGCTCGTCGTGGCCCCGCTAGTTGCGGCCCTGGGCGTGCCGGTTCCGAAGATGTCCGGCCGCGCCCTCGGGCACACCGGCGGCACGATCGACAAGCTGGAGGTCATCCGGGGCCTGCGCATCGACCTGGGGCCCGAGCGGTTTGTAGCGCAGGTCTCGAAGATCGGAATCGCCATCGCCGCGCAGAGCGCCACGCTGGTGCCTGCCGACAAGAGGATCTATGCCCTGCGCGATGAGACCGCGACAGTCGAAAGCATACCCCTGATCGCAAGCTCGGTCATGAGCAAGAAGCTCGCCGCCGGCGCCGATGCGATCGTGCTCGACGTGAAAGCCGGTGGGGGCGCGTTCATGACCGACCTGGAGAGCGCAAGCGACCTGGCGCGGGTGATGGTGGACATCGGAGCGCGCCACGGGAAGCGTATGGTGGCGGTCGTGACTCGCATGGACCAGCCGCTCGGCCGCGCCGTCGGTGACGCGGTGGAGCTGGCGGAGGCCGTCGCCACGCTCGGCGGCGGCGGCCCCCCCGACCTCGTCGAGCTGTGCGAGGTCCTCGCCGCGCACATGCTGGTCCTGGGAGGCGTCGCCGCGAGCCTGGAGGATGGCCGCGCCAGGGCACGGCAAGGGCTCCGGTCCGGGGTGGGGCGCGCGAAGCTGAAGGAGATGGCGTTGGCGCAGGGCGGCGGCCCGGCGTCACTGGATGACCCGGATCTGCTCACCCGCGGGCTGGAGCAGATGCCCGTGCATCTGGACAGGTCCGGGATCGTCGTCAGACTGGACGCACGGCAGATCGGGTTCGCACTTCGCCAGCTGAAGACCGCGGCAGGCGAGAAGAGGTGCTGCTGCGGTCTATTGCTGCACACCAAGGTCGGGGATGCTGCTGGGGGGAGCGAAGGAGCGACCCTGTTGTACCCCGCAGGGGCGCGCGATGCCGCCCTGGCGGCGGTCAATCGCGTCCGGGCCGCTTACCACATTGGCGCGGCCGCGCCACCAAGCCCCCCGCTCGTCGCCGCCACTTTCGCCTCGTGAGTCTCCGTGGGCTGCGCCTACTGCCGGGCCGGCTTCGGGCGCGCCGGGCTGACCAGCAACGCCCGGCCATTCAGCATGTACCCATTGAGAGCGGTACACGCCTCAGAGACGCAGTCTCCTCGCGAGAACTCGACGAACCCGTAACCCCTCGAGCGCCCGGTCATCCGATCCTGGATGATCCTGGCGTCAGCGACGGGCCCGAACTGCCCGAAGAGCGAGGCGAGATCGTCTTCCGTCACCGCCCACGGAAGGTTCCCAACATACACCGTCGCACGAGACTCAGATGCCACTGAATCCCCCTCAACAGCCGGGATCGCGGCTGGGCCCTGAGAGAGACCCGGCCTATCTAGCGGATTCATGACGATTCCGTGAACTCCTTCTCGGCTCTCACAGAATTGTCGCGGGTACGCGGAGACAACCGCGCCGAGACGTGCCAGAAATGGGCCAGGCCCCAGCCAACCGGCCGGGGCCTGGCAGTGGAAAACTGGAGAATGATTACCGAACCCGAACGTTGGCCGCCTTCAGCCCTTTGGGACCGGTCGTCACTTCGAGTTCGACTTCCTGGCCCTCATAGAGGGTCTTCCGGCCGGGCACGTTGCTCACGATCGCCGAGTAGTGTACGAACACGTCCCCTTCCTCGGTCTCGATGAACCCGTAACCCTTGCCGTCGTCGAACCACTTGACCTTACCAGTAACCACCGCTGCTCCTTTCCGCAGTCCGAACGTCACCGGCGGAAGGCTACAGCGTCACTGGCATGTCTTCCTTCCCGCCACGCTCAGACCCGTTACTGAATCCGGGTCACACCCGACACGCGAGGAAAATAGCACCAAAAGCCTGCTCTGTCAAGGCAAGAATGCCCTTCTCAGCCGCCTGGACGCCGAGGAGATCGCCGCTGAAGAGCGAACCACGAGACCATGCTCGATCCCGCGCGAGTCAACCAAATTCTGAGACGCTACCGGCCCCTCGTTGAGGCGGAGATCCGCGTGGTTCTCGCGTCGCGCGCAGAGATCCCGCTCTACGACATAATTCGGTATCACCTGGGGTACGCAGACGCGGCCGGCAAGCGCGTGACGGCCTCCGGTGGAAAGGGGATCCGCTCAGCACTCTGCCTTCTTGCGTGCGAAGCGGTGGGGGGGATGCCCGAGCAGGCGGCTCCGGCAGGCGCGGCGCTCGAGTTGGCGCACAGTTTCACGCTGCTGCACGACGACATCGCGGATCATGACGAGCAGCGCCGCGGCCGGCCCACGGTGTGGAAGCTGTGGGGAGTGGGGCATGCCATCACCGCAGGCGACGCGATGTACGCGCTCGCGAACCTGGCGATGAGCCGGGTGGCGCAGCACGCGTCCCCCGAGGTCGTCGCGGGCGCGGCGCAGGAGCTGAACCAGGCCGTACTCGACGTGTGCGAAGGGCAGCAACTCGACATTTCGTATGAAGGCCGCGACGACCTGAGTCGTGACGACTACCTTCACATGGTCAGTCTCAAGACCGGAGCCCTCTATCGGGCGGCGGCCTCCACCGGAGCCCGGGTCGCCGGAGCCGGCGGCGAGGTCGTGGCCGCCTTCCGCAGCTTCGGCTCCACCATCGGCATGGCGTACCAGATCCGGGACGACGTCCTGGGGCTGTGGGGCGATCCCAAGCAGACCGGGAAGCCCGCCGGGAGCGATCTGCGCCGGAACAAGCGTTCCCTGCCCATCATCCTCATGATGTCCGCGGGGCGCTCGGAACTGCGCCGGCGTCTGGCCGAGCTCCTGGATCACGAGGCCGGAAGCGAGGAGGCCGCCGCGGACCTGGCCGCGGCCATGGAACGGGATGGCATCCGCGACCAGTGCGAGCGCATCGCCGCCGACCTGGCAGCGGAAGCCGTCACGAAGCACCTTGCCAGCGCCCATCTGGAACGCCGATGGCAGGAGCAGTTGGAGGCGGTAGCCCACTACATGATCGAGAGGACGGGGTAAGTGCCGGTGAAGCTTCTGGTAGCATTCCGCGCGGCGGACGAGGATCTCGCTCGCCTGCGCGCGATATCTGATTCACTCATCGTCGAGCGCTCCGAGAGCTCGACGCAGGCGATGGAACTGGCCCGCGACGCGGAGACCGTGTTCGCGGGGCACTGGTCGGACGAGCTGTGGAAGAACGCGCCGCGGCTGAAGTGGGTCCAGTCCGGCGGAGCGGGTATCGAGCGCTTCATGACGCCGGACTTCATCGCCAGCCCCATCATCCTCACCAACGCGGCCGGCGTTTACGCCATCCCCATCGCCGATCACGTGATGGCCTTCGTGCTGCATTTCTCCCGCAACTTCAACCGCATGGTGCGCAACCAGATCGGGCACCGCTGGGGCGAGGACAGGGAGCCGGATGAGCTGACCGGCAAGACGCTCGGCATCGTCGGGCTGGGGGGCATTGGCACGGAAGTGGCGCGGCGGGCGAAGGCGTTCGGCATGCGAGTCATCGCCACCCGCCGCCGGCCGCAGCTGCCCTCGGAGTTCGCGGATGAGGTGCGCGGCTCGGACGATCTTCACTGGCTGCTCGGCGAGTCGGACTACGTCGCCCTCTGCTCCGCCCTCACCCAAAACACGCACAAGCTGATAGGGGAGGAGGAGCTGAGGAAGATGAAGCCCTCCGCCTACCTCACCAACATCGGCCGCGGCGGCCTGGTTGACGAGCCCGCCCTCATCGCCGCCCTCAAGGACGGCCTCATCGCCGGCGCCGGCCTCGACGTGTTCGCCGAAGAACCCCTCCCCACCGACAGCCCCCTCTGGGACATGCCCAACGTCCTCATCACCCCCCACACCGCCGGCTCCTCCCCGCGTTCCCACGAACGCCTCATGGACCTGTTCTGCGAGAACGTAAGGCGCTACCTGGCGGGGGAGGAACTGCTGAATGTGGTTGATAAGGGGGAGGGGTACTGACGTGGCGGACGGGCGTGTCCCAGGAGGCGCACCCGCGTCTCACGAACCGGCGTCTGTGACGCGGACTCGCACCCTCCTGATCGCGTTGTTCTTCGCCTGCTCTATTGTGCTCCTATCTCTCCTTCGGTTCAACTGGCGCGAGACCGTTCCGCTGCCTCACTTCGGCAAGAGGGCAACTCTGCGCGCTCCCGGAGACTCGGCGTGCTACACCGCGTATGTCGAGTGGTTCCGAGGCCGGGAGGTGGGGGACCGGCTGTATCCCCCGTTCAGCTACCGACCGCTCGCGCCCTGGATGGCCTCTCACCTGCCGTTTGACGCGATGACGTCCCTCAATTTCCTCAACATCCTCGCGCTCCTGGTCGCGTTGACATTCCTGGATCGGATCCTGGCCGGTCTCGGTTGTTCGCGCAGGCAACGATACTTGGGCGCAGCGCTGTTCGTGTTCTCATTCCCAACCTTCTACTACAGCACTCTCGGGTATGTGGACCCGGTGGGCATTGCCTTCCTCATGGCCGGAGTGCACTTCGCCCTTCGGGGGAAGTGGAGCGCCCTCGCCGTCGTGACAGCAGCCGGGACGCTCGCCAAGGAGACCATGGTACTGGTCCTGCCCGTAGCCGCGACGCGACTTGCCTGCGACGACTCGCCCCGCGTGCGCCGCGTCCTGGTCATAGTGGCGCTGTGTGCCTGCTATCTGATCACGACGCTGGCGGTGCGCGACTGGAGCCCTGGGCCCTCCGCCTATGTGTGGGCGCCTACCCTCCACACGCTTCAGGCAAATCTCGCCCGCCCCGGCGCCTGGGCGACGTCGCTGTTGACGTTCGGCCTGCCCGGCGTGCTGGCGCTGCTCTCGTGGCGGACTCTTCTACGTCGTGACACGCGGCAGCGGCATACTTCACTCGTGCCGCTTCTCTTCGGGCTCCTATCTGCACTGGCGGCCTTCGTCTGGTCAGCCGGCTCTGCTTACACCGAGGGGCGCTTCGTCTGGCTCTCCTACCCGTTCCTGATCCCGGTCACAGTCCTCGGGTGGGGAGACCGCAAGCTCGGCTGAAGGTGGCAGATGTGGGAAGGGGTACTCTGCTGGCCACGCACTGTAGAGGCGCGGAGCTCGTAGGGGCGACCCTCTGCGGTCGCCCGGGAGGAGGGAACGGATTTTCTGCTCCTGCCTTACGGACTGCACGCTCGTGAGACGCGAAGAACGTGATATGGGATGCCTGCCCCCATGACATGATCTGAGGAAGGCCGCCCGCCGAATCCCGTAGGGGCGGCATTCCACTGCCGCCCGAAAGGCTCTCGCGCGTCGGAGGAGGCCCCCGGTCACATGCCGCGCCGCAGACGCATTCGCATGGACCGGGAAGCATATGAACCCTACGGCGGCGTGTTCCTCCTCACCATCTGCACTGTCGAACGCCGACGGATCTTCGCTGACCACCGGTACGCGCGCTCGGTTTTCGAGTCCATCCTGGCCGGTCCGCTCGCGTGCGAGGCCGATTTGCTCGCCGCGTGTCTGATGCCCGAGCACCTGCATTTGCTCCTCATGCCAACAGAGACGAATGCTATCCCACTGATCAACCGTTGGAAGATCTTCACCACGAATCTTCTTCACCGCCTCGGACACGCTGGCCCGGTCTGGCAGCGCTCTTTCCACGGCCACGCACTCCGAGGTGATGAAGCCGAATCTACTGTCGCTTTGTACATCACCAATAATCCCGTCCAAAGGGGTCTTGTCACCGAATGGAAGCGATACCCCTATGCGTGGCTCAAATGGGGATCGTAACGGAGCACGGCGGGCGGTTCGTAGGGGAGCCGCTCTGCCGGCTCCCGAAGAGTGGAAGAGCGGGCGGCAGTCGAATGCCGCCCCTACGGCCGGATGAACACCGCGCCGCGTCAGGCATGGGCAGGAGACACGCTCCTGCCCATGCCTCCGCGACGGCGTGATCCCTTCGGCTCCGCTCAGGGCAGGCCCTCGCTGCGCTCGACGACGTGATCCCTCGGCTGCGCTCGGAATGACATGGGGCGGGCGTGGGAACGCCCGCCCTACAGTCACTCCACCACCACCAGCCCGTAGTAGTTCTGCGGACAGCTGTGATCTTTGACCACGTCGATGGGGTAGCCGTTGGCGCGGGCGGTGGAGTAGACGTCTATGCCCGCGGCCTCCATCGCCGGGCGGGCCTGGCTGGGGTGTTCGCAGAACTCGAGGTTGCATTCCTCGCAGAGATCGCAGGGGCCGGAGCCGAAGGCGAATGCTTTGTAGTTGCCGGCGAGGAAGACGTCGCGCTCGAGGTCGGCCACGATCTGCTTGATGGAGCGCCAGTTGCCTTCGCCCGGGACGTGTACGAGGATCGCGGTCGCGTAGCAGTCGAGCACGGCGCGGGTCTGCTCCGGGGTGGGGGAGTGGGGCGGGCAGGTGAGCCGCCGTCCCCAGCCGCCGCACCCGTATTGGCACTTCAGCCGCACCCAGGGCGCGGTGACAACGGTGGCAGGCGCGATGATCTTCGCCTCCGCCGCCCCGAGCTTCTTCGCGCGTTCCACCCAGTTGATCGCTGACATCGTCACCTCCCAGCGGGCGACCGTCCCTGGACTTCGCTCAGGATAAACTCCAGGTCGCTCCTACGAGCGGCTTACATGCGGTCAGATTCGTAGGGCAGGAGCTTGCCTCCTGCCACGCACGCACCCTCATCTCCGCGCCCGCCACTCCCTGGCCGTCTCCCACATGGCGAGCACATTCTCGACGGAGCACGCGGGATGGATTTCGGTGCTGGAGCCGAGCAGGTAGCCGCGGCCGCCGGTCGCGTCGAGCAGGCGCTTCACCTCGGCCCGCACCTCGTCGGGCGTACCGTACGGCAGCAGGCGGCTGGCGTCAACGCCGCCCACCAGCACCAGGCCCGGGTGTCGCGCTCGCACCTTCGCGGCGTCCATGCCCGAGAGCGGCTCCAGGGGATTCAGACCGTCTATGCCGGTGGCGACGAGGTCGTCCAGCACACCCCAGAGGTCGCCGTCGGAATGGTAGATCGCCTTCACGCCGTGCTCGTGCCAGGCCGCGACCAGCCGCTCGAGGCGGGGCATGAGCTCCTTGCGCAGAAACGCCGGCGAGAAGAGGGTGCTGTTGGAGTCAGCGATATCAGAGTATACCAGCGCCACAGGGCTCATCCGGCGGGCGTCTCGCAGCGCCTGGACTCTCGCCACTTCGTGCGCGTTGAGCGCGTCGAGCCAGTGCGAGATGAGACCCGGGTCCTCTGCGTAGGCGTAGGAGAACAGCTCGAGCCCCAGGCGATGGTATGCGGTGTCCAGGCCGACCGGGCTCTCGGTGTGGAACAGGACGGCCCCGCCCAGGCGATCTCGGAGGCGGAGGAAGTCGTCTCGCGAGTCAACCGGTTCGGCGCCGGTCGTCACGTTGGCGGGCCCGTGGAACGTGTAGACCGCGTCTCGCGGCAGCCGCTCCAGCCGGTCGATGGCCGCGCGCGCGAAATCGAGCGCTTCGGTCACATCCCGGAACGGCCGCTCGATGATCCACGCCGTCCACCACTCGCCCTGATAGAGGAACCCCTCCTCGTCACGCCAGGTGCGGTGCTCTCCGGGCGGAGCGACGCTGCGCGCGGCGTCGAGGTTACCTGCTATGGTCTCGCACAGCAGCTCCATGCCATTCTCGGGCGTGTACGCGCGCCCGGTGCATCGCGCCAGGAGCTCCTGGTGATGGATGAGATCGTACAGCGGCACGCGATCGACGGGCTGGAACGACAGAGCGGCTTCGATTCGCTCTCGGGATGTCATATGGGGTTACTCCTGATGGATGCGAGGAGTGTTTCGGGGGAGGGAGCGCGCGTCCTGCCGCGCGCATGGTGGCGCTTTCACGACTGTCGGCCGCCAGCTAGAGGACGAGAACTCAAGCGGCAATCTCGACCGGTGGGACCAGCCTACTCTTCGAAAAAACCCGGCCATGCCTCTCTACATGCCTTGCTGAGCCGGCCGCCTGCGGATTGATACAAAGGGATAGTATTCGTATAAGCATCGCATATCTTGTTGTACTCCCCCCAGCCCAGTCTCCTGCCCTGGCTTTTTTGAAACAGACTGTCACAGATCGCCCACAATATAGTGACAGTCTCAGCCAAGGCCCCGAGGTAATCCGCCAGGGATCTGACAACCTGCGTGCTACAGTCTTCGAGACCACCGCATGCGATCTCCTGAAGTTGGGCCGCCTCTGCCCGAAGTGCGGCAAGTATGGACTCGGCCTCGTGTCTGAAAGCTCCGTAGTCAACAGGCCGGAAGAGGAACGGCAACGGCAGAAGCTCGCGCCAGTGGAACCTTCGGGCTATCGTTGAGTCATGTACTGCAATGTAGCGGCTCAGCAGCTGATTCACGCGCTTTGCCAGCTGCCGGAGTTCATCTGGAGGTGGATATGAAGCTGATGTGTCCTCCGTGTTGATGCTCATGCACCGTGTCCCCTCGCGGGAAATTCGTCATAGTAGAGCTACCTCCTGCCAGAGCGAATATGTGGTGAGCGACGGCTGCTGTGTTCCCAGGAAGGAGAAGGGTCGCGCAAGAGTGGAAACATCCCGCCCTGCAGAATGGCAAAAAGCCCGCACCCTTTCGGATGCGGGCTTCGTGTAGCGCTCCCGGCAACGTCCTACTCTCCCGTCCCGCTGACCGGGGCATCATAGCAGCCGTCGGAATTCCTCCAATGTGATACCCATTTCCTCAATGATGCCGTGCAAGGTGTCAGTCGGGATGTCGCCGGGATGCACAGAGATAACCAGACGGGCTCCGTCGGAGTCGCGCCCATACACTGCGTGGCTACCTCGCTGCCTTCTGAAGATGAAACCGAGTCTTCGCGCTACCTTCGCAACCTGTCGCGGGGTCACAGCAGGCAGCTTCGGGCTCAAGCAGCGACCTCAACAGGCTGGAACACGAAGTCCTCAACCGGGATCTCCTCTCCACAGGCCTTCACGTCCTCAAGGTAGACTTCGATCGCCTCCCGCGCATTGGCGATCGCCTCCTCCAGCGTCGAGCCGTGGGTGTGCAGTCCCTTGAGCGCGGGGCAGAAGGCGTGGTATCCCCCCGCCTCCTCCGGCTCGAGTATCACCGTGTATCGAAGCGAGGCCACCGTCATCCTCCTTTCGCGCATCGTCCACGCGGTCATTATACCACCTCGGCGTTCATCTGCGCCGCACTGAACAGCAAAGCCCGCATCCCTAGGGATACGGGCTTTTGAGTACTACGCTCCCGGCAACGTCCTACTCTCCCACAAGGTTGCCCCTGCAGTACCATCGGCGCTGGAGGGCTTAGCTTCTCTGTTCGGAATGGGAAGAGGCGTTTCCCCTCCGCCATGATCGCCGGAAGCAAAACCGTTGGGGCAGGAGCGGGTCTCCTGCCCACTGCATAGTCGCGAGATAGTCGCCGTACTCTTGTGTCCTACTGACCTGCTCTCAGGAAGGGACCAAGCCCTCGGCCGATTAGTACCGGTTGGCTAAGCACATTACTGTGCGTACACCTCCGGCCTATCAAGCTGGTGGTCTTCCAGCGGCCTTACCCGGTTAACCCGGTGAGAGGTCTAGTCTTGGGAGGGGCTTCCCACTTAGATGCTTTCAGCGGTTATCCCTTCCGGACATGGCTACCCAGCGTTTGCCCCGGGCGGGACAACTGGTACACCCTAGGTCCGTCCACTGCGGTCTTCTCATACTGGCAGCAGCTTCCCTCAAACCTCTTACGCCCGCGACGGATAGGGACCGAACTGTCTTACGACGTTCTGAACCCAGCTCGCGTGCCGCTTTAATGGACGAACAGTCCAACCCTTGGGACCTTATCCAGCCCCAGGATGCGACGAGCCGACATCGAGGTGCCAAACTTCCCCGTAGCTGTGAGCGCGCGGGGGAAATCAGCCTGTTATCCCCGGGGTAGCTTTTATCCGTTGTCGACGGCGATTCCATCCTCAACCGCCGGGTCACTAGGTCCGACTTTCGTCTCTGCTTGAGCAGTAGCTCTCGCAGTCAAGCTCCCTTATGCCCTTATACTCGACGTGCGATTTCCAACCGCACTGAGGGAACCTTTGAACACCTCCGTTACCGTTTGGGAGGTGGCCGCCCCAGTCAAACTACCCACCTGATACTGTCCCGTCACCGGATAACGGCTGCGGTTAGGATCCCAGAATCTCGAGGGTGGTATTCCAAGGTTGCCTCCACAAGGGCCAGAGCCCTTGCTTCGCCGGCTCCCACCTATCCTCTGCACGACATCCCGAAATCCAATACCAGGCTATAGTAAAGCTCCACGGGGTCTTTCCGTCCAGTCGCGGGTAGCTTGCATCTTCGCAAGCGCTACAATTTCGCCGAGTCCCTCGTTGAGACAGCGCCCAGATCGTTACGCCATTCGTGCAGGTCGGAACTTACCCGACTAGGAATTTCGCTACCTTTGGACGATTAAGGTTATCGCCGCCATTCACCAGGGCTTCGATTTAGAGCTTCGTCCATCTTGCGATGGACTAACCCCGCCTCTTAACCTTCTGGCATTGGGCAGGCGTCAGCCCCTATACTTCGCCTTGCGGCTTAGCAGAGACCTGTGTTTTTGGTAAACAGTCGCCTGGGCCGTTTCACTGCGGCCTCCCGCCGCCCACCAGAAGCAACACCCGAAGGTCCAGTTCTGATGGGTCAGGAGGCGCTCCTTCTTCCGAAGTTACGGAGCTAGATTGCCGAGTTCCTTAACGAGGGTTCTCTCGCGCGCCTTGGCATACTCTGCCCGCCTACCTGTGTCGGTTTGCGGTACGGTCACTGTGAGACTCGCTAGAGGCTTTTCCTGGTCACCGGTTACGCCAGTTCGCTTCATCCGAGGAATCCACTCCTCCAGGCTCCGGGATCCTTCCGGCGGATTTACCTGCCGGACTCCCTCGGCCCAGAACGCGCCGATCCAATCGCGCGCTGGCACACCCAATGACGTCCCCCCATCGCGTCTTTATCGTCTCGCAGTGGCGCCGGAATGTCGACCGGCTGTCCATCGCCTACGCCTTTCGGCCTCGGCTTAGGCCCGGCTAAACCCAGGGGGACGAACCTTGCCTGGGAAACCTTAGGCTTTCGGCGAGAGAGATTCGCACTCTCTTTTTCGCTACTCATGCCGGCATTCGCACTTCGACTCGGTCCACGGCTCCTTGCGGTACCGCTTCACTCCTGAGTCGAACGCTCCCCTACCATAGCGACGATCCGTAGATCGTCACCATCCGCGGCTTCGGTATCAGGCTTGAGCCCCGTTACATCTTCGGCGCAGCTCCACTCGACCAGTAAGCGGTTAAGCACTCTTTAAAGGATGGCTGCTTCTAAGCCAACCTCCTGGCTGTTTACGCGAAGCCACTTCCTTTCCCACTTAGCCTGATTTAGGGACCTTAGCCGGCGGTCCGGACTCTTCTCCTCTCGACTATGGAGCTTATCCCCCACAGTCCGACTCCCGGGATTGACTCTCGTGGCATTCGGAGTTTGATTGAGTTCGGTAGCCGTGTGAGGGCCCCTAGCCCATTCAGTGCTCTACCTCCACGAGTCACCACCCGAGGCTAGCCCTAAAGCTATTTCGGGGAGAACCAGCTATCTCCAGGTCCGATTAGCGTTTCACACCGACCCACAGCTCATCCAAGCCATTTTCAACTGACACTGGTTCGGGCCTTCACGAGGGATTAGCCTCGCTTCACCCTGGCCATGGGTAGATCACCTGGTTTCGGGTCTGCCCCCAGCGACTCATTCGCCCTATTCGGACTCGGTTTCCCTGCGGCTCCAGACCAGAGGTCCTTAACCTTGCCACTGAGGACAACTCGCCGGCTCATTATCCAATAAGCACGCCGTCACCCGGTCGTCGCGTGATTAGCGCGGCGACATCGGGCTCCGACCGTTTGTAGGCACGCGGTTTCAGGTTCTATTTCACTCCCCTCACGGGGTGCTTTTCACCTTTCCCTCACGGTACTAGTTCACTATCGGTCAGAGACAGTGTTTAGCCTTAGGAGATGGTCCTCCCAGATTCCCACAGGATTCCACGTGCCCCGTGGTACTTGGGAACCAGACCCGGGAAGTCGGATCGCTTTCGCCTACTGGGCTCTCACCCTCTCTGGCTGACCGTTCCAGGCCAATTCGGCTAACAATCCGATTTCTGACTTCCTGGCAGACCCTCAGATCCGCCCGGTCCGGCCCCACGACCCCCACACCGCAACGGCTGAGGCCTTATGCACGGTATGGGTTTAGGCTGTTCCCGTTTCGTTCGCCACTACTCAGGGAATCGCAGTTGCTTTCTTTTCCTCGGGGTACTTAGATGTTTCAGTTCCCCCGGTTCCCTCCAGTGAGTTATGAATTGGCTCACTGGTGACAGGACATCACTCCTGCCCGGTTTCCCGATTCGGAGACCCCCGGATCAACGCTTGTTTGCAGCTCCCCGGGGCGTTTCGCCGCTGACCACGCCCTTCATCGGCTGTCTCTGCCAAGGCATCCACCACGCGCCCTTTGTAGCTTGATCCCTTCCGGACAGCAGGCCCGGTCGGGACACAAAGAGAGTTCGGCGACGTCTTGTCACACTGGAGAGCACTCGTCGTGCCCTCCTGCTGATTCTCGCGACTATGCAGTTGTCAAGGATCCAACCTGTGGCTAAGCCTGCTTCGCAGACCGCCATCCCGGCCTTTCGGCCTAGGGACCGGAGACAGAACCGCAGAAGGCGCCGGAGGCACCCTCTGCGGGCAGACTCCACACACCGAAAGTGGCTGACCTAGCTGTCTGTTTGGAGTACCGTTTTGGAATCCTCCAGCAGTCGCCCTGTTCCGGGCACCATCCATTATATCAGTCTGCACGGACGTGTCAAGCATTCCCACGAGATTTGTTCCATATGACACTGTCGCACCAGCTATCATACCACCAAAGACGCGCGGGTAAGCGACGCTTTGAGTGAGGCGAGAGACACCCATGGCGCCCACAGCGCCCCCGGGCGCCCTGGCGGATGCCGCAGCGCCGCCGCACCAGAAGCTGGCTCAGGAGCCGCCCCGGCGACCATCTCTGCCCCGGCCTTCTCAGGAGCACCGTTTTGGGGGAGTGAGTGCCATCGGGGGGATCCAGGCTGTCATTGCGAGTGGCGGCCCTCCGGGCCTAGCCACCCCCATGGTCGCCGCTTCCCAGAGGGCAGCGCCTCCCTCGGGGTGACAATGGTGGCAGGCTGTCCCTAACCGGTGCTGCTTCGACCATACCCGGCCGCTGGCGCGCAGGAACGAGACCTCTGACAGCCAATATGATCGCAGACTGCCGGGAGGTCATGCGATCGTGCCCGAGTTCATCATACCGCTGCACTGGCTGCCTGTCGCGCTGTTCCCGATCCTCATCTGCTCCCTCGCCTGCGCCGCGGCCGCTCCCCCTCTCCCCGACAAGGTCGAGCCCTACCCCGTGGTCGGCGACATCGCGTTCGCCGAGGGGCCGATCTTCGACCGGGCGGGGAATCTGTACTTCGTGAATTACCACGTTCTCGGCACCATGGGCCGGCGGACGCCGGACGGGACGGTCAGCGTGTGGATTCACACCGGTGGACAGGCGAATGGGTCGAAGGTGGATGGCGCGGGCAACGTGGTGCTGGCGGATTACGGCGGGAAACGGATCCTGCGCGTGCATCCAGAGACGCGGGCGATCGAGGTGCTGACCAGCGAGTGCGAGGGCCGCGCCTACCGCGGGCCCAACGACGTCTGCCTCGACCTCAAGGGCAACGTCTTCTTTACCGACCCCACCGATTCAGGCAAGGAGAACCCGATAGGCTGCGTCTACCGCATCGCTATCGGCCCGGGCAATGTGGTGCAGAAGGTGACGCGCATCGCGGAAGGGCTGACATTCCCCAACGGCCTGGCGATCTCACCCGATCAGACCAAGCTCTACGTCGCCGAGTCGGGCACGAACCGCCTGCTCTGCTGGGACCTGAGCCCGGATGGCACGCTGTCGAACAAGCGGACGATCATCGAGTTCCCGACGCCCACCCTCGATGGCATCATGTTCGATGAGTTCGGCCGCCTGTGGATCGCGCGCTGGACGAGCAAGACCGTGGACGTGGTGGATGTGGAGAAGGGCATGCTGCTGAAGAGCTATCCCGCGGGCGGCGACCAGGTCACGAACCTCTGCTGGTGGGGCGCCAGTCTCTACGTCACCGTCGCCGGCCAGCACAGCATCCATCGCATGGACGTCGGGGTGCAGGGCGCGAGGATAATACCAGAGGGGCAGGGATAGGGCGACGGCGCCGCGCGCCGGGAGTTCTGTGCGGCCCTTACGCTGCTTGCGCTCAGCGTCTGGCCCAGCTGTCATTCCGAGCGAAGCGAGAGCCTGCCCTGAGCGAAGCCGAGGGGAGTCATGCCGGTGAGCCGTACGAGAACCCCTCTGCGCGGTTCGTTTTCACGCCCCGGGCGAGTAGTATACCCCGCGGCCGGCCAGCCGCCGGGCGAAGATGATGACGCCGAACGACACCACCACCAACACCACCGCCAGCGCCACGGATGTCCTCGTCGCCTCCTGCACCCCCGCTGAGGAACTCATGTAGATCGCCACCGGCATGGTCTCGGTGCGGCCGGGGAAGGCGCCGGCGAACATCAGCGTCGCGCCGAACTCGCCCAACGCCCGCGCCCAGGTCATCACCGCGCCCGCGATCAGCGCGTGGCTGGCCATCGGCACCGTGACCCGGAAGAACGTCTTCAGCGGCCCCGCCCCCAGAGTCCTCGATGCTAGGCGCAGCTCCCGGGGGACGGCCTCGAAGCCGGCTCGCGCCTGCTTCACATAGAAGGGCGAGGCGACGAACACCTGCGCCATCACCACCGCGAGCCGTGTGAAAGTAATCCGTAGATCGTAGGGCTCCAGCAGCTTCCCGAACCCTGGCATCCCGTACAGCAGAAACAGCGCGAGCCCAGCGGCCACCGGCGGCAGAACAAGGGGCAGGTCGATGAGCGTGTCTATCACGTCCTTACCGCGGAACCGGTAGTGCGAGAGCAGGTACGCGACAGGGGTCCCGATGATGACACAGATGAACAGAGCGATGGTGGCGGTGGACAGACTCAGGCTGAGCGCGTGCTTGGCCTGCCAGCAGCAGGCGTAGGAGGCGGGTGTGGTTCGGATGATGAGCCCGAGGATCGGCGCGATGAGGTAAAGGAGCAGCGGCACAGACGCGAGCCAGACGAGGGCGGGCAGGCGCCCCCGACGAGGCGCACGCGCGGGGCGCGGCTCAGCGTCGGCATGCGTCTCCACTTCAGATCCTTGGGGGCTCAGTGCTGTACCCATGCTTGCTGAAGATGGCCTTGCCCTGCTTCGAAGCCAGGAAGTTCACGAATTCCGCTGCCGCCTTCCGCTGCTTCGAGTAGGTGACCACCGCGGCCGGGACATTGCGCACCCGGATAAGCTTCGCCGGGATCCGTACATTGTCAATCCTGTCCGGCGCCCACGCCTTGAACGAGTCCCACCCGATGATCGCGTCGACTTCGCCCAACTGGACGAGCTGCTGCGTCTGCTCGCAGCTCCCCGTATAGGTGAGGACGTTCTTCTTCACCTGGGCCTCGACCCCGGCCTTCTTCAGGATCTCGTCGCTGACATCGCCCAGGCAGACTGCCCCGGCCTTCGCCAGGCCCATCCTGACCCTAGGCCGAGCCAGGTCGCTCAGCGACCTGATGTTCTTCGGGTTACCGTGCTGAACGTTGATCACCGGTACCAGGTAAGCGAGGATCTTCCGGGTGGCCGGGACGATGGCCTGCTGCTTCGCGGCCTTGTCCATGAAGTCATCGGACCCGGGCACGTAGACATCGCCGATTTGCTCGAGCACGATCTGGTTGAGAAGCATGCCGGAACCGCCGAACGTCATCTCGATGGTCACGCCGGGATGCGATTTCTGGTACGCCTGCTTCGCCTCCGTCATGGGCGGCTTGCTGGCCGAGCCGACGAAGACGACAAGCTGAGGCCTGTTCGCGCTCGTGCCGACGTTCGTGAAGAGTGCAACGCTGCCGGCGATCACCACCAACGCGCCGACGAGCAGGAGAGCGCCACGCATCCGCCGAGTCATGCTGCCTCCAGGGAATGCAACAGCTATCCCTGACACACGCCGCCAAGCGCGAGGCGCTGCTCTGGTCTGCTTCACCGTCGCCTTGGCGCAATGCGACGCCAGGTCGTATCAGGCGCTCTCAGGCTATCAGAGCAGGGTGACGAAAGTATGAAGGCCGGAAGACGAATTGTGAATGCACGGCCGGAGCTCAGCCCGCGCGCGGCGCGGCGGCGCGCACCTCCGGCGTGAGCCATCCCTCGAACTCCCGCTGGTTGTCGCGGAACGCAGCGGCCAGCCTGGCCGCCGCCCGGTCGTACTCCTCGGGGCTGCTCCACATATCGCGCGGCGACAAGAGCCTGGCGTCTATCCCCGGGCACGCGGTCGGGACATGGAGCCCGAAGAACGGGTCCTCCCGCGTGGGCACGTTCTCGAGCTGCCCCGTGAGAGCTGCGCGGACTATGGCGCGGGTAGACTTGATGTTAATCCGACGGCCGACCCCCTGGGGGCCCGCGATCCAACCGGTGTTCACCAGCCAGCACTTCGCGTTGTGCTTGCGGATACGATCGCCGAACATGTCGGTGTAGACCGTCGGCGGCAGGGCCATGAACGGCGCGCCGAAGCAGGCGCTGAACGTGGTCTTCGGTTCGCTGATCCCGCGCTCGGTGCCCGCGACGCGCGCGGTGTAGCCGGAGAGGAAATGGTACATCGCCTGCTCCGGCGTGAGCCGCGCGACCGGAGGCATGACGCCAAAGGCGTCGCAGGTGAGCAGGATCACGTTCTCGGGGTGGCCGACCTTCCCGCCCCGCACCACGTTGCTGAGATGGGTCAGGGGATAACAGGCGCGGGTGTTCTCGGTGAGCGACTCGTCGTCGAGGTCGAGGCGGCGGGTTTCCGAGTCTATCGCGACATTCTCGAGCACGGTCCCAAACCGGCGCGTGCACTCGTAGATCTCCGGCTCGGCCTCCGGCGACAGCCGGATCACCTTCGCGTAGCAGCCGCCCTCGAAATTGAAGATGCCGTCATCGCACCAGCCGTGCTCGTCATCCCCGATCAGCAGCCTCTCCGGGTCGGCCGACAGGCTGGTCTTCCCCGTGCCCGAGAGCCCGAAGAACAAGGCGACATCGCCCTTCTGGCCGACATTGGCCGAGCAGTGCATGCTCAACACCGACGATTGCGGCAGGAGGTAGTTGAGGATCGTGAACACCGATTTCTTGATCTCGCCGCCGTACTGCGTGCCGCCGATGATCACCGTCTTCTGCCCGAAGTTGATGATGACGAAGGTCTCCGTGTTCGTGTTGTCAATCTGGGGGATGGCGTGGAACCCGGGGAAGCAGAGCACGCGGAACTCGGGCACGTGGTTCCGGAGCTGCTCCTCGTCCTTGATCTGGATGAACATGTTGCGCGCGAACAGGCTCTGCCATGCGTGCTCGGTAATGACCCGGATGGGGAGCCGGTAATCCGGGTGAGCGCTGACGCAGCAGTCCTGGACGAAGATCTCCTTGCCCTGGATGTAGGCCAGCAGGCGGTTATAGAGATTGCTGAAGTGCTCCTCGGCGAATGGGCGGTTGACCGGCCCCCACCAGATGTGATCTGCTGAGCTCGGCTCGTGCACGATGAACTTGTCGTTGGGCGAACGGCCCGTGTGGTCGCCAGTGCGCACCACGATCGGACCCAGGTGCGCGATCAGCCCTTCGCTCCTGCGCACCACCTGCTCGTACAGCGCTGGCGTAGTGAGCGTCCAGTACACGCGGCCGATGTTCCTGAAGCCGTGATGCTCCAGGCCGTGCCGTGGGGCGCGCTCTACATCATGCTCACTCATATGCTCTCTCTACCTCCCGCCAGAATAGCGGCCGGAACAGGCGGTCGCCATACTTCCTGCCCACGAAATATCGTAAATTGGGCAGGGACGGGGCACACTCCTTCTTCCGGCGAGCATGAGAGATGACGCAGACGCGGGCGAACAGCCCCAGCGCCCGGCCCACAGGTAGGCTGGGCGCCAACCGCGCCGCCTCGGGATCGCGGGACTCCCCGCTCGAACACGGCCGCTGCGTAAGAGGGCGAAGCCGCCCGACAGCGCGTATGGTTCTGCTGGACGCGGCAGGACTGTCTGGCATGAGGTCTGAGGCACGTCGACTTAAAGGGTGTCCAAGGGCCACCAGCGGGGAAACGCGAAGTCCTGCGGCACACCCAAGGCCCTTGACCGCGCAGGATGCGCTCGACCTGAACGAGACGAGGAGGTCGGGCAGATGACGGGTCGCACATCACTGCGGGTGCTTACGACACCCACTTCGCAAGACGCAATGGCGCAGGCGGTTGAGAGCTTCTTCGCACGCTGCGCCGGCGCGGGACTCGCCGAAGGAACGGTGCAGTTCTACCGGGGGCGACTGGATAACTTCCGGCGCTATCTGGAACAGCACGCGCCGGGGACAAGGCCGGCCGAGGTCACTTCGGCGCTGGTGCGTGACTTCCTGGGGGCCGAACGGGAGCGCACCTCGACTGCTGGCGCGCACCACGCGCGGGCCACCCTGAGCGTCTTCTTCGCCCACCTGGAGCGGGAAGGGATGGTGAGCGAGAACCCCATGTCTAAAGTCGAGCGGGTGAAGGCCTCACAGAAGCTGGTGCACCCAGTCAGCGAAGAGGAGATAGAGCGCCTGCTGAGCGTTTGCGGTCGGGGCTTCCTCGGGGCGAGACTGAGGGCGCTGCTGCTGCTGATGGTAGACACGGGCCTGCGGGCCTCCGAGGTATGCGGGCTTGACCTGACCGATGTAGACCTGACAGCCGGCCTGCTGCGGGTGCGTCACGCCAAGGGCGGCAAAGAGCGCGAGGTCCCCTTCGGGCAGGCAACGCGGGCGTCTCTGCTGCGCTACCTGGCGCGCCGGGGAGAGCTGGCTGAGCGGGCGTTCTTCGTGACCCACTTCGGTGACCGGCTGGACCGGGGCGACCTGTTCCGGATATGCCAGCAGGCAGGCGAGAAGGCAGGGGTTCCGGGGCTCCATCCGCACCGGCTGCGGCACACCGCGGCGACGCTGTTTCTGCGAGGGGGCGGCAACCTGTTCAGCTTGCAGCGGATGTTGGGCCACAGCAGCTTGACGATGGTGCGCCGCTATGCCGAGGTCACGCAGTCTGACCTGGTAGAGCAGCACCGGCAGGCCAGCCCGGGTGACAGGTTCCTCTCTGCGGTGCAGAAGGCAGGAGGCAGGAAGCGGCTGCGGTGAAGGCGCTCTATCGTTGGCATGAGGTTGACCCCGAGCTCGACACGCCCGGGCCGCACGGCCTGGTGCTCACGACCGAGCACGCGGCCAGCTCTTACGGGAGGCCCGTGTTGGTGGTGGCCGAGACGGGCGAAGCTATTGACCCATTCTCGTGGATGGTGGCCTGGAGGTTGACTGAGGCGAGCGAAGAGGAGCGGGCGACGCTGAGGGCGGCCGGCTACCACGTGGCATGACTGAGCCGCCCCGGTGCCGACCGCCTCAACGCGACCGCGCATCGGCCCTGAGGGACCCTATGGGGAGGCCTCGCGCTATGGGAACCCCAAAAAACCCCAATTCCTAGAGGATGTAGGCGGGGGCTTGACGCTGGCCCTCGTTTTGGGGGCGCTAGCGGGGTCATAGCGCCTCTGTTGGCGGCCGGATGGGGGTAGACACCAGGGGCAGGGGTTTGCGCCTCTGCTGGGGCAACTGGCACGACCAAAACGGGGTTCTGTGATGTGAGGGGGCGGTCAGCGCGTGTCACCCCTTCCGGGCGCGGGCTTTCTGCTGCTTGCTGAGCGCGCGGTTGTACTCCTTGGAGCGGCGATACTTGTCGGAGAGTGGCGGCAGTGACCGGGTGCGCTGCTGGCGCGCGTGATGAAGGCGCTTGCACTCATCGGTGTACTCTGCCAGCGTCTTTAGCACGGCAAGAGGGGCCTTCCCGAGACCGTCTTTCAGCGCGGCCGCCCAAGAGCTGGTGTGGCGCGCATTCCACTGCTTGGCAAGGCTGAACCAAAGCGCCATTGCACCCGTCGCGGACTCCTGCAATGCCGTCAGGAACTCCTGGGCCAGGTAGGGGTTCGCCGCGGCCCGGTAGTACGCTCGGCGGAGGGCGGTCCAGGAATCGAACTGGTCAAGCCTATGGGAATAGACTTGGTTCCACTCTTCAAAGAGCTTCTGCCAGGGGACACCTCCCCGCCCTATGCGTCCAGGTCTGACCTTCCCGTCCATCAGCAACTTGAACGGCATCACGCGCTCGGCCACGAAGGCCAGAATGCGCGCGTTCCTTTCTCGGTTCTTCTCCCGCACGGGCGGTTTGCCGGTGAGCTTGAGCTTTGGCACGCGATGCGGCTTCCGGCCGGGATTGGCCTCGACCGGGGTGTGCAGCGCATTCACGACTTCCTCGGCGGCCTGGTCAAAGTAGCCAAGGAAGTCCCTTTTGTCCGCGAGGTTGGAGAGGTCGTAATCGCGCGGGCACGAGTTGCAGACTGCCTTCTCAATGAGCCTTCGCAGGAGCGGAGGAACGGCCGACTTCCCTTCCTCCTGCCAAGCGTCCCACGTCGCGTCAAACTCGTGCTGTAGGCTGGCGTCAGGAATCACTCTTATGGTCTTTGTGACAGTTGTCATCAATGGCATTCTACCGACTTCCGCGAGACAATGCAAGTGGCGAACGAAGGCGGTGGTCAACCGCAGAAAGGGGTTGCAGTGATGGAAATGCGAAGTCTCACGCTTTCGCCATACCAGGCGGCCGCTCGGCTGGGCTTCGGCCGGCAGTCGGTGTACCGCCTCCTGCGCGAAGGGAAGCTGCGAGCGACAAAGTTAGGCCGAAGCTAGCGCATCCCGGTGGCCGCTCTCGAACAGGCGCTCGCCGACCCTGAGCGGTTGAACCTGGGCGGCGAGGAGGGGGCAGCTGAATGAACCGCGCACAACAAAGCCCGTGGGGCCGGCCGGCAAGCGCGAACCCACGGGCGGGACGAGGCGAGGCTTTCGCCACGTTAGGCACATTGTACCATGGGCGAAGCCGCGCGGGAAGGGGCGAACCCGTCTTCGCCCGGACAGCCCGGGGCTGGCGGCCGGTCGGCCGCATCGTGGAGCGCGATGGTGTGCGTCTGTTTGCAAAGCGGGTGGATTCTCGCCTGCATCGCCTCCTCGCGCCACCGGCCTATGCGCTTGAAGAGGCAGTCCTTCGCGAGCTGGCGGCGGCGCGGGTGCAGGTTGTCGAGGTGACAGAGGCCGACACGGGGAGGGTGCTTCGCGCCCCGGTGCGCGCCTTTGCCGAGCAGGGCCTGCCGGTTCACCGCGCCGGCTTCGACGCGCAGGTAGCGTTACCTTTGGCGCGGTGGGCGGTCGAATCGGAGGACCAGCTACCGCTGCTCGGGGTGTCGTCGTGAGCGCGGTGCCGCCGCGGGAGAGGCTGGAGGCGGCGCTGCGCGCTCGGGACTGCCGCGTGCGGTCGAAGGGTCCCCACAAATCGGAGGCCAGGTGTCCGACGTGTGATAGCCCCGACTACCACCTAGTATTACTCCGTTAGGTGGCCCAACCATCACGAACCACGACAAAAAGGGAAGTTTTACAGGACATGACCGAATCCAGCGCGCCATTTGCGTTCTCTATGTGCGACAATCGTCTGTCCAGTCGGCCGACACCTTCCCACGCCATTGTGCAGTATATCAGACAGCACACGGTGCTGCGCATCCATTTGAACCCTTGGACTCCCGCAGCTACTCCTGCGGGAACCACCTAACGGAGTAATACTAGGCATCGAGGAAGGACCGGACGGTCGCGCGCTGGTTCACTGCATCCGCGGCTGCCCGACTGATGCAGTGCTCGCCGCGCTGGGGCTCACCATGGCCGACCTGTTCTCG
>Ga0315282_10004814_pt1 | contig 23332 bp, 26 predicted proteins | sample YL17G07_20_MG_FD_203693 | JGI IMG/M metagenome (GOLD analysis project Ga0315282, IMG submission 203693) | Sediment microbial communities from Yellowstone Lake, YNP, Wyoming, USA - YL17G07_20 | ecosystem: Environmental > Aquatic > Freshwater > Lake > Sediment | place: USA: Wyoming | collected... | reverse complement strand
GGACTGACGAAGCTGTTTCACGTGGCGAGGGACTTCTGAAGCCGTGCCGGGCCTCTTTCACTGACGGTCGGGCTATGGAGTGGACCGTCAGGCACTCAAATCATACCCCTTGTCAGTCGCAGAACCGTGGCCACGCCAACGTGTGGAGCTGTCATCCGATCTGATACATTTTTCCAATTTCCGGGATTCTAATCTTTTCCACAGAACCGCCGCCAAACCCCTTGAAGAGCTCCGGGTGCTCGGTGTGGACCGGAAAAAGTTGCTTTGGCCCAACCTCCCGCACAAACTCGCGCAGCTCCCTCCCCGACGCGTGCCCCGAGCAGTGAATCTGCCTATAGGGGTAAAGGGAGAAGTGCTTGAGCCACTCGTCGGCCTTCTGCTTGTCGATCTCCATCTCCTCGTCGAACGGCTCGGTCACCGAACGGATGTAGATTGAGCCCTCCGGGGGTCTTATGTCGATCAGGTTTTTGAGTTCGAAAAAGTCGCACCTGAAGACGTAGCGCAGCGGGTCCTTTTTCAGGTCTTTCGCCGTCACCGAGTTACCCATCTCCAGGAATTCCTGCTCCCAGCCCTCATAGTCCTGGCGTATTATCTCGGGAGGATATTCCGGGTTGCAGATGACGCCCCACTCCTTCCGCGGCAAGAATACACAAACCTCGTTCAGCTTTGGAGAGCCGCAATCGGTTGGTTCCAAAAGCTTCAGCATGTAGGCCTGGCGGGGGTTGACCACCAGCTTGCGATCGTTCTCGCGGGCAGCTTGGAGGAAGGAGTTCATCCGGTCGATGTCTCTCACTGGGAAGTTCACCACGACCAGACCCTTGGCACCGTCCATCTCGGCGCTGACGTGCTCCTCAAGCTCAGCCTCCGTCATCCCCCCCGCCTCCGAGACGCGGGTGCCCTCGCAGAGCATCACGGCGGGCTTGGCCATGGCGGCGCGTTTCATGAACTTGCGGGTCAAGTTCCCGTCGTACCCGTGGAAGCGGAAGTCCCCGGTGTATACAAGCGAGCCCTTGGTTGTGTGCAAAATGTAAGCAAGGGCCCCGGGGAGGGAGTGGTTGACAGGCAAGGCCTCGATCTCCAGGTCGCCGATTGAGATTTTCCTTTTTATTACCCCAAAGCTTCGGGGCACTTCCGCGTCCTTGCCAACAAGCTTCTTCATGCCTTCGCCGCGCGCCTTCGGTGCCATCTCAAAAGTCCGCTTCATGGTAAGGAACTCCACGAAACCGGTGCTCGAGGTCACTTCAAGCGCTTTCAAAATCTGCTTGGAAACTTCAGATGCGTAGATTGGGATGTCCCCTCGGAGGAAGTGGATGTATGCCGAGTGGTCCGCGTGGGCGTGAGTGAGGAAAATCGCGTCGTAAGCCTTGGCCGACGGTTCCCTAAACCTGCGTTCGTAATCCTCGCGGTAGAGTCCTTGCAGGTCGGGAAGCAGGCCGAACTCCATTAGGTCGCCTATGCCGCTGCACTTTCTTGGTTGCAGGAACTCCGCAAAATAACGGCTGGCGCGGGAGAAAGACATCCCGAAGTCCAGCCATATTTTTGTGTCCCCTTCCTCAAGAAGTATCTTGTTGCCGCCGATTTCACCCGCGCCGCCGTGGAATGTGAGCCTTGTCATCTCACCAATTAAAAGAGGCTAGCCAACAAATATCTTTACAGGGTCATGGTTGGAGGAGGTGGCGTGAAGCTCAAACTAAAAAAATCGGACTTGGATGCTATTGACGCCCACGCATTGAAAAGTTATCCAAAGGAGTGCTGCGGCCTGTTGCTGGGCAATTTTGGCAAGAGTGAAATAGAGGTAAAGAAGGTCGTCGAGGCAGGAAACATTTTGGGCTCGCCTGTAGCGTTTGAGGCGGAGCCAGAGCTGGTTTTTAAAGTGTTTCAGATGGCGGAGAAAAGAGGTTTGGAGTTGGTCGGGATCTACCACTCCCACCCGGGCATCGCCGCTTTCGTGAGTTTCAAGGATGCAGGGGTAATGAAGCTCTGGTCCGAGACGGTGTGGTTGATTTTGAGCGTGGGGAAGACACACGTGCTCGAGCGTATGGTTTACGTGATGAAGAACGACAAGATAGAAAAGATAGCGATGAAGACTGGTTAGAAGGGGCATGAGGATGGACATAGCGCCGTTGGTATACACGTTTGGGATAATCGCCGCTTCCGAGCTTGGCGATAAAACTCAGATTGCCGCGATTACCCTTGCCGCAAGGTATCGGGCGAGCTTGGTTTTCATCGGTGCAATGTTGGCGATGGTGTTAGTTGACGGGGTCAGCATTTTGGCGGGCGTTGCGATAGGAAATGTAATTCCCATGCAGCTGGTCGGGCTTTTCGGCGCAATCATCTTCATTGGGTTTGGGATTTATTCGCTCCTCTCCAAAGAATCGGAAAAGGTCAAGGCTAAGAAAGGAAAGTTCGCGGTTTTGGCCTCTTTTTCAATGGTTGCCCTGATGGAGCTCGGGGACAAGACCCAGCTCGCCGTCATCGCGCTCTCCGCCAACTATGGGGCGCCGCTGCAGGTTTTCCTAGGCATGGTCCTGGCGTACGTCCTGCTGATGGGGGTCGGAGTTCTCGTGGGCAGCAAGTTGTTGAAGCTGGTGCCCCAAAGATACCTCAGGATATTTTCAGGCGCAATTTTCCTGGTTTTTGGGGCAGTATTCCTGTTGAGCGCCGCAGGAGTGTCGTTTGTTTAGCGGCGCCATTAGTCAAGCTTTACGCTCTTCAGCAGAAGCGAATTCCCGACGACCGTGATATCGCTCAGCACCATCGCTATTGCAGCTATCATCGGCGATATCACTATTATCCCTAGAAACGGGTACAGAACACCTGCTGCCACGGGTATCGCCGCCATGTTGTAGAAGAACGCAAAGAAGAGGTTCTGTTTGATTTTCCCCATGGTTTTCCTGCTCAGCCCGATAAATCTTGCAACGTCTGTCAGGTCATTTTTCATCAGCACGACTTCCCCGGCTTCAATCGCCACGTCTGTGCCGGCACCTATGGCTATCCCGACATCGGCCTGGGTCAAGGCCGGAGCGTCGTTGATGCCGTCTCCGACCATCCCGACGACTTCACCTTTCTTTTGTAATTTTTTGATTTCGTTAACTTTATCCTTCGGCAGAACATCAGCGATGACTTGGTCAATACCCGCTTTCTTCGCTATTGCATTCGCGACCCGCTCGTTGTCTCCGGTGAGCATAGCCACCTTCACGCCATATTTTTTGAGTTCATTCACGGTCTTGACAGACTGTTTTCTCAGCACATCGGCAACGGCGACTAGCCCCACGGCCTTTTTATTGACAGCCAAAACCATCGTCGTCTTTCCATCGCCTTCGAGCATGTCAATTTGTGCGTCGAGGTGTGAAGTGCTCACCCGTTTGGTCGACATCAGTTTTCTGTTTCCAAGCAAGATCTCTTTTTCTCTGTAGTGTGCCACGACGCCGGCCCCAGGGAGTGCTTTGAACCAATCAGCATCTGGGACTTTTTTCAACTTTTTCCTAGCCTCGCCAACTATTGCGTTCGCCAGCGGGTGTTCTGAGTTTTTCTCAGCAATGGCAGCGAGAACCAGAACATCTTCCTTTTTCCCCTGCGTGATAATGTCAGTCACCCGAGGTTCTCCAACCGTTAGCGTTCTTGTCTTGTCGAAGACGATGGTGGTCATCTTGCGCGCCCGCTCGAGCGCGCCACCATTTTTTATTAGAATACCATGCTCAGCACCCTTACCCAGCCCGACCATCACGGCAGTTGGGGTTGCAATCCCAAGGGCGCAAGGACAGGCCACAACCAAGACCGAGACAAACATGGTCATGGCAAAAAGAAATGATGCGCCCGCCGCAAAATACCACGCGGCGAAGCTCAGCAGAGCCACAGCCAAAACCACCGGGACGAAGTAGTTCACGACGGAGTCGGCAATCCTCTGTATCGGTGCCTTGGAGGCGTGGGCTTCCTCGACCAACTTTATTATCTGTGCCAGAGTGGTGTCTTTGCCAACCTTAGTGGCCTTGAACCTCAGTGCGCCTGTTTTGTTTATTGTGGCGCTAATCACCTTAGCGCCCACCTCTTTCTCGACTGGCAGTGACTCGCCGGTTACTAGGGACTCGTCCACAGAAGAGTGCCCGCCGACGACTTCTCCGTCTACAGATATCCGCTCGCCAGGCCTGACCAGAACGATGTCGCCAACTTTTATTTCCTCGACCGGGATTGATAGCTCTTTTTTACCGCGTAGGACTGTGGCGGTCTTCGGTTGAAGCAGGATGAGTTTTTTGATAGCATCCCCAGTTCGTCCCCTCGCCAGTTCCTCGAGAAACATTCCGATAGAGATTGTGGTGAGAATAGTGGTCGAAGCCTCGTAAAAGGTTACACCAGTCATGAAAAAAGTCGCGGCCACACTATAGACATAGGCGACCGACGTGCTCAGGGAGACCAGCACATCCATGTTAGCGAGCTTGTTTTTCAGTGAGTAGTATGCCCCCTTGTAGAAGCGCCAGCCGACGATGAACTGAACCGGCGTCGCCAGGGCGAATAGCAGCAGTTTCTTCTGGGTGAAATCGGTAAACAGCTCCACAATCAGCGTCGGCACGGTGAGCGCCAGACCGAGAGCTATGATGGCCGCCCGCCGCCTCAGCCATTTCTTCTCAGCAGGCTTTTCTCTGACTTTGTAGCCAGCATTTTCTACCGCCCGCTTTATCTTTTCCATGCTGACGCGTTTTGCGTCGTATTCCACAATCGCATTCCCGGTTGCAAAGCTGACGCTCGCATTGGAGACACCTTTTAGTCTGCCAAGTGATTTTTCAATTGCAATCGCACAATGGGCGCAATCCATGCCTTCTATTTCTAAAGCAACTTTTGCCATCCGCATACCCATTTTATATAACAGGGTTATTTTATACCCCCAAGTTGAAAACTGTTTTGGGTGAGAAAGTGGCAAAGTGGAGATGCACCGTGTGTAACTACATTTACGACCCGGCGCTTGGTGACTCAGACGGCGGGATAGCGCCAGGCACGCCTTTCGAAGCCCTGCCGGAAGACTGGGTTTGCCCCGTGTGCCGGGTGGGAAAAGACATGTTTGAGAAAGTCGATTGAAAAAGGGAGAAAATTGAATTTGGTGATAAGATGACCAAAAAAAGTTCAAATGTAAAAATTTATTCCACCACCACTTGCCCCTACTGCACAATGGCAAAAGAATTCCTGCGGGAAAACAAAGTGGAGTTTACAGAAATAAATGTTTCCAAGGATAGGGCGGCGGCGAAGGAGATGATAGAAAAATCGGGCCAGATGGGGGTGCCGGTGCTTGACATAGGTGGAGAGATAGTCGTCGGCTTCGATCGAGAGGAGATAAAAAAGGCACTCAAGCTGCCATGAGGGCGGGGCTACACCCCGAAGACCCACTTCTGAGTGTAGATCAAGTAAATTCCCGCCAAGACCATAATTATCGCGCCGATTTTCTGCGTATTTGACATCACACTTTCGAACCGATTCAGGGCCAAATTTTTTGAAGCAGAGACGGCAATCGCTGTTGGTACCATCACTACAATCATCCCCAGTGAGTAAGCGAGAAATATCACCAGTCCAGATAAAAACCCGCCCGAGCTCACCGCGGTTGACACAACCATGAGGAACACGGGCAAAGCGCAGGCGGCGGAGGCAACAGCATACCCCGCTCCAAAGATGAAAAATGAAAAAAGACCGCCACTTTTCGGAACGCGTGGCGAGATAGAGACCGACATCTTGACATTTGCCAACCAAAGGACGCCAAGCAAAATGAGCGCCATCCCAATCACAACAGTGCCCCATGGTAGATACTGACTTACTTGGATTCCAGTGAACGACACGATTTCGCCAAGAGCAAGGAACACAAAAACGAAACCAAGGGACACAGCAAGCCCTGTGCCAGCCCCCCGGAGGATGTTCCATCCAGCAGATTGTGCTATTTTTCCCCCCCGGCTGAATTGGTATGAGATGTAGGCAGGGAGCATCGCGTAGGCGCACGGGTTGAAAAAGGTGACAAGGCCCGCAGCAAACGCGGATGAGAGGAGCACTGGGTCTACCAGATCTATCACCTAGAGAAGTTTGTTGATTTCAGCCGCAAGTGTTGCGTATTCTGTCACTCCAGTGTTTTTGTAGGCGACTTGCCCCTGCTTGTTGATGATGTAAATGGTCGGGATGTAGGTTGCGCCATAAGTGCTCCCAGCGTCCGAGCCGCTCGCGAATATCCAGTTGTCACCGTAGCTTGTCTTGAACTGACGTATGGTTTCGTTACTTTGGCTTGGGTCGACGTCGATTGACATTATCACGACCCCTTGATTGCGGTAATCGGTGTAAAGCTGCTTCAGGTGGCCCATTTCGGTGATGCATGGCCCGCACCATGTTGCCATGAAATCCAAAACGACGACGTTGTCCCGGTAGCTGCCCAGGCTGAAGGAATCGCCGTCGATACCCGTCAGGGCAAAATCCGGCGCCGTTTGGTTCAACTCTGTCCCTGTAGGGGTGTAGCCCTTCCCGACAAACAGGTACAGTACAGCTACTACTGCAACAGCGATGATTATGAGCACCACCAACCCAACGCTTGAACTCCTTTGCCTAGCGCTGCGAGCGTGCGGCGGAGGGGCCGCCCTTCGCCCTTTTCCACGTACTGATCCAGATTTGGTCGTGCCAAGGCTCTTATCAACTTCCTTGAGCTTTTTTTCATAGCGATTGCGGATGACTTCGTAATCTGTTTTGGAAACCTGACCGGAGTTGTAGGATGTCTCCAGCTTCTCGATGTGAATGAGAAGCTCATTGCGTTTGGACAAAATGGATTGAATTTCATCTTCCTCGGGCATGTGACTCAGCTGACTTTCAAACCCTGCTCTTCAGCAATCTCAAGAAAAGCCTTGGCTACCAGCTCCAATTTCTTTCGGGGCAGCCCGTAAGTGTTTAGCTTGAAGTGCTTTGTGAGTCCTGGTTGGATTCCAACAATACCTCTGTGCCTCAGCTCATCGTACAAGAAAAACCCGCGCCGCTTGTGCTTTTCAGACGCTTTGAAAAACCCTTCCGACTCCATGTGGATGAGGGTGTGCTGCTTTGGTCTGGTACCCAGCTGCCGGGTGCCTTCTATCCTCTCAAGCTGCTCGATTAAGTACCAGGCGTTTTCCACTTCTTCGTCCCAGCGTTCGACCCTCTCGACAACGTGGGGGAAGGATGCCATCAGCGAGATCATCGGCGCTCCCATCACCGTGCACCCGAGCAGGGCGTACTCCTTTATCCCGAACTTGCGCTTGCTCCAGTCCCCTTCAATCTTCGAGCGCGCAAGCACCCGGTCAACCAGCTCTTCCTTGAGCGCCAGGATTCCAGTGGGGGCGCTTGCGGCCCAGGACTTGTGCCCGCTTGAGACGATGACGTCCGCTCCGAGTTTTTTTCCATCCACCGGCATTATTCCTGCGGTGTACGCGCAGTTGAGCAGGAATGGAACACCATATTTTTTACAAATTTTGCCCACGGCCGCGGCGTCGTTGAGGTTGCCGTATAGGTAGTCTGCGTGGGTGAGCAACGCAACCGCGGGGAGCTTGCCAGTCTCCCGCTTGACCTCCCCTATCTTGTCTGCGTAAGCGCCGAGGTCTACCCTGAACTCGGGGGGCCCGCTGTGGGGAACCTCCTTGACCTTTAGCCGGGCCAGTTCTGCGGCCACGTAGGTGGAGTAGTGAGCGAGGCTGTCCAAGACCACGTAGTCGCCAGGCTGTCCGAGTGTCGTGAACGCTATGAACTTGGACTCCCTGCAGCGGGTCGTAACCCTCGCGACGTCCATCCCCAGAAATTCTGCCAGGTCCTGCATGAACTGGGCTATGGGCGGGGCATCGATCGCGTCGAGCCTGGCCATTTTTGGCTTGCACCAGTCACAGGTTGAGTAGCCGTCACCGAACTCCACCATAGCCTTCCGTGCTTCAGGGGTCAGCACTCCTCCCCGCTGGATGGGGTGGAGGTTTATGTACTTGTCCTCCTTGAAGTCGCGCTGCATGTTTAGATAACGCTCCAGCCTTTCTTTCGGAATTTTCGTCATGTTTTTCTACCTCTTCAGCCTGCCGCACACCGGGCAGTGCGGGTCACGTTTGACCTTCATCTCATCAAATGTCATATAAGCGCCGTTAAATATCAGCAGTCGCCCGACGAGGGGCTTGCCTATCCCGGTGATTAGCTTGATTGTCTCCATGGCTTCCAGGCACCCGATTATCCCGGGAGTTGCGCCTAGCACGGGGAATACCGGCTTTCTGGGAGGCTCCCGTGGTACAAAGCATTTCAGGCAGGGACCCTTTCCGGGCACTATTGTCATCATCTGGCCCATCAGCCCCTCGACCGCCCCATGGACAAATGGAATTCTGCTGCGGACGCAGGCCTCGTTGAGCAGGTAGCGGGTCGGGTAGTTGTCCAACCCATCGACGACGACATCCGCCCCCCTTACGAGTTTGTCCACATTTTTTGGGGTTATGCGCTTCAGCATGCTGTCGACCTCGACGTTTGGGTTCATCGCCGTCAGCTTCTCGATTGCAGACCCGGCCTTCGACCGCCCCACGTCCATCTCCCAATGCAAGATCTGGCGGTTGAGATTTGTCCTGTCTACCCGTTGCTCGTCAATGATGGTCAGGTGTCCGACCCCAGCCGCAACCAAATAGATGCAGGAGGGACTGCCGAGCCCTCCGAGCCCTGCGACAAAGACATGGGCCCGCTTCAGCTTGAGTTGTCCGTTCTTTCCAAAGCTCGGGATGATGATCTGGCGGCTGTAGCGTTCAATTTCCTTGGGCGTGAGCACTCCCCCAGACACTGGCGGGAATATCGCCACGACATCACCATTCTTCAGAGGAGTTTTGAGCCCGTCGAGGATGTTTATCACCTTGCCGTTCACGAGGATGTGGACGGTTTCCACAAGCTCTTTGGTCATTGGGAGATAGATTTCCCTGGCCAGCTTCCCCCCGCAGAGCTTCACAAGCTCCTCAACCAAGGAGCCCACGTCTGGGGCATCTTCCACCTGCACCTTGTCTCTCCCGGCGGCTTCCCTGAAGTTTGCAAAGAACTTCACGGTGATTGCCATAGGTTTCCCATCACACGTTGAGCGTCGCTCTATAAAACAGGTGTCAGCTTCAGCCCGTAGTTCCGATAGTTCTTTGAGGTGGTCGAAAGTTCCTGCGAGTCTGGGGCCAGCCCAATCAGCTCTGGCAGCTTGCCGCATGTGCCGAAGTACTTTCCCCTGACGGCCAGGCAGCCCAGAACTTCGGGGATTTGTTTGGCACGCTCCAGCCCCTTGTTGATTGAAAGCTTGACGTCGGCCCCTTTCACGGCGTTTGCTATCGACGTCGCGGCGGCGTCAGCCACCGAGGCCTCGCGCCCGATTGCGACTAGGGCGTCCGCTTCCCCGAAACTTATCGAGTGGCCAAGCGTTCCAGAGCTCGTGCAAATCCCTATCGGCAACTCGTCTGGCTTGACTAGGAACCCTATTTTTCCCGATCCCTCTGCCCCGCCAGCGAAGACCCCGACTCGGAACTCTTGGTTGCCCGCGATCGCTATGTCGCCGCCGTTTTCGATTATCACGTTTTTGGTGCCGGCCCTCTGCGCAGCTTCCGCTGCCACCTGTGAAATTGCCCCGGCTACAGCAGCAAAAGGCCCAACATCCGCCAGCTTGCCAGCTTTGAGCATGAGTTCGATGACGCGCGGGTGCCCTCCGCCCAGTTCCAGGGGCTCGAGCGACCACCGGAAATCGGGGCATCTGGTGATGAAGCTTTCGATTTCACGCCTGGCCTGCAGGCTGGCTTCTATTGCGGCGTCGATTGCCTGCTCCTCGTCGCACTTGATCAGGAGGTTGGTCTCCTTGAACGACCACTTTCGCGCGTACATGGCGACCACCTAGAACTTGGACAGCTTCAGCGCCCGCACAGGGCACGACGGCACACATAGCTCGCAGTAGATGCACTTGTTCTCGTCCAGCTCCACCGTTTTGTCATTGGTCTGGTACAGCGCGCCGGTCGGGCAGAGCGACAGGCAGGCCCCACAGTCAAAGCAGGAGTCCCGGTCCAGCTGAATCGCGCGCTTGATTTCCTTGACCTCGACGCCCTTTTTCTTCAGCAGCGTTATGACATGGTCCACATCCTTGTCGGGTGCATCGATTGCGATCAGGATTTCTCCGCCGTGCGTGTCGAACTCCGCGTAAAGGATGTTCAGAAGCAGCCCTGTTTCCTTTATCACGTACGCCAAGATCGGGTCCGTGCTCCTCTGCGGTGGGTACCTTATCAGAACCTTTCGCGTCACTTTCCTCGCCTCCCTAGCAGTTTTGACAGGTCATCGCTGGTCAGGATCCCCTTGAGCGCCCCCTGTCCATCCAGCACCGGCGCACCGGAGATTTCGTGTCTGTCAAGCTTTCTGGCCACGGCGTCCACGGCCTCGTCGTCCCTGACCGTGACGACGTCCGGGGTGAGGATTTCCGACAGTTTCTTTTTCCTGGTACCGACGGCCACGGCGATGTCCCACGAGGTCACTATCCCCACGAGTTTTCCCTTGGCGTCTATTATCGGCAGGTGGTCGAATTTCTTTTCCGCGAATATCTTTGCCGCGTTGGTGATGGAGTCATCAGGACTGGCGGTCACCACCTTTCTTGTCATCACGTCCCTTGCGAGAGGCACGGCCGCGGTCTGTTTCATAGGCTTGAACACTTGAGTGGTGGACAGCCGCTCCACAGGCTCCGTGGGGAAGAATCTCTTGTCCTCTATCCACTTCTTCAGGATGTTTGCGATTTCCCTCGCCCGCTTCAGGCTGCTCAGAGAGCTCACTTTCACGTCTTTGCCGTTGATTTCAATCGTTCCGGATTTCAGCTCGGCGTAGGAGACCTCTCTGAGGATTGGACGGTCTCTCCTAGGAACGCCGTAGTCGGTGAGGTTGGCTTTTATTTCCTCGTCGCTGGCGCCCGCGGTCTTTGCAACCCGCTCGTTTATGATGGGGATTGGAATGCCTATACCGAGGTAGAGCGTGGTTCCGTACTTTTCGACGGTTGCCCCTCTGATGAAGCGCGCGTCCATCTCCTTCAGGCTGCCTATGGTCATGATGGTGCCCATTGCCTTGGTCGGAGCATGCTGGGTGCCTTCCCAGAAAATGTACCCCTGGGTTCCGCCCAGGAAGATTCTGGTCCCGATTCCAATCGTTTCATAGTTGCGGTCCTTGTGGAGGGGGCTCAGGCTCCCGGCCCCGGAGTAGGTCACGTTGCCGTGGTTTGGCAACAGCGTGCCCATATACGTGTAGATTGTTTCGTCGCGCGAGTTTGTGGCGGCGGCGTAGCGCTGGTAGGAGTTGCGCGGGTTGCAGAGGACGGCCTGGTTTATGTCGTCCTTGGTGACGGTGATCTCTATTTCCTTGCGCGGGTAACAGTCGGTCCCGTATGCGGTTGCCCGGACCACCACCTCTTTTCCCCTGACGATGTCTTCAATGACATGGGCTCCGCCGTAATCAAAGCCGCGGGTCTCGCTTAGCTGGGTGGCCCCAATGTAGGCATCCACGGCCGCGACCCCGGTGTAAGCCTCGACATCGTTGATCCACACCCGCTGCATTTTAATCGGGGGGTCGGAGTGCCCGAAGTTCAGCCAGGCGCCGGAGCTGCACATCGCCCCGAATGTACCGGTGGTGACGACATCCACCTCTTTTGCAGCTGCGACTTCGCCCTTGTTTTGAACTATCTCCACAAGTTCTTCGGCTGTAACCACTACAGCGTCGCCTCGCCTGATTTTTTCGTTTATTTCGGCAACCGATTTTTTTACCTTGGTATCCGCCAACTTTATCCCTCCCTTTCTACAAAACAGTGGGATTACCAGTATTTATATTTTTTGGTTTAAATATTCCTAGTAGGAATACAAAGAAACCCGCGGCTGGGGAGCAAGATTTACGGGCGGGCCCCTTTCTCGGCCTTGTCCAACGCAAGCAGAATTTTTTCCTGCTGTTCTTCCCTGAGGCTGGGAATCAGAGGGAAAATTACCTCCTCCTCAAGCATGAAGTGCCTTTTTATGAATTTTATGAGAATGCACGCGGTGTTCGCGGCCGGTATTATCGCCTGCGCCCCCCCGTATTTGACCACGCGCTCGATGTTCAGTGTTGCAATCTGCTGGATTCTTTTCAGATCGTCGTGTTCAAGGTGCGCCAGCGACAGCGGCTGTTTTCTCGGCAGCTTGTCCAGCTCGGGGAAAACGATTCCTTCCTCATCGATGAAGTGGTGCTCAAGCTTTCCTATCAAGTCAAGAAATTTTTGCAAAGTTTCCAAAGAGACTTGCGTGAGCGGGCCGCACAGCTTTGCCTCAAAGACAGTCAGCTCTTTGAGGTATTCCACGTGTGCGTCGGTCAGGTGCTTCACGATCTCGTTCATTCGCATCTCCCGCAATAACTGGACGTGTGAGGAATATTAAAGTGAACCAGCGGGCTTTTCGGGGACTGGCCGCGTTGCGCGTAAACCCTAAATTTCAGAGGTTGGTCATGTTATTGATGAAAGTCCGAGCTCACGTGTCGGTCAGCGGTCACGTTCAGGGTGTCTTTTTCAGGCACCACACCAGTGAGCAGGCCGCGCGGTTGGGCGTCAGCGGGTGGGTCAGGAACCTGCGCGACGGTGGGGTCGAGGCGGTTTTTGAGGGAGAGAGGGAAAAGGTGGACGAGATGGTTGAGTTTTGCCGTAGGGGTCCGCTTGGCGCAAGGGTCACGGATGTCGAGGTAAAGTGGGAGGACTACAGCGGGGAGTTCTCGGGGTTCCAAGTGAGGTACTGGGATTAACATGAGCGTCCGTTCTCTAGTAGGGATAATGGATGAGATGAGGAGGATGATTTGTGCCCCGCTGTCCTGAATGTGGTGCCGAGTGCGAGAGCTGGGTGACGCGCTGCATCGAGTGCGGTGCACGTATAGCGCCTGTCCCAATCCCTCCACCCGAGCCAGTGCCTCAAAAAGAAGGGTCGGCCGCCGCGCCCAAGGCTGGAGGAGGGAGTAAGCTTGCTGGCGTTGTAGCCAAGGTCAAGGGGATTTTTAGCCGAGTGAGGCGAAAGCCTAGCACGCAACCTCCGGTAGAAATGATAAAAGAAAAAAGTTGAATAGCCGTGGATTGTACTCCATCTGATGTGCATGTCTGCGGAAAGCGCGTTTGATTTGCTTGCCAAACCTCTGCAGAGGCTTCTGAAGGAGAAAGGACTCACGGAGCCCACCCTGCCCCAGGAGAGAGCTATTCCAGAAATCCTTGACGGGAAAAATGTGCTGCTCATTGCCCCTGCAGGGACGGGAAAGACCGAGTCGGCGTTCCTGCCGGTCCTGCACCAACTCCTGGTTTCAGGGGTTCGTGAGCCGGGGATAAAAGTTCTCTACATAACTCCTCTCAGGGCGCTCAACAGGGACATGCTGGAGCGGCTTCAGTGGTGGTGTAGCTCGCTGGACCTGAAGGCCTCGGTCAGGCACGGGGACACGGAGGCGAGGGAGAGGCGCACGCAGGCCATCACCCCCCCGGACGTTATGATCACCACCCCGGAGACACTCCAGATACTCATTCTCGGCCGCAGGCTCAGCGGTTACCTGCGCAGCGTCAGGTGGGTGATAGTGGACGAGGTGCACGAGCTCGCGGACAACAAGCGCGGGGCGCAGCTCTCGCTGACCCTCGAGAGGCTGAGGGAGCTTAAGGGAGGGGACTTCCAGATGATCGGGCTTTCGGCAACAATCGGGTCCCCGGAGGAAGTGGCGAAGTTTCTGGTCGGGGTGGAGAGAAAATGCGAGGTTGTGGACGTGAGCGTCGCCCGGGAGCTCCAGATGGACGTTGTTTACCCGCAGCCCTCCAAGGCGGACGAGCGGCTGGCGGTCAAGCTCTACACTTTCCCGCAGGTGGCCGCGAGGCTCCGGGTTATGAAAGAGTTGATTGAGAAGCACAGCTCCACTTTGATATTCACAAACACCCGCCCTACAGCGGAGGTGCTCGGCAGCCGCTTCCGCCTCTGGGACGTTGACTTCCCGATAAGCGTCCACCACGGCTCGCTCTCCAGCTTCACCCGCGAGCGGGTCGAGCGGATGCTGAAGCAGGGCGAGCTCAAGGCAATCGTTTGCACATCGTCTATGGAGCTCGGCCTCGACATAGGGTGGGTTGACCTCGTGATCCAGCACAACTCTCCCCGGCAGGTGACGAGGCTTTTACAGAGAGTCGGGAGGAGCGGGCACAGGATAGGTGAGATATCAAAAGGAGTCATCGTAGTTCAGGACTCGGATGACGCGCTTGAGTCGATAGTGGTTGCCGCCCGCTCTCGCCAGAAGGGACTGGAGCCTGTTGTAATCCCCGAGAAGCCGCTCGACGTTCTTCTCCACGCCCTCGTTTCCTCGCTCACGGCGGGGCGAAGTGGAAGTGTCGAAAAATCTCTTGAAGTTTTCAGGAAAGCGTACCCTTTTAGGAATCTCACGAAGGAGGACGTCTCAAAAGTCCTGTCGTTCGCGCAGAGCCTGGAGCAGAGGATTGTTAGGCTTGCGGAGGACGGGAAGGCATTTGAAAGGTCCGGGCCGAGCGAAAAAATATTCGAGTACTACTTCGGCAACCTTTCCATGATCCCAGAGTTCAAGCAGTACCTCGTGGTCGACGACGAGAAGAAAAGGCCGGTGGGGGTGCTGGACGAGTCGTTCATCGCGGAGCACGGGGAGCCGGGGATCAAGTTTGTGATGGGCGGGGAACTCTGGAGGGTGGTCCAGGTCTTCCAGGACAAGGTGTACGTGAAGGGGGAGAGTGACCCGCTCGGTGCCGTCCCCACCTGGATAGGAGAGGAAATCCCTGTTCCTTTCTCGATAGCCCAGGAGGTCGGGAGGTTGAGGGCAAGGCTTGAGGGGGGGCGGAAGGAAGGGAAGAGTTTTGGGGATGTTGTGGATGGACTCGCGAAAGAATACAAAATTGAATACAAAACAATGGAGCTTGCCCTCAGGGAAGCGGTGGCGCAGGTCGAGGCAGGTTTGCAGCTCCCGACCGACAAGCGGGTGACGGTGGAGCAGGTGAAAGAAGTTTGCGTCTTGAACGGGTGTTTTGGAACTCTGGTCAACCGAACGCTCGCCAGGCTCATCGCACATAAGGCATCCGCGGAGCTTGGAGCGGCAGTGGCCACGTCCATAGACCCGTACAGGATACTCTTACGTTCAGACATGCTGGACCCGGAGAAGGTCGTTGACATTCTCACCGGGAGGCTCAGCCATGATGTGCAGAGGGACCTCCGTCAGATAGTGGAGGAGAGCAGGTTTTTCAGGTGGCGGCTGGCCCAGGTTGCAAGAAGGATGGGCGTTTTGCGCAGGGAGGTGGAGTTGACAAGCTCTGTGCTTGACAAGCTCGTGAGGTCGTTGAAGGGCACGCCGGCGTTCGAGGAGGCGTTCAATGAGGTCGTGCAGAAGGACCTGGACCTGAAACTGACGTCGGAGATCTTGAAGCAGGTTGCAAAAGCGGAGATAGAGATTGTTTCATTTGGCGAGAGAAAGAAGCCAGCACCTTTATCGGAGCTGGCATGGCGTCAGCGGTATACCGTGCTGGAGCCAACGACACGCGGCAGGATGAAGCTTCTGGCGGCGGCGTCCGCGAAGGCCAGGCTTCTCTCGGAGATCAGGACCTTTGCCTGCACTGATTGCAGGAAATACTTTGAGGAGATTCAGATCAATGCGCTGGAGGAGAAACCGAAGTGCCCGCTATGCGGGTCGGGGAAGCTTGGGATGGCTGAAGAGTCTGAGAGCGAGGTCAGGCGGGCGGCAGAGCTGGTCGGGAGGGGGAGGGTCACGCCCTTGTGGAAGCATGTTTCTGACAGCTCCAGGCTGATATCGCGGCACGGGAAGGTAGCGGCGGCGGCGTTAGCCGGGAGGGGGCTGACACCCGCGGTTGTCGAGCACATCCTCTCGAGGGAGCCCAAGCTTTCAAACAGGTTTTTGGAACTTTTGATCCAGGCGGAGAGGGAGACCTTCTTCAGAAGGTTCAAGTGGTCTTGACCGCACGCGTTAGTTCTTGGTGTGGTTTGTGTTATGGATGTTGTGTGTGCACGGCCGTGCAGTATCCTCACATTAAACTAGCACAGGACCAGCTCTAAATAAAAGCTGGAATCAGCGGAGCCGCAGCCCCTGGACGGTCTTGCTTTTCCATTTGTATCGTGTTATCTTGCGAGATCTTCCAAACCCGCAGGCGGCGCAGACACCCCTTTGAGCGTGGTAGGCCCGCCTCCCACACCTACGGCACTTTATGTGCATTATCTTGTGGCGCTTGCCCATGGAGTGGGTGCCCTTCGTCATCCTCGTCACCCTGCAGGGGAGATGTAAACTACGCTGTCTCCCCGGATCACCAGCGTTCCGTAGCCCTTCGTGGGTTCGGTCCCCCTAATCTCCTCGGCTCCCTCCAGCACTATGTTCACGTGTATGTCAAAGCCGGAGAGTTTTCCCCTGAACTCCCTGCCGCCTTTCAGCCCCACCAGCACCGAAGAACCCAGCGCCCGGTTTAAGACATCCAGTGGTCTAAGTCCCATGAAATCATCAACTCTTCTCCAGCCGCGTATTTAAGGGTTTTTTGGGGTTTTGGTCGCGAAAGTTTCACCGGTACCAGGGCAGTTGGCTGGTCAAGTACTTCGAGATGAAATCCCTGAACCCCTTGTGGCGGAAAAGTCCGACAAGCTCGCCCCCGTCAATAATCCTGTAACCCTTTTCAGTCGCTTCCATCACGTGTTTCCCGAACCCAGAGCGCGTCTTCATGATGCGCCGCAGCGCCTGACGAGCATCCGTCTCCTCCCGCTCTAGCTCAAAGACAACCCGCCCGACCCCATCCACGAACGGGCCCGCGAGCTTCTTCTTCGAGCCCCGGTGTTCGCTGATGAATTCCTCCGCCCCGAGCGATACCAACGGGCCAACCCTGGTCTGCACCCTGGAAAGTTTTGAAACGGTGAGCTCGACGAGGATGACCGCCGCCCCGTCCGACCAGACGTCGCTCCTGAGCACCTGGAACCCCGACTGCCCGAGCCCCATCACGATCGAACGCTCCGCCCTCCTCAGTTGCGGGTAAAGCACGTCTTCCGACAAATCTGGGAGACGGAACACAACGCAGATTATTCTGGTCCCACGCCTCCTGAGTTCCCGCTTCAGCTCCTTCGGCCCAAAAGGCTTGAGCGGTTTCGGGAAGAACATCCTCTGGCTCGGCTCCCTCAGGAAATCCTGGCAGGCCCTCACAAACACCGCAAAGCTCTGGGAGGAGACAGCGGCCGCGACGTTCCTGCCCCTGTCCACGGGGTCTATCACTATCAGAGGGTCGCCCGGGAACATCCCCCTTGGGTCGGACTCGCTCTGGTAGCTCCGCCCGATGTCTATCACAACGCTAGGCTTCCACCCTGCAGCCGCCCTCACAAGCTCCATGAATGAGCCGTAGTGGAGCACCAGGAGCTCGCACAGGTAGCCCGAGAAACCCTGGACCGTGTACTCGGCTCCGTACACTTCTATGCCATTCATGAACTGCTTTGCCAGAAGCACCTGCGCCGCCAGTTCAGGCGTGAGCTTCCCCGCGACATACCGCTGATGATATGGAGTGCGGTCGACGGCGCTCTTTATCCTGCTCGGGTCCGAAACTTCATAACAGGGGACGAGGTCTACCTCGAACCCCTTGAACTTCATCGTGACGTAAGGGTGCTCGGCAAATCTTTCCCGCCCCCTCTTGCCGGCAACATCCCGCGCTACGGCCATCCCCTGCACCTCCAGCTCCTCCCTCATGAGGTTTTCAGGGAACATGATGAAGACGTCAATGTCCCGCTCATCCTTCAGCCAGGTCCCCCTTGCGGCCGACCCCACCAGGACCGCTTTTGCCTTAACGCCGAGTTTTTTGCAGGACCTTTCTACTTGTTTTATGATTTTTTCAGAAGCGCCTCCGAGCCTCCTCAAATCAGATTTTCTGGGGGTCACCTCTTTCAGCACTTTTTTCAGCACAGCATATTCAGCCCCGGGCCCCGCAGTTTTGGTGCCAGTGTTTTGCATAAACATCTCCCGCTTAATTGACATCATCTGGGTTTTCTATATTCTTTTGGGGTAACGGCTTGGAAAAGAGGGGGACTGGGCCGGTGAAGAAAAATTTCCAGCCGCAGGTGTTAAATATCCTCAGAGCGTCTGCCTAAATGTCGGTCGGGCGAGCTTATGGGAAGAGTGGTCACTGTAGCTTCCATCAAGGGCGGAGTGGGCAAGACCACGATAGCCGAAAATTTAGGTGTCATGCTGGGCAGGATGGGCCGCAAGGTCCTGGTTGTGGACGCCGACATCGCCATGGCAGGTCTCAGCGCCCTCATGGGGGTGGCCGACCGCGAGCCCAACCTTCACGATCTCCTGTCCGGAAGGGGAGACCCGAACAAGGGCATATTTGACGCATACGGGGTAAAGGTGCTCCCATCTGGTCCATCCGTGGCCGGTTTCGTCAGGGCGAACCCCACCAAGCTCACAGAAATAATCCAGAACATCAAGCCAAGCTTCGACTTCATTATAATCGACACTCCCCCAGGCCTGAGCAAGTACAGCCTTACCCCCCTGAAGCTCGCCGATGACATCATCAGCGTCACCACCCAGGACCCTACGGCAGTGGACGCCGCAGCAAAGCTTGACGAGGTCGCCGCCTCCCTCGGGCTGAAGGTTTTCGGCGTAGTGGTTAACCGCGTGAAGAAGGGAGGATTCCTCAAAAAGCTCCGGCTGCTGGGGCGGGCGCAGATTCAGGCCAAGCTCAAGTCAACGGTGATATTGGGGATACCGGAAGACGTGTCCGTGCTCGAGGCCGCCACGTTCAGCCGTCCCGCTATATTCTTCAACCCGAAGAGCAAAGTCGCGACCTCCATCCGCACCCTAGCCGAGAAGCTTGGCGCGTGACGTTAGCCGCGACTGGCTCTGGCTTCCAGCCGCTAAAGTTAATTAGGCGCGTTGGAAGTTATTCTTAGAGCTATCATGAAAATCATCCCGACCGGCGTGCTGTCTCTGGATTCCCTGATAGGCGGGGGTTTCCCAGCCGGCTCCCTGGTCCTTTTGAAGTCTGAGATAGGTGCGGGGCACAAGGAGTTCCTGATGACGGCCTCCACGATGACATACGCGATGAAGAAGGGGATGATCAAGCCGGCCGAGCCGACTGTTTCTCTCCCGGAGAACCTGTGGTGGGTCACATTAACGCGCGCCCCGGACGACATGCTTCAGGAAATCTCGATGAGCTTCGAGCAGGACCTGTACGAGCTCTTCAGGGATAACGTCAAGTTCAGGGACTTCTCCGAGGACTACTTCAGGACATCCCCCGTCCCGCTCGAGTGGGTTTCTGACAGGCTCAGGGAAGAGAGGGAAAAGGAAAAGCTTCAGGGCCTGACCCAGGCTTTCACGGCGCTTCACCGCACGGGTGGCGCTTCAGCGATAAAACCAAAGACAATGCTCGAGTCCCTTTCGGAGTTCCTGACCGCGAACGCCACCAACAGCGTGATCGTGCTCTACACCCTCAGCGATCTAGCGAGGCTCTACTCAGACTCCGAGGCCAGGTGGTATGACTTCACCCTCTTTTTGAGGGGGCTCCAGAGGGCAGCCAAGAGATGGGGCGGGTTGATCTACCTCCCAATGACCGCAAGGCTCTTGGAGGAGAGGAGGGAGGAGGAGATTTCTGCGTGCGTGGATGGCACCATTGCATTCAAATGGGAAGCCGCCGGACCTACCCGCAGGCGCAGGATCATGTATTTTGAAAAGTTCCGTGGGCTGCTCCCCAGGCTGGACGGGGCCGCGGTCGTGAAGTTCGAGGTCTCCATAACTCCGACAGCAGGTTTCGAGGTCGCCCGCGCGGAACTCATAGAGGGGTTGAGATGATGAAGGAACGGGGACTTTCTCCAATCATTGCAACAGTACTCCTCATCGCCATTGCAGTTATGGCCATCACCCCTATTGTAGTGTGGTTGAGCAACTACTACGTGCCATTCAGGCCGAGGTACGTTAGCCTCGTCGTCTACGCCGGGCTGATAGACGACAACATAATACGGTTCCATATCCAGCACATAGGCGGCGAGACGATAAGGTTTGATTACGACAAGCCCACGACCGAAAAGATAGTTGGCCAGGCCTACGATACGGACTCCCAGCTAGAGAATGATTTGGTTGGCTGGGTGTTCGAGAACCCCGAAAGGTACAGGCAGAGCGACTGGGCATATGCAGAGGTGCAGCTTCACGGCGCAGAGTTTGAAATAGGGAGCAAAATAAAGGTCACGATTGCTTACTTGGGTGCCGGGGCAATATTTGACGACACTGTCACCATAGGCTCGGTAGATCAAATCCCGGGCGGCTGATTAGGCTCTTTTGCCAGTGTATCCTACCTTGTACTCCATCCCACGTAAATCATCATTTGGTAACTTCAAGCGCCAAATCTTACCCCTGTCAGCCGCAGAACCCCCGCCAAAACACTTATAAGCGGCTTTACAGAGGTTTTAGCCGTAGGTGATAAAATGAGGAGTTTGAGAAGGGATGAAAGAGGCATTTCACCGATTATAGCGACGATTCTTCTGATTGCAGTGACGGCAGTTGCGGCAGGCGTCATCGCCGCATTCGCAACCAACCTTTTCGTTTCAAACCCAACGGTCAGACAAATGGGAGTGCTTGGTGCAACGGTTTACGACTATGACAATACGGCCCAAACTGAGAGCTACAAAAACGGCAACATCTCCATCGTCATTCGTGTGGAAGCGGGCACGTACAGAAGCATTGGCGACGCGCAATACGGCGGGACCACGGTGGCAATTAGCAACCCGATGACAGGATTCACCGCCAGCGTATCCTTCCCCGACAATAAAAGCAGTTGGGGCACGACGATGACAGGGGTGTCAGTGAACTCATTTTCTGGATGGAGTAATCCGCTGGAGAATGTCATAATGAGCGTTACACTGAGCCCAGACGCCACAGGCAGGCTGACCACGGGGAGTTCAATATCCATTCTGTTGTACCCAGAGAATATTGCTGATGCGCATCAGGAAAACTATCTGTTCGGCGCCACTATCTTTGGTAGGGAGAACAGCACAAAGGCATGGGACGAGCAGGACCAGCTAACCGTGACGTTTGTCGACAGGGACTCGGCTTCCTTCAGCGGCTACGACGCGCGCCTCTATGGCTCATCCTGGGTAATATAAGGTCAAAACAGCCAACTTCTTTTTTTTCTTTTACTTTTGATAAGGTGAGAGGTAAGCATCGACAGTTTTGAAGGGCACGAGCGGGGCAGCGCTTGCGGTGTTGTTACATTTATGCCCCGTGTTTTTGCCATGGCGGCGGGTGCTTGCTCGCAACAAGTTGTGCCTGTTTGCCAGCGTTATGATGGCATGGAGGATTGGCCGTATCCAACAATCTGCATGAGAAATCATCCCCACGGCGGCGTCAAAATGCCGCAGCTGGTCTGTTCGTCCACAAGTTAACCAAGACGCGGGGGATTGGGCTTCGTCAGCAAAGCGGCTGGACGGATCCCGGCCCTGCATAGACTCCATTAGTCATAATGCCAAGAACTACCACAGGACCGGTCAACGCTGCCCCTTTTTTAAAAAATTCAACACATCCTTTTTAAACCCGGCAGAATACTTACTCAAGTAATCATCGAGCTTGCCGCGGTCGACTCTGGAGCTAAATTTTCTCGACAGAGCCCCTCTCATTTCTCCAAAATACACCATGTCGATGAAAGTTTTCTCCATATCGCTCACTGGCAGCAAAAAGCCGCCATGCTGATAATAATCGTAACCAAAGAAGTACCTCTTTGAGATCCTCCTCACCAGAACATTGTGCCCCATGACCTTCCTGATACCAGACCTCACCATCCTGTTCGTTACAATCACAGGTGATGTCTCCTGTTCCCAAATATTATGGAAGCTCATTGCGTCCTGCAGCCCCAGGTATGCTGGCTTAAGACAAAATACAAAAAGGGAAGGATCGTCGTGAATTGTGTAATGCCCCTTTGTCAGCCTTTTCACCTCTCCTCTCTTCACAAGATGGTTCATCAACACGTAAGCATAGTCTCCGTCCCCGACCAGCGTAGAGATGGATTGGGAGTTCACGACAGGGGAACTCTTTAAAAATTTCCTCACCTTTTCCACGTGGCCTTTCATCTCAACCACTTCTTGATACGTTCGAGCATGTCATGATGGCTGGGGACGAGTCCGAAGAGGACGAGTGTCTTTAGCTCTTTCTCGTCGGGCGGTGATTGGAAATTTTGAACCAATTTTAGGAGTTTGGACTTCATTTTATCAGTTTTCTCAACGTGTTTCAAAAGGAAGAACACGTCATATAAATCTCGGATTTTTCTCCTTTCTAGGTAGGCCTCGATTTTTTCGTCCATCAGGGATTCAGGGGTAAGAGTGCGAACGCTCAGCAGATTTCCCTCGTATGTCTCGTACTCCCCTATCGTTCCTTTGGTCCGTTTGAAAATCGCCTCGAGCCGGACTTCCGTTTCACCAAACCTGAGAGTGGAATAGAGTGAATTCTGTTTAACCCTTTTCTTGATCACATCGAAACCGCGTTTTTTCAGTCGTTCGAACAGTTCTTCGATTTTTTCAAGGTTTTTTTCTATGTAAACATCAACGTCTTCCGAGAACCTGTTTCCAGAATAACAACGCCAGATTACCGTGCCTCCGTGGAGTACCCCCTCCTGAAAGACGGATGAGAAGACCTCAATAATGATGTCCTGTGCTATCGCGATTTCCCTGTGGTGCCTTCTTTTTATTCTCACGTGCAGCGGAGTTTTTTCCATTTTGTCACTATTAATTAACCAAACTAATAACTATTTATAAGTTTGGTTAATCGCTAATTTCAATGTTCAAAAGCGGGCCGGACGGGTTCTGACAGCAGTAAAGGGCGAATCCAAGCACATCAGCGCATCCGGAAGTAGGCAATACACCTTTTCTGCTGTAGACATGATTATCGAATTTCGTGGGGCCCGGGGGTTCGTTTAATTCAAATTTCTCCGGCCCTAAATTTTTCTGCAATTTTTCTCTTGTTTTCTGACATGGAGTTGTAAAGGAATCTGTTGACCTCCTCCAACCACTTCAATTTTAGTTCAGCTGAGAGTCCTCCGTAATCTTTTATAGACTCTTCGGTTGCGTCGTGTCCGAACCCTTTCTTTCTCATCTCAAACCCTCTTACGCTTTATTTTTTTCACTTTGATTAAGGCATCTACTTTGGTGTTCAGTTTTCGCAAAACTTTTTCGTAGTACATCAAGTAAAATAAAGACTAAAAAGGTACGTATTTAGCTTTTTCGACAGTTAACTTTAAATAGTAGATATATATTTAATATATATTGATGAAAATGGGAAAGAAAGTCTCTATCACAAAGGCAACCGAGTTGCGCGTCGCTGGAATTGAGGG
>Ga0315282_10004812_pt1 | contig 23338 bp, 24 predicted proteins | sample YL17G07_20_MG_FD_203693 | JGI IMG/M metagenome (GOLD analysis project Ga0315282, IMG submission 203693) | Sediment microbial communities from Yellowstone Lake, YNP, Wyoming, USA - YL17G07_20 | ecosystem: Environmental > Aquatic > Freshwater > Lake > Sediment | place: USA: Wyoming | collected... | reverse complement strand
GCAGGTAGCAACAGAAAACAATTGGGATTTGGATACATTTATGAATACTTTATGTACGCAAAAAGCCGGGCTGCCTGCCGATTGCTGGAAAGACCCCAAAACGGAAATTTACGTTTTTACCGCTCAGGTCTTTGGAGAATGATTTTAAATATGTTATACTGAAAAAATCATCTAACAATTAAGCAAAGTAAATTTATGGCGAGAGTTATTCAACAAAGAGACAAATGTATCGGCTGCGGAACATGCGTAGCTGTTTGTCCTTCCTATTGGCAGATGGGAGATGACGGGAAATCAGCGTTAAAAGGAGCAAAAGATGCAGGTGGCGGAAAATTCGAATTGGAGGTTGAAGATGTTGCCTGTAACAAGGAAGCAGCCAGCAGTTGCCCGGTACAGATTATTACGGTTGAAGCATAGATAAACGTTTCAATACTTTGCCCCCACTGCCAAAATCTTGGTGTGGGGGTTTAAATTTTTAATAAAATGTGGTAGTATATTTTTATACTTTTACCCCGATAGAGCCCCTGTAGCTCAATGGATAGAGCAAACCCGTCCTAAGGGTGAGATGGGGGTTCGATTCCTCCTAGGGGCAAAGATTTCGGGCCTGTAGCTCAGTTGGCCAGAGCGTTGGTATGGCATACCAAAGGTCAGGGGTTCGAGCCCCCTCAGGTCCACAAATGGAGGAGTGCCAGAGCGGCCGAATGGGCTGGTTTCGAAAACCAGTATATCCGAAAGGGTATCGTGAGTTCGAATCTCACCTCCTCCGATTAAAACATTATGATAAAATTTTTGGACAACAATTTAATAATCTTGGTAATTTTGGCGGTTTTACTAATCGTGGATATTTTATTGCTGGTGGGAGTTTTCCAACTCAAAAAGAAAATAAGGATATTTCTCAAAGGAAAAAAGGTGAAAGATATGGAAGAGGTGGTTTCCGAACAACTGAAAAGAATCGAGAATTCGGAGGATAAAATAAAAGAGCTTTCGCAATGGAATGAAAAACTGCAGGGAATCTGCGATATCAGTATTACTAAGGTTGGAATTGTAAGGTTTAATCCTTTCAAGGATACGGGAGGCGACCAAAGTTTCGTCATCGCGCTGTTGGACAGCCGTAATGACGGTTTGGTTTTATCATCACTTTATACCAGGGAAGGAACGCGTATTTATTCCAAGCCCATAGAAAAAGGAATGTCGAATTATAATTTATCCAAAGAAGAGGGAGAAGCGATAAAGAAAGCGATAGAATCGTAAATTTCAAGAAATGAAAAAAGAACAAGAAATAAACGAAAACCTGAAACCAAGGCCGCCGATAGTGGTTATTTTGGGGCACGTTGACCACGGAAAAACATCTCTATTGGATACAATCAGAAAAACAAATGTCGTGGCAAAAGAATCCGGAGGAATAACCCAGCACATCGGAGCTTATCAGGTTGAATACCAGGGAAAGAAAATTACCTTTATCGATACACCGGGTCACGAAGCATTTTCACAGATGCGTTCCAGGGGAGCAAAGGCTGCGGACATCGCGATTTTGGTTGTTGCCGGAGAAGAAGGGGTAAGACCACAGACAAAAGAAGTGATTTCCTACATCAAAAAAGAAGAAATTCCGGTAATCGTAGCGGTGAATAAAATCGACAAACCGCAGGCGAATTTCGAAAAAACAGTCGGAGAATTAGAAAAAGAAGGTCTGATTGTCGAGGCGCGGGGAGGAAAAGTTCCCGCAGTGAAGGTTTCGGCAAAAGACGGCACAGGCATAAACGAACTTTTGGAAATGATACTTCTGGTTACCGAGCTCGAGGAATTGATGGCGGATATTTCAAAGCCCGCAAATGGGGTCGTAATCGAATCTTATCTGGATTCAAAAAGAGGTTCGGTGGCCACGTTTTTGGTCCTTGAGGGAATTTTGAAAGTCGGGCAGTGGGTGGTTTGTGGCAGGATTTACGGAAAAATAAAAAGCCTGGAAGATTTTAAAGGAGAAAAACTGGAGCAGGCCGAACCATCGGTCCCCGCGGTCGTTTTGGGATTGAACAGTGTTCCCGTGGTCGGAGAAAAATTCGAAGTTACAGACAGCGAAGAATCGGCAAAAAAGATAATAGCCGAAATGCAGGAAAATAAGGGCGACGTAGTTCCGGCTGTATCTTCAAATGTCGAAGGCGTTGAAGGAGAAAAAATTCTCAACTTGATTCTTAAGGCCGATGTCGTTGGTTCGCTTGAGGCAATTCAGGAAAATTTGTTCAAAATTGATTTAGGCGGGATTAAATTAAATATTGTGAAATCGGAGGTTGGGGCGATTACCGAGTCCGATGTTAAATTGGCCTTTCCCACGGAAGCGCTAATTGTCGGTTTCCGCGTAAAAGCATCGAACAGCGTTTTTGATATGGCAAAAAGAAGTAAGGTAAAAATGCGTACGTTTGACATAATTTACGAATTATTCGAAGAAATAAGAAAAGAAGCGACAAAATTAATGGATCCGGAAATCAACCGCGAAAATTTGGGAAAACTGAAAGTCATCGCTATTTTCAAGAGAGAAAAATCCAGGATGATTATCGGCGGAAAGGTTATGGATGGCAAGGCCGTGAATAAGGTTTTAGTCGATGTAATCAGAAACGAGGAAAAAATCGCATCGGGAAAAATTGTCCAGCTTCAGCACAACAAAAACGATATGGCAGAAGTGGAAAAAGGAAGAGAGGCGGGAGTTTTGTATGAAGGAGAACCGATAATCGAAGAAGGGGATATCCTGGAATTTTACAGAATTCAAAAAACAAGAAGGGAGTTGTAATTTATAAAATGAAAAACAGAATTGAAAGAATCAATCAATTGATCAGGAAAAAGATTGCCGATATTCTGCTGAAGGAAATTTTTGTCAAAGGATTTTTAATAACCGTGCAAAGCGTTGACACTTCCAAGGATTTAAAATATGCCAAAGTTAAGGTTAGTGTGATGCCTTTTTCCGGATGGGAAAGGGTGGTGAAAATCCTAGAAAAACAAACATCGAATGTCCAGAATAAACTCAATTCCGTAATAAAAATAAAATTTGTTCCCAGGATAAAATTTGTCATCGATAAATCTGAAGAAAGGGCTGACAGAATCGAAGCACTGTTGAAAAAAATAAAAAGTAATTAATGCCGCGGTGGTGGAACCGGTAGACACGCAAGACTTAAAATCTTGTGGCTGAATAAGCCGTGAGAGTTCGAGTCTCTCCCGCGGCATACTGCAAATTTATGCGCACTTAGCTCAGCGGCTAGAGCATCCGGTTTACATCCGGGAGGTCGGGAGTTCGAATCTCTCAGTGCGCATATAACGTTTAATTTTGATAAAATTACCGAGAATATTTATGTTATCCAAAAGGAATAAAGGATTTACCTTGATTGAAGTTTTAGTGGTTATCGGCATCATTGGAATTTTAGCGACTATCGTTTTAATCAATATGAAAAGCGCGAGAGAAAGAGCTAATGCGGCAAAAGCAGGAGCCCTTTCGAGAAACTTGAGATTGGCGGTTGAATTATATTATGACGATATGGGTTTTTATCCCCCCGACGTAAATAGAGGCTGGGATCCAGGTTTAACTAGGCCGCTTCCCTATAATCCGGACACCGGGGAAGAAAATAATCCTTCCTGCCCGCATTGTCCTGTTAACTGGACAACGGTTGTGGGTCAGAAGTGGAACGGTCCTTATATCAGTATTTGGCCACAAGTTACTCCCTGGGGTGGTAAATACGATTATAATTACTGGGATACGATAACAGACAGGTCCGGTTGTCAGGTTCCTGCCGGAATTTACATCGGCGTACAAGGAGACTATAACAACAATCATACGATTCCCAATTATGCCGAACAGGTTATGCTGGATCAAACTTATGATACCGATGCCTGTTTGAACGGCGAGTCACAAATGATTCTTATTAAACTGTAAATAACTATTTTCAAAATTTAATAATTATATTAGAATAAAAAAGCTGGCCAGGTAGCCAAGTGGTAAGGCAAGGGTCTGCAAAACCCTTATACATGGGTTCAATTCCCATCCTGGCCTAAGTTGTGCCGAGGTAGCTCAGTGGTAGAGCACACGACTGAAAATCGTGGTGTCGAGAGTTCGATCCTCTCCCTCGGCATTTGTTGCGGGGATAGTTCAGCAGTAGAACGTCTCCTTGCCAAGGAGAAGGTCGCGGGTGCGAATCCCGTTCCCCGCTCTGAATTTAATAAAAATTTAATCAGAGTTAAACTAAAATAAAATTATGGAAAAAAAATTATATCGTTCGCAAACCAACAGAGTTTTAGCGGGTATTGCAGGAGGATTGGGAGAATATTTCGACGTTGATCCCACAATTATCCGTTTGCTTTTTATTTTAATGATAGTTTTCGGCGGTTCGGGAATTCTGATTTATCTAATTTTATGGATATTGATGCCGAACAGCCTTGGAGAAGACTTGGCTATTAATAAAGACAGAATTAAAAAGGTGGCTGAAGAGATAAAAGATAAAGCAGGGAAAATGGGGGAAGAACTTAAAAGTGAAATCAAAAAAGAACCGATTACGGAAAAAAACAAAAGAAGCGGAGGATTATTCGGATGGATTCTGATTATTATTGGTGCGATATTTTTAATCAATGCTTTTTCTCCGATATCGTTTCGTTATTTCTTTTCCCGTTTTTGGGCAGTGGGCCTGATTTTATTGGGATTGCTTTTTATTGTCCGCGCAAGCAGAAGACGATAAATTAAATTTATAAGCATAAAAAATACGACTTTCGAAGTCGTATTTTTGTTTTGATTATTTTGTGCGCGAGGGGAGACTTGAACTCCCACGGGCTTGCGCCCACATCCCCCTCAAAGATGCGCGTATACCAATTCCGCCACTCGCGCATTTTTAATCCGCCTATGCGGCGGATTTTTTTTCGCTTACTGTTTCTTTGTTGTCTTCTTGCGGTTTTTCTTTTTCCGAAACCCATTCCAAGCCAAATAATTCTTTGGTTTTCATCCTGGCTTTCTTGCCTGCCCGCTGACGCATATAGTAAAGTTTGGCACGTCTTACTTTTGAACGTCTAAGAATCTCAACCTTAATGATATTCGGAGAAAAAAGAGGAAAAATTCTTTCCACGCCGATTCCGTCAGATACTTTCCTTACCGTAAAAGTGGAGCTTATTCCGCTGCCGTGTTTTTTGGCGATTACCAGGCCCTCGAAAGCCTGTGTTCTCTCCGCGCCTCTTTTGGTTTTTTCCGCAAGTTTCAGTTGTACGCGAACAACATCGCCTGGCCTGATGTCGGGAGCGTCTTTTTTGCTTTGCGTCTTATTGAATGCATCTAATTTCGTGGTCATAATTTTTCTAGTATATTGTTTAGTTCCTCCGGTAATGCGGACTCGAATTCCATTATCTTACCATCTAATAATTGGAATTGTAAATAGCTGGCATGAAGAAATTGCCGGTTTAGACCCTCGATTTTTGCCTGCCTTTTGAATTTATATTTTTCATCTCCGGCCAAAGGATGGCCGATTGAAGCCAAATGTACTCTGATTTGATGGGTTCTTCCGGTTTCGGGCGATACTTCCAATAACGAGTAATGCGGAAATTCTTTTACGACTTCGTACCTGGTAAGAGCTTGCCGCATTTTTCCGATTGGCGAGATTGTCTGGCTGCCCCCGCGTTTTCTGGATTTGGAAATCGATTTGGCGATGATCCCCCTTTTTTCTTTAAAGCTGTCGATAACCAGAGCCAAATATTTTTTGTGGATTTGCCGGTTTAAAAATTGGCTTTTTAGCCACTGATAAGTTTTTTCATTTTTTGCGATTACCATCAGTCCAGAAGTATCTTTATCCAAACGGTGTACCAATTTCGCTTCGGGATATTTTTCTTTCATCAAATCGATAAGGGTATCTTTTTCGTCCGTAACTGGATGTGCTAATAATCCTGCGGGTTTTTCGATTACCGCTAAGTTTTCATCTTCATAAATAATTGGGATATTCATATCTGGTGGGCGCGAGAGGACTTGAACCTCTGACCTTTTCAATGTCAATGAAACGCTCTAGCCAGCTGAGCTACGCGCCCGCTTTATTTAATGGATTGTTTCTTCTTGGTAAAGCCAGTTTTTGATTTTTTCCTTTACCGAATCTTTATCTTCTTGATATTCTTCGACAAGTTGCGGATTTGTTTCGATAAATTTCCTGTACTTTGCGGAATATTTCAGTATCCATTCCTTTTTATCCATTCTCGATTCCAAAATCAGTTCTCTTTGCAGGGAAATTTTCCATCCTTCGAATGGATTTCGTTCTCTTTCTTGTAAATCTTCGTTCATGTTTGCAATGAATATTTTTTATTTTTATAATATAAATATCTTAACAAGAACATAACAATTAATCAAGCTCTTTAAACAAGCTTTGGGGCCTATGAAATACCGATCTCCGGCAAAAGGGAATGAGATTTCCTGCGTCATGCACGGCATAGACTGTGGGATTCTGAACGACCACAAGAAACTTGAAGAAGCGCTATTGTGGGCCTTGAACAAAGACAGGTTTACGATTCTTGAAAAAGCATCACATGTATTCAATCCAAAGGGATTTACTTTGATGGTTCTGTTAGCCGAGTCGCACGTTTCGATTCACACTTATCCCGAGCATAATTCGATATATTTCGGTTTGTACAGCTGCAGAGGAGAAGGCGACGGAAAAACGACTTATGAGATTTTCAAAGATGTGCTTAAACCTGTTTCAGTGGATTTTATTCAAAGACCGATACTTGTCGGTAAAGAATAAAAAATAAATTAAAATCTCCCGTAATGCGGGGGATTTTAAAATGGATGTGGATGGACTCGAACCATCGACCCCGGCTTTATAAGAGCCGTGCTCTAACCAGCTGAGCTACACATCCGCTTTATTTTTCCTTTATCAATTGTTCGAATTCTTCTTTTTCGATGGTTTCTTTTTCAATCAGTTCTTTGGCGATACGATTCAGTTTCGCCTTTTTTTGTGTAAGTATTTTTTCCGCTACTTTCTGCGCGTCTTTGATAAATTTTGCCACCTCATCGTCGATTTCTGCGGCAATTTTTTCCGAATAGTTTTTGCTTTCGGAAATTTCTTTGCCCAAAAATATCAGTTCTTCGGTATCGCCGAAAGTTATCGGTCCCAATTTTTCGCTCATTCCGTATTTGGTAACCAAGGCCCTGGCAAGTTCCGATGCCTGCTTCAAATCATTGGCTGCGCCGGTAGTCAATTCATTAAAAATCAATTTTTCCGAAACATGTCCGCCCAAGAGAACCGAGAGCTCGTCCATAAACTCGGAACGGCTGCGTAAATGTTTGTCTTCCGAAGGAATTTTCAAAGTATATCCTGCCGCTCTTCCGCGGGAAACAATGGAAACTTTATGTACCTGGTCCGCATGCTTTAAACTTGCGGCAACCAAAGCATGACCGGCTTCGTGATAAGCCGCAATTTCTTTTTCTTTTATGGAGAGCACGTGGCTTTTTCTTTCAGGTCCCAGTAAAACCTTTTCGATTGAATTAAATAAATCCATTTGGCTGACGGTTTTCTGGTTTTTTCGCGCGGCAAGAATCGCTGCTTCATTAATCAGGTTAGCTAGGTCCGCGCCGGAGAAACCCGCGGTTCTTTCGGCCAGACGGTTCAGATTCACGTCTTTATCCAGTTTTTTGTTTCGGGCATGGATTTTCAGAATCGCCTCTCTTTCTTTGATATCGGGCATGTCCAGAACAACGCGCCTGTCGAACCTTCCCGGTCGGAGTAGTGCGGGGTCCAAAATATCGGGCCTGTTGGTTGCGGCAATCACAATTACATTGGTACTGGTGTCGAACCCATCCATTTCCACCAGAATTTGATTCAGGGTTTGTTCTCTTTCGTCGTGCCCTCCGCCAAGACCCGCGCCGCGGTGTCTTCCTACGGCATCGATTTCATCGATGAAAATAATCGAAGGAGAACTCTTTTTTGCTACCTGGAAAAGGTCACGAACGCGCGAAGCGCCTACGCCGACAAACATTTCTACGAACTCGGAACCCGACATATGGAAAAAGGGAACATTGGCCTCACCCGCAACCGCGCGCGCAAGCAGTGTTTTTCCCGTTCCCGGAGGTCCCATCAGAAGGACTCCGCGCGGGATTCTTGCCCCGATTTCGATGAATTTCTTCGGATATTTCAAAAACTCGACGATTTCTTTCAGTTCTTCTTTGGCTTCTTCCACTCCGGCAACATCCTTGAAAGTGATGCGCTGATTTTTATCCAGAGGTTGGCTCATTCTTGCCTGTGATTTTCCGAAAGACAGAGCTTGTGTTTGTCCTTTTTGTGCCTGGCGCAGCATAAACCACAAGAATCCGCCGATCAAAAGAACAGGTAAAAGAATCGGTAAAAGATTTATCAACCAATAAGATAAACCGGATTGGCTTTGCACTTCAAGGTCGACTGCCTGTAATTTTGCATCATCCACTCCCAGATTTTTCAAAGATTCGCTAAGTCCCAAATCGCTTTCTTTTTGGCTGGTCAGTTGCGTTCCATCTTTCAGTGTTATGTTCAGCTTTGTACTGGTGATGACTATTTTTTGTACTTTATCCGTATTGATGTCATCAACCAATTGCGTTAAGGCGACGTTTTGCGTGGATTGCGTTGAGGAATTATAAAATGAAAATATTGCTGACAATAATAGCAGTACGACAAAAATAATCAATATATTTTTGAAAAAGTTTTTCATAGCATTTAATATAACATATTTTATAATTTCTGTTAATATAACACAGGCAAAATAAATTTCAAGTTAAAAAAAGAAACCCCGAGATTCACCTTGTGGTGTTTCTCGGGGTAGGAAGGCTAGTTGATGCTGGCCTCCTTTTCCTGAGCCTTGTTCTTGCCCGCCTTGCGTACTTTGGGAGGGTCGACGTGGCCACCGTTTTTGCTGGTGCCGTGGTCGAGTTCCTCGCCGGCGAGGTCCTGCTTGGTTTTTTCGTCCAAGTCTTTGCTGGACTGGCCGTCGCCGTCTTCGGGCTTAGTGACCTTCGAGAGGTCGAGGGGCTGGGACAGGGGCTTGTCGGGCTGCTTTCCGATTGCGACCGGAATATCGCGGCACGGGCCTGCTTCCCAGTCCACTGCGGTGTTGGGGAAGGATCGGTGGGCGATGACATAGACCTGTCTCTTGCTGGTCTGATCGGCGAGAACGACATAAACGTCGTTCTGGGCAGCGAATTTCTTAATTCCGTTCCTGTTGTGGTACGGGGTCAGTTCCTTCATCTCCCTGATCAGGTGAAGATGCTCGAACACCTTCACGTCGATCCCTGCCTGGTAGCCCTCGATGGTCACGTGGTTCTCGATCCTTTCGATCGCGGCACCCTTCATCCGCCAGGGCTCAAAGAGCCCGCAGAAGAAGTCGTCTCTTCCTTCAATGACAACCAGTCCCTCGAGAACGATAAACGGTTTGTCCCGCTTATCTTCAAAGGGTTTTTCCATGATAACCTCCAAAAAGAACGTATAAGCAAAACCTTGCGGGTTTTGCCGCCTCCCACAAACGTAGGACACTTCTCTACTGGGTTACCCCAATAGAACTATCATAATTATACACCTAAGGTGCAAAATTGTCAATAGAGTGTTAATCCCAAAACTTAAAGCGAGGCCCAGAAGAGGCCTCGCGGAAATATATGGTTTTTAATGCAAATTATTCCTTTTCTTTCTTTGTTTTCTTTTTGGGAGCTTCCGATTCTTTTGTAGTTTCTGCGAAAATCGGCTTTAAAGCCATTCTGTATTCCGATGGTTTTATGGAGATGATTTTGAATTCGTATTTTTTGCCCAGTTCCAGAGTTTCTCTCATTTTCTTTTCCGTGCCGAATTCGGAAATATGCGCCAATCCCTGGATATTCTTGTCGAGTTTCACGAAAACGCCGAAAGGATTGAACTTAGTGACTTCGCCCTTGACAATCTGTCCGGTTTCGTATTTTCCGCTGATTTTTTCCCAGGGATTGTCTTTTAGCGCTCTTGTGGAAAGAGATACTTTATCTCCTTCGATTTCCACAATTTTCGCTTTCACCTTGTCGCCAACCTTAAACAGTTCAGCGGGGTTGTCGATAATCTGCCAGTCGATTTCCGAAATATGGATCAGTCCTTCCAATTCATCGAATTTGATGAATACGCCGAAATCGACGATTCCCGTAACTATTCCTTCGACAACATCGCCGACTTTGTATTTTTCCAGAACTTTTTTCAGTTTTTTCTCTTCGGTTGCTTTTTCCGAAACAATCAATTTCTTTTCTCGTGGGTCCAAATCGATTATTTTTACGTTGAGTGTCTTGTCGATTAGTTTATTGAGTTCCAGAAGTATTTTCTGTTTATTGCCGCCCTCGACTCTCGGATAATGCGTTGAAGAAAGCTGGGATACAGGCATAAAGGCTTCGATTTTTTCCACTTCAATCATCAAGCCACCCTTATTGGCCTTGAGTATTTTTGCTTCGATAATCTCTCCGTTTTCCATTTTTTCGCGTAGGGTCTGCCATTTCTTTTCTTCTCCTGCTTTAAGCATGGAAACTTCGGTGTATCCGTCTTCATTTTCCAGGTTGATGATTTTTACCGTGACCGTATCGCCGATTTTAAGGCTGCGGAATTCTTTGGGGTTGTGTTTTATTTCTCTGCCTAAAATTATTCCGGTTTTGAATTTTTTCAAATCAAGATAAATTGTCGACGGTTTTATCGCGACTACCGTTGCTTCGATTACTTCTCCGTATTTGGGTATATTAAAAGGAATCTTGGAAATAAGATCTCCCATTAAGGTTGTTTTTTTATCGGTGGTTGTTTTCATATTTTTTAAAGTATATAGCACAATTTAATTTTTTGCAATACATCGGTCAATTGTTGAACAATTTTTTTTATGCTAATATAAAAATATATGAAAATCGCTTGGTACGGCCAGAGCTGTTTTAGGTTCATAATTAAAGTTAACGGCGGCGAAAAAATCACTCTTTTTATTGATCCGTTCGAGAAAGAAATCGGACTGACTCCTCCGCGGGGCAGTGCCGATATTGTTATTGTTTCACATAATCATTTCGACCACAACAATGTTAAAGCGCTCGGAGGCAATCCTTTTGTTATCGATGGTCCGGGGGAATATGACGTAAAAAAAGTTTATATCAAGGGCATTTATTCTTTTCATGACGATAAAAAAGGAGAAGAGCGCGGAATCAACACCATCTCGATAGTCGAAGCCGAAGACCTGAAGGTTTGTCACCTCGGAGATCTGGGCCAGAAAGAACTGACCGACAATCAGTTGGAAAAAATCGGGGAAGTGGACGTCTTAATGATTCCCGTCGGCGGAAATTTCACCATCAACGGCAGTGAAGCGGTAAAAATAATCAATCAAATAGAACCCAGGGTGGTAATTCCCATGCATTATAAAATTTCCGGAAATACCGCGAAACTGGACGGCGTGGATAAATTCCTGCAGGAAATCGGAGCGGAAAAGGAAACCGTGGAGGAATTAACTTTAATAAAAAAAGACCTTACCGAAGAAGAAATGAAAGTTGTAATAATGAAGCCAATATGAGTCTTATCGAAAAAATTCAAAAGCAGCCGCGCCGCAAAAGAGCGATTATTCTTTGGGTTTCGACCGGCGCAATAATGTTGATAATCGTTTTTATCTGGATGTATTCTTTTTCGCGCAGCCTAGAAAAATTCAATCAACCGAAAGCAAGCGCGAAATCAAATCAGACAGAACAAAACAGCATGCCATCTCTTTTCGAAAGCCTGAAAAGAGATTTTTCCTCTTTTAAGGATATATTTAGGGCGAGTGTGAAAGAATTGGATAGCAAAGTACAGGAAATAAATAATTCACAAAACACGACAGAAACAAATGGCGAAGAACAAAAATAACAACAGTAACAATAACGAAAAACCTCAAGAAGTTCCCAAAAACGAGGAATTGAAGAGAATTCATTTGCGGGAAATCGGCCTGGAGATGAAAGAATCGTATCTTGATTACGCGATGAGCGTAATTATGTCGCGTGCGATTCCCGATGCCCGGGACGGTTTGAAACCAGTGCACCGCAGAATTCTTTATTCCATGCACGAAATGGGTTTGACTTCGGGCGCAAAATACAGGAAATCCGCAAATGTTACTGGTATTACCATGGCTTATTATCATCCACATGGAGACCTGGCGATTTATGATGCTTTGGCAAAAATGGCTCAGGATTTTTACATGCGTTATCCCTTGGTTGACGGGCAGGGAAACTGGGGAAGCGTTGACGGCGATGCTCCTGCTGCCCAGCGTTATACCGAGTGCCGTTTGTCGAAAATCGGCGAGGAAATGCTTAAAGATATCGGCAAGGAAACCGTCGATTGGATAGATAACTATGACGGTGTAAGAAAGGAACCAGTGGTATTGCCTTCACCGATCCCAAATTTGCTTTTGAACGGAACATTGGGCATTGCGGTAGGTATGGCAACTAGCATTCCTCCGCATAACATGAATGAACTGGTTGACGCAATTTGTTATCTTGTCGACGAGCCGAAAGCAACCGTGGAAGATCTTTTTAAATTTATAAAAGGTCCAGACTTTCCGACTGGAGGAGAAATTTACAACAAGAAAGAAATTATCCAGGCATACGTTTTCGGTAAGGGTCCGATATTAAGCAGGGCAAAAGCGGAAATTACCGAAGATAAAGGAAAGCTGAGGATAATCATTAGCGAGTTGACTTATCAGACGAATAAATCGGTTCTTTTGGAAAGAATCGCCGAATTGGTTAAGGATAAAAAAATCGACGGCATCAGGGATATCCGCGACGAATCGGACAAAGACGGAATAAGAATAGTTATCGAGCTCAAAAGCGATGCTTATCCGCAAAAAGTTTTGAATAAACTTTATAAATTCACGGAACTGCAGAAAACTTTTCATCTCAATTGTATTGCCCTGGTGGAGGGAATTCAGCCGCAAACTTTGTCTTTGAAGGATTTGCTAACACAATTTATCGACCACAGGCAAAAAGTTATTACGCGCAGATTAAAATACGATTTGGAGCGGGCAAAGGAACGCGTGCACATCCTTGAGGGTCTGGCAAAAGCGCTGAAAAATATCGACAAGGTTATTGTCATCATCAAAAAATCCAAAGATCGCGAGAGTGCGAAAGACGGACTGATGAAATCGTTCAAACTGACGGAAATTCAGACAGTGGCGATTCTGGAAATGAAACTGCAAACTCTGGCTGCGCTTGAACGTCAGAAAATCCTTGATGAACTTGAGGAAAAACTGAAACTCATTAAAGAGCTCGAAGGTATTCTGGCAAGCCCGAAAAGAATTTTGAAGATGGTCAAAGACGAACTACTGGAAATAAAAAACAGGTTCGGCGACGAAAGAAGAACCAAAGTATTCACTTCGAAAGTCGGTGAATTCGCCGAAGAGGACCTGATTCCCGACGAAGAAACGATAATTACCGTAACCAATACCAGCTATATCAAGCGGGTCAATCCCAAATCCTATAAAGCCCAGAGACGGGGCGGAAAAGGAATTATCGGCATTAAAACCAAGCAGGAAGATTTTGTCGACCACTTCTTCGCTTGTTCCACGCATGACGATTTGCTGTTTTTCAGCAATAAAGGAAAAGTTTATCAGGCGAAAGCTTATGAGGTACCCGAAGCAACCAGGGTTTCTCGGGGAAAGGCAATCGTCAATATTTTGGGACTTTCTTCGGAAGAAAAAATCAGTGCGGTTGTTCCTTTAAGGAAAGACAAAAATAACAACGGCCAGACGAAATTTTTGGCAATGGTTACAGAAAAGGGTATAATTAAGAGAACGGAGATAGAAAAATTCATCAACATCAGAAAAGGCGGAATCGCGGCAATCACCCTGGATAACGGAGACAGCTTAAAATGGGTGAAAGTTACCAACGGCAGTGACGAAATAATGTTAATTACTCGACTTGGTCAGGCAATCAGGTTTTCCGAGAAAGACTTGCGGCCTATGGGTAGAAACGCCAGAGGCGTAAGAGGAATAAGACTAAGACCTACGCCGAAAACGAAACTCAAAGAGGAATTCACCGATGGAGTGGTGGGAATGGAAGTAATTGGTGCAACACTAGAAAAAATCAAACCCGAAGTTTTAATCGTCAGCAGTAACGGTTATGGAAAAAAGACACCTTTGGAATATTATAAAATTCAACACCGGGGAGGAGTCGGAATTAAGGCGGCGAAAGTAACCGAAAAAACAGGCGCACTTGTGGCAATCAGGATGATTACTTCAGACAAGGAAGACCTTATCGTTACCTCGCAAAAAGGAAATGTCATCAGAATGAGTATCAATAATATTTCTAAGGTTGGCAGAGTAACCCAGGGAGTGAGAATAATGCGTTTGGAAACAGGCGACAAAGTGGTTTCTATAGCTTGCGTATAATTTAAAGGCGGGGGTAAAGAATTGGGAATTATGGCAGACCGACCAGGCGGATTTCTTCACCCGGAAGAAATCGCCAAACAATTAAATATCAAGAAATGGATGAAAATCGCGGATTTTGGCTGCGGTTCGGGTTATTTTTCGCTTTCATTGGCAAAAAGATTGGGGCATGACGGCAGAGTTTATGCTTTTGATATTATGGAAACAGCCCTTGAATCTGTCCGGAGTCGGGCAAAAATTCAGGGGTTTTTTAATATCGAAACGCTGCGCTGCGACCTGGAACAACCGAAAAGCACGGGCCTGGCCGAAGAATCGGTTGATCTGGTTCTTATAGCGAATATTTTATTTCAATCGCAGAAAAAACTTGATATAATTAAAGAAGGAACGAGAATTTTGAAACAAGGCGGAGAAATGGCAATAATCGATTGGAACCCGAACCAGCCAGTTGGGCCGGCAAAAGAGTTTGTCACACCCTTGATGATGATAAAGAATTTAGCCGAAGATGAAGGACTGAAATTTAAGCGGAAATTGATAGTCGATAAATATCACTGGGGTCTAATTTTTGAAAAATAAACCAGATTATGGAATTTACAAGAAAAAAAATTTTGATGATCGGCGGCATAATCCTTGGATTTATCGTACTTTTATTTATAATCAGCATACTTTGGCCGAAAAAAACAGTAAAGCCGGCGTACTTGGTGATTTGGGGAACCTACGACGAAGCTACGGCTTTCAACGAGATAATCTCAGCTTATAGAAAACAAAACGGTAATATTTCCATAAAATATGAATATAAAAATCCTGTTACATACGAAGAAGATTTATTGAGGGCGTATGCAGAAGACAAGGCACCGGACATTTGGATGATGCAAAATACCTGGCTTCCGAAATACAAGAGCATAATCACGGAAATGCCCCAGACTTTGGATAAAACTTTGCCTTTTACGACATTTAAAGACGGCTTTGTTGATGTGGTGGAAAAGGATTTTTCCGATAACAGTAAAATTTACGGTTTGCCGCTTTACGTTGATAGTTTGGCGATGTATTACAATAAAGATTTTTTCAACAGTGCAGGAATTTCCGCTCCTCCGGAAACTTGGGACGAACTGATTGCGGATGTGGCCATCCTGGAAAAGAAAGACCAATGGGGTAATATCCAGCGGGCAGGAGTGGCAATGGGGACCGCGGAAAACATCAATCGTGCAACCGACATTCTGGAACTTTTAATGATGCAGAACGGGACACAAATGGTCAACGATGCCAGAACAATGGCAACTTTCGATGAAAGTACACGGAAAGACAATGAAACATATTATCCTGGTCGGGATGCACTGCGTTTTTATACCGACTTCGCAAATCCTTCGAAAAAAACATACACCTGGAACAAGGAAATGCGTTATTCCATCGATGCATTTATCGAAGGCAAGACCGCGATAATGTTCAACTATTCGCATCAGATTCCTACAATAAAAGCACGCGCGCCGTATCTTAATTTCGGCATTGCGGCAATGCCGCAGATAACCGGAAGAAATTTCGATGTGAATTACGCGAATTATTGGGGGCTTGTGGTTTCCAAAAAAAGCAAAGCGTCTGAAGAGGCTTGGAAATTCATGATTTATATGACGCAAAAAGACGTGATTAAAAAATACCTGGAAAAAACCGCCAAACCCACGGCACGGAGAGATTTGGTTGACTGGCAAAAAACCGATTTGCAATTGGGTGTTTTCGCCAAACAATCCCTTTCTGCACAGAGTTGGTATCAAATCGAAAATGCCAAAATAGAAACGATTTTTTCCAATGCCATTGATTCGGTGGTTCTCGGTTCGGCAACCATCAACCGGGCGATGGAAACCGCGGCCAGTCAGGTAAATCTTTTAATGAAACCGCAATAAGTTTTTTAAAGCCATGAAAAGAGTATTGATTCTTTTAGGGATATGCTATATAATTTTATTGGGTGTACCCTTTATTGTTCATGCACAGAATTTAGGATATGACCTTCCTTGTATCAGTAAAGATCAATGCGCAAGTCTTATCTGTCGCATAGATGGAAAATGCGGATGCGGCCAAGACGGTGATTGTTCTAAGCAAGGTCAAACCTGTAATACTTATATAAATATGTGCGAGAGCACATACGGATATCAAGATTCAAGTTTTAAGTGCCGTTCCACTGATTGTGCTGATTGCGTAGCATGTACTTCTTATTGTAGTGATGGCGAGGACTGTACGAGTAGCGGGACCAGTGGATACGGATATCAAGATTCAAGTTTTAAGTGCCGTTCCACTGATTGTGCTGATTGCGTAGCATGTACTTCTTATTGTAGTGATGGCGAGGACTGTACGGCAGGAGGCGGTGGGACGACTGGAGACAAGACATACTGTCACGTACAAACACCCAACGGAGATACTTGGATGGCCCAGAAATACGATACCGAAGCAAACTGTAAAAGTAATTGCGGAACCATAGACTGTCCTGAATACGGTAGCGATTGTAGCCAATGGTGTTGTCTTAATCAAAATATGGGCGGACAGAAAAATGCTTGTAGTAATGCTGGTAGTGGTACTGGCGGTACTGGTACCTCTCTTTCGGGCGGATCAAGTTCTATTCCAAATCCTTTAAAATGTTCAGATATTCAGTGCTTGGTTAAAACGATTGCGGATTTCATTACCGGGTTGGTTGTGGTTATCGGGACAATCATGATTATTATCGGCGGCATTCAATATATTACCTCGGCAGGCAATGAAGAAAAAGCAAGAAGAGCAAAAAATACCGTACTTTACACGATTATCGGTATTGCCATTGCTGTTTCCGTGGATTTCATTGTCGGGTTACTTGGGGAAATTCTGGGAAAAAAGTAATTAATTTCAATAATATATATTATGGCAAGGAAAACAGTATTAATTTTTTTGGTAGCCGTAGCATTGAGTTTTCCGTTTTATGTCAGGGCACAAAATGCGCAAAATATGGTTTGGTCTCAGGGTGAATGCGATCAATTGGGAACAAATGCGCAGAAACTTTGTAATGTATTGTGGAAAGTTCAGCAGATACTTTACGCATTGGGCATCGGCTTGGGAGCAATAATGATTATTATCGGAGGCATTATGTATGCCACAGCACAGGACAAGGAAGAGAATATAATTAAAGCAAGAAAAACAATTATTAATGGTCTGATTGGGGTACTGATAGTTTTTGCCTTTGCTATTATTTTGGGATTTGTGAGGGGGTTTGTCGGCGAAAATCTTCTTTAAAAATCAGGAGGGAATTAATAAGTATTAATCATTAAAAAATTATGAAAAAATTTCTACCGATTTTAGCCTTTGTAATGTTAGTTGTGCCGGCAATCGCCTTGGCGCAAGCAGGACAAACCGCAACCCAAATTATCTGTAATGTTTTGAATATTGCGAAAAATATTGTGGCCGCAGTCGGTTTTGGAATCGTGATTGTTTTGATAATCGTTGCGGGTATAAGATATATGCTCGCCGGAGGGGACGAAGCTAAGGCAACGGACGCAAGAAAAGGAATCCAAAATGCCCTCATTGGTCTGGTAATCGTTGTTGCCGCATTATTTCTGATTGTTCTTGCCCAAAGCTTGATTGTAGAGGTGGGCTTCAATAATCTGTTGCTCTTGCAGGATCCTTGCGGATCAATCCCAGCGCCATAATCCATTCGTTTTTCCTTAGAGAAAAAATTATAAGAAATAATTAGGAGGTTTATTAAAGGTCGACTGATTAAGTTAATAGCTTAAAATTGAATTATGAAAAAATTTCTACCGATTTTAGCTTTTGTAATGTTAGTTGTGCCGGCAATCGCCTTGGCGCAAGCAGGACAGACCGCAACGGAGATAATCTGTAATGTTTTACAGATTGCAAAAAATATTGTGGCCGCAGTAGGCTTCGGTATCGCAGTTATCCTTTTGATTGTTGCCGGTATCAGATACATGACTGCAGGCGGTGATTCTGAAAAGGCAGGAAGCGCAAGAACAGGTATCATTAATGCCCTTATCGGTATTGTGATTGTTATTGCAGCGGTGTTCCTTATCGCTTTAGCTCAAGGATTAGTGAGTGAAGTTACTGGTGGTATCAATCTTTTGGGCAATCCTTGCGTAGCAACACCATAATCTCGTTGAAAATTGATTGTTGAGCATTTTATCGCTTATAAAAGCTGACAGTTTTAACTGTCAGCTTTTAATTTACAAATTATATTTGATTTTTTCAGTCTTTTCGCATAAGATATTATTTAGATGGATAAATAGATATGCCGAGGTGGCGAAACTGGCAGACGCGCTAGGTTTAGGACCTAGTGGCCGTAAGGCCTTGCAGGTTCAACTCCTGTCCTCGGCACAACAAAAAACCCCGCATAGCGCAGGGTTTTTCAATATAGAGATTATGGAATTAAAGCTTAATGCTGTTTTTATTCTAACGGATTTCTTATTACCGGAAATAAACTTGGAGACCTATAATTTGAGTAAAAAGATTTTTTAAACATTAGATTGTCATCTTTGTCGTAAACCTCCTGAACCAAAACAGCTTTCATTGAACCATCTTCTTTAACTTCGTATTGGCTGGGACCGTCTAATTTTACTTTTCTTCCGTCGTCGGTTCCGTAGACTTCGAAAGTGATTTCACTTCCTATGATTTTTGATTGAAACAGAATATAGCCCGGCGTATTGTTAATGAATTTTAAATCAGGTGAGGGCGGATAGATTGTAGCATCGAATCCCTGGGGATTGTAATATTTTACCGGGAAGGCATGAGGAAATCTTTCGGTAATTTTTAAGCCGGAATAAACCGCCGCCCTGAAAACCGTTGTGGATACTTGGCATAATCCTCCGCCGTATTCGGGCACGGTTTTATCCTGTTTGATTACTAGTTCTGGTTCGTATCCCTGTTCCGGACCTACATCGCCCAGAATTGCGTTAAAAGAGAACTCTTCGTTTGGCTTGAGTAATACGCCGTTAAATTTTGCTGCACCGATTTTTATATTGTGAATTCGGTTTACTGGAGAGCCGGAAAAATTTGAACTGCCTTTGCCGAGCAATGCGGTGATTCCTAAATTGTCGATGCTTTCCGTAGTGATTGCCGGTTTGATTTTTGTGATTTTGAGGTTTATTTCTTCGCCGTTTTTTATACCTGTAAATAAGTTTGGGATATTCTCGTCTATTTCCATTCTGATTCCATCTTGGGAAAGGGCAAAAATACTTACCTTTTCGTTCTTAAAGCTCAGCTTTGCGTCTATAGGTTCCTGATTTATCAGTGGCGCCAAAGAAATAAGATAATTTTTTGCTTTTTCCTGGTTAATGCCGATACCCAGGATTTTATTGTCCGGATTTTTCGGGTCGATTATTGGCTCGAAAGCAATCAAATTCAGTAATTCTTCCTTGTCTATTTTATCAATTTCCTTTTTGGTTTCCGAAGCGGAGCTTATACTGTCGTCGATTATCACAACCGACAGCGGCAATGATTCCAGTATTGTTTTTATTTCTTTGTATGCCTGCTGGATTTCCGACCCTAGAATCTCGGGCCTGTCCTTTATTAGGGCAAGACGGATATTCGTTTGCTGGAGATTAATAATGTCTTTTTCCATTATTTTTTCGATTTTTTCCTTGTCGATGGTTATTCCTTCTTTCTCCGTCACAACCGAAAAATCCTGTTTTTTTTCGTCGTAAATAAGCATGGCGTTTTGCGCCGGGTGATAAATCGAACTTAAGTTCGTATTCAGAAATTCCTCCATTTTTCCGCTGTCGATTTTCCAAATTGGAGAAAGATTATAGCCAAAAAGAGATTCCAGTTGTTGCCAGGAGTTGATGAAAATATTTTTTCCGTTTCGTCCGTAAGCAAACGCCATTTTTGCCGTTTCCGCAACATTTATTTCCATTCCCAATTTTTCGGGAGTTATTTGCCATTGGTTATTTTCGTAACTCAGAGTGAATGCTTTTTTCAAAAATTCTTCATTGGCTGTTTCTATTTTTTCTTCCGCTTGATTTGACGTGAGTCCGCCGATTTTTATTCCTGCCGTTTTCATGCCCCAATTTATTTTGTCGGTATTCAAAATATTAAGCAGAACGAAAAAAATCAAAATAACCAAAAAAATTACCATTCCAATAAGAAGGTTTTTTACGCGAATCAGCTGGTCGATTTTTTCCTTGGGGACCGTTGTTTTCATTGTTTCGTAATTAATATTGTATCATAATCATAAATTAATTTAAACCCGAGCGAAAACATTAGCGGATTTAAATAAGTTTTGATATAATAAGTATAATAAAATGGTAAAAAAATTATTGAATCACAGCTCGAAAACGATATTTTCTGCTGCGGTTATTTTAGCCGTAATGACTCTGACCAGCAGAATTTTGGGTCTTTTTCGGGATAGACTATTGGCCGGAAAATTCGGGGCCGGGGATGCTTTGGATGCTTATTTTGCCGCTTTTCGTCTGCCGGATTTGATTTATAGTATTTTGGTGATGGGTGCGATTTCCTCGGCATTTATTCCTGTTTTCGCGCATTATTGGCAGAAAGACGAAAAAGAGGCATGGCATTTAACCAGCGGCATTTTGAATTTGATTTCTCTGGGACTGATTTTTTTGGCGGTTATTTTTATATTTTTCGCTCCCTCGCTGATTTCCGTTATCGCCCCGGGCTTTTCCGGAGAAAAACGGGAAATAACCATTATGCTGACGAGAATAATGTTTCTTAGCCCGATATTTTTGGGTATCAGCAGTATTTTAAGCGGCGTTTTGCAATATTTTAATCGCTTTTTCATTTCTTCTCTTGCGCCGATTATGTATAATGTCGGAATCATTGTCGGCATTATTTTTTTTGTACCATCTTTCGGGCTTGTCGGTTTGGCGTGGGGCGTGGTTCTGGGTGCATTTTTGCATCTGTTGATACAGGTTCCGAGTGCAATATTTTCCGGTTTTCGCTGGACGAATGTATTTACTTTTTATCACGAGGGAATCAAAAAAATCGTGAAATTGACGATTCCCCGTACCGTGGGTTTGGCCGGAACACAAATTAATTTCTGGATAATCACCGCGATCGCCTCGACACTTGCTTCGGGAAGTATCGCTATTTTTAATTTATCCAATAATTTGCAGTACGTTCCTATCGGTATCATCGGTATTTCCTTTGCTACGGCATCTTTTCCCAAGCTGGCGAAGTCTTTTGTCGACAAAGACAAAGAGAATTTCGCGCGCAGTTTTTTTTCCACCTTTAATCAGATTATTTTCTGGGTTTTGCCGATAAGTATCGGGTTTTTTCTTTTACGGGCGCAGATTGTAAGAATAGTTTTGGGCACGGGCCAATTCGGTTGGGCCGACACCAGATTGACCGCTGCGGCATTGGGTATTTTTTCTTTTAGTATTTTCGCCCAAAGCCTGATTCCTTTGATTTCCCGAGCTTTCTATTCTTTTCACGATACAAAAACCCCGGTTCTGATAAGCTTGTTCAGTATCGTTGCGAATATTATTTTCAGTTTCTTTTTTGTCTGGACTTTAAGACAGAGTAATCTTTTTTCTTCTTTTATCAATAACGCACTGCGGTTGGCCGGATTGGAAGATATTTCCATTCTTGGTCTGGCGATCGCTTTTTCTTTATCCAGTCTTTTGAATTTCTTTGTTTTAATAAAGTTTTTTTCGAAAAGAGTGGACTTTTGGCGCCAGAGAAGTATTCTGGATTCGTTGGTAAAAACGATTTTATCCTGCGCAATAATGGCTGTTGTGGTTTATGCGATGCTTAACGTCCTTGCACTTTTTCTTGATACTCATACATTTGTGGGGATTTTTCTCCAGGCGGTAATCTCCGCTATTCTGGGCTTAGTCGTTTATTTTCTGTCTTCGCTTGTTCTGAAATCCGAAGAAGCAAACACTTTAGTTAAAAAAATATTCAAGAAATGAACCGGGAAAAAATTCGTAATTTCGTTATTTTTGCGCACATTGATCATGGAAAGTCGACTTTGGCCGACAGGTTTTTGGAAATTACAAAAACTGTGGATATCAGGAAAATGAAGCCTCAGTATTTGGATATGATGGCAATTGAAAGGGAAAGGGGCATTACCATAAAAATGCAGCCGGTACGGATGGAATGGAATGGTTACATTTTGAATTTAATCGATACCCCGGGTCATGTTGATTTTTCGTACGAAGTTTCGCGCAGTTTGGCTGCTGTTGAAGGGGCGGTTCTGTTGGTGGACGCAACGCAGGGCGTGCAGGCCCAGACTTTAAGTAATTTGGAATTAGCGAGAAAGGAAAATTTGACCATTATTCCGGTAATCAATAAAATCGATTTACCCACCGCAGAAGTGGAAAAAACCAAACAGGAAATAAAAGTCCTTTTGGGGGTGGACGAGAGGGAAATTCTTACAATTTCGGCGAAAACCGGGCAAAATATAGAAAAAGTTCTGGAAGAGGTAATCAAGAAAGTTCCCGCGCCAAAGGACAATAAAAATAATTTTTTACGGGCAATTATTTTCGATTCGAAATATGACGCGTTCAAAGGAGTTGTTGCTTATGTAAGGGTTTTTGACGGGCAAGTGAAAAAAGGAGAAAATATCCTTTTGATGCAATCCAATGCCAGAACCGAAGTTTTGGAGCTGGGTTTTTTCAAGCCGGATTTGGTTTCCGCTGATGAATTGGCTTTGGGTGAAATCGGCTACATTGCCACGGGCTTGAAGGAAATAGAAAAATGCCGAGTCGGAGACACGATAAAGAGCGAAAAAACGGGAAAAATCGAACCGCTTAAAGGATATCTGGAGCCGCAAGCGGTTGTTTTTGCCAGTTTTTACCCGATAAACAGTGATGATTACGACATACTGAAAGACGGGATGGGAAAACTGAAACTAAACGATGCTTCTTTGAGTTTTACCCCGGAATCTTCAGGCACATTAGGCAGGGGGTTCCGTTGCGGGTTTTTGGGAATGCTGCATTTGGAAATAGTCGGCGAAAGACTGAAAAGGGATTACAATCTTGATTTGGTGATTACTTCTCCGAGTGTGGTTTATAAA
>Ga0315282_10004811_pt1 | contig 23345 bp, 17 predicted proteins | sample YL17G07_20_MG_FD_203693 | JGI IMG/M metagenome (GOLD analysis project Ga0315282, IMG submission 203693) | Sediment microbial communities from Yellowstone Lake, YNP, Wyoming, USA - YL17G07_20 | ecosystem: Environmental > Aquatic > Freshwater > Lake > Sediment | place: USA: Wyoming | collected... | reverse complement strand
ATGCACGATATGCACTCAACTCAACTGCGGCGGCTATTGTGTTTCTTGTGAATGAAACAAAATGAGTCTTCATGTCAAAAACGGGCTAACAAAGCGTGCACTGGACAGGTGGGATTCTGCCGCATTTTCAGGCATTTTTCTGGCTTCGAGTTTTTCCTGCTCCCGAACATTGTCGACGCCCGCCGACATGCCAGTAACGCAAACCGTTAGGCGGCTTAAACTGTTCGAAAAGGAGTAAATGGAAATGGTCGTAAAATATCCGCAACGACATCCAAATCTGACTCTGGAGGCTAAATCGGAAAATTACTTTCGGAGCAAGTTACCTCCAAGCTGGGCTATACACAAACCTACCCCAGATTATGGGCAGGATTTGTCTGTTGAAATTGAGGAAGGTGGGCAGTTCAGAGGTCGGGAGTTGATAATTCAACTAAAAGCATCGCACGAGCCGTCAGGGAATGCTGAATTTGAGACTGTCTTATTGCCTGTGGCTTCATACAATTACCTGAGAGATAATCTGAGGGTCGTATTGTTAGTAAAATATGTTTAGTCAGATGATGAAGGGTATTGGCTCCTTCTTAAGGACATATCTCCTCCAAATGGTTTCGAAAATCAAGAATCTTTCTCTGTACATTTCCCTAGGAAGAATCGAATCTCTACAATAAATTGGGATAACGATGTTGTTGCTCATGTAAGGAATATAACCGATAAGAAATTGAAGGCGGCAAGGGATTCTTCCTCGTAACTCGCCAGAACCAACAGGAGGTATAAATATGATTGCATTCCTTACCAGTTCTGAACTTTGGGCAAATATTGTAGGGGGAATTGTCGCAGCAGGTGTACTTGCCGTAATGGTTTTTTGCTGGGATCTGCGAAAGCACAGAATCTTGCAAGAGTTAATTGGGATTATGGGTCAAGCCATCGAGCATAGAAATATTGGTCAGCACAGAACATTTGTTAACGAAAAGGAATGGATTCAAAAAGCAAAGAAAATCGAAGAGGAAGCGGTCGCTAATGCGAAAAAGCTTTCACCGACAGCAGGCTCACTCGTTGAATGGCTAGATCGTGTACCGCCTTGGGACGGTACGAGTGAAGTGGATAAATATGTGTCTATTCTCAGCACTGTAATTGAAAGAGTCCGAGGCCTAATGGAACGAAATTCATAACATCGATTAGTTTGTAAACAGCCGCCTAACACAGCGTGCACTGGACAGGTGGGATTCGTCGCCATTTTTGAGCATTTCTCTGGCTTCAAATCTTTTCTGCTCCCAAGCATTGTCCACAACCGCCCACCTGCCAGTAACGCAAACCGTTAGGCGGCATACCGAAATAAATGCGATATCCATACCTACCCACACCGCAATGATCTCGATCAAACTTCGATCAAAGAAAACCGACTGACAATCTTCTGGATCTTCTCTGGTGTCAGGATGGATTTAAAGTAAGGTGCCGGCTGAATATTCCTGGCAATCTGGCTCAGCACATGCCGGATATGCTTACAATCTCCATGTTGTCCTCGTTGATAAATCCAGGCTGGACAACTGCACCCCCAGGTTCCTTTGCGGGACTTGACAACCACATAGGCAACACCTGGCCGGCTTTCTGATTTCACTTCGTAGAACTCTACCCAATTCCCGCTGCTGTTGTGGCCCGTTATTTTTATGTCTGGTAACATGGTTTCCTCCCCGTTTTAGCTCAATCATTCCAAACCGGCTTGGACCGGCCATCAAGTCGATCACTGCTTTGTGTTCGAGCTCGGCAATTTCTTGCAGGTTCTTGACGACCTGGTTGGTGTCTCGCTCTGGCTCGTTTCCGGTTTTCTCATCACCGATGGGACCGATGGCCTGCTTAAGGGCTTCCAACCTCCCTCTCAACTCATAGTCATCCTGGACCGCCAGAAGATCAAACAACTCGATGAGACCTTTACCACGCTCAGCAACCTTGCCGCGCACAGTACCGTTTTTCTTGATGCTTTCGAGCATCTCTTTGGCATCCTCGGCAAGCTGGCTGCGAAGGGCCTGGAAGACTTCCTGGAAGGGGGAAGCTATCTGCTGAAGCTGCTGGCGAGCGTGCTCTGCCTCTGCTATACGCATAGCTTCAATCTTTTCTCCACGCTCGATTTCTTCAAGCTGGTTCATTCTACGCTGGTGGGCAAACTGTTCTTCAAGGATGGTGCTCTGAAGCTGCTCAACCCGGGTGGTTTCCCATCTGGCCTGGCGGTCAATCTCGGCTTGCTGTTGAATTGCCCCTACCCTCGCCTGGTCTTCAGCAATATCTTCCTGACCGAACACTAATGATGTAATGTAATCCGCTTTCAATTTCTGCTTAATCTTGGCTTTACTCGGCATCTTGGATAGTGCCTCGGCCACAATGTGATCAACAAAATCATCCTCCTGCAGAGGATTGCCGTCAATGATCGCCCAATCGTAACCCTGGGCTACAATGGATTTCCAGGAGGCGTGAGCAACTGCCTGAAAACCTTTGGCGAGCTCATCAACGTACTGGTCGTAGTGGGATAAGATGTTCGACTTGACCCAATCGAGCTCGGCTTTGCACTCGTTCCACCGGTTGATCCAGGCATCGTCGGCAGTGAAGGGCAGCCAGCGGTAAGGTCGGAAACCGGTCACATCATAAGATAGCCTATCTAGCCACTGGCGCATTCTCGTTTCTACAGAGCGCAGCCGCTTGATTTGCTCTTCAGGGATCAAGTATTTCTGGCCTCGGGAAAATCTGGTGAAACGGGGATCTGCCTCGTCAGCCTGGATACCGATTTCAGCCCAAGTAGCGGTACGGGTGAACATCCCTGTTCCGCTAACGCTCAAGTCAACTAAAATGCCCTGATTTCGCAGGACATTCAACTGAAGCTGAACGGTCTTGATCCGGTCAGCCTCGACGTTGATCTTGGCTGCTACCTCCATTTTGCGGTTATCTACCATCGTATCGGTCATTTTTCCTCCATTTGGTTTATAAGATTAGGAATATAAACGCTGAAGAATGGAAGAATTAAGTGAAAAAAACCGGCTTGCTAAGCCGGTCTTATTGGTTAATATTTCTAAATTTTTGGTAACTGCTCAGATAAAGATGGATTTTGTGTGTTTTTCCCTCAGTCGCAGCTTGAGGCAAAAACCACACTTTTTATTTTTGCAGAATCTCCAGGCAGATCCTGCGAGCGACTCCAGGGAGAAGATTGAGGCTTTCTAATTGAGCCGCTTCCACCCACAAAAACGTATACGTGTCTTCTGGGGATTGGCGTTCCGCCTCTGCCCCTCCTAACACCGGCTCAGCCGGCGTCACTTTGGTTACGTAGTAATTCTCTTCTTTCTCCAGAGTAATGTACCTGAAGACAAGACGGAGAGCCAGCACATCCAACCCGGTCTCCTCTTTCACTTCACGGGTGCAGGTCTCCTCAAAACTTTCCTCTAGGTCAACCCCACCGCCTGGGAGAACATAATAATCCCGTCCTGGCTTTTGCCGGTGAATGAGCAGCAGTTTTCCATTTCGAATGATAATTGCAGTAGCCCGATTTTTTTTCATTGTTAATAGTATAACAAATGAAAATTGATTCTGGTTTGTTTTTTTTATCTCAGGCTCCTCTTGGGACAAGAAAACAAAACAAATTCATCCTGGCCTGAGCAGTTACAATTTTTGATTACTTTACGCCGCAATTACGCTCTGCTGGACGGGTCTACAGGTTCCCTTTCTCAAATAGCTGCTGCAGTTGTGCTGCAGTTTGAATACAAAACAGTTGGATTCTATGGACATATAGGACAATTGTTCCGCCATAGATAGGGTATAGAAGAAGTGTGACTACTGCCTGTACTAGGCGTAAGTTTCCGGCCTCACCTTCGAATCAGTAGGTTCCGAGTTCGAACCTCGGCTGGGGCACCTCGTCCGCAGATTTCTATCCTACTATAACCGGCGTGACAAACATCCGGTCACCAACCGGCATCCTGGCCGCCCCATTTCCAAAAAATCATCGCACTCAAGTGCTTGCAGGTTTTTTTGTAAACAGGTACAAAAGAATAGAAAGGTTTACCCCTCATGCCCCCAGTGAGTCTGAAACGCGCGACCATCGCTGCTTTTATCACAGCCCTGGTTTTTTATGCTCTTTTCCAACTGAGTAAAATCCCGGCCATCAGCAATTTCAGCCCATTTGCGGAAGACCCATACGACATCGTGCCTTCCATTGCATTTCAAATAGCCCTGCTGGCTGCGCTGCTTTCACTGGCGCGCCTTGCCAGCATCCGCGACGAATTGGGAATGCGCCAGCGCGCCCGTCTGATCCTGCACGGCATCCTGCTGGTAGAGCTGGGCCTGGTTGCAACACTGTTTACCGATGGCATTGCGATTGTCACCCATCTTCCGTTGGCTTTTTCAACTCCGCTGGCTTTTCTTTTTGCTGGCCTGGGTTTACTGGTGGCTCTGGCGGTCATCGAGGGTTTCCTGCTGATTAAAGCCTGGCGCGAGCTGCGCCCGCTCGCTTACCAGCCGGCTGATAACCCACTGGGGATGACCATCCGCGATTGCTGGACCCTGGTAACCATGGTCGCTGGATGGGTCGCCGACCCCGCTGCCAGCTTGAAATCCCTCTGGCAGCAGGTTGACACCCTCGCGCGCAAAACGGGGCGCGCCTGGCAGCTAAAACTTCCATTCATCGATCCTGATTGCCACCCCTGGCGCTTCGCTTTGCTGGTCGCCTGCGCCATAGGCGGATTGCTTTTCCTGGGGATGATCCTTGGCGAGGGCCTTCCACCCAGCTTTGCGGTCGGGGTGAAGGTATTTCTGGTCTTCTTCAGCATCGAAATGGTCGCCGTGCTTTCGGGCTTTGCTCTCTTCGGTCGTTTTCTCGGTTTGCGACCTTAATCGATTAACCCGGTGCGCTCGATGCTCTCGATAAAAAAGCGCTGGGTGAAGAAATACAGCACCAGCAGCGGCAGAATGGTCAGCAAGGTCGCCGCCATGATCGTGCCGGTACCCCACATGGCTCGCAGGCGCATGTTGGATAGGGCTGCCTCGACCACCGACAGGCGCTGCGGCAGGAAGAACAGCTCGGCCCGGCTGAGATAAATAGATGGCTCCAGGTCATCATTCCAATGCCATACAAACGAGAACAGGAAAACTACCAGAATGGCCGGGCGCGCCAGGGGCAGCATGATGTCATAAAAAACCCGCAAAGGGCTGGCGCCATCGATCATCGCCGCGTCTTCCAACTCCCAGGGCAGCCCTTTGAAGAACTGGCGGTAGATGAACACAAACAGCGCCCCGCGCAGCCCCATGCCGAAGGCGGAAGGCACCAGGAATGGGTAGTAGCTCTCCAGCCAGTGAGCGCTGGAAACCATCACAAATAACTGGATGATGATGGCATGCGGCGGCACAATCATGGCGAACAGCACCAGGTAAAACAAGCGGTCACGTCCCGGAAATTTGAAGCGCGCAAACCCATAACCGACCAGAGCGCAGGAAAGCGTCTGTAAAATGGCGCAGGCGCCGGCGATCAACACCGTATTGCGCAGCGCTTCTCCGTAGGCCAGCGCGGTAAAGGCCTGTGAATAATTCTCAAATGCCCAGCGCCGCGGCAGCCAGACCACGGTGGGGTCATACAGGTCCATTACATTCATCAACGAGGTGGATAGCAGCCGTAAGATGGGCATCACAAAGATATACGCCACATCCACCAGCAGCAGCAGCATGATGATCTTCACAATCAGGTTGCTGGCCCGGCGCCCCTTGAACCAGTTTAAGCTAAAGGTGGCTTTCATCGTTCACCTCGATAGAAGGTGAACTTGCTGACGAAAGCAAAGATCAGAATCACCAGCAAGAAAACCAGCAGGAAGTAGATCACCCCCAGCGCCGACGGGTACCCCAGCCGCATGGAGCTCTGTTGGAAGGTCACCACCCGGATATACCGCAGCACGGTATTGAAATAATCGGTAAATGAGTCAATGATGGTATAGGTAATATTGATCAAAATTACCGGCGAAAGCATGGGCAGCGTGATCTTCCAGAACCGGCTCCAACCCGAGGCGCCATCCACCTGAGCCACCTCATACAACGTTGGGTCAATGCTCTTCAGACCGGCGATGAAGATCAGGATCTGCACTCCCGAGCGCCACAGCACAAACACCGACCGCGACAGGAAATTGATAAAATACGGCAGTTGGTCTCCCAGGTAGATATACAAAAACTGCTGCGCCGCCTGTCCTCTGAAAAGCACCAGCTGGTTGCCCAACTGGTCAAACAAACGTCCTACCACCACCGCCGAGCCGATCACCACCGGCAAGAAGAAAATCGCCCTGAAGACGTTATTCCCCCGCATGGGCTGCACCGCCAGCAAAGCCACCGCCAGCGAAAAGGCCAGGATGACCGGTACATCGATGATCAGGCTCTGCATCGTGTCCAGCAGGTAGGGTAAGAATTCAATATCCACCGTGAAGGCTTCGAGATAATTCTGCATGCCTACATACTTATAAGACCCATCCCGCATGCTGCTCAACTGGGCATCGGTCACACTGAGCGCGAAATTCCGAAAAAGCGGGATTAAAAAAAAGATCAATAATCCAACCAACCAGATGGCTATGAACATGAAACCATTCAGCGCATTCCGTCTTCGCAGGGTCAGACGCATCGATTAATCTCCTTTGACGATCACGAAATCCTGGGCAGGGACGGTCATGTTCCCGGCATTAAAATCCTGCTGGTTGTAATTGACGATCACCCGGCTACCGTCCTCATAGGTTGTCTGGTAAACGCCATCTGCCAGGCGGATGTGGCCGGTGATGAACTGGTTAATAAGCGGCGAGAGCTTCTCCATGACCCCATACTGGCGGATCACTTCACTCCGCCAAAAAGCGAACTCTGAACTGTATACACTATCGGCCCCAGTCCGCTCCAGCTTGGCTGAGCTGTCATGAGTAAGGACGAAGAACGGGGTTGCGCCGTACTCGATCCCGCGCAAGAACATCCGTTTTTGATCCGCCTGCAAATTAATTGGGGAGCCCGAGTATTGAACCAACCCATGGACTGCAATATGGTAGAAAGGGATCGTCTCGTCAAAAAAATCATAATGGGTCGAGTCAAGCGTGACGAAATCCAACCGGTCGGTATAAGGCAGGGTATACGTGTTGCTGCCGATCATTGATGTCGATCCAAATTGCTGGCGGGCCATGCTGGCGATCTGCATCCAGGAGGCTGCAAATCCCTCCCGTGAAAGCGGGTAGGTCAAATTCTTATCGGGAATAGCCATACTGGCGAAAGATTCCAGCTCCAGGCCATCCCCCCCTAAAGCAGCCATCTTCGGTATATCGCGCGCCGCAAACCGCCGTAAAGAAACCTGGGGGTTGAGCAGATAGCCAGTGTCTGAGTCGCCGATGGGCAGGCCATCGACCCCTCGGATCGCATCCAGGTATGGCAAGACCCCGGCCGCGCCCGGCGCCGATCCCAGGTAATTGTCCTGCAAGAAAAGGCGCTGGCCTTGGTCGTGAATACGGGCTGCCAGGGTGCGCAGGTCTTTTTCCCCGCCCAGGCGGCTGTCAACCGGTAAGCGCTGCGGATAAAGCCCGGCAGTCCCACCCCGGTTCCATTCCCAAAGGGTGATGTCTGCACGTTTCACCCCAGCTTTGGCTAAATCATCCAGCATTGCCTGCACCTGGGCGAAAGTGGTCATCGAAATCATGTCTGAAAGGAACCAGGTCTTGCGTTCGATCCCCATAAAAAATGCCAGGTTGATCAAAGGCTTCCCTCTGGACTGCGAGGGTATACTGCTGCCAATCCTTTTTGCCCCGCGCTCATCGATCAGGAACTGGCGGTAGCGGGAAGCCATGCCAACGTAATTAGCCTGGGCCCCGTTGAGAAAGCAATAGCGCACCTGGCGGTCCCCGCCGATCCGGTCGCCCTGGAAAAGCCAGGTCGGCTGCCCACCGGTGAGTGAGAAACGTCCCTGCCGGCGAAAAATGAACTGCCCCCAGACGTGGTTATAATTGAGACCCTTGCCGCTGCGAGCCACAGCAATGCTGGCATCGAAATCGCCGTGGGTGATCATGCCCACAAAACCAGTTTGAGCGCCAGCCAACCCGAAAACAGGCATGGCCACCTGTTCCCGATAGACACCTCCCGGACCACTCAGGCCGCCGCTGGCATCGGTCCCATAGACGATACTGTTGATCTTCTGCACTTCTGGCCGGTCGGAGGGCATAAAATACATGAGCGCCCCGCTGCCATCCGGGTAAACGATATAACCTTCATCACCATCATGGGTTGCACCCATAAAAGGCAGTAAGTCAATCGAGACCAGGCTGTTATTTCCATCCTCGACAATACTGGCATCTGGGATGGTTGCTTGCAGGCAGTCATCCTGGATTGAGTACATGACGGCAAAGGCGATGTTGCTGGCAGGATAACGATAGACAGCCGCTACGCCGCCTTCCACCGGTTCATATTCTAGCTTCACGGAATCGGGCTTAATATTTTTAGGCTGCGAACGCTCGGCATCTACGTAGGTCACCTGCACCGGCGCTTCGATCTGCTTGCGCCAGGCTGTGGTGGGTTCTTTATTACCACTCAGGTCGGCCGGACTGCTGCGCCACAAGCTGCCGCTGCGTTTATCCTCTACGATGATGGCCGAGCTGGCCTGATTGAGATATAAACGCAAGCTGCCGTTTTCAGCCAGGGGTTGGTACGCATCTTCCACAGCCGGATTGCGGCTGTTAATCGTTGGAAAATTGCCCAGCGCGGCCGGCTGGATGAACGGAGGATTGATAACCGGTGCAGAATCATACGCCATGCCGGATGTTTTGCCCTGGCAGCCGGTCAATGAAACCAGCAGGAAAATCATAATTGTCATTGCGAGGAGCGATCTTTTCTGGACCTCACTATTTCTACCACCAAAGCGACGAAGCAATCTCCACAGTGGTGTTGAGATTGCACACCCCTTAGAGTGCACCGCAGCCTCGTCTCTTAGATGTGGCAAGGGTATGGGCGAAGATGCTCTTACAATGACAATAATAATTTCAGCAAATTTCAATACATCCTCACATATATTTCCATGATCAACTGCCCGATAAAACGGAAAATTTCTGCGGTCAGGGCATAGACCAACCCGCACAGGATCCAAATGAACACCATCCCCAGCAACACCAGCCCCATCAAGGGCAGTGCCTGGCCGAAATCAAAATTGTGGACGTTTTTTAGCACCATCAACATCTGCCAGGCCAATAAAACCCAGATAACGGCCCATAAAATGTCATAGATTGCCCGCTCATCCAGCGTGATCACCTGGGTCAGCAGATTCACCGGTAGCGGCAACACGATTAAAGGCCACAATGCCCAGGCGCTGGCAATCACTATCTTGCGAAAAGTCCCTTCCCCAAAGAAAATCTCCCCCACACCAAACGCCGAAACACACCAGGTCAGCCAGGGTATCAAGATCTTGCCGCTTTCAAACAACAGGCGGATTTCATCAGGGCGCTGCACGGTGAAATGAAAACTGAGCGCGGACAGGCTCGTCATCCAACTTAAAATGGTCAACACCAGTAAGACAGGCACTACCAGCAGTCCCATCCGCCCCGGCATATTCTGGATACGCTCAACCAGGTTACGAAAGCCAGTGATGATGCGGTTCCAGGTAAATCCAACCGCCACAATTGCCCCAATCACCCCCAACCCAAGCCAGCCAAAGTGATCACGCATCCATACATAGCGGTATTCGTTGAAAGCTGCAGAATAGCCCTCCTTGGCTTCAGCATAATAATACTCCTGCATAGCTTCCAGGTAACATTTCTGCCCCATCAGCGTCTTGCCAAGCCCGGCATGCGCCAGGGCGAAATTGGTGTTGCGCTGGGAAATTTCACCCCATAATTGGGCTGCATTCTGATAATCGCCGTTGAAATACTCATAACTGGCCTGGTGGATCATGAGGGTGAGTTCGGTAGGTCGGAAGACCTGGATATCGCCTCGCCCGGAATCCAGGATATATAAAATTCCTTCTTCCCCGGCTGCAATACTGACTGGCTGCTGGAAGAACCCGGCGCTCATTCCTTTACCACCGAAGATCGTCAGCAGGTTGCCCGATTGGTCATACTGGTAAATCTGGCTGTTGCGCCCGTCAATCACCGAGACAATCCCCAGGTCATCCACTGCCAGATCGAGAAACTGCGGCAGCAGACCCTCCGGTACATTCATGCGCATCGCATCATTCCAACCCCACTGCGTTCCAGTCTCTCCGAAAACAATCCCCTCTTTGCCGGTCAGCTTATCCCATAATTTCCCAGCCCCGGTGCGCGTTCCTACATCACCATAAACATTGGTGCCAACTGAATTTAATCGTTGGATTTGGTCCACTTTCATAACGGGCGAGATAGCATAGATAAAGCCCAGGGGGTCCAGGTAAAGATTGCCCAGCGGGGCTGCCGCGATGAGCAGCATCTTTTTGCGTTGTGCGTCGGTGGCAATTAAGTGGGCTATCAGCCGTTTAAGATCAAACTGGATTCGCGTTCGCCCGAAAAACCCACGGAAGCGTTCAGTGCTGTCAATGACTACCACGCCCAGGTTATTTTCACTGCCGGTCACTACATAAATAAAACCGCGCTTATCGACCACCAATTTGCTGGGTGAGAAATTAACCCCTGCCAGGTAAATCGAGTCGGGTTTGGTATGGGCGGCTTTAAAACTGCCATCCGGGTTGAATACCACCACGCGTTTATTCCCTTTGTCCGCCACCCAGATCGAGCCATATTGGTCAACAAAGACCCCTTCCGGGTCATTCAAACCAGCCTTTTCACCGCCGATTTCCAGCAGGAACCGGCCTTGCTTGTCCAGCACAACTACCCGGTTATTGCCCGTATCTGCCACTACCAGGTTATCGGTTGCCGGGTCCCGGAACAGGTCCATCGGTGTTTTGAAAGGTCCAATGGATTGCGCTTCTCCGCCGAAGGCACTCGTTTGGACATAACCTGTTGGGGCCGGGACATGTTTACCATCCTGGATGATATAACTGGGGATCGAAGGTCCATCTGCGCGGACCTGTTGGAAGGCTGTTAGCAGGAAACCAACTGCCAGCCCCACCGCCAGAACCACCCGGACACTTTTCTGTAACAAACTCATCCTCTTTGATTTCTGATTTCTGATTGCTGATTTTTGATTATCCCTACCTCTTTGGGTGTTCCTTGGGTTTGAACTGCGGGGGTTGATGATTGGTGGAATTCTTCCAATCAGCAATCTACAATACGAAATCAGCAATCTAAAATCAGCAATCATCAAGATTTGATCCCTGAATAAGCCATAGTCTGCATGACATAACGCTGCAGCAGCACGAAGATGATCAACGTCGGCAGGGTGATCACCAGGCTGGCGGCTGCCACAGCCCCATAACGTGCCACGATCCCCGGCCCGCCACCGATAGAGCTCATCATCAACGGCAGGGTCTTCATTTGCTCGCTGCGGGTAAAGATTAACGGCGTGAAAAAGTCGTTCCAGGTACCGATGAATGAAAAAATGATCAATGTAATCCAGGCCGGGCGCACCAGGGGCATCACAATCTGCCAGAAGATACGCCATTCCGAGGCCCCATCCACTTTGGCAGCCTCAATCAGCTCGGTTGGAAGCTGTTCCATGAACTGTTTCATTAAAAATAAACCATAAGTGCCTGCCAGAGCAGGCACAATCAGGCCGGCGTAGGTGTCAATCATCCCCAACTTATCCACGATCAAATAGCGCGGGATCTGGGTGACTTCTGGCGCAAACATCAACGCCGAGACAATTATGGTGAAAAACAGTTTGGCGCCTGGCATGCGCGGGTATTTCGCCAGCGGGTAAGCTGCCAGGCTGCTCAACACCACGCTGCCGGTCACGGTAGCGGCCGCTACAAACAGGCTGTTGAACAAATACCGGGTAAAGGGCACGCTGAAACTGTCGATTGCCAGCAGCAGCTCGACGAAGTTACGAATGGTCGGATGTTGCACCAGGAAGCGCGGCGGGTAGAGAAACATCTCCTCGATCGGCTTGAAAGCAGTCGAAACCATATAGACGATCGGCAGCAGGGTAACCAGCGCCAGGATGGTCATCACGATGTATTCGGCCGGTGAAGCCTCGCGTGAGATTAACCTTTTAAACCGGTTCTTACCCCTGGTTGTGATCGACATTTGATCTCCTAAGTTCTTTCACTGAACAGGCGCATTGAAAGCTGTCCCAGCACGTAAGTTATGAAAAAAAGCACCACGGCAATGGCTGATGCATAACCCATCTCGAACTGGATAAATCCATGCATGTAGAGGTGCGCCACGATGGTATGCCCGGCATACAGCGGGCTGGGCACACCTGATACCTGGGCGGCAATCTGAAACACGGCAAAGGAGCTGACGATCGCCATGACTGCCCCAAACAACAACTGCGGTTTCATCACCGGGAGAGTGATATACCATACCTCCTGCAGACTGTTATTAATGCCGTCCACCATCCCGGCTTCATATAGTTCCATCGGAACGCTCTGCAGCCCGGCCAGGAAAACCAGGAAACTGGTGCCCATGCTCATCCACAACGAGATGATGATAATTACGGGCATAATGGTGGATTGTTCTGTCAGCCAGTTGATCGGTTCGGTGATCAGGCCGACCTGGATCAGCAGGTAATTCAACACTCCGTAACGGTCATTGGAGAACAGGTACAGGAAGATAACCGAGATCGCAATCCCGCTGGTGATTGAAGGGGCATAGAACGCCAGGGTATACAACTGGCGCATGCGCAGCCGGTTGATGAACCACGCCAAAGTAAAGGATATAAGATAGCTCAATGGTCCGGTGATAATCGCAAATAAGAGGGTGTTCTTGACGGCGATCAGGAAGACATCGTCCTCCAGGAAAAGCAGGCGATAATTTGACAGCCCGATCCACTTGGGCGGTTCGAGCATGTTGAAATAGGTAAAGCTCAGGTAGATCGCCGTCAGCACAGGCGCGATGACAAAAATTACAAATAGAATAATGAAAGGCAGCATGAATAGATACATGGTGTGGTACTGCCGCCATGCATCTTTGACCATACTCCAGCGCCGGGTTGAACCTTGGATCATAAATCTTCTATGGTGAAAATATGCCAAACTCTTCCTGTTTCTTACGCAGCTCAAGGTTGATCTGGCGTATGGCCTCTTCGAGCGCCTCGCGGGGGTTGGCGCCCTGGAGCACCACTTTATTCCAGGCGTTATCGATGTGCCGGGCAGTAAAATAACCGCCCAACACCACCGGTCGCTGTTGGAACCATTTCCACTGTTCTGTGATGGCCTGGATATCCTGGCGCGGCCAGGACATGCCCTGCAGCGCCTCTACATTGGCAGTGTTCCAGCGGGCCTCCACTCCTAACAGCGCTTCCAGCTCGGTGCCGTAGCGCAATTGGATCTCTGTGCTGGTCCACCATTTTGCAAATTCCCAGGCTTCTTGTGGGTGCTGGGATTGTTTAAAAATCACCACGGCGTCGCCAGAGCCGCCGGTGGAGCGGTTGATCGTGCCATCCGGCATGCGCACTCCTGGGATAGGCGCCATCTGCCAGCGTCCCATCAGCTCGCGCGCCGCGGTCGACAGCAACACATACGTCCAATAATCGGCGATGCCGATGGGCATCTCACCTGTTTTAAACCGGTTGAAGAAATCGGCAGCCATGGGGATGTGGTAGTTGGTGTAGAGTGAAGTCCATTCCCGGAAGGCTAACAGAGCTTTGGGCTGGTCGAGCGCCGAGAGCAGCCCATTTTTCGTGTAATAGTCACCTCCTTGCTGAAAAAGGAATGGTGTCAGCCCATCTGAACCAGCCGGGTAATAGAAGTCGAGACCATTCTGCTGCAAAGTCCACATCATGTCATAGAGTTCATCCCAGGTCTGTGGGGGTTTTAAACCCAGGCTGTCCAGGATGTCGGTGCGGTAGAACATCATGCTGAAGTTCTGCGTCTCGGGCAGGGCATAAACCTTATCCTGATAGGTATACGGGATAAGCGCTCCGGGGCGGAAACGCGGTGCTACCTGTGCGTAATCATCGAACTGGCTCATGGGTACCAATGAATTGCGGATGGCAAATTCAACCGGCAGGTTGGGATTAACAGCGCAGGCTATGTCTGGCACCTTCCCGGCCGTAGCCGCCAGTAGCAGCACGCTCATATCCCCGGCGGAGAGCGAACCCGGCGGCACCAGGTGCAGGTTGACCCGAATGCCGGTCTGGGGGGTGAAGCTCTCCTCGATCAATTCCTTCATGATTTTGCCCCACTCCAATCCGCGCGCCATCCAGACCTCGAGTACCACGCTGTCTTTGGCGGTCTTCGGGTCGTAGACATTGCCAATCACGCCATAATCCTTGCGGAAAGAGGCCAGGAAATTGGTGCCTGTCAGGCGCCAGCTTTCCAACGTGCTGGCTCTGCCGGGTGGCATCGGCAAATCGGGGGCTGAAAAGATAATACTGTCTACCTCAAGCTCACTTAGCTGCAAGTCCAGCGCCCAGTAACCCAACATGGACTGGGTTTCGCTCAGCTGCTTTAAGCGGTTCGGCACAGTATCTGGCTTATCGGCCATATTGTTAAGTTGCGAAGCCACCTCTAGCAGGGTGTCGGCGCTGGTCGGCTTGGTCCCGGCGATTTCAGTCAGGCGAGCAGCTTCTCGTTGCAGGTCCGAAGCCATTTTCAGAAGCTGCGGCACCAGGCCTGGGATTTCTTTTTGCATGTCCCATTCCATCGACGGGTCAGGCTCAGAGCCGGTCAGCAGGATCACCTGCCGCGCCAGGTCCGACATGGCGCGTGTCACCCCATCCACTACCCGCACGGTCTGGGAAGCCGGCCCTACAATCGAGCGCATCTCCAAAACATGCTCACCCGCCGTCAGGTAGAAAAGATAGGGCTGCCCGCTTTTAGGATCGGTTAGCGTATCCATGTTCCAATACCAGTTATAAGGGAACCCCATTTCCCGCATTTCATCGAATGGATACTGCCCGTCGATCTTGATCGATCGGAAGGCTGGCATCTTTGACCAGTCGCCGCGCCAGCGTTTGACGCCGATCTGGTACAGGCCGGTCTGCGGCACACTGATACGCCAGGTAGCCCATTCCGCCGCATTGCGCCAGCGCCAGCCGCCGAACACATTCAAGCGGAAGTTACCCTCAGCCGGCGGATAAGCCGATGGGTCGGGGCTGTAATTGCGCGTCAGGGTCGGCGTCGATTTGAGCTCGGCTTCCTCAGCCTGCACCACTACCTGATCGTTCTTGGCTGGCTGGTAGCCCTGCGCCTGGTAATTGGCCAGGGTTTGTTGGTATGCAGGCACAACTGGCGGAGAGAGCAGGCTGATGCTCGCCAGCGCCACTGGCTCCTGGATAAACCCCAAACGCACCGTGTGCTTACCCTGTTCGAGGTAGAACAGGTAAGGCTCACGATACATCGCCAGCGCATCTTCGAAAATCTGGAAGCGCCACTGCGGAGCTTCTACTTGCGAGGGACGAATATCGTTTCCCTGGTTATCACGCTCGGGTGGATGAGCATCTTTCCAGGTGCGGTCGAAAGCCAACCGCCGGGCTTCGATGAAGGGATATTTACCATCGATCTGCAGGTCACGCTGGATAGAAGCGCGCTTACCGGGTAGCGGATAATACTCGATCCACAGGTTATACAGACCGGCTGCCGGCACATCGAAAGTCCACTCCACCCAGCCAACATCCTTGCCCTCACTCCAGGTCAGCACCGCCGCATCACGACCGCCGATGTTGGTCTGAGTTTCAAGCACTGAGTTGGACTGGGCGGAATAATCAGCACCTGCCAGGTCAAGCTGCACCCCCTGGGTGGCAGAATAACCATTGGCCTGGTAATCTGCCAGCACATCCGCATAATAAGGTTCGGGACTTTTATAACCCCATTGCTCAGGGTAAGCACCCAATGGCGCGGCTATCGCGCCACTGGCGGGTTGGGCAGCTGCCGTGGGTAAAACCGATTGAGTTACCAGCAACAGACTGATCAGGATGGTCAAGACCACCCTGATCAGATGTTTCTGATAGAAACGTACCCATAAAGTGGAAATCCTGAATTGTTTCATTGTAATAATAATATACCTTTTAAGAAGAGAGCATCTGAAAGATTTCTTTTTTATAAAATAATCCCTTCTTAAAAGTTAACCTTTAATCCCAGATACCACCACGCCCTGGATGAAAAACCGTTGGGCGACGAAAAAGAGCAGCAGGCAGGGCAGCATGGTAACGGTCGCGGCAGCCATCATGCTGGTCAGCTGGCGCGAATACAGGCCCTGGAATTTTTGCAACCCCATGGCTACGGTGAATTTATCTTCGCTCTGCAGGTAGATCAAGGGGCTGAAGAAATCGTTCCAGGTATACAGGAAGTGGAAGATGGCTACGGTGGCGATGGCAGGCCAGGATTGCGGGATGAGAATAAAAACCAGAACCTGCAGCGGACCGGCGCCATCGATCTTGGCGGCCTCATCCATCTCGATGGGCACGCTCATAAAGAACTGGCGCAGCAGGAAAACATCCCAGGCATTGGCGAAGAAGGCTGGAACGATCAACGGCAGGAATGTGTTGTACCAACCAAGCTTTTGAAATAAAACAAAAGTCGGGATCAAGGTCACCTGCGGCGGCAACATGATAGTTGAAAGCAAGATCAGGAACAGAACATCAATCCAACGCGCTCGGAAGCGTGAAAAGCCATAAGCCACCAGGATGCACGAAAGCAGCACACCGATCATAGAAGTGATCACAATCAACATTGTGTTGTTAATGTACAACCCAAACGGGACGATGGTCATCGCATTGGGAAAATTTTCCCAATGCAAGACAATTTGCGTGACCCGCGTCGTATCCTTTACCGCCACCTCGTACTGTTCGGAAGGATTATTGGGGTTGGCAAAAACCCCCTTGCCGCTCTTTTTGCCGGTCAATGCCAGTTGCATGGTCTGCCCATTGACCGGTACATTGTACAAGAAATATTTCTTGCCATCAATGATCGCAGTACGCGGGTCGGTTGGGATCCATTGGGGTGGATAACTGGTCGAGGCATCATTGGTCTTCAGTGAAGTGGTCAGCATCCAGACCAGCGGCAGCATGATCAATATCGACCCGAGTGCGAGCAACAATAAAGCAAGGAGTTTCGCCAATAATTTCTGACCTTTCAGACTCTTCGGGCGGCCTTTATTCACAGGATGTGCAGGGAACACGGTTTGCTCAACGGTCATTCTTCCCACCTCACTTCTTTCTCAACTCGCCTTCATAATAAACCCAGGTCGACGAACTGCGGAAGACCAGCAGGGTCAAGATCAATACAATTAGGAACAGAACCCAGGCCAGCGCCGAAGCATAACCCATTTGATTGTACCGGAAAGCATTATTAAAGAGATAAAGGTTATAAAACAGGGTCGCTTCAGCCGGACCCCCTGCGGTCATGACATACACCGAGGTGAAAATCTGGAAGGTGCCGATGATTCCGGTAACGAGGTTGTAAAACAAAACAGGAGTGATAAGAGGCAGCGTAATGCTGAAGAAAGATTGCACACTGTTTGCGCCATCGATCTCGGCAGCTTCATAAAATACAGTTGGGATGCCCTGCAAACCAGCCAGATAAATGATCATCCCCCCACCTACGCTCCACAGGCTCATAATGATCAGGGCCGGCAAGGCCCAATCTGGCGAAGCCAGCCAGCCTGGTCCATTGATTTTCACCAGGCTTAACAGCCAGTTGATGATGCCATAACGCGGGTTAAAAAGGTATAACCACAGCACCGCCACTGCCACTCCCGACACCACCGACGGCGTGTAATACAGCGTGCGCCAGATCGACAATCCTGGGACTTTGGCATTGAGCAGAAGCGCCAACAGCAGCCCAAGGACCAGCCCCAGCGGAATGGCGAAGATGGCGAAGGTAATTGTCACCTGCAGTGAATGCCAGAAGCGGGCATCTTTGATGAACATGTTGATATAGTTTGCCACACCGATAAAATTCGGCCATTTATTGACAGTATAGGTAAGATCAGTAAAAGAAAAATACAGCGAAGCGAGGGTCGGTAACAACGTAAACCACAGGAAACCTACAATCCAGGGGCCGATCAAGATATATGCCCACATCCCCTCACGCTGAGATAGGCTCATCACATGTCTTTTTTTAGATGTTTCCAAATCTTCACTCCTTTACTAAGAGGTCACCTCAAACCGGCCTCTCGCATGCCTGGGGTTGTTCCCCGCCATGCAGTCATGGCGGAGAACAACCGGTTGAAATCGAAAAACATTACCGGAAGACAGATTAATGACTCTTCCAGTAATCATCCAGCAGCGCCTGGGCTTCTTTTTGCGCGTCATTCAAGACCGCTACCACGTCCAGGTTCTTGCCGGTCATGACCAGGTCAGATGCCGTGGTGGCTGCATTGATGATCTTGGCGTATTCCGGCATCCATGCTTCATGGTTGGGATGGACATCCGCATAGTCCAGCGCATCAATGAACACCTGGAAGTCGACCTTGGGATACTTTTTGGTCATATCATCCTTCCAATTTGCTGCCAGTTCTTTATCCGCCGGGATGCACGAATAAACATCGGTCAGCTTCTTCATCATATCCTTCTGGAAGAACCATTTGATCACTTCCCAGGCCTGGTCCTTGTGCTTGGACGCCTTGGGGATCGTAAAGGTATCCGCATCGGTTGCGGAGATGATTTTGTTCGTGCCAGCTGCCGGGATAGCCGCTACGTCCCAACTGAAGGCTTTATCCCAGGAATCATAGGCATACCCCATCCAGCTTTGGACCTCCCACATGCCAACCATACCACTGCCCATTGGGTCGCCCGCTTTATCGCTGAAGGCGCCCTGTTCGGCGGTGTTGGCTTGAATATGATAATCCCAGACCGCTTTCTTTTGGAAGGTCAAAGCATCCACATAGGGCTGGCTAGAGAGCAAGGCTGTCTTATAATCCGCGCTGACAAGATTGCCAGGTACAGGTCCGAATTGTTGAGCAAAGTCTCCCAGGGACGACCACCAATCCAAGCCGTCCCAGCCAAACTGCTTGATGTTTTTGGCATCAAAAGCGGGCGAATCAGCGTTGTTGCCGGCCGCGTCCACGGTCAGCTTCTTGGAAATTTCGACCACTTTATCCAGGTTCCAATCGCTGCCATCCGCATATTTAGCGCCAAACATGTGCGGCGGATACTCCACGCCGGCGGCATCGAACATGTCCGAGTTGTAATAGACAACCGAGGGGTATACGCATAACGGCAGGCCCAGCGTGCCTTTACCGGGGTACTGGTGGAGCTCAACCGTTTTGCCGATGAAACGGGTCATGTCATATTTATCCCGTTCAATATAAGGGGTAAGATCAGCCCACTCATCGATATATTCGGCAATGCCGCCCACTCCGATTGGCAGCATGATATCCGGCGCCATGTCTCCAGCCAGCATGGTGGAAAATTTGGTCTCGCGATCAGCATAGGCGACGATCAGGAATTCGATCTTGATATCTTGGTGGGTGTCGTTGAATTCTTTTTCAATGGCTTTTTCCATTGGAATTTGCTCGGCATTCGTGCCGGTGCCCATGCCCACAAAAATAGTAACCTTGGTCGCGCCTTTGGGCACTTCTACCGTAGGCCAGGGAGTCGGAACTGGTGTACCAGCTTCGACTGTGTCAGTCGGAGCGGCTCCCGGTGCTTGGGTGGCTTCAGGTGGTGGGGTAGCTTTTGGCGTACAGCTTGCCAATACCATACAGGTGATGACCAGCACAGTTAAAATGATCCAGAGTTTGGATTTCATGGTTGAATTCTTCTCCTTTCGAGTTGAACAATCGTTTGATTCGAACGGACTCGATCTAATCACGCCCCATTCTATTTTTCGTTAATCACCTCCTTTTCGATAACCTGGCTCATCCCTTGTGATTTGCCAATGATCCGGACTCTCCCTCGAACAACCCAAAGCCAAGACCACAGGCAGATTTTTCTACCTGTTATCCGGTTGAAACTATGAATCGTGAAGGGGGTTTCGCTGACATCAGACTCTCATGTTTAAAGTTGGTGGTCAGAAAGCCGGAAAAATTCTACGCGAAAACAATAATTCAAGGGGAAAGTTTAGGGATTAGGGTCAGTTATAAATGTAAGCGCTTCCATATATCATGTTAACATCTGTGCACCGCAATGTCAATAGGAAAAAACACTTGATTCATTCTTCTTGCCCTCCTGTTCGAGCTATTCTTACAAGAGTGCAAGAAGGATAGTAGACCAATGGAGCATGTTGGGCAATCTATTGGCAATGGAACGAATAAGCGTTAAAAATAAAGAAAACTGGTCACTGCCCAGCCAGCCATAACTTGCTCAGCAGAGGCCACTTTTACCCAACGACTGACGGCCCATCCTCGGTCTTATCATCGCTGTGCTGCTAATATGTTCCCGCAGCGGTAAAGCTCCCTTCACCCTTCAAGTAAACATTGAAGAACGACAATACGATCTCGTTCATCTTCTCAATAACATAATATTTGTCATCCGTCTCCCCGCCCCCGGCTTTCTTCACCGAACTGGTAATCATAGAAACAAGAAACGGCGAGGTAATCGGCAGATCGGTCAGGCTCTGATGGTCCGTACCGGCGATATGAACTACGTAGGCGTGTGGGGCGGTGGCGGATACATGCTTGACTGCGACGACCGTGTTCGCGTCCGGAATGGCGGCAATCAACCGCACCAAATCGTCAGCAAGAATGGTCAGAATCGGGACAGGATAAACCTTGTCGTTCATCACGTACTTGCCATCGACATAGTCCGGGTATTCACCACCCAGGTCGGCGTCCAGATTGATGACCGCGCCAATGTCGTTCCGCTCTCTGGCCACCTGGGCACTGGACTCCCCACCCAGAGAGTGACCCATCAAACCAATATTCTCAGGATCGATGAGCTGATAGACCGAGTCTGAGCCGGCCTCTTTGGCTTGAGCGAGGATCGTATCCAGGCCGAAATTGATGTCAGTGGTGCGGAGCTTCAGCCACTTCTGCTCGAGCTTGAATGCTGTGCCTTCGTCATATTTACCATTATTGACATCGATAACCTCCTGGTAAAATGACTGATCCACAGTGACCAGATGGCCGTCGGCACCGATGGTAAAAAGGGAGTGATAGGGGTGGTCGATCGAGCAGACCACGTAGCCATTGCTCGCCAGTTCCATAAAAGTCGAGGTGTTGCTGGTTTTTATCCCAAATGGCACCGTGTGAAAACACGACCAGCGGGTATCTTCCTCCCGCATCTTTGGGATACCAAAATTCCACATTGACCTTTCTGTTCTCACCTGAATGGGTAAATGTTTCAATCCGGCTCTTGTCGGTATAAGTATAGTTGACCGTGGCGACCTCGTGGTTTCCAGTCACCCTGGGCAGCTTATACTGCGGGAAAATCAGGGCTGGCAAGATGGCGAGACAGACCAGTAGCAGCGCCCTGATCGCGCTGCGCACGATGGTCTGGTTTTATAGTCATTTTTCTCTGCTTTCTTGCCAATCAGCGTCCACGCGCCCAGCACCGCCCAGACGGAGAGCAGTGCGGCCAGTCCGTACCGGCGGAAGCTCCACTGGATGACCGATACCAGGGTGAAGAGAACGAACGCCGCCAACGCACCAATCCGGACAAACTCCTAACTCTACTCTGGTTTGATTTCATGATGATGCAGTAGGCTGCGAATGCCGCTTCAACGACGAAACGACCGTCAGGATAATGTCCGCCATGATGATTTCCTTTCAATGTTTCTTGATTTTAAGGCTTCGTTGCGAACATCGTAATCGTTCCTTCTCCATCATTTTCTGCTATTCGTTTACCAAATCTCAGGCAACAGAAGGAGCACGATCAGGTTCCACAAAAAATGTTTGTTACCGCTTTGCAAGCCATAATTAAGTGAGCTGTCACGATTTTTTTGACTATATTTCGGTAACCTCACGTCCACAATGCATTTAAGTAACTTTTTCTTTATGTATTTGTAATATTCATATGTAATTGTAATTCCTCTTTCTAATTAGGGCATTTCCCGGCAAAAAAGTTGGTCTTTCTTCTTGTTCTTATACGTTACCTAGAAGATGATGTAACCGCTCGAAGTGATGAAGTTATAGATGGGAAAATGGTCAAATGTCTTTCATCCAATAAATGACATTGCTTTTAAAGAAAGAGGTTTGACAGACTACTAGGGACATTCGCAGACCCTGGCGCACAACGTGTGGTCATCCACAATTAATACACGAATGGTCACTTCTTCCCTCCTCTCCAATAAGAAAGGCTTGTCCTACTAAAGTAGGATAAAAAAATAGTCTTTTTTAGGATGTAAATTCGGATTGAGTTGATAATAACGTTTAATTAGGGATTGAACTAAGTTTTTTCCACAGGATATTTTCGGCGAGGTAGCATACATCAAAACGTCAAAGTTCTGATCGTGGATGGGCACCCGGTTGTAAGGCAAGTGCTAAAGATCCAAATCGAACTTGCTCAAGGTTTATCAGTAATCGCTGTTGCAAATACCGCCCCTGAAGCCATCCAATTGATCGCCGAATTAAAACCGGACGTTATATTGATCGATATGGATATGCCCGGGGTCGATGGAATTGCCATCACCAGGGAGCTGCACCAGTCCATCCCCCAGGTTCCTCTCTTCATATTGGGTTTATTGGATGATGAAGATTCATGCGCGAAAGCCTTTAAGGCGGGTGCAGCTGGCTTCGTAAAGAAAAATGTCAATTCAATTGAACTGATTGATACGATCCGGCATCCGGCCCTCACCTCAAAATAATTATCGATACAACTAACTCAAAGTCACATTCGACGTGCAATGATACCAGGATAAACACTGCTCGTCCCAAAAAACTTCTCACAGTGATAATGTGTGGGGATTGTCTAAACAGCTCTTTCGCCTTACAATATAGAAAGTCAGCATGACCGGGTGTGCTTCAACTTCTGGTTAGGAAAAACCTGCCTCGAACAGCCACATATCTATATGACTTAGGGTGTGGTAAAAATTTAATATTTGATGCATAATTATTGAGGAGTTACAACGATGGCCATGTTTGATTTTTCAAGATTGTATGCCAAATATCCAGCCATCATCGCGCAAATGCCAACCGTCTTTGACAGCCACCAGTTCATCCTGGTGCTGGCTCATCAAAACCAGATTGAGTACATCAAGGCTCTCTACGCTTACCGGGGCGCGCTGCACAATGAAACCCCTGCTCCCTTCCAGGTTGTGCATCGCATCCTGTCCGCCAGGTTGAATGATTTTCCGGAGCTGGTCAAAACCACACGATCACATAAACCCAGTCGGGATATTTTCGGAAATTCCAGTACCTGTTCCGAGTGGCGCAAACTGAGTTGATTTTGACCAAAAGGGAATAGGATAATGACCC
>Ga0315282_10004810_pt1 | contig 23346 bp, 19 predicted proteins | sample YL17G07_20_MG_FD_203693 | JGI IMG/M metagenome (GOLD analysis project Ga0315282, IMG submission 203693) | Sediment microbial communities from Yellowstone Lake, YNP, Wyoming, USA - YL17G07_20 | ecosystem: Environmental > Aquatic > Freshwater > Lake > Sediment | place: USA: Wyoming | collected... | reverse complement strand
GGCAGAAGCTTGGGAGAAAAGCCGTGACGACGCCAAGGTCAACGTGAACTGGCAATTCACCACGGCAGATGCCAGGACAAAACTAAGACGGCTTTATCCGTCAATTGAAGAGTAATGGAGCACTAGTATTATTCATCGTCTTTCTCTCCAATCATTCGCGTCGCGTCAGGCACGAGGTCCAAAGTAGTGAATACCGACAGGCCAGGCGCAATCGCATAGCTCGATTCGCCCTCGGCTCACTATGGTGTTCTGCCCACCGGCATGCGTCAAGCACTTTTCCGCAAGGGGCTTCTCTGAGAGCCGTGGCGGGACAGGAGGGCCTGTTCAGGGCCGTACAGCCGGCTATACGCTGTCGTGACCTGCTTCACAACTGCTCTGCCGTCACCGATATCGCCGGATGTCTTCCGGACGTCTTATGATCGGCTGAATACTCAGCCCGGCGGGCGACAACTCCCCGCGGAGAAGATCCCAGTCGGATGGGCCGATCTCGCCCCAGAGCAACAAGGGGCGGCCTGCTTCCTGAATTCGCCGCAGCGCCGGCAGGTATTGCGCCAGGGGCGGACTGGAGCCGGGATGATCCAGGTTCACCTCGATCACAGAGAACGCGTCGTCGGCCAGCAGCGTCTCGATCATGTACAGGCAGCTCGAATGAAGATGAATGAAGTGCACGTCCGCCAGCGGCTTAGCCAGGCGTGCCAGCGGCAGGAGGTGATCGGCGAATAATTTCGGATTGAGGACTGCCGCCGAATCGTCTTGATAGTAGGCGACGGTACGTGCCGTCCATAGCTTGCTGGGATACCCCCCTGCTGCATGCGTGCCGAACCAGGCAGGGATGACATGGTGCAGATGCTCCAGTACTTCCCTTCGGACCCTCGCGCAGCGAGCAAGGAGATCGTCTATCCATCGCTCGCGATCGATCAAAGCCATGGCCACAGCCTCCGGGCCGCACAGGGCACAAGCGGCATCGCCAGGGCCACGCAGCAAAGGCGCACAGACCGGAAAACGCCCGCCTGCAAACTGCAACAGGTCTTGAGTGAATCGCAGGAGGCGCCGGAACCAGGCGTTGTTCGGCAGATCGAAGTCCAACCGTGACAAGTCGCCCCGGCCTGCCGGGCTCATCGCGGCCCAGCAGCTCGTTTCTCCTACGTGGACAGCACATCCGAGAATCGCCTCCAGCCAGGGGACACCCCAGTATGGCGAGCCGACGTAGAAGAAGTCATCCTCGGCCTCCCGGTGCATGCGATAGAGCGTTTCGTAGTCATTGCGAAACGCGTCGAAGCACACATCCGCCGACTGGAGCAACTGTCCAAGCTGCCAGGAGTGGTGGCCCTGCGGGAACTGCTCGGCGGGATAATAGCCGCCGATCCAGGCGCCCAGCAGCGGCCGGTCCACTTCCTCGCGGCGCAGGAAGGCCTCATGTCTCGGCAGTAGTGATTCGGGGGATTGGGAACTCATCTTGCTCTTTGTTCGTCTCTTCAGGGGTCACGAGGGGCGTGACGGGATCGATGCCCAGCCAACAAAGGGCGCCAACAGCATACCAGCCCGCAATCACGAGGATCACGATATGCCACTGACCACCGGCGGCCTTGAGGATGTAGGGAATTGTCCAGGGGGCCAGCAGCCCCCCGATGCAACCCCACATGTTCATTGTGCCGGACAACGTGCCGGAGAAGCGGCCACCCATGTCCATGCAGCCGGCCCAGGAGCCGGGCATGGCGATATCGTTGCCGAAGCACGAAAGACCCATGGCGATCATCGACAGGACAGGGCTCTCCAGGCGGATCGAGACCAGCAGCATCGCACACGCGACCGCGTGACCGAGCACACCTAGACCGCGGCGGACGCGCCGCACATCGCCAAGATGCCGGACCAGGCGTGGCGTGAGCCACCCGGCCAGCACACAGCCAATGCCCGCCAGGAAAAGAGGCGGCGCCGCCAGTAAGGCAGCGACGTATCGGTCGGCCTGCTCCAAGCCGAACTGCTCGCGAACGTATGTCGGCAGCCAGGTCAGATAGAACCAGAAGCCGTAGCTCAGACAGGCATATTGGAGACACAGCAGCCAGACCGAGCGATTGGCGAAAAATCGCCTCCACGGGATTGCACCGGCGGGTTTCAAACCCGCCCCCGTGTCGGACCGCTTGTCTATCATCCCGGCCGGCTGATCGTGCTTCGGCTGGTCACGAAACCATCGCCAGAAAAGCAACGCCCAAACAAAGCCAATGGCTCCGAACAGATAGAAGCTCTGCCGCCAGGTCACGAAGTCGAGCACAAACACGACCAATAGAGGCGTAAAAGCGCCGCCCCAGCGAGCTGCCAGCCATGTCAGGCTTTGGACCTTCGTCCGATCCTGTCCGCTGAACCAACTGCTGAAGGCACGCGTCAGGTTAGGGAAGCAGCAGGCCTGCCCCAGGCCAAAGAGAAAACGATAGCCGACCAACGACGCCAGACCCCGCGCCCAGCCACTGGCGACAGTGAAGAAGGACCACCAGCACACGCCGCCGGTAAGCGTCCTGCGGGGACCGAAGCGATCCGCCAGCCAGCCGCCGGGGATCTCGAACAGGCCGTAGGCGATGCCAAAGACAGTGAACGCCAGCCCCATTTGCTGCTTCGACAGCCCGAGGTCCGCACTGATCAAATGCTGCGACTGTGAGATGCACACGCGGTCGACGTAGAGAAGGGCCGCCAGGGTCGTGGCGAAGCCCAACAGCACACGACGGGCACGGTTCTGATTCTGCTGGAGCTGCGTCACGGCGTCACACCTCTACCTGCAGGCCGTGCCTTCGTCGCGGTGCTTGGCCGTCAGAACCGCGCACTTCACCTGCGAGCAGGCGAAAACCTCGGCCCGCAGGTCCGCGTCGAACGCCTGGGCCATCTGCCGGGCAAGGCCCTTGACATCGAGCCCGCCCGCAAGCCGGTGCCACCCCTCGCCGGTCATCTGCGACGAATCAGTAACGGAGATCCCTGAACGTCGGTCAGGCCAGTGCCTCTTTGCAGTACTGGACGCACTTGGCCACTTCCGCTACGGCACTGGAGCCTTCCGGGACACGATACTCCAGCTCGATGTCGGCGGGGAACGTCCACTTGTTCTTGCGCATCAACTGGAGGATTTCCTTGAGGGGCGTCTCGCCCTGGCCCCAGGCCACGTTGCCTCCGGCCTTGGTCCTGTCCTTCAGGTGCAGGCTGACGATCCGCTCGTGGTACTTCTCCATGAACGGAATCGGAGACTGGCCCGTGCCGGCGAGATAATGGCCGACATCGAAGTTGATGCCGAGATATTTGCCGTAGGACAGAACGTCGCCATCGTACGTCGTGGGCTTAAGCTGCGTATGGTTGTGGAAACCGATCCAGATCTTGTGCTTGTCGGCGAAGGGCCCGAGTCTCTTGGCGATGGGGTCCGACAGCTCGCGGGTGATGCCCGTGGCCCCCAGCGCTTTGGCGGCCTGGAAGCAATTATCGATCTCCTCGTCCGTCATGTTCTGCTCGCCGATATTGTCGTACTTGACGATGTGGATGTTGACGCCCGCGTCGTTGTACATCTTGCGGAGCGCCTCGTATTTCGCCATCGGGACCGCCAGGCGCCGCGTGCGCTGGTCTTCTTGCGATGGCTGGGCCGTTCCCTTTTCCTGCTCCGACTTCTCGGGGCCTTTGCCCTTTCCGCCGCGTGGCCCGCCCCGCCCGCCGCTCAGGCCGACGTAATCGTCCACCGGTCCGCTCATCAGCTCGACCTCGCTGAGCCCGCACTTCAGGAGCGCCTGCAGCGTCCCCTGGGCCGTGTTTTCGACGCCGCGGAAACTGTACGTGATCGTTCCGATGCGTACGCCATTGAAAACGGAATTCGGTTTTGCCGCAGCCGGTGCGCCCGCGGCGCCGAGGACATGGCTCGGCACAATGCCAATAGCCGCAGCGGTCGCCGCACTGCCCAACAGCTCCCTGCGGGACATCATTTGTTGCTCGTTCATTCGTCCCTGATCTCTCATAATCGTGCTCCTCAATTGTCCAATCGCTCATCTTCCCTGTGACGCCACCCGCGGCGTCCTTGCCTGCTCCGACGCGTCATCATACCCAAACACTCCCTGTGAACGCCAACATTTCCCAGCATCGAGAAACCCTGCTCCGCAGTGATCGTCAATTGCAGATGGAAGGATTAAAGGTGGCCGGTCCATTTTCGAGGGTGGGACTGTTCGAGGGTGAAGAGGAAGAAGCCGAAAGGCCGAAGGCCGGGTGGCTCCGCCACAATCGTCAATCCCAGGGCCCTGACATCGTCACTCGTGCCGAAGGGCTTCGATAGGATCCAGACGAGCCGCCTTGAGAGCGGGGAAATACCCGAAAATAACGCCCACAGCCACTGAGAACAAGAAGGCGATGATGACGATGCCCGGGTCGAGGACGAAGGGAACCATCAACACATTCTTGAGGCCCAGGGACGCACCCAGACCCAGGAGAATTCCGAACAGCCCCCCGGAGGAGGACAACGCCACCGCCTCGACAAGGAATTGCATGAGCACCTCGCGCTCCAGAGCCCCGATGGCGAGGCGCGTGCCGACCTCCTGCGTCCGCTCGGTGACCGACACCAGCATGATATTCATGATGCCGATGCCGCCGACCAGAAGGCTGACGGCGGCGACCGCCCCGAGCAGGCCGGTAAGCATCTGTGTGGTGCCGGTGAGCATCTTGGAGATCTCCTTGGTGTCCATGATGTTGAAGTTGTCGTCCTCGCCGGCGGCCAGGTGACGACGATTGCGCATCAGCAGGCGGATGTCCCGTTGGGCCTTCTCCGTGGAGATGCCATCCCGCACCGAGACTTGGATCAGACTGACGTCGTGATTGCCCGAGATTCTGCGCTGGAAGGTCCGCAGGGGTAGTAGCACGATGTCGTCCTGGTCCTGGCCCATGCTGTTCTGGCCCTTGGCCTCCAACAGGCCGATGATCTGGAACGACAGGGCGCGCAGGCGAATTCTCTTGTTCAGCGGGTCCTGGCTGCCGAAGAGCTTCTCGCGGACGGTCTGGCCGATGACGCAGACGGCGGCCCCGGCGCGGGACTCGCTGTCGCTGAACGATCGTCCACTGTTCAGACGCATGTTCCGAAGGGTCAAGAACGCGCTCGTGGTGCCCGTCACGGAGGTGGACCAGTTCTCGTGGCCGAAGATGGCGCTGGCGGCTCCGCTCGACACCGGGGCCACCGCGGAAACGCCCCCGATCTCTCTAGCAATCGCCTCAGCATCTTCGATCTTGAAGGCGGGAGCAGAATTCGACTGTCCCGGGCCCATCCGCTTGCCGGGGCTGAGCATCAGCAGGTTGCTGCCCAGGCTCGCGATCTGGGTGGTCACTTGGCGTGTGGCCCCGTTGCCCAGGGTCACCATGGTAATTACCGACGCCACGCCGATGACGATGCCCAACACGGTCAGGAACGAGCGCATCACATTGCGCCGGATCTCTCGCAGGGCCAATAGGAGTGTGTTCCAGACCATCAGTGTGCCCTCCCGTTGAGCTCATCGGATTCGATTCTACCATCTTTGAAGTGGACGATGCGTTTGGCGTATGCGGCCATGTCCGCCTCGTGCGTGACCATGACGATCGTGATCCCCTGCTCGCGGTTAAGTTGGCAAAGCAGCTCCATGATCTCCTGGCTGCGGGCGGAGTCCAGGTTGCCGGTGGGCTCGTCGGCCATGAGGACTGACGGACCGGTGATAATGGCCCGCGCAATCGCCACACGCTGCTGCTGGCCGCCGGACAACTCGTTGGGGTTGTGCGATTCCCAACCCTCCAGGCCCACGGATGCCAGGACCCGGCGAGCCGTCTGGTGACGCTCCCGGGCAGGCACGCGGCGATAGATCAGGGGCAATTCCACGTTCTCGATCGCGGAGGTGCGTTTCAGGAGGTTGTAGCCCTGGAATACGAAGCCCAGATAATAGCGGCGCAGCTTGGCTCGTTGGTCGCGAGTCAGCGTCGACACCTCCACGCGCTGGAAGCGATAGGATCCGGACGTGGGAGAGTCCAGGCACCCGAGGATGTTCAGGCACGTAGACTTGCCCGAGCCACTGTGGCCCATGATCGCCACGAAATCGCCTTCTTCGATACGCAGGTCGATGCCGGCCAGCGCCTGCACGGCGGCCTGGCCTGAGCCGTAGACCTTCGTCACTCCGCGCAGCTCGATCAGAGGCGTCCCATCTGTTTGGGTAGAGGCGATCATACTTACCTCCCTGTTCCCATCGTATCGACGATCACCGGCGTGCCCGGCTCGATGGCGCCCGAGACGATCTCGGTCATCGTATCGTCCGACACGCCGACAGTCACCGCAATGGGCGTGGGCTGCCCGTTCTGCAGAACCCACAGGGTTTGCTGCTTCTTATTCGTGTCCACCACCGGTTCCTGAGGCGCGTTGAAGCGAGGCGGGCCTGGGAGCAACATGCCCACCAACCCGCGGGAGGGTCTCCCGGGCCCTTGCGCGGGCGGCGAGAACCGCAGAGCCGCGCTGGGCACCAACAGTGAATCCTGGACCTTCTGGACCGTGATGTCGGCCGTCGCAGTCATTCCCGGGCGCAGCGACAGGTCCGTGTTATCCACCTTCAGCACGGTTTCGTAGGTGACCACGCCGTCCACGGTCTGAGAGCCGTAGCGGGTCTGAACGATGCTAGCTTTGAAAGTCCGGTCCAGATAGGCGGACACAGTGAATTCCGCGTCCTGGCCTTCCTTCACCTGGCCGATGTCCGCCTCATCCACGTCCACGTGCAACCCCATTTTGGTCAGGTCCTCCGCCAGCGTGAAGAGCACCGGCGCCTGGAAGGCGGCGGCCACGGTCTGACCGGGCTCGATCTTGCGGGTCAGGACGACGCCGTCGATCGGCGAGCGAATGACTGCTTTGCCGATGTCCGTCTGCGTGGCCTTGAGAGTAGCTTGGGCCTGGGCGACGGCCGCCGCGGCGCTGGCGCCATCGGCTTTGGCCCGATCGAACGCGGCCTGGGCCGCATCGAATTCGGTTTGCGACGGCACCTTCCCGTTGCTCAGCTCCCGCACCCGCTGCAGTTGCGCGAGCTTGGTCTGAGTCTCGCTGAGGGTCGCCTTGGCCTGCAAGACCTTGGCCTCGGCTGACTCCAGGGCCGCCTTCAACTGTGTTTCCTGGGCCTCGAGTTTCGAGGTGTCGATCCTCGCCAGAACTTGCCCGACCTTGACCTTGTCGTTGTAGTCGGCCTCGACGGTCTTGACGATGCCGGAGATCTCGCTGCCCACCTCGACCTCATTGGTCGGCTCGAGAGTGCCCGTCGCCCTGACGCGGACAACAAGATTCCCTCGCTGAGCCTCCTGGGTTTTATACTGCACCATGCTGGACCCGCCGGAGCTCTTGCGCCAGGCGAAGAAGCCCACCAGTACGACAGCCAGCAGGGCCAGAAGCAGCCAGCGTTTCAGACGCCGGCCTCGGCCGGAGCCTTGCACAACACCGAGCGTTTTAGCGATATCCGGTTCAGTATTTGGTTTGGCACTCATTGGTCTCTCCATGTCTCAAAGCTGCTGCCCGACCTCGGGCGACGCCGGAGCGACCGCCATCGAAGTCCATCCACCGCCCAGGGCCTTGTAGAGCCGGATCACATTCGAGGTCACCGTCCCTTCGCTCTGGTTCAACTGATCCTGAAACGACAAGAGCGACCGCTCAGCGTCCAGGACACTGGTGAAATCCGTCAGGCCCGCTTGGTACTCGAACTGGGCCAGCTCGGCCGCCGTCTGGGCCGCCTTCGTTGCTTCGCGCAGATTGTCCCGCCTTTGCTGTTCCTGGGCATACGCGACCAGAGTGTTCTCCACCTCCTCCAGCGCGCTCAGGACAGTGGACTCGTACTGGAGCAGACTCTGCTCCTGCAGGGCCGACTGCACCTCGATGTTGGGCCGAATCGTGGCATCGAAGATCGGCAGGCTCAGGCGTGGCCCGCCGCTGAGTGACCAAGAGCCGGAGGACGGGTCGCCCAGTGACAGGGTTTCCAGGCCGACTGAGCCATTCAGCGTCAGTCGGGGATAGAGATCCGCCGTGGCCACGCCGACCCGGGCTGTCTGCGCCGCCAGCTCGCGCTCAGCCCGCCGAATATCGGGACGCCGCCGCACGATGTCAGCGGGCACACCTACCGCCACTTCTGCCGGCGGAACCGGAACTGGCTCCGGCTGCTTCAAGTCCGCATGAACACTGCCCGGCGTCTCCCCAAGCAGCACGGCGATGCGGTTCATGGCTTCCTGCAACCCGGTCCGGAGACTCGGCATCTGCGACCGCGTATTCTCCAGGTTGTACCGGGCCTGCTGCACGGCCAGATCGTCCCCCAAGCCGGCCTGAGATCGCCAGAGGGTCAACCTGTAAGTCTCGTCCTGCGTCTTGAGGCTCGCTTCGGCCGCCGCCAGCCGGGCCTGGTACGTTCGTACCTCGACGTAGTTCAACGCCGTCTCCGCCAGCAGCGAGACCAGCGTGTCACGCAAATCCTCTTCGCGGGCCTCCAGGTTGGCCTGCGCTGCCTCGACCGAGCGCCGAACGCCGCCAAAGAGGTCCAACTCCCAGCCTGCATCGAAATTCGACGCGTACACCTCGCTGCTCACATTGGGTATCCCCTCCACACCGCTGCGGCTCCACGTGGCGGAACCCGTCGCGTCGAGCGTGGGAAAGAGCGCGCCCCGAGCCGCCCACCGTAGCGCCCTCGCTTCGCGAATCCGCGCCTGCGCCTGCTTGAGGTCCAGATTGCCCGCAACAGCCCGCTCGATCAGGCCGGAGAGCGCCGCGTCGTTGAGCGTGGTCCACCACGAGGCCAATACCTGTGGGTCCGTTTCGCCGCCCCCGAGACCATTCTCCAGCGGGCTGTGCCACGTCTGGGGCGCATTCGTTTTCGGCGGGACATAATTGGGTCCCACGGTGCACCCGGCCAACGCCAGAGCCGCCGGCAGCACACACCCCCATAAGGTCCTTTCGATCCAAGCCGTCCCCTGCCGAATATTCATGAGTTGCTCCTATTTTGAGGCATGCCCGCGCTGACGCTGTGCCTTAAGGACCTTCCGGCCCTTTCGGGCTTGCTCGCGAATTCCACTGATGCCCGCCAGAGTGAATCGCGCGACGTGATCGGCCAACTCCTCGACGCCAAACTCTAAAGGCGGTCCAGGCGGGCGGGGGACCCCGGAGCCCAGGCGTGCATGCCGCAGGTGCAGCATCGGGCCGAAGCACTGACTCATGAGGCTCATCTCACAGAAAGACACCTGCTGCTCGCTCGCTCCATCCCCCAGCAACTCCCGGACAATCGATCGAAGGTCTTGCCGCATCGGTTCAAGGGCCCGCGGAAGAACTCCTGCGAGAAGTCCCGTCGGGTTCGCCATTTCCCTGTGCATGATCTCGACCTCGTGGTTGTTCGGGTCGGTCATGCGGTGCATGAACGCGAGAATCCTGCCGCGCAGCCGCTCCGCAGCCGGTGCCTCCGGTCCGACCCCACCGTCGGGCGGGTGAGCTTTTACAGATTGCTCAAACGAATGCTTCCAGGCCTCGACGTACAGATTCTCCTTGCTACCGAAGTGGTAGTTCACGGCCGCCGTATTGGCCCTGGCTTTCGCGCAGATCTCGGCGTGGGTGGCCTCCCAGAATCCCTTCTCGGCAAAGATTTCGGAGGCCGCCGCCAGCAGGCGCTGCCGTGTCTCCCGGGCGTCCCTTCTCTGCTTTCGTTTCATCCGGAGGTCCCTTCGCGCTGCAACTCCCAGGTCAAAACCTACTACATAATTAAATTATGCAGTTGATTTTAGCACCGCCGAAAACGCTCGTCAAGAAAACCCGCATCTGCAATCACCATCCCGCTGAGGATTGTACCTCCGAATGCCCACGCGATTCCTGAGCCGGAGGAATCCCCGTCTGGCCCAATGATCCGTGCAATACTATTTGTCCGTCCGTCCTGATAGTGGTCACATCTCAGCAGCGGTGACAGGGAATTTCTTCTTTCTGTCTGGTTTCGGATAGGTTGAGATTCGCACCGCATCGAGGCAAATACGCGCACTCGTCGGCAGAAGACTGTAGCCTCTTGTCTCCGGCAACGGGAATGTCCCCACACAAGCGAGTAATGGGGATGGCGACCCAGGGGGCTGTGCCGATGTCGTGCTCAGCGGCCATATCTGTGGTCTATGCCGGCGGCTTCTATGTCACGCCTTTACCAACTGATGCTTCTTGACGTAATCCGCATCGATATCCACGCCCAATCCCGGACCGGTGGGGACTTTGACCTTCCCATCCACGACGGATAGAGTCGATGTCTTACACTCGAATTGCACGTTCGTGCGCAATCCCTTGAATTCGTGGTGCGGACAGGCGTTGGGAAGGGCCGAGACAAAATGCATCATGTAAAGGTATCCGAGCCCTCCGCCGGACATGTGCGGCGTGCATTCCCTTCCAAACGCCTTTGCCATGCGCGCCACCTTCATCGAACGAATCATGCCGCCGAAATAGTAGTTGTCGGGCTGGACAATTTGCAGACCGTCATTGGCGATCAGCCAGCGAAATCCGTGAAGGCTGTATTCCTGCTCGCCGCCCGCTACGGGAAGGGTCAGGGCATCCGCCACCCGCTTCGTTTCTTCATACCAGTCGAACATGACGGGCTCTTCAAAGAAGCCATAGCGGTACTCCTCCAACAGGCGTCCCACGCGTATGGCCTCCTCCACAGAATAGAAACCATTCGCATCGGCATAGAGGGCCATCTCATCGCCAAAGGTTTTACGGATCAGCGGAATGATGGTTTCCGTTCTTCCTTTGGGACCGACGGCGTTGATGTCCTTGGTCATGAACATCAGTCCGCCGACCTTGATCTTGAGCGCGTGGGCGTTGTATTCTGCGACATCCCTCTTGATCAGGTCCAGAGACTCCTCGACAGATTTCTCGCGGTACTCCGTGGCCTGGTACACGGCGACCTGCGGGTGATGGATTTCTCCGATCAACTGGCCCATGGATTTGCCGGCGATGCGACCCAGCATGTCGAGAATGGCGAACTCGATAGTGGCCAGGGGGATCCCGAGGGCCATGCCGCTCAGCCGGAAATTGAAATTGTAGATGTAGACCTTCTCCAGCAGCAGGTCCAGGTCCCGCGCATCCTTATCGATAAAGAACGGTTGCAGCAGATTGACGAAGATGGGATAGAACGAATTCAGGCTGCTGTGACCCACGGAAATCCCTTCAGCTCCATCCGTGGAGCGCACCCGGCACAGGAAATTGCCCTGATACCGAAGCAACTCCAGGGTCCGGATGATGACCGGCGATGGAAACAGCTCCTTCCTGAGAACAGGCTGTCTGAGGACCTCATCGAGCGTGGCGTACCTGGGGCTCAGGGCCCCTGCCGCGCCCGGGGGTCGAGCCTGGGAGCCGTAAGAGGACAGCGGCGATGTGGAGGCCGCCATGCTACCGGCAAGAGCGGCCGCAATGAAGTCTCGTCGATTGCTTCTCATGATAATCCCCCTGATTTAAGGGCGACCGATAAAGAACGTCCTCAACACACTGGAGCGATCATACGACCAGGGACACAAGGATTCAAGAGACTGTCAGCCACGGCCGGTTCTGTCCCGGTCCCGGCTGATTCGCAATTGCCGTCGCCCTGCTGCCGCGTGAGGCGACCCGCTCTCTTCCTGTGGACGGGCTACTGGAGTGCCATGATTGAAGAGTGGCGTGGCGTCGCGGCACAACGGTCTCTTGAAAGTTGGCGCCCGCCCGTGGATAATGAAGGTCGGTCGCAGGATAATCTCACTATGTCGACAAGCCGGCGGCCTGCAGGATCGTGTGCAGTCACGCTGGGATCAGAAGATGGCAACGTTACGCAATGGATTTCACAGTTGCCGGAACCTGCCCTCATTACGACGGAGGCTATGAAGACAACACGAGGAGGAAGGATCGGTGGCTGGGTGGTGACGGCAGTCCTGCTGTCGGCCGTACCCTACTCGGTCTGTGCCGCGCAGGAGGGCGAGGTCCCGAAACAGGCAGGCACAAGCCCGGTGAAGGTTTTTATCTTGGCCGGACAATCCAACATGGAAGGCCAGGGCGTCGCAGATCTCGATGGCCCCGACTACAACGGCGGCAAAGGCACGCTGAGCTACCTGATGAAGGACCCTGCCAAGGCGAGCCTTTTCAAGCACCTCAGGGACGACCGGAGCCGGTGGACGGTGCGCGACGATGTCTGGGTCTGGTACAAGCCTGAGGACGACCCTGTGAAAGCCGGGCCGCTCACTCTCGGTTTCACCGTCTACGACGGGAAACACCACTTCGGCCCCGAGCTGCAATTCGGCCACGTCATTGGCGATCTTCTCACCAATCAGGTCCTGCTCATCAAAACGGCCTGGGGCGGCAAGAGCCTTTACCAGGACTTCCGCCCCCCAAGCTCCGGCGGGAACGTTGGCCCGTACTACACTGAGATGGTCGAGGAAGTCCGCGAGGCCCTCGGCAACCTCCGGAAGTACTTTCCGAGCCATGATGGCGGCGGATGCGAGTTGGCGGGTTTTGTCTGGTACCACGGCTGGAACGACGGGTGCGACCCGCAGAAAGCCGTGCCGGAATATGAGCAGAATCTGGTGAACCTGATCAAGGACCTGCGCCGCGACCTGAAAGCCCCGCGCCTGCCGGTCGTGATCGGTGAGATGGCCGGTCCCTGGGTGAAAGCCGAGGGCCCGTGGGCAGCCATCAGGAAGGCACAGGCAGATGCCGCGGCAAGACCGGAGTTCAAGGGCACGGCGTTGTTCGTCGAAACCCACGACTTTGTCCGGTCGCCGGAGGAGTCCCCCTGCCCGACACACGGACACCACGAGTTCGCCAATGCCGAGACCTATTTCCTGGTGGGCAATGCCCTGGGGCAAGGGATGAAGAGCCTGCTCGCCGCGGCGACTGCTGACGACAAGCCCGATCCACCCAAACCCACCTCGCGTACCGTCCGAGACATCGAAGGCTGGACTGTCCGTATTGATGACCGCTTGCTCGTGCCGCCCCACAACGCGCTGGGCACGCGTGCGCTCAGGCTGCTGGAAGCCAAGCCGGCGGACATTACGTTCGTCACGCCGCCGATCCCCTGGCAAAGCTGCGGACAGTCTCAGGCGTCGCGGAGATAGCAGCAGGATCATCGGGGGTCGGCGCGGTTGACCAGGTTCCCTTCTTCATCCAAGTGGACCCATGGCCCACTCACGTTGTAGCCGCCGATCATCCTTTTCTTAATCGCTTCCTGCCAGTCGACGGGTTGATCGAACTCCGGGGTCGGCTCGAAGTATCCGGCTTTGTGCAGGTACTTCGGCTCCCTGAGATACTTCTGAACCACCTCGTCGTTCAATTCCACTCCTAAACCGGGCCTCTCAGGCACCGTGTACTGGCCGTCCTTGATGAGCGGTTTGGACGGACCGGTCACCAGATCCTCCCACCATGGGATGTCCATCGCGTGGTTCTCCATGCAGAGAAGCTCGCGGATCGTACAGGCGCAGTGAACGCTCGCCATCGCGCCTACGGGGGAACCCGCGTGATGGAACATGGTCTTGATGCCATGCCGATAGGCATAGTCCGCTATCTTCTTCGTCTCCATCAAGCCGCCCGATGTCTCCATGTCGGGGTGAATGATGCTTACAGCGCCTTCGTCGATGAACGGTTTGAATCCGCTCAAGCCGAAGAGGTCCTCGTAGCCCAGCGTCGGCGTCGGTGACCGCTCCGTGATCTGCGTCATCATCTCGACCGCCTGGGGTGAGTTGTAGGGGACCACGTCCTCGATATACGCCAATTTCCTGCGTGGCTGGGCCATGGCCTCGCCGAGACGTATGCCCGACTCGACGGTCATGCGGCCGAAATGGTCGGCGCCCAGAGAGACCTCGTAGCCGATGGCCTCCCGGATCGCCTCCACATATTCGCCCCAGTACTCTATTCCTTTGGCCGACGGCACTCCATTCTCAAACGCGCCCTCACGGTCCCGGATCAGCCGGGGCACAAGGTCCATCTTCAGGCACTTCAACCCCCACCTCTGGACCCGGATCCTGGCCCGCTTGGCATAGACCGCAGGGTCCACACTGGCATTCGTATCGCCGTAGACGGGAATCTTGTCCCGCACCCTTTCGCCGAGGATCTTGTATGCGGGCACTCCGAGCACCTTGCCGGCGATGTCGAACAGCGCCATATCGACGGCGCTGAACCCTCCGCCGAACCGGCCGTGCCCGGAGTACGGCCGGAGACTCTCCATGATACCCTCGATGTCGAGCGGGTCCTTGCCCACAAGATACGGCTTGAGGATTAGCGCCTGGCCCAGATGTCCCGCGTCACGGACCTCGCCCAGACCGTAGATGTCCTGGTTCGTGTAGAGCTTGATTATGGGGTAATCATAGTTGGATGCCACCGTGCATCCGCTGATGTCCGTGATCCTGAGCTTCGTTGGCCTCGAATACGTTTGGGCAGGATGAATCGCAAGGCCTCCCATCGCCACGCTCATCAATCCCGCTGATCTTTTGAGAAACTCGCGTCGATTCATGGACTGTTACCTCACTTCTTGCCCGCGTCATCAGGCGGCGGCTCTGATTTGCCAGCAGGGACCGGCCACCGCACCGCCAGAATCTGGGCGTGTTCTTCCCCCGCTTCCATGCCACTGTAGAATCCGATCAACGTGCCGGGCCCGAAGTAGAAAGCATCGCCCTGCCGCGATGGGTGACGCACTTCTCTTCCCGCCGTATCGCTTCCGGCCACCATGTCGCCGTGGCCGCGGAGCACGTAGTAGATCTCCTCTTCGCTCTTGTGCCGATGCGGGATATTCGTGCCGCCCGGGGCGAAGTCCATCAGAAAGAGGCTGTTGACCCGCTGAGCCGCCGCCAGTTTATCCCGCTTGCTGTCCGTTGTGCCCATCAGCAGTTTGAACTGGGTGGTCGGCCCATGGCTCGCCAATACCTGCAGCGGCACATCGTCGGCATTCGCCATCATCCGATTCGGCGTCGGCGGCGCCTTGATCCCCTCGGGAATCTTGAAGCCCATGACAAGCAGACACAGGGGCTTTTCCGACTGGTTCGAGATTCCATGCTCAACTCCAACGGGCAGATACACGAAGTCGTTCCGCTTGATCGGCACGTTCTCCTGCCCGTAGCGCAAGATGCCGTTGCCTGCCAAAGTGAAGAGGACCCCTTCGGCGTTCTCGTGGCTGACGGTCTTGCTGCTGCCGCCCGGCTCGACAGTCAATTCGCCGAACCGCTCAATGCCTTTGACAACCTGGGCATTGGGATCGCCGAGGCCGAACAGGGGTCTGTAGTGAGCCGTTGGCGTGCTTAGATCGACAGGATGCTCGGGGACTCCGGCCAGGGACCGCCGCAGGAAGACCGGTTCCGCGGCGGCCGCAACATCGCTCACGAGAGTGATGCTGGTTAGCAGGACGGCCGCACAGAGTCCACCCTTCATGGCATGCTCCTTTCCTCATGATGCCAGGGCGGCCTGGAGCATGGCTCTGGCATAGACGACGTCGTACACGATGCCAGCGTATCCCCCCTGCTAGGATAGCCTTCTCGAAAGCCGGGCAGCTACTGGTCGTAGTCCAACGCGCGTACATTGCGAAAGTGCGCGGCCGCCCCCCTCCCCGTCAGCTCATCCCCGACAGCGACTTCGACGTCAACTCGTTCAGGCCGCTTACGTCAGGCCTGGATGGGGCTCCATCCTATAGCGTCTGTAGCGACCTCCGTCACTCGATCTCGAACCACTCATCAGTCAGCGAGTTGTTCTGGAGCCAGTTCTCTTGCAGTAGCGCCAGGTCAAGATCATCGACGCGGCAGTCCCCGTTCAGATCCCCAACCAGGGGCTTATAATTCGGCAGCGACTTCGCCGCTTGGCAACTGTCGTTATAGACGTTGACGGTGACCGTGTCCGAGCCGGAGTATTCGCCATCAAAGGCCTCCAACTGGAAGACGTATTCACCCGGTTCCGACAGGGTGACGCTCGTATCTTCGGCAGTCGGCGTCTTTATCACGGCGGTCCCTGCGTTCGGTTCACTAACCACCGTCCAGTGCACGGTGTAGGCCCTCGTCAAACCATCGTCTGTGACGGTCGCGTCCAGATTCCCGGTCCTGGGCCCGCCTTCCAGCCAGGTCACGATATCCGCGCCGGCATCCACCTGGGGAGGCATATTGTCCGCAAGGAAACTGAAGATCGGGCCGTAGACCGGATCGTCTTTGCTGCCAACATAGGTATCGACGGCCCAATAGTACCGCTTCTTCAGTTGAGTCTGCACGACAACCGAACTCACGCTCTTGCCCTTGATAATCCGAATAGCGTCCGGATTGGTAAACTGCTCCAGCGCTGCCAGGTCGTCGGTAAAGTAGACGTCCACGAGGACCGGCGCGCCGGGTACACAGGGGTCAGGCAAAGTCCAGCTCAACTCTACCTGGCCGGGGGATGCCAGACCGCCATCGGCCGGCTTGGGATCAAGAAATGCTATGGCCGTCAGCGTGGTGCAGCCCTTATTTGTGACGTCATAGTCCAGGTTCAGTCTGCCGCGGTGTTTATAGGAGGTAATCCAGCCGTCGTGGATGTAGGCTTGAATGGCCTCCGTGTCATCGCCGGCAAGAATCAATTTGCCGGTGGTGACATCCATAGTGCCGGAAGCGCTGGTCAACTGCAGATCGGATGCCTTGATCGTGCCGCCGTGCAGGTTCACCGTGCCGGTGCCGGTCAGGCCGGGTACCACCAGGTTGTCGCTGAGTTCGATGACACCGCCGGTCATATTGAGCGTTCCGGTGCCATTCCAGCCAAGTTGTAACGAGCCGGTAGAAAACAGGCCACCGCTCATGTTCAGGATGCCGTAGCCGCCGGGATCATCGACGCCGATGTAAGCCCCGCTGGCCGAGAGCGATCCGCCGGTGATATCCAAGTTCGCGGTGCAACCTGCGTTGCCGACCCTCAAGGTCTCGCAGAAGGCGGTGATGCCGGCCTGGATCACACAATGGGTCTTGTCCGGCTGATCGATGGAAGCGGCATCGAGCCGGGTCGGGACGGTGTCGGGACTCCAGTTGGCTGCTGTGGTCCAGAGACGGTCCTTCCCGCCAGCGTCCCACGATATGAGCGCCGAGGCGCTGTTGACAGCGGCCAGCAGCAGGACGAGAGAAACCAAAAGCGTCATTTTCCTAATCATCGTATTCCTCCTTCAAAATGATGGGGTAGTAGTTACGACAGACACGACTGCGATTTTCCCATTTGCCTCCTGTAAATGATGGTTCTGCACGCCACCTGTCTTATGATACCCTGTGCCGCACTCAGTTTCAATGATCTTTGCCGTCCACCGGGACATTTTTTGCTGTCACAGCCGGGGACTCGGACAGGAAATCCGGCATCTCTGACATCTTCTTGACAGGTCTCGACCCGACGTTTCCTCATCGCCGAATCAAACCCTGGGTCAGCCAGGCTGCGGGCGACCCGGCGCCGAACAGTCCTCACGACTCCAGAGCGGCCTGGAGCATGGCTTTGGCATAGCCCACGTTGTACGCGATGCCGGCGTATCCGCCCCCACCGGGATAGCCTCCTCGAAAGCCGCTCTGCTGCCGATCGTAGTCCAACGCACGCGGATGCTCGGGATAGATCGTGCCGGAGTACTTTTGTCGCACCAACTCCTTCATGACTGCGAACATATCGACCTGGCCTTCATCCGGGAATACCTCCGCGTACTTCTCGAAGGGCTTCTGCACGCGCACATTGCGAAAGTGCACGTGGTTGACCCGGTTCCTGCCCACGAAGTAGCGACAGACTTCGACCGGGTCCTCGCCCATTTCCCTCGTCACCCCGCAATCGAACGTGATCCCGTTTGCCGGGCTCGGCACGATCTCAATGAGGCGTTTCCAGCCTGCCACCGTCCCCATGATCTGCCCGGACCCCCGGCTCAGCGGCGCCGGCGGATCGTTGGGATGCAGGGCCAGCCGAACCCCGAATTCCTCGGCCACCGGCACAACAGCCTTCAGGAAGTAGGTGACGTTCGTCCACACCTCTTCGACATCGTGGGCGCCCTCCTGGGGCAGGGGCGGCAGGTCCTTCATGCGGTCGTAGTCGAACGCCGTGTACCCCGCGCCGGCCCTGCCGGTCTCTTCGTAGTATCCTTCCATCGCGCGGTGCGCGTAGAAGTTGTACTCGATCACCGGGAGTCCGGCCTTTCCGGCGGCGCGAATAGATTGAGAGACTCTCTCGATCTCCTCATCGCGTCCCGGCCGGCCATAGATGGTGTTCAGGAATCCGCTGATCATCAGGTTGTACAGGGTCAGGCCGGCGGCCTTGAGCCGCTCCATGCGGGCCCGCAGATCTGTCTCCTGCCAGGGGATGCGCGGTCCTCCGCCCAGCACGTAGTCCACGCCAAGCTGCTTGATGCGCCGCATGCCGGCATCCTCCTGGTCCCCGGCGGCGCGCCCACCATCGCCCGATCCCAGGCAGAGCTTTGGCGTGTCCGCCCCCTCGGCGATCGGCCACTGCTTCACGGCCGGCATCGCGGCCATCGCGGAAGGCCCCAGAGCCATCGTCGCCGCCGCTGCTTGCATCACTCCTCTCCGGGACAGATCTGACCTCATGGGATGTGCCTCCTTCAATTCAATTGATGTTGCCAAGACTCGTCGCCGCCTCTTCCTGCTTATCGAGCGATTCGCACGAGTTTCCCTCCGCCAGGCGGCAACGCCAGCTCAACGACAGTCTTCTTCGCCGAAGTCCATTGCGCAGCGGCGGCGTCGAAGAGGTCAAGTTCGCCCGGCCCGGCCAGCGATGCCTTCACATCGGTGGTATAGTCCAGGTTCACCACGACTGCATGAGTGGGCTTTTCTGCGGCCCCGAAGAAGCCGAGCAGAAAGCCTCGCGGGGAGGCGGGCGACTGCGCGGAATCGATGCGGAAGGCCGCATCCGACGGCAGCGGCTCGCAGCCAGGCTCGCGCATCAAGGTATGATACACGCCCAGCGAGCGCAGCGGCTGGAGTGTCCCGGCGATGGCGACGAACTCGGGATTGTAGGATTGCAGCGCCTTGTAGAGCGGCCCGGGCGTCCCGTCCAGGCTGACGAGACTGCCGTGGTGATTCGCGCAGGCGTACACGTAATAGCTGATACCCTGTGCGCCGTACGCCAGCGTGGAATAGACCAAGTAGCGCAGCTCGTTCACGTTGGGCACACGCATCGCATCCGGCGCCCACGTGCAGGCCTGTACGATGTTAAGGAAGGGCACGCCCGCCTCCTGAGCTGCACGCCGGATCATCGCCAGATTCAGGAAGTACTGGTCGCTGTCGCCCTTGAGCTTGAACTGATAATGGTCGTAGCTGATCAGCGAGGGTTTCACCTGCTCGGCGTAACGACGCAGGTATTCCCGGTAGGCCGTAACGAGGTCGCCCTTTGTGCCCAGTTGTTCGTTAGTGGCATAGGTTGGAAACAGGTTGATATACGCCAGGTGCGCCGGATCGCGCTGGCGCAGATACGCGACGAGTCTGCCAAGGGCGGGGAACTGCGATGCATCGGGCTCATCGATAAGGAAATAGGCATAAAGCGCCGGGTGCTTGCTGACGCGGGCAACCAGAGCGTCAAGCTGCTCGCGGCGCTTGGGATCATCGAGCGACGCGGGCGTGAGCAGACCGTCTGTCAGTTGCGCACGCAGGCCGTGTCGGTGCGCCACGTCGAGTTCTTTTTGATTGCCGCACCAGACGAGGTTGAAGCCTCCCTCGGCCATCTGCTGTGCGACAGCATCTGTGAGCGACGGGCCACACCAGTACGTGACGATAGGCGTGTCAACCCGCCAGGAAACAGCGACGGGCCCAGCTTCCGCCACGTGCACCCACAGAGTGCACGTGAAGAAGGACAGGCAAAGAATGTGCACGAGTCTTCTCATAGCTGAGCAGTGGATTGAGGTTCGCATTGTGTCACACTCCCAAGTGTCATTAGCGGCCGACGCGCCAGGCAGTCTGCCGCGATTCATCTTGCAGTCACACGAGTGTATCACGGAGCACCGGACAAGGCAACATGAACCTGGGCCCACAGCAGGGCGAACGCAAAGTCGCCCAATGTGGTGGGTGGCATCGTCAAGCGAAGCTTGGCGATGGCGATCTCCCCCTGCGTAGGACCATCGCCAAGGCCTGCGGCCTTGACGATGCCACCCGGCGGCGCATGCACTACGTCTCCTTCCGGGACTCTGCAATTGCCCTGGGGCCCACAGGCCTTGCGGGTGCCTGCTTCAGGGGTGGACAACCGGAGGCACGCTCGGTATCATCTGAGACCTGTGTGGTTTCCGTCAAGCTGTTAGGCATCGCGCTTTGGAAGGTTGCGGACTAATGAATAACGCCATGAGGTACGTCATAATCTGTACGACAGCCGTGCTGTTTTCCTGCTGTCGTGCAGCCCTCGGCATGGACAAGCCTGTCAAGGTGACGTTTGAGGGCAAGACCGCAGAGCACAAATGGTCTTTGAAGGAGTTGGACTCCCAGTTGTCCTCTGACTGGTCCGGCTGCAATTATCTCGTGATGGAGATCAGGACTTCCACGCCGCAACGCTTCTCCCTGTGGCTCCACACCGCCAACGGCAAGCGAAGACTGATGCTCCAGCCCTTCGGCCAGAACGTCTGGCTGCGGGCCTCCATCCCGCTGCAATACTTCAAGGGCAGGGACCAGAAGGGAACGGACCTCGCCTCTGCCAGCAACCGGCGCACCAACTTCTTCTGGATGTCGGTGTGGGGACCGTTCGGCGATCTCACGAACGTCGAAGCGATGAGCGTGGCCATGGACTACCCGCTGAACAGGCCCACCCTGGAGATCCGGTCCGTCGCCTTGTCGAAGGAGGACGCCGGGTCTGAGTTCATCGAGCAGGACAAGCTGCCCGTGCTGGACGAGTTTGGCCAATGGGCCCACGCCGACTGGCCTCGGAAGATCAAAAGCCGCGAGCAGCTCCAGAAGGAACTGGCGGACGAGGAGAAGTCCCTTGGCCCCGGCGACTTTGGCTTCTGCAAGTACGGCGGCTGGACCAGCACGAAGGCGGCGGCCACAGGCTTCTTCCGGGTCGAGCAGATCGACGGCAGGTGGTGGTTCGTGGACCCGGACGGGCACTTCTTTCTGTCCACGGGCTCCAACGGTATGGGCCGTGCCAAGTCAGGCAGGACCGGCCAGCGCAATGCCGCACCCGCCGATGCCGATGCTTCGCCCGACCGGACGACGGCGCGCATGGAGGCCTGGGGCCTGACCACCATCGGCAACTGGTCCTCCCTGAGACCCGCGGAGAGTCAGCGAAAGGCCTACGTGGTGACATTCAACGGCCCACATACGCAGACCTCCTTTCTGGGAATGCAGGACGTGTACTCGGAGGAGCTTGCGGCCAACGCCGACGCCGCCGCAAGCCAGCAGTGTACATCTCGCAAGGACGATCCCTGGCTGCTGGGTTACTTCATCGGCAACGAGCCGCCTTGGCCGAATCGCGAGTCCGAGGTGGTTGAGCTGTTCCTCAAAGGCCCCGATACCGCAACTCAGCGCAAGCTCAAGGAGTTCCTGGCCCAAGGCGATACGCTCGACCGGCGCCGGGAATTCGTGTACGCCATGTTCGAGCGATACCTCGCCGTGGTCGGCCAGGCCATCAAAAAATACGACCCTAACCATCTGAATCTGGGCATCCGGTTCGGAGGTACGCCGCCGGAGGCGGTCATGCGCATGGCCAGGATGTTCGACGTGTGCAGTATCAACGTGTATGAGTACGAGCCGACCCGGCAGATGAAAAGAGTGTATGAAGTCACCGGCCGGCCGATCATCATCGGCGAGTTCCACTTCGGTGTGCCCGCCGACGGCCTGGGCGCGGGCCTGGTGCAGACCGCCAACCAGGTCGAGCGGGGCAAGGGATACCGCTACTACATGGAGCAGGCGGCCGCTCTGCCCTGTTTCGTGGGCGCGCACTGGTTCTGCTGGCGTGACGAGCCGGTCCTCGGGCGCATGGATGGCGAGAACTACAACATCGGGTTCGCGGATGTCACAGACCGCCCGTATCCCGAGCTCGTGGATGCCGCCAAGAGCACGCACAAGAAGCTGCTCGACGTGCACGCCGGCAAGACGCCGCCGTTTGCGGAACGCCCCAGGGCCTCCGAGGCCGGAGCGCCGAGCTCGCCCTGGGGCAACTGAGCCGGGAGCCGCACGCGAACGGGTCGCCGCTGAATCAACGTGGTAAGGAACTCCCAATGAAGGCCGCACGTGCTTGGATCGATAGACGCCTGCTGATGATGGGCCTTGCCGCCATCGTGCTCGCCGGGGCGGGTCAGGTCCGGGTCACGCTCGCGGGCGAGGGCAAGGTGGTCTTTGCTGACGATTTCGAGACGCCTTCCGCCCAGAGTCCGCCGGCGAACTGGGCCATGTGGGGCGCCCAGCAGGATAAAGTGCCCGCCAACTACACGCGCGACACCGCTCAACAGCATGGAGGCCAGGCGTGTTTCCGGATCCATCACCCGGCGAAAACGCGAGGGTATGTCGTGTCCTCGCCTGGCCGCGCGATCCAGCCACGACAGGGGATGATCTATACCGTTTCGTTTTGGGCGCGGGCCCAGAAGGCCGGCAAGGCGCTCTTCCAGTGGACGGCTTACCGGAGCATCGATCCGTACGTGGATGCGGCTTCGCCGGGCTCGCTGCCGTGCGAGGTCGACCGCGAGTGGCGGCCTTATACGTGCTCGATTCGTGAGGGACTCGACTTCTTCGCAGAGGAAAGCCGATTCCTGCTCCTGACGTTCCACGCGACCAGCGAGCCGGCCGAAGAGCAGACGCTCTGGATCGATGACGTGCGCGTCTGCGAGTTGGCCGACCCTAATCCGGCAGCCTTGCTGAATGCCGCGACGATCCCACATGCGGCGATTGAGCATCGGCTGCGTCCGGGCGACCGGCTGGAGTTCACGATCAGCGCGACCGAGCGACTGCGGCGAGCGACTACGGACGTGGGCGGGGTCTCCTTTCACCGCGTCTGCGGCTGGACGGGTCAACCGTATGACAGGAAGGGGATCTACACGCTGCGGCCGGAGGTGGAGGAGGCGATCCGCGAGCTGCGGCTGCCGATGACGCGCTTTTACGCGGTCGGGGATGAACCCTTCGGCGTGGATTCAGCCGTTGACAAGGTCGCCGAACTGTGTCGGCGAGTGGGGGTCCAACAGGACCATTGTGTACTCGAGTTCGAGGAGCAAGGCGCGTCCCGGAAGCTGCCGCCCCAGTTGTGGGCCGAGGGAGTGAGCCATTCGCTGCGCCAGGGCTACCGCTTTCATCATTGGGAGATTGCCAATGAGCCTTATTTCTACTGTCACCGATTTATCCTGAACCGCCGGGATGAAGGCGTGGCGGGAACTGGCCCGTGCGTGCGTGCCAGTGGTAGATTCTCGCTTGTTCGTTGCGAACGAGTACGGTGCTGACCTCCTG
>Ga0315282_10004808_pt1 | contig 23352 bp, 19 predicted proteins | sample YL17G07_20_MG_FD_203693 | JGI IMG/M metagenome (GOLD analysis project Ga0315282, IMG submission 203693) | Sediment microbial communities from Yellowstone Lake, YNP, Wyoming, USA - YL17G07_20 | ecosystem: Environmental > Aquatic > Freshwater > Lake > Sediment | place: USA: Wyoming | collected... | reverse complement strand
ACTTCTGAGGTGATCTCTTCCCGTCGCACGATATCCCGTACCCAGAACCGGATGCTCACTGTGTTGCCCTGGTTTGTGATGCTCGAAAAAAGGACACGGGGAACGAGCTGGTCCGGGTTCCCTTTCAACCATGTGTATCCCTGGAAAAAGAACGATGACCTCATGCTGGAAGATCCCATCGGATTAGCGGATCTGCCATCCGGGAGCACGTCAGGATGACTGGAGAGGATACTCATGATCACGTCGCGTGCCCGGGTAAAGGGGATATCAAACGGAAGGATCAGGATGAGAGGGACCTCGATGAACCCGGACTTGGAATAGTTCACGATCTTGGAAGAGAGCAGGGTCGCGTTCGGCACGATATAGACCCTGCCATCACGATCACGAAGGATTGTACGGGTGAACGTGATGTCCTTCACCTGCGAAATACCGGTCACAGGCGGACCTCCCAGCTCCACCCAGTCATCCAGCGAAATTGTCCGGTTGATCGTGATCAAAAACCCGGCGAGCAGGCTCGATATGATCTGCTGGGACGCAAATGCAAGCGCGATACTGATGATCCCCACCGATGCAATGGTAGCCCCGATGTCAAACCCAAGGAACCACCGGTCGATCACGTAGAGCCCGACAACAAAGATGATGTAACCCGCAAATCGGGCAGTCCAGCGGGCGATGGAGCGGGAAGTCCACTTCGTGAGTCCGGCTTTGACCAGCTTGTAACTGATATACGCAGCAATGATGACACCGACAAACGTGAGCATGAACCCGAGGATATTCTCCACCGCGACATTGCTGAACAAAAAACCGGCATCGCTCATAATGGATACGTAGGTGGCGGCGTATTAAAAAAAGGTGTGTATGGATGAAGGATAAAATGAAAAAGAACCGGACAGGTACCCGAGTACCAGGTGCGGCAGTGAGGAACTTACTCCTAAGGCTGGTCCGGGTTATACTTTCCCGTTGAGTGCGGTGCGGATAACTTCTTTGGCTTCTTCCGGGATTTCGAGGTTGTCTATCGCATGACAAAGAAGCAATTGTGCCATTTTCTGACCATCCGGTGTTGCAAGATATGCATTGATGGTCCTCTTTCCCTCTGGTGAAGCAAGGTAGTTCTGTAATGCCTGCTGTCCCTTGGGGGAAGCAAGGTATCCTGCGATCATTCCCTGCATACATTCGAAAGTTCCCATTACATGTGCCTCTGGTATTTCTACAGTACTGGAACGAATGGCGTTAAAACCTTTCAGTCACGCGCCACGCCAAAGTATATAAAAATGAAATGCCGATGGGATGATCGGTGAATCACTGATGGTAAAACTGACCGAAGAGATGAAGGAAGCATTTGCAAAGATGAAGGTCTTCCCTGTTGCCACGGCATCCGGCGATGGCACACCGAACGTTATCCCGATCGGGATTGTCGAACTCGTACGCGATGACACGATCTGGCTGACGGACAACTTCATGAATAAAACACTCTCGAACCTCAGGGTGAACCCGAAGATCGCAATCTATGTCTGGGGACCGGAGATCAAGGGCTGCTTCCAGATCAAGGGGGTTGCTGCAATAAAGTCAAGCGGTAAAGAGTATGACGAAATGAAAGCAAAGATCAACCAGAAGAACCCGGCGCTTCCGGCACGATCGCTTGTGATCGTCAAAATCACGGAAGTATTCGAGTGCAAACCCGGACCAACTGCCGGATCAAAAATTCTCTGATCCTTTTTTATTCCAGAATTATTCACCAGATTGCGGCTCGCGTTCCCGCCGGATCACTGATGAAGTGAACAGAAGATTTTACTTCGTCCCTTCCTTTCATCAGCAAAGAGAAGTATTGGTCAAGGTTCCTTGTGATCCGGGGGATCCCGGACATCCTTACCGCAATGCGGGCAGATATGGGAAGTTTTTTTCTCTTCTTCCTCACTCTTGTGAACGGCCTCAATAAAACCCGATGCGAGGATACCCGCAGGGAGGGCAAACAGCCCGATGCCAAGCAGTGCGACGATCCCCGCAATGAACTTACCCGGCGTAGTTACCGGTACCATATCCCCGTACCCGATGGTCGTAAGTGTCTCGACTCCCCACCACAGGCTGGCGATCACGCTGGAGAATTTATCCGGCTGTGCGTCACGCTCGGCATAATACATCAGGGCAGATGCGATGATCAAAAGGACGATCATTGCAAAGAATGCGACAAAAATCTCACCCTTTTTTGCTTTGAACACCTGGGCAAGTTTCTTGAGGGACCGGGAATAATGACCGATCTTTAAGATCCAGAAGATGCGCGAGAACCGCACCAGCCAGAATATCTTCGGGGATGCAACCAGAAACGGCAGCAGGAGAAATGGCAGGATCACGAGCAGGTCAATGAGCGCAACAGGGGTTGCCATGTAGCGCAGCCTGCCGGTGAGGGGGGCCTGATACCGGGGGTTTTCGGTGCAGCACCAGACCCGCAGGATATATTCCACGAGAAGGATGACAACCGAAAAAAAGGCAAACAGGTCCAGTATCTGCCCGTACTGCCGGTAGATCGCGGCGTCGGTCTCGAGGACTGCGGCGAGAACGTTTAAGAGGATGAGAAGGGTCAGCGCGTTTGCAATGAACCTTCCCTTCCGGTTATCAGGAGATGGGCTCTCCAGGATTTCATAGACTCTCTCTTGAATTATCGTATTCATGGAATGGTTCACAATTCCTGCCATGATCGCGGAACTATTCTTCTTTTTTCCGATATCAGCAATAAATGCTGGCATTATTACCCGATGGCGCGGTGCCGCAGGCAGGTGATCCCTGCATAAGAAAACCGGACTGCATGTCATCGATCTGCCCGGGTTCCGCCACAAGACCCATATTCACCGGAATCCTGAACGCCGCATTCACCATTCCGGGATGCCAGGGTGACACAGTGCATGTGAAACAGGATTTCATAACAGAAACACCGGAAAGAAACCTTTTTAAGACCATGGATTTCACACCCACGTATATGAATTCATTCCGTCGATTTACCCCGGTGGTCCCTGTAGTCCTGGTGATTATCATCATGGTTACTGCAGGGTGTACGAACACGGGAAATACAGGTGGCACACCCGGTACAGTCCAACCACAGGGTGGCACCATGACCGCTATTGACGGTCCCAACCACTGTCGGAGCATTGACGAATGCACCGCATACTGTTCCCGCAACACTGATACGTGTGCCCAGTACTGCAAAGCGAACCCGGATGTATGCAGCCGTTTTGCTCCCAGCCAGATGGCAACAGCTCAGGGTCCGATGGCAGGTACTGCATGCGACTCCCCGGCAATACGACAGAAGATGAACGCAGTTATCGCACGAACGATTGTCACTCCCCCGTTATCGACACCCCCACTCAACTGGATGACGAAGATCCTTCCGGCTAACAACCCCTACCCGGGATATTACTACGATCTCTCAGTTGCGTTCGGTCCTGCAATCGATGCACAGAAGGGCGTTACCTGGTCCGGGGAGGGGGAGCCACCCCGGGCACCGGGTCTTGACTACTATACTATCGGATTCTGGGAGGAAGTGCCGAAGGGTAACGGTGGGAGAATGGGCGAAGCAACACCCGATTCCATCGATCTCTCCCGCTACCAGCTGGCAATATTCTTTACCAATGTAACCGGAGTTTCGCAGGCAGCGATGATCAACGCTCTTCCAAACCTCGCCATGAGCGAAGCGGAGGCCAAAGCATTCTTTGCATCCAAAATAAACAGATCGTTTATCAATCTTGACAACAAGGTGCTCACCCGTTCCGGGAACAACAAGATGTATGAGGTGATGTGGCATGATTCTGACAACACACAGGATTACTGGGACGTGCAGATCGGGACCGGCTATATTGCAATCGGTCAGGGAAAAGTCTACACCGCAGAGTCCCTGCTCGCCGGAGATCCGGGCACCATATGGCGGTTCCACGCTTGCAAACCGTGCGCTAACTGCAAGGACTGGACGGTTGAGAATTCGTTTGCCAGGGATTGCACCAAGAATGCCGATTGTCTTGGCGGCTTGTCGTGCCAGGCAGGCTACTGCATAAAACCGGTACCGGGACAGGCAACGACAGGAGGGGCAGCCAGTGGTTCGCAACAAGGCCAAGGCCCGGGATCATCGTGCAGTTCCACAGGTGACTGTGGATCAGGGCTCTCGTGCACCAGCGGTGTATGTGCGGTACCTGGGGGAAGACCATAAATACTATCATCTGTTTTTTGTATTAAGTATTCAGGAGAAACTTTTCCCCTTCTTTTGTGTTCTCATCACCACATTCAATAACCGCCCTCCTAGCGAATTACATCCTACAGCAGACACTCTCTCGGCTTGGTCATTTTCCCGCTCGGAAATACTCTTCATAAACCGGGATCATATACCGGGGTGACGAGAAGAGATCGGTGGCTGGTTGCCGTCCAGCGGCAGATGGGAGGAAACACCCTTGTCCGGCGCGAGTGCCCGACGTTCTTTGCGGGCACCGGGATAAAAACCGAAGAGTAAGGGCGGTGTGCCGGCTCACCACACCTGCCACGAACCTGACTCCTGCTTACGATTTCTTCTCCTTTGCGACGATTTTTAAGAGCCACGCCATGTTCTGCCCGATCGCCTTCATCCGGTCGACACCCTCGTGATCCTGCTCGACGTCCCCGATATTCAGACCGAAGCCGACCCCGGGAAATCCCGGGAGGATCATATCGCGACCGAGCAGGAAATGGAGCAGTGTATCCGCTGTGTGGATGGCGCCGGTCCTCCGCACGGCGATCGCAGCGGCGCCGACTTTGCGCCGGAACAGTTCACCGTTTGCCATGGAGACAAAACCCGCCCGGTCGATCAGCGCCTTCATCTCCGGGGTTACATCCGAGAAATACACCGGGGACCCGAGGATGATCCCGTCCGCGTCCCGCATCTTCCTGATACAGTCATTCACGATGTCGTCATCGATAACGCATCGCTGGTTCCGGTTCTCAAAGCATTTCATGCAGGCAGTGCACCCCCGGATCCTCGTACCGGCAAGTTGTAAGAGCTCGGTCCGGATCCCGGCTTTCTCCAGTTCCTGCAACGCATAGTTGATCAGGATTGCCGTATTGCCGTCCTTTCGCGCACTCCCGCTGATCGCAACAACGTTCAATGGTTTTTCCTTTTTCATGCTCTCACCCTGCAAAAGCACACCTGTAATTTTTCCTGAGAACTGTTCATCCTACATTTTTTTGGTTTTGGTTATCCCGCTATTTTGTATCTTCCGGCAACGTGAGCTCTCGCACACCTTTACCTGTCTCACAGCCCTGCTTTAACAGGTAGACGAGCTGGAGCGAACTGTTCACCATCTCCATGAGATCTTCCTGCGTGTACTTGTTCTTCTCGATCTGCGCCCAGTCCTTTGTCGTATCCTCATCATTCTCTCCCACCCATGACGCGATCGAGACCTGCGGGATATGAAAACCCAGCCAGGAAAAGAAGTTTAAGAGGTTCCCCGCGACATGCTGCATCCCGTCCACATGCCCGATGATAATAAGCCCTACCACCTTGTTTTTGATCATCCGGTTGCCGAACCATGAATACTGGTTCTCGATGCAGTTCATCCGTTCGACAAACTTCTGGACGAGCGCCGAATGGTTGTTCCACCGGATCGGAGTCGCGAGAAAGAGCACATCGGTATCGAGCACCGCGGTATAGACGGTGTCCATCTGGTCGTCATCGTACTTCATCGAGGACTGGCAGGGAAACGTGCAGTAATCGGGATTCTCCGAGTAGTTCCCTTCACAATCATGAATTTTTAAGTCTTTCAGCCGGATGAACGTCGTCTCACAGCCGAGAGCCTTGCACCGTTCGAGCGCCCGCAGAAGCAGCCGTTCGGACTTGGACTGTCCCGGTTCCCGCCGGCTTGACCCGGAGATCCCGAGCACCCGGATTCCCTGTGCCTGACCGGTTGTAAGTGGCGGTGTCAGACCGACACCGAATTTCCGCCCGACGATAGGAGCTGGCATATGTTAATATAGCACCATCATAAATATGGAGTTGTCCCTCCGGGAACCGGAAACAACCGGGAAGAAACCCGGAAAAAGAAATGTTAAATAGGTCCCTCATTTCCAAAGGGATACTGTGGTGCCCCCATGTTTGGATTAGGTGCAGGAAAAATTGAGATTTATATACCAAAAACCGCGTACGTCGTCGGGGAGCCGATTGAGGGGACACTTGTCCTCTCGGTGAATTCCACGGTGAAAGCGCGGGGGGTTTTTCTTAAATTGTGTGCTGATCAGAAGTTCCGGGAATATATCTACGATTCCGGATCGCATCATTCATCTGGACACGGGCACTGGACAACGACCACAAAGACGGTGTATAATTTCGTTCTCCAGTTCGATGGCGAACGGGAATATCCAAAAACCCCTCAGCCGTTGAGCTACCCGTTCAGGATCTTTGTTCCCAAAGAAGCGGACACGCTCCGGCAATCCGCGTGGAGCGGTGGATCCGGGAATCCAGTGATCAGTATCGGCCCGCTGCAAATTGGAGGGGGAGATTCTATGGGCGGGGGTCCTGTGGGTCCTCCGGATTGGTATCTGGAGGGCTACCTCGACCTCCCCTTTGCATTCGATGTAAGTGCCCGTGTCCTGCTCAGTATCTAGGGAAATTCGGGGCTCTCCACATACATCACGGCACTTTTTTATGCAATAGCGTGAAATCCCTGCCTAATGTCAGATGGAAGCCCGATTTCCGATTCTCCCCTCCTTGTCCCGTTTGTGATCATCGGCATCTGTATTGCCATTGTCGCGGTAATGATGGTAATCCAGCCAGTACCACAAAAAACGGTTACAGCACCTGCATCCATTACGCTCACCGTCCCCTTCCCCCCAATCCCGGTTCCCAGTACGGATGCCGTCAACCTTGCGTATGAACTGGAGATTGCTCCTTCGGATAATCAACCCGGCATCCCGGAAAAGATCGAGGTGCTTGACCCTGCAACTGGAAAGATCCTCTATACTGCATCAGGTGACCAACTTGCAGCATTCTACCACAAAAAAGCAGACCCGCCACCCACCGCTGCTGAACTCCAGAACGGCACCGTAAAACTGCTCATCCCCCGTATCTCGCTCTGGCTTACCGTCAACTCCACAAGCGTGCCGGACAGACTCGTCCACCGGCTCACCCTGAACCATTCCGCAACCGGCTCACCCCCGCTCACGGTCACCAGCAGTGACGTTGTTGTGCGAAAGGATCTTGCACCGGTCGTCATAGGGTCGCCGATGCATGGTCCGGGCTGGATGGCGATAGAAACAACTGCTCCCACCACTCATCACTTCCTCGGTCAGATCGTCATGGGCGGAGTGCCCCGCGTTCCCCAACGGTTTGCGCAGGACTGGATTTATATCGATCCGGTCACCGGAAGTGCGGTTGCGGGTAACGCAAGTGTTGCGAAGAATTATCTCGGGTACGGCAAGGAGATATATGCTGTTCGGAACGGGACGGTTGTTGACCTCCTTGACGGTCTCCCGGACAACGAACGAATTTACGCAGCCCCTCCATTCTCCGTTGAAACCGCAGCAGGCAACTACGTGATCATCGACATCGGCAACCGGAAATATGCCTGCTACGCACACATGATCCCAGGCTCGATCCGGGTAAAGAAAGGAGACATGGTGACAGAGGGTCAGGTAATAGGTCTGATGGGAAACAGCGGAAACTCGGATCTCCCCCACCTTCACTTCCAGGTGGTGACCGACTCCCCTACGTTCCTTGGAGCGGAAGGTTACCCCCATGTCTACCGGTCGTTTGATGTGATTGGCGGGATCAACCAGACCCGTGTAGATAAGATGATGACAGAACCCGGATTTACCATTGCCCGATTATGGGGAGAGTTTGGTAACCTGGTTAAGTTCTCCCAGAAGCCGGTGCCGCAGGAGAACCGGCTTCTCGAAAATAATGCAATCGTCCGGCTCCCTTGAAATCCCCCCTTTTTTTATCGTCATTCCGGCATAGCACGGATTTTGTTGGTGACCTGCTACAGCAGCACCCGGTTTATGATGGTAAACGCCTCCCGCAAGGTATTATCATCCCTGCAGGGAATGTTACTTCATGAAGGTTCTTGGTATACTTCTTGGTCTGACATTACTCGTTTCACTAGCCGCAGCATTTCAGCTCCCGGCGGTGCCCGATCTCTCCGGGCTCAGCAGTCAAAACCTGACAAAGATCTCTGTTTTCGAAAACGGTCAGCGGTATAAGGCAGGCACATATGACGTGGTGGTCCTCAACGGTTCCTATCGCGAGATGGGTAGGCAATACGGGTACCTGATGAAAGACGAACTCCAGTCGGTGTACAAGATTGTCACAGACAGGACTGCACAGCAGGGGGTTACGATTGAACAGGTCCGTGAGCAGGCCCGGCAGGCGACAGCACTCCAGCCGAAACGCATGAGGGAAATCAACGGAGGAATTGCCGAGACCTCCGGGCTGACCGAAGATGATGTTGACGTGCTCTACTATGGCGCCGTCTTCTATCTCTATGGTCCATCCTCATGTTCGTTCCTTGCGACATGGGGGAACTACACAACAGACGGGTCAGTCGTTGTCTCCCGCAACTGGGATCTCCCGGATTCGGTCTCGGTCTTTGACCCCTATTATGTTCTCGCCGTCTACAAACCAACGGATGGGAGCAATGGCGTTGCAACCTTCGGTCCTGCCGGGATGCGCCCGGAGACGCTCTTGAACAGCGCCGGTCTTTTTATTGCTGATGACAACGGCTTGGCATCCGGAGGCAGTCTCTCCTTTGACAACCGACCAGATCTCATCTCGGAATTCTTCCGGTTCATGCTTGATTATTCAACGGAAAAGCAGCTTGACGCCGGTATCCAGTCGCAACGGACAAACCTTGCCTGGATTGTGAATGCAGCGGGACCTGAACAGGCATATTCCTATGAAGAAACTGTGTATGATGTGAAGCGAAGGGAGGGTGCCGGTATGATTGCGGCAGCGAACCATTTTGTCGACCCGACATGGCACCTTGCCGGAACACCAGATGCGAACTCAGTCGCACGGTACAACAACCTCGTGACCCTTGCCGGGCAGTCAAAGGGGTCAATCGATGCGGCAAAGATGATGCAGATACGAAACGTCCTGTTGCAGAACGGTGGTGCAACGTTCCTGCACTATGAGTTGGGCGGGGCGAAATATTCGACCGATCACCAGGTGGTATTTGTCCCAAAGACCCGTACGCTCTGGATGAAGGTGGTGGACCGGGACTGGCAGAAGGTGGATCTCGGAACACTCTTTGGGGCATAAATTTTCGAGCGAGGATTTCCGCACCAGCTATCATTTTTTTGTTGACGGGATCAGTACTTCCGAAACTAGATTTTGAAAAGATGCGTCGTGAGGTTAGGATAAGTTCACGGAACTTGAAGCAAAAATAAACCCGTAATAAATGGTGGATCTTTTGGATTTTTTTAAATGGATCCTGCCCAATACCGATGCTTACCGGGTATCACTGAAAAGAGCACAGTTGTTTACACTTGTGGAAGATACGACGCCGGATGCAGGAGAATGAGCCCGCCAATCTCAATTTTGATAATGGGGTGGTAATGGGGTGATAATGGGGGTTGGAGATTGGACAGTCACAAATTGTTTCTAACTCGTGCACAATGGCAGGATCGGAGATCCCCTTAACATACCATAAAACAAGTTGATATGGATATAAATCGATCAAATCGAAATGCGTATCAAAGTGTGTCATAAGGTCCTGATGTCAATTCCGGAGATCCCATCCAGAGCACTTTATCCCGTTGCCATTCTTTATCATAATCGGTGGGTAAAAAAGAGGAGGTGATTATATACAACATAAGCCTCTCTCTCTTTGTCTTGTTCTGGTTCTTGTTACCAGTATCGCTCTCATAATCCCGGGGGTATCAGCGGCATTCACGTCTCCTGAGTCTCAGCTTGCCGAAAAACTCATGTTTTCGCTGTTCATCCCGGAACGGCAGCCATTTCTGGACTCTCTCAATCCCAACGGGATGGAAACCCTTGAGAAGAATACCCGGACATCCCTTTCGGAATTCCAGTACGATGCACAGACCGGTGCATGGACTGCGGTGAACTATGATCAGCGCATGGGTTTCAGGACCACAGACGCTGGCGGTATCACGATTACAAACAAGCGAGGCACTATCGGGATGCAGTTTGCCGGGATCTGCCGGGACGAATGCACCCGGTCCATACCCGACGGAACCATCCATGCGGAGGGAACGAGACTTGAGATCGGCAGGGGCGCTGACACCGAATGGTACGTAAACCGTAATGCCGTTATCGAGCAGGGGATGACAATCTCCGCCCGACCGGAAGGTACCAGCACACTCCGGGTTTCCTATGCACTGTCCGGGGATCTCCAGCCGCAGCTTGCCGGGGAGACCCTGCTCTTCTTTGATTCAACCGGCCCGGTTCTGCAGTACGGCGGCCTTTCTGCAACCGATGCCACCGGCAGGGCACTTCCGGCCCGGCTCGCACTTTCCGGGACCGCCCTCTCATGGCAGGTCGATGACCGGGATGCTGTCTACCCGATCACCATCGACCCGACAATCGCGGGGCAGACCACGGTGATCCGTGCCTCGCCTCCCCCAGGGGAAGAGTTATCGTATTTCGGGGGTTCGGTCTCGTTCCAGAACGACACGGCTCTCATCGGGGCATACAACGACGAAATCGGGAGTATGCAGGACGCCGGGCAGGCATATATCTTTTCCTCTATCGGAGGGGCGTGGAGCCAGGTTGCAATCCTCAATGCTTCCGATAAAAGAGAATATGCCAATTTCGGGAAATCCGTATCTGTCTGGAACGACACTGCAGTTGTCGGGGCTAGTGAGATGTATGTCAGCGGCAATCCTAATCGCGGCCAGGCGTATGTCTTCAAAAACAGCTCGGGAACATGGTCCCAGACCGCGATCCTCAGTGCTTCCGATGGGACAGACTATTCTAGTTTTGGCTGGTCCGTAGCTGTCTGGAACGACACAATTCTCTCAGGATCAAAAGGTGCCATTGTAGGAGTTTTGGGAGGTGCCGGGCAGGTGTATAGCTTCAAAAACAACGGGGGAACGTGGAGCCAGACCGCGATCCTCAGTGCTTCCGATGCGGCAGAAAATGCCAATTTCGGATATTCCGTCTATCTGGTCAATGATACCGCACTGATCGGAGCAATCGAAGCCGACGGGAACGGCATTTCTGATGCCGGGCAGGCGTATATCTTTAAAAACAGCGGGGGAACATGGTCCCAGACCGCGATCCTCAATGCTTCCGATGCACAGACATATGCCAAATTCGGGTGGTCGGTAGGGTATTATAATGACACGGCGGTTATCGGCTCACCCGAGTACGATCTCGGGGGAAAGACGAACGCTGGGCAGGCGTATGTCTTTAAAGATAATGGGACTGCATGGAACCAGGTCGCGATCCTCAATGCTTCCGATGCACTCCAGAATAACAATTTCGGCAAAAGGGTATCCGTGTACCGCAATATAACGATTGTCGGTTCACCAGGAGCTACTGTCGAGGGGACTGCTTCTGCCGGCAAGGCATATATCTTTAACAACAGCGCGGGAACGTGGACCCAGTCAGGAACGCTCACCGCATCCGATACGGCTTCGCAGACGGATGCGAATTTCGGGGAGGCCCTGTCTCTTATGAATGAAACGATGGTCCTTGTTGGTGCATCGAGTGCAAAAAACAGTACCGGATTCAAAACCGGTCAGGCTTATATCATCACCCTTGCAGAAGCACCAGCAGCACCGGTAGCATCGTTTGATAGCGCGAATGTATCCGTTGTCACGAACAGCACCACGCAGGGTTGGGCTGGGTTTAGTCCGCTTACGATGCAGTTCACTGATACTTCTACCAACACGCCGACAAGCTGGAAGTGGGTGAGAAACAACCTCACTGATACCTCGTGGACAGTGTTTAACACGTCACAGAATGCGCGAGACAGTTTCTGGATCGGGAACTGGACTGTCAATCTCACCGCGACCAATACCGGAGGAAGCAACATCTCGTCCCAGACGCTCTGGGTGAATGTAAGTCAAATGGCAGCGCCAGTAGCTGGGTTCACGAGCGCGAATGTATCTGTGGTTACGAACAGCACAGCACAGGGCTGGGCTGGAGGCAGTCCGCTTACGATGCAGTTCACTGATACTTCTACCAACACGCCGACAAGCTGGAAGTGGGCGAGAAACAACCTCACTGATACCTCGTGGACAGTGTTTAACACGTCACAGAATGCGCGAGACAGTTTCTGGATCGGGAACTGGACTGTCAATCTCACCGCAACCAATACCGGAGGAAGCAACATCTCGTCCCAGACGCTCTGGGTGAATGTAAGTCAAATGGCAGCGCCAGTAGCTGGGTTCACGAGCGCGAATGTATCTGTGGTTACGAACAGCACAGCACAGGGCTGGGCTGGAGGCAGTCCGCTTACGATGCAGTTCACTGATACTTCTACCAACACGCCGACAAGCTGGAAGTGGGCGAGAAACAACCTCACTGATACCTCGTGGACAGTGTTTAACACGTCACAGAATGCGCGAGACAGTTTCTGGATCGGGAACTGGACTGTCAATCTCACCGCAACCAATGCAGCCGGAAGCGGGATATCTTCACAGACGTTGTGGGTGAATATAAGTCAAGCGGCACCGACCGTTACGGGAATCACGCCAAGTTCCGAACAGAACACGACGACCATCAGCATCACAAACCTTGCCGGTACCGGGTTCTACGGGTCACCTACCGTTAACCTGACAAAAGCCGGGCAGAGTAACATCACGGCAACCGGGGTTACCGTTGTATCCGCAAGCAAGATAACCTGTACGTTCGACCTGACCAGCAAAGTTGTAGGTACATGGAACGTGAACGTGACCAACCCGGACGGTCAAGAGGGATCGCTTGTTAACGGGTTTACGGTAACGAACTCAAGTGCAGCCCCGGTTGCCACCTTCACTGGAAATCCCCTCTCAGGCACAGCTCCGCTTGCCGTGACCTTCACAGACACCTCAACCGGAACTCCGACAAGGTGGATCTGGGATTTCGGAGACGGAAACACCAGCGCAATTCAGAGTCCGGCATTCACGTATGTAACCTCCGGCTACTTCACGGTCAAGCTGAATGCAACCAATGCTTTTGGGTCAAATACCAAAACGGCATCCAAGTATATATCAGTCGCTGCGGTTTCCCGACAGAATAGCACAGAAAATGCAAATATCACCCAAACGATAAGCGGTGGACAGACGAATGTTAATGTTTCCACTTGTGATCCGGGAATGACCGTCACGAATACCACCACTCAGGTTCTTGTGACCAATCCTGCTCTCGGGTGGCAGAAATTTACTTTTGACGGCGCGAATATTAGGAAAAATGCCTGCTATGTAAACATATCGGTTTCCAATGTCACGATGGACAGCACTCCTTTTACAGCACCATTACCTGGTCTTGGAACGGTGAGCACATCACTTATCATTGGACAGAACCAGTCGACAAGCGGCACACTTCAGCAGGAGATTATAACCGGAGCTAATACCACAGTAACGAATGCCTTCCAGCTTGCTGCAACAAACAACGGTCTGACATTGGGAAATATCGCATACACATTGCAAATTGGCGGCGCTGCACCGTTCAATAGAAATCTCACTACAAGCGGCGTGATCATAAACATGAGCGCCAGTCACACATGGGTTCTTGCAAATGGAGGTACTGGTGCGATAAGGATCTTCAGGTACTCTGATACCGGGGTAGTGCAGATGCTGCCTACCACGTTCGTTGGCACCGATGCGGGAAGTGTTGATTATTTCATAGCAACTTCAGTGAACGGATTTTCAGAATTCGGGCTCGGTGGAACAAGTACTACAACTACACCCGGTTCCGATCCTTCTGGTGGCGGCGGAGGGTCTATGCCACAACAGTCCGGGCAATCCGGCAGCGGTGTGGCAATCGCACGTGAAGCCTCTGCGGGTCAGACTGTTAGTTATTCGTTTGGCAACCCCTCGACATCATATCCTGTCTCGATCCAATCGGTCTCTTTTGTGCCCGACAGAGCGATATCCCAGTCCCAGTGCGTGGTACAGCAGCAGGGTCCGTCATCAGCATTCGGGCTCATGGACAGACCTGCAGCATACGAGAGCATCGAGATTTACTGGATTAACCCTGCTGTAATAAAATCCGGGACAATTCATTTCAGCGTTCTCGGGTCATGGCTGAGAGAGAACCATATCGACCCTGCTAATGTGGTCCTGTTACGGAGTCATGATCTCGTATGGGCTGAACTCACGACGATGTTTGATCACGAGAGCGGTGACGTGTATTATTACAGTTCTACAACACCCGGCTTCTCGTACTTCGCAGTCTCTGAAAAACGGATAACTCCTGCTGATACCACAACCCCGCAGGTAACGGTATCCCTGGCATCCGGAGTACAACCGGCACACACTGTTGCTGGCGCTCCTGGTACAACCATGACCACAAAACCCGTTCCGACATCGACCAGTACCCCGGTGCCTGCACCTCTGTCCACCGAACCGTTGACGGGTATTCCCGTAGTGTACTATTTAGCCGGTATGGGGATTGCTATCCTGCTGATTGCAGGGTTCTTCATCGGCAGGCGCTTGTGGTGGGCACGACAAAACCCGAGTCTCTTTAAGAAGGACTTGTAGATCCCATTCCCCTTTAAGGTGGTCAACCGTATCTGACCTATCTCTATCAGCGAGATCAAAGAGAACGGATACGATCTCTCCAGCTCCTGCTACACTACAAAGAGATCGAGTATGAAGTGGTAGCGTATGAAAAGTCGAACGTAATCATCCACATGATGATCTCCTGTCCTGCCGTTTCAACAGTGATAGCGTTCCTGTGCCTGCTCCTGATCCCCCTGGGCGGATTGTTCCGGACTGCCGGGATGATTGGATTTATCATGAATCTGGTGACTGCGGTCTTTGAGATGCTCCCGATTCCTCCGTGTGAAGGAAAAGAGATTTTTAACTGGAACAAACTTGTCTGGGCAGGGGCATTCATTCCACTCTTTTTAGTCTACCTGTACATGACGATGTTATGAATGGAGGTAGAACTCCCCCTCCGCACAGTTTTTCTGGTTTGTACCTGCGATTGGAATCCACCGGTTCACGGATCTTAACAATCCTTTTTCATCGCCTCTGCTTTAAGATCCCGGGGCATGAGCTCGATCGCGTACCGCAATGCCGTCCGGGGCATTACCTTCCTGTTTTCCATCACGTACTCGAACACGTCTCTCTCATGCTTACGGCTCGCTTCCTTCAGGAGCCAGCCATACCCTTTCTGCACCATATCCTCCTCATCAGTTAGGAGAAGATCGGCAATCCCGATCGCATCGCTGAGAAATTTCCCGTGCTTTGCCGGAACGATCAAAGAGACCGCCGCCGCCCGTCGCATCCACCGGTTTTCAGACTGCGTCCAGCGTTTCAGTTCCTCAATGGATCCGGGAAATTTTTCGATGTAGTCACCTACGGCATGGTTGCAGAACCCGTCGCATGCCGCCCAGTTGGTGATGAACGTATCGATCCAGCGCCGGAACACAGCAAGATCATCCGGTTCGTACCGGTCTTTTAGCAGTGGAGCCCATGTCGACACCACGAACGCCTCTTCCATCATACCCGAGCGGTACAGCTCTTCGCAGAGCACGAAGATCTCCTGCTTGTCCCGGTATTTTACCTCTTTCCAGTACTTCTTTGCGATCGCAACAACCGTGGCGGTTTTAATGCCGTAGCATACGATCTCTTCTTTGAAGAACCGTTTTGCAGTTGCCTGTATAGCGGGATCAGCGTTGCCGGTGAGTTCTTTTCTGATAGTGGCGATGACCGGATCCATAGATCTATGTAGTGCTCCTGCCGGCATAAAAAGAGAGGGAAACTTTCCCCGTAACTTTATGCATTATTTGTCCAGGGATACCGGCAGGTTACGGGATCGCCGGCATGTACCTGTTCATCCAGCCAATCTCCCGGAGCCAGAGATCCTGTATCTGCTTGGGCTCGTGAGGGAAGTGCCCGGCCCGCGGGTAGATGATGAACTGTGATGGAACTCCCCGCTTCCAGAGCGCCCCATAGAGCTCCTGCGCCTGACTGAGCGGCACCCGGACATCCTCTTGTCCGCTTACAACCAGCGTGGGCGTGACAATATTTTTGACATAACGAATGGGCGAACGGTTGGTATAGAGGTTCCAGTTATCCCAGTATTCTGCCCCGAGATTGTCGGCGTTATCATAGGGAAGATCAGCGGTATCATCAATACTAACCAGGTCAGTGACCCCATCAATTACAATGGCAGCCCGGAAACGGTTGGTGTGCGATACCGCCCACGTCGTCATATACCCGCCGTAGCTCTGGCCGACAATACCGAGCTGGTCCCGGTCGGCGATACCTTGTGCGATGAGATAGTCCACTCCAGCCATCATGTCCAGATAGTCCCCGCCTCCCCAGTCCGCATAATTTGCCCGGGTAAAGTCAGCACCGTACCCGCTCGAGCCCCGTATGTTCGGACGCAATACTGCGTACCCGAGCGAGGAGAACGTCCCGGCAGGTATGATCGGCCAGCTCGTCCCTCCCGTAAAGTACTGGTAAAAACTGGCAGAAGGACCCCCGTGTGCTTCAACTATAAGTGGATATTTCTGTCCCTTCCTGTAGTTCACCGGGTACGTGAGGAGCCCTTCGATCACCATTCCATCCGTGGAATTCCACTGAACCACTTCGGTCTTCCCGATTTTTTGCAGGGGGAGATTGCTGTTCAGCCGGGTGACCTGAACCGGCTCGAATATATTGACAGGAGTTACATAGACTTCCACGGGATCTTCGGTATCTTCAGCGGTATAGGCAAAGATGTTCCGCCAACCGTTCAGCCGGACCGTGCCAATGTTACCATATCGAAAGAGTTCTTTTTGTGACGACCCGTTTACAGGGATGGTATTCATCGAGACCTGTGTACGGTTCGATCCTGCCACGTATAGCTGCTTCCCATCAGCAGACCAGCCGGTAATCTCATGTGTCAATGCAAGTCCCTGATCAAGATTCTTGATTACTGGCAGAATGTTGTCCCCCGATGCCGACACAACCGAAATATCCATGAGGTTAAAATTTTTTTCGAGGCTATAGGCAACAGTCTGACCGTCCGGTGAAATAAGCACAGTTCCAAACGAAACATGGTTGCCTTCAGGTACGAGTGTCGTCATTACACCGGTTGTGATATCGAGACGGGAGATACTGCTGTTGAAACTGTACTTTTCTTCTGCTGCCGGTGCACGGGTAAACGCAATCCATGTACTGTCCGGTGACCAGTCCCATCTCCCGACACTAACATGAGAAGGTGTGAGGAGCCGGGCTGTCGGAAGATTTTGCGCATCCGAGATCCCGGAGACCAGGTACAGCCCTGTCCGCGGAAGGTTTTCCCCGATAACGATGTAGTCTTCTTTTGCGACTACCTTACGCTTCTGTTCGTCCGTTAGCGGGAGCATTGCCAGGTAGCTGATCTGTCTGCCGTCCGGGGCCCAGCTGAACCCGGTGACGCCGGTCTCATGGTCCGTGAGCCGGAACGCCCCTGTCCCATCTGTATTTACAATCCACACCTGCGAGATCCCGCTCTCCGTGGAGAGGTATGCGATCCTTCTTCCCTCAGGTGACCACACCGGGTTCCAGCACGAGATGCCATCCTTTGTCAACTGGCGAGATTCTGTACTCCCATCAGTCCATGCGACATAGATTGTGGAACGGTAATCACTTGTGGTCGCGTCCATGACAGGACGCTTCACCTCATACGCGATCTCCCGTCCCGAAGGTGAGATGTCGAGGGAAGGCACTACGGCGACGCTGAACGCATCCGTGAGTGTCCAGAGATTTGGATCGTTCACAGGATCGCGGATAACCGTTGCTCCGGTACTGGCTCCAGCGAGCGGGATGCCAGCGAAAAGACACAACCCGCACACCACAAGCACAAGGCACAGCGTGTGGTGGTAATAAGATTTTCTGAAGAGGATCATACCTGTAAATTATTCGTATGCCAGCACATAGTGAAGAAGGTTTTGAATTTACCTACATGTATGAATCAAATCCCGATGTTTTACAGAAACGGCTCACACTTACACCCCTCCCAGCCGGATCAAATCCCAAGGTTCATGTCATATCATGATCCTGTCTCTGTATGGATCTGCCAGTGATATTCGATATTATCCATATATGTGCAGTAATCCTTGGGTATATCGGAGCTGTCCTGATCATCTACGGAGGATTCCGGGCGACAGTCAAGGTTGTCATCTTTGAATTTTCAAAACCGGCATTTACCTATAACCAGATCCGCCGTGAATTTACGGATAAAATTGTCTTCGGGCTGGAATTTCTCATTGCCGCTGATATTCTTGCCACACTCCTCTCCCCGACCCAGCAGGATCTTATCAACCTTGCCGTCGTCGTGGTTATCAGGACGGTGCTCGGCTATTTCCTCTCAAAAGAAGCGGCTGAATTTAATCTCCAGTAATCGTATCGTGTTCCCGGAAGAGTGTACAGGTACGGCGCTCCCGTACCCTCTTTTATCACCGAATAATCGTCCGTAGGACGGATCTGGGAACAAAAAAGGATTAAACGTCTGAATTGTGTCTTAACCAAGAAAACCAAAATGGATCCGCAAAGAAGGACATTTCAATACCTGCATCATACGGTGTGTACTGATACGAGGAATGTTCCATGGCAACCGATCCAGTCTGTCTTGCAATCTTTGATGAGGACGATACAACAGCGACCAGTATGTATCGCGACGAGAAGTATTACTTCTGCTGTAACTACTGCAAAAAGCAGTTCGAAGAAAATCCGAAACGGTACTCACGGATCGCCCATGACATCAGTGTTGATCTCGGATCGTTCAAAGCCTGACAGCGCCAGTTCAACCCTATTACAGATCCGTCTTTCAAAAGTTATCTCATGATACCAGAATCGTATCGCCATAACGACACATTACAGGATTGGAAACAAGTCTGTGCAATCTCATAAAGGAGAGCCTGAAGACCATGGACATGATGCTGCACCCGGTTGGTTATGTGAGATCCCCGTACAAGAAAAGAGGCGATGCTCCCCGGCAGGGACGATTGTCTGAGAAAACTGCCGAGATTGTCATCGACCCACAATACCGTGACGGCATCTTCCGTCTGGAAATGGAAAAACGGCTGATCGTTCTCGCATGGTTTGACCGGTCCGACCGGACGTTGCTGCGCGTAACACCCCCCGGCACCGATGTCGAGCACGGCGTCTTTGCCACCCGCTCCCCGGACCGCCCGAACCCGATCGGGCTCTCGGTGGTTGACCTTCTGGGAATAAAAGATGGCGTACTCGAAGTCCGGGGTCTCGACTCGCTGGACGGAACGCCCATTATCGACATCAAACCCTATATCCCGGAATTCGATTCCCCGCTACCCGCAGAGTGAGCCAATACTTACGGGTGTTTCCCGGCCGGGAAAGCCCTTTCCGGCGCCGGGAATACGGAATCTGAATCCCAAAAAATTCAAACACCGTGTGTGCAGGACGTCTCACTCACAGGGTGTAGTCTCCCGCCCGGTCTTTCCCGTAAACAGTGGCTGGGATAGGTGTTAGATGGTGCAGTACAGGATGTGGTTATGAGTACTGGAGTTCCGCTGCGTAAATTTGCGGGCCTTGTTGATACTGGCGATACAGCTGATGCTGATATGTTCAGTAGCTCACTGCTGAAAACTCAACAGGTTCTTTTTTATTTGTTCCGGTTCCTGACAGGGATGTACCGCCAGCGCCTCTTCCGGATTCGTTTTCCGTAAAGGAATCAGAGAGAGGCAAACCGGGTGAGGATATAGTGGGTCAGCGCCTTTCCGGAAATGCCCCGGGTCGATGCATCGATCCTGACAAAGAAATATTCCTCGTTACCGGTATCGACAAAGACCGGCTTGTCCGATGGTGAGATATGCATGTGGCAGAGCGACTTTCCGGATACTATAGGGAACGTTATGTGGATGAACCTGCTTGCCGTATCAAAGACATCGGGGATGTATTTGCGGATCACCGAATCGACAAGCATCCGCCGGTAGCCGTCCGGGTTCCGGTCATTTTCATTCAGTTTAGGGTAATCATCCGCAATCCCGACGACCTGCACCGTATTAAGTATCCGGTCCTCGCGTATGCCGATGATAAGGTCACCCCCGTTGCTATTTAAAAAACCGGCTATCGAGCGTGCGATGATGAAACGCGAGGCATTGTTCCGGTATTTCCTGACCTCTGCCGATTCGCTTCTGAGGATCTCCTCCTTTGTCAGACCAGTGCTCCACAGGGACTGCATCTTGAATTCCACGAGGCCGCTCTCTCCTGCGCTGATCATGGCCTGCACCGCATCGGCATCATCCTCCGGGACCGCGTACGAATGCGTTTTCAGGTTTTTGAGAACATAGGCGGATCCCGCAGCGATACCGACGAAGAGCAGCGCCTGCATAATCACCCCTCCGATAGCGAAGGGATCCTTGGGAAGGAAAAATACGGCAACGGCCAGGTAGGCCACAGCGGAGCTGACGGCGACATACATGCCACGGTCAGGATAGAAATAGGTGGTATAGAGAATAGGGATATAGAAGAGCTGGGGGACAATCGCACCATAACCGGCAGCCATTGAAATATACGTAATGCCGATGATCGAAAGAGTGAGGGATGCAATCACCCAGCCCCTGATGAAATCAGTGGGCAACCTGAAAAACTGCGGTAATGTCTTAAATTCTGATGGGCCGGGTGATGAGATCATGGACTATGGTGCCTTTGTCCCGATTATTAATAAAACATTGCAGTTTCCATACCGCCGAGCGATAAGCCCGGTGCCGGTTATCGCGGCCATTCTCACATTGGCAACGGTTGTTCTTGCCTTTGTCACATGGAAAGAGAAGTATTGGATGGTCCCGCACCGGGTGCACTATGCGTCGTCACGGTCACCCTCATTGCCCTGATATAGTGGGTGAACTTTGGAAACCTCCGGGTCTTTTTGCCTGTGAGCGGGGGATTTTATTAGTTTTTGATTGATGCTGTGTTCCGGCAGTAAGTCTCCCGGAAAGAGATCCCGGATTTCAGAGGCACGCCAAGCAGGAAAGAATGCAAAGCGAACCCCCTCACTCACTCTTCAGGAACTCCACCATCTTCTCCTGCACTACCTTCGCCTCGGGATGGATCCATGCACAGAAGTGCGACCCCTCGCGTACCCAGAGTTTTTCCGCATTTGGGATATTCTCCCATGCATACACCCCGTGATAGAAGGGCACGTCGCTGTCATGGGTCCCGTGGACGATAAGCGCCGGGCAGGGGATCGCATCGACCGGAAGGTTGGGGAGCGTGGCGAACTGCGCCATGTCGTTATCCACGCCAACCTTCCGTTTCGGGTATTCCGACATGGAACGCACGAGTCTCAGGGCGAAAGCCATCTGGTCAGGGTCCCGGTACGCTGCATCGACCTGCGGCTCGATCTGCTCGTCCCGCAGGATGCTCTCCTGCTTGATCAGTGCGTGGAGCGTCTGGCGGGGAAACTCCCGTGAAAAGAAGTCCATGAGTCGTTCTCCGGGACCGCTCAGGAAGATTGCCTGGGCCAGAGCACCGGCATTGGCCGGCAGCAGGTACTGGGAGACAACGGCATCGACCGCGATGAGCGATGTGACCCGGTCCGGGTGCCGGATGGCGAAGTTGTAGCCGGACGCTCCCCCGGCAGAACCAAAGACGAGCGCGACCTTTTCTATCTTCAGGATGTCCAGAAGTGCGGCAACGGCATCTGCCTGGTCTGCCATGGTCTTTCCCGTCGCAAGCGGTGTCCGGAGATAGCCCGGCCGGCTGGGAGCAAGGAGCGAGAAACCCTGCCGGGTTACCTGTTCGAACAGGAAGAGCGACTGGTCAAAGCCCCCGGGCCCGCCGTGCAGTGCAAGCACAACCGGCCCTTCTCCAAGGAGGGCATATTCCATCTCGCCGCGGGCGGTCGATGCAACGGTACTCATCCGGGAAAGTTCGTCCTGCCGTGCGGTCTCATCCCTGAGCCAGCGGGAATAATCTGAGGTAAAAATGCTGTCCTTGTGATCCTGAATCATACAAATGGTTATCTGAATTTCGTAATAAATGATTATCGCAGAGAGAAAATACCGGACAGTGAATTAGGAATATGACAAGCTCCTCAGTACCCCATTCACCTGAGTCATCACGATCCCTGACCAACCCGAAGATTATGGTCGTCATATTCGTCATCCTCACGTTCCTGTTCTCTTCGGTTTTCTGGTACCTGACCGCACATGGGACGATGCTGACGATCTATGTTGTCGGTGTCATGTGGTGCCCTGCAGTGGCAGCAGTTGTCACCCGGCTCATCTTCCAGCGCAATCTCAAAGGATTTGGCATCGGTCCCGGGAAACCAATCTGGCTTGCGATGGGCATCCTCCTCCCGATCGCTGCCGGCCTCTTCATGTTCGGCTCCGCGTGGCTCTCGGGCATCGCACCGTTCAATCCCGACAATGCCATCATCATCTTTTCGTTCTCGTTCGTTCCCGCATTCCTGTATACCCTCGGCCTCAGCTGCTTTGAGGCCGTGGGCGAGGAGTTCGGCTGGAGGGGGGTTTTAGTTCCTGAACTTGCCCGGTTCCAGAGTTTTACCTCGCTTGCACTCATCTCCGGCGCCATCTGGACCGTGTGGCATTTCCCGCTGATATTCTTTGGCACTTATCACGGCGCAGGACCGATCTGGTACTCGCTTGCCATGTTCATCCCCTCGGTGATGGGCGCAGGGCTCATCCTCGCGTGGCTCCGGCTGGCGTCCGGGAGTGTCTGGGTCGCTGTTCTCTTCCACGGGTTCTGGAACTACTTCATCCAGGTATTCTACCCCGCCCTTACCGTAACCACGCCTGCGGAAGATATGATGCTCGGGGAGTTCGGGTGGTTTGTTGCCGTTTTCTACGTTGCGCTTGCGCTGGTCTTCTGGCACTTCCGCGACCGGCTGCCAAAGCTGCCGGCTGAGAATGTGTGAAAGGGGGGGTGTCACCCCCTCAGCATGACCGAACCTGATGGGGGGTCCCTCCCCATTCATTAAAAAAAAACACCCACCCCTCACTCTTCTTCCGGAGAGGATACCCCCTCCCCATCCGAAAAAACCTCCGGCGTAAGCTAATTGGTTTTTGTCACATGCACATGTGATTAACGCATGTACATGCAATTATTGGATGTACATGTCACTCACGGTTTTCGCGGCCGCAGCTCGGCGAGCTGCAAAGCCAGTTCACCTGAGGGGGTGATGCAGTAGTATTTCTCTTTCCGGTTATTGTCCGGGCCGGGCACCTCCCGGATCAGGTCCTGTGCCTTCATGAGGGTAAG
>Ga0315282_10004807_pt1 | contig 23353 bp, 22 predicted proteins | sample YL17G07_20_MG_FD_203693 | JGI IMG/M metagenome (GOLD analysis project Ga0315282, IMG submission 203693) | Sediment microbial communities from Yellowstone Lake, YNP, Wyoming, USA - YL17G07_20 | ecosystem: Environmental > Aquatic > Freshwater > Lake > Sediment | place: USA: Wyoming | collected... | reverse complement strand
CTTCGACAAGACCGTCGTCTTCTCCGATGTTCGGAAGGTCAAAGGTCTGCATCTCAAGTTGTTTGGGACCCGTGAGCACCATGGCCCGACATTTTGATTTCATCAACCTGACTCTCCCTTTTCTCACCAAGAGCAATATGTTTCCCAGTGCCCTCCCTGCCTGCCGGCAGGTGTGACCCCGTGGTGAATGTGGAGCCCCACGGGCTGAAGCCCGTGCCCCCTCCACATGCTTCAGAGGGGCGGAATCCTCCGAAGCATACCCTACTGCGCTCCTCCAGAGCTTCGAAGGGTACCCTCTCCGCATTCATCCACGGTCTGAGAGACCGTGGCTTTTTGCGTAGGAGGGTAAATGATTTCCCTACCGAAGGTCGAGCAATGCCCTTGCCTCCTCCGGGGTTGCAAGCTCCTTGTCAAGGGCCTTGATCATCTCCACCGCTCTTTGCACGAGCTCATTGTTGCTGGAGGCTCGCTTGCCCTTTGCGACAAACAACGTGTCTTCTAGCCCAATGCGCACATTCCCTCCCAGAAGAATGGACTGGGCCAACATGGGGAAAGCACTCGCTGCAATACCGAATCCGGTCCAAATCGAGTCTGCCGGCAATCGTTCTACCATGGCCACCATATTCGCTGAAGTGGCTGGAATACCCCAAAGAATGCCCATGCAGAGTTGAAACAAAGGCGGCCGTTTCACTCTCCCTGTTTTCAGAAGGTGCTCCGCAATCTCTATGTGTCCAAGGTCGAAAACCTCTAATTCTGGTTTGACGCCAATCGCTCCGATCTGTTCGGCCATCCATTCCACGTGCGACAGCGTATTGACAAATACGTGAGGACCAAAATTGAGAGACCCCACATCCAGAGAACAGATTTCAGGTTTCAACCGCACTACATGTTCAATGCGTTTCTCTGGCACACAGAGGCTAGAACCCGAGCCCAATCCCATCGGTGTGCGATCGTCGGGAATGAAACGAGCGCCTGCCCCTGTGGACAGGTTGATGATCATGTCAGAGTGTTCCCGAATGCGCTCGACTGTTTCTTCGTAGAGCTGAAGCTCCATAGAAGGGGCTCCAGTCTTCACCTCTCGCACGTGAATGTGAGCGGCAACGGCTCCAAGGTCATAAGCCTCCAAAGCGCTTTCTGCGATTTGCTTTGGGGTAATCGGTATGACCGGGTTTGTCGAGTCTCCGAATGAACCCGTCACGGAGACCGTCAGGATGACTTTGTCTGAGTCCATGGAATTCCCCCGTTTCAAGTGGGTTTACTATACGAAAACGGATCCTGGCGTGTCAAGGAAAGAGACTCCTTCGCGAAGAGAGATGGCCATCGCGAGTACCTCTCCTCCGGCAGGCTAGCGATCTTGTGCTCAGGAACGTCTTAAGAGCTGACTGATCTTAGGCAGGAGTCTTCCTGTGCTGGAGAGATACGCTTGATATCCGGATCCGTGGACATGGAGGAGATACGTTTCCTCGTCCGCTGCTTTGATGACGACGCAGAGGACGTGGACGAACAAGAGGATGAAGGAGAATGGGGTAGGCAAAAACAAGAGGGCTCCGAGAAGCATCGCGACCTGAAACAGGTAGATGGGGTGCCTCACATATCGATAGGGTCCGTTCTTCACCAGAGCGGTTTTCTCCCGCCACCTGATGCCCATGCGCCAGACATCCCCCAGGGCAGCATAACACCACAGCGTCCCTGCAAATCCGCCGAGCATCACCAGGAGTCCCAACAAGAAGCCGATCGGGTCCATCAAGCGAGGGATCAGAGAAAAAAGGGAACAATTGAGCTTACCGATAACGAGGGGTTGTGTGAGCCAACCGGCGACGACCACAAACCATCCCAACCAGAGGCCCCTTTCCTTCCATCCTCGGGGTCTCACATTCGGAGAGCGGCCGATATGCTTGCGGACACGGTGGATCTGAATGAAAACCCCGGCCCAGTATATCAGGGCTGATCCGATCACCAGTCCCTTGCGTAGCCAGAGGGGATCAAGGGGCATTGGCCATGTCCCGCTTGGCACGGATCACGCGTTGCAGCTCCAACACCCAATGCTTCTTGATGCTGTGCCATACGTCGGCAGCCCAGAGGATGTTGCTGCTGCTCGACTGAAATTTGACGTTGATCTCAGGCGCTTCGGTTGGAGTGTAATGGTTAATCCAATCCTTGATCTCCTGGCTTTCGACCAGATGGCTGGTAACCGGCACGGTCACGTGATTGTAGCCGAGGGGAAGTCTTACGGTCCTGACAACCGCCTTGCCGTTCGCTGCGTAGATGTTTGCCGGGCCAAATCCCAAGAGATCGCCTCCCAATAAGTCCATACCCATGACAAAGCCGGTAAACTCGACCGTCGTGTCAGGAATGCTTCTGAGCCTGCCGATCATGACCCACTGATTGGGAAGAAACCGTGTGAATCCCCCTGCTCCCACCGCGGTCGTGTATGAAGCTTTCAACCCGATGACAGGCACGACTGTCCCTGTGATGGGATCGACAATCGTATATCGTTCCTCATACTCTTCAGTGAGTGCATTCCACACGCGGATTTTTTCATTGAATGCTCCGGCAAGGTCATGAAGTATTTTCACCGCCTGAATCCCTCCTTGGCTATGCCCCACGATCACAGGCCGCAGACCTTCCTTCTCATAGTACCAAGCAAGGGCACCCGCCATCTTCTCACTGCTTTCATAACAGCTGAAGGAAAAAGACCCATTTCCTGGACTTCGAATCTTCGCCTCCGGATAGCCCATCCCGATGAGAAACTCGGAGAAGGAAGCCATGCAGAGGTGGACCGGGTAAATCCCTCCATGGATATTGATGATCCTCGGAGCAGGCGCTTTTGAGAGCACGTCTTGGATGTCGCGCTCCGTGATCTGATCCGGGTTCAGGGACAGAATTCTCTCTTGCAAACCAGGCTCCAGAGAGAACTGGCGAAGGACTGTCCCCTTCTCGATCGCCTGCGTGTAGGTGGGTTCCCTGTACTGAAACGTGGTCGTAGCGCAACCCTGTAGAAGTCCCAAGAGCATCACGGTGAGAGTTAGAAATAACACTTGCCTCTTCATGACACTTTCCCAACCTCCTGAATGGTTTTCTTGAAGTCAGAGACGAACGCATCAATCGTCGACTCCGGAAAGACGGTCTTTTTGTAAGTGAGGCCCATATTCACCTTGTCCTTGACCGTTGTGGCAGAGAGGACGAGCGGGGCGATGGGACCTGTCGAAACGGCCCGGAGGTAATCAATGGCCCCCTTCTCGTCTTTTTGTTCCCAGACCGTATTCAGGTTCACGTTTGTGATGCCACCCCAGAGAGGATAGTACTTTGCATAAAAACTTCTCCGCACTTCCGGTGACCGATGGGACAAGAAGCCTCGTGCGAGCCAGAGTTCTAAAGGGGTCCCCAGGTAGAGCTTATTCTTCTTAATTTCCAATGTCTTATGATAAATGTCTTTTGCGAGTTTTTCAACAGGAACACCTTCTGGTACCGGATGGGAAATAACAAAGGAACCCAAGAACAACCCAAAGGTTTTCAGACTATCGATACTTAAATCCCTTCGAATGTTGACAATCGACCCCACCGACATCTTTCTGTGCCTCCTGGAACTGAAACGCCTTGAAGCAAAGGAAGAGAGTGCTTTCATGATAAGTGCAAGAAACATATCATTCAATGTAACGCCCCAGAGTTTGCTCGTCTTGAGAAGTGTCTGAAACTCTCCTGAATCCAAAGAAGACAAAATGACCCCATTGGTTTGATCCATCATGTTCTGATAACGAGGTTTGGACGATCGCCTCAGGTCTCCCATAGAAGAAGGGAGCGTTGAGAGTCTCTTCAAGAGATACTGAGGGTGGCGGGACAAGAATGTCCCAGGACCACTGGGGTAGAGATCCAATGGAGAAGACAGGCTCGGTAGATCTTGGCCGAGGTATTTGCTCGTGAACCGTTTTAGGAGAAGGATGATAGATTCGGCTCCTGCGATCACGTGAAAATAAACCAGACCCAGACGAAAAGCGTCTTCTTCTTTCATGACGAAGAATCTGAAGGGATGGATAGGCCCATCATCCACAAAACCCGCATTCAACTGCTCTTCAATCTCCCCTTGAAGCACTGAATTGGGATCTCCCTCCAGGACTTTCAATGTGTTATGAAGCGAGCCACCCCGGTATTCGAACGTTCCCCTCCTCTTGTCAATCACAAGACCCGTCAGCCCCAGTTCTTCGAGCTCTCGATCAATGAGCTGGTTTAGCCGGGGAAGGTCCAGAGGTTCTGGAATTCTCACGACATGCACTGCGCTATAAGGGTGCATCTCATTCCACTGTAGCATCGCCTTCTGGAATATGTTGAACTTCCCAAGCATGGACTTACGACTTCCTCCCCGTGTTTCTCAAAAGAATCCAGCGCTTCAGTTCCAGACACCAGTGTTTCTTGATGTTGAACCACACTTCTGCCGCAAAGAGGATATTTCGGGTCTCTCCTTCCAACGCAGGAGGCGGCTGCGAAGGTTGATTCGAAGGGGCGTAGCTGTTGATCCATGCCCTGGTTTGGTCATTCCTCGCCAGACCCTCGATCAGAGGAATCCCAAGATGGGTCGATTCACGGGGCAAGACAATATTCCGTACTTTCGCAGAGCCCACGGGAGTGTACTGGTCTCCCTGCCCTACTCCGAACAGGGTTCCGCTGATGAGGTCGTTCTGAAGATGGAATCCAACAAATTCCTCGACCGTATCCGGGATCTTCCTGAGTCGGTTCAGCATATCCCACTGTGCGAGAACGAAACGCACTCCTTTCCCTGTTGCGATGGCTGAGGCAAAACCGAGTTTGAGCCCAACGACAGGACACTCTTTGCCGGTCAAGGGGTCAGTGATGAAATGTCGGTTTTCAGATTTTCCTGAATAAGGATTGGTAACCTCGATCTCTTCTTGAAACGCACCCGCCAGCTCGTGAAGGATTTTTACCGAAAGCATGCCCCCTTGACTGTGTCCAATGACCATGGGCCTCATGCCTTCCTTCTCATAATACCACGCAACCCTCCCGACCATTTCCGCACTGCTTCTATAGCTGCTGTAAGAATAGGACCCATTCGTCGGATCTCGAATGCTGGCTTCAGGATAGCCCATACGGACCAAGAACCTGCCAAAGGATTCCATGGTGACGATCGGAACACTCCCATTGAAGCTAAAGACTTTGGGGGCAGGACACTTCGAGAGCACCTCCGCCACCTCTCTTTCGGAGATGGCATACGGATTTAAAGAGAGGACCTTCTCCTCCAGCTCCCGCGTTACGAGGACAGATTGTTGCAGAGAGGGGTGGAAGTTCGCACTCATGGGGGTACAAGAATAAAAGAGAAAACCGAAAAAGCAGACCGAAATGAGACTCCGCGTCTTCCGGTTCATCGAAGAAACTCCCGTTGGCTTTTGTACGTCTTCCACCGACGATGGATCCAGAAGTATTGTTCGGGATATTTTCGAATCATGGTCTCCATCGTCTTGTTCATCTCTTCTGTGAGACGAAAAATCTCTTCCTTTTCACTTTGGAATGAACCCGGCCAGATGGGATCCGAGACAATCCCCTCAAAGGGATAACCCTCCTTTTTGTGACAGCAGGCAACAACCACGATGGGCTTCTTGTACATAATCGAAAGCAGTGCAGGCGCAGGGGTGGTCCATGCCTTTCGTCCGAAGAAATAAACCCCTATCCCCTGCCGGGTGCTCTGGTCAGGAAGGAGTCCGATGGATTTCCCCTGTCGAAGGGTCTTTTGAAGGGCAAAGAGGGCGTTCTTCTTTGGAATAATGACCTGGCCGCTGTCAGCACGGTTCCTATAGATCAATCGTTCGAGGTATTCATTCTTCATAGAACGAACCACAACGACCAGGGGAATCCCAACAAGGGAACTGACATAAGGTAAGAATTCCCAATTTCCAAGATGGGGTGTGACGAAGATGCAACCGCCAGAAGCTTCATGGATGTCCTTAGCTTTTTTGAAAAGGGCTTCGAGTTCACCCCAGGACCCTTTGATCGCTTCCCGTGCATCGTCGACTTTAAAAATAGTCTGATATTGCACGAATTCAAAGCACGTGAGAAGAAAAGACTTACAACTCTCTCTGGCGATTCTTTTGATTTCCTGCTCGGTCTTCTCCTGACCCAAGGCACTTTGGAGGTTTTGCAGGGCAATCTTTCGTCGTTCTGGAAGACCGTAATAGAGGAGGTTTCCAAGAAGGGAGCTTAGGAGATGAATCGTTTTGAAAGGAATGAGGCGAGATAAGGGCAGAAACGCACGGACCACACCGTATTCCAAGAGCTTTCGGGCCTTCGACTTTCTTCTCCTCCTCTTTTTCCTTTGCCCTGACAATTCGTCAACACGATTGCCCATACGGTTAAACAATCACTCCAGGGAACAGATTCGATTCTAAAAAACCTCTACAATCACAGAAGAGGACTGCCCGCCGATTCCATAGCTGCTCGATAGGAAACGTTTTCGGTCACACCTCCGATGGGTCCCTGCAATCCGAAGATCAGCAAATTCCGGGTCGCTCTCAATAAAGTTAAGGGTGGCAGGAACCATGTTTTCAGCCGTTGACCGAACGGAAAAGATGATCTCTGCGAGGTCGCTCGCAGCGCCAAGATGGCCTGTATAAGCCTTCATTCCACAGACTGGGATCTCGGAGCTCTTCGGACCCCACACGTTCTGAATGGAGCTCAGTTCCGATCTGTCGCCCTTCTGGGAACCGCTTCCATGAGGGCAATAAAACGCCAGGTCACCAAGCTCACAGCCTGCATCCTCAAGAGCCAAAGTGATATTCCTCGACATCACATGAGAGGGAACGGTCATGCTCTGATCCTTCGTGAACTCGAGGCAGTTCCCGAATCCTTCGATCTTTCCCCAGATCTTCGCCCCTCGCTTCTTGGCGAGATCACTGGCTTCCAAGAAAAGAGCTGTTCCACCCTCTCCTGGGATGAACCCATCCCTTCTCCGGTCAAAAGGTCTGTACGAATGAATTCCCTGCCTGCACCGGGAGAGTATTCCGAGCCCTTCCATCTCATAGAGAGGGATCGCCGTGATCCAATTCCCGCAACCCACGGCAAGGGCAATGTCCGCCTTGCCGCGAACGATGCTTCGGCAAGCGAGCTCAAGAGCGTTTCCTCCGTGGGGCGAGTGGCTTGCCAGGGTCGTATTCGACCCCATAAATTCAAAAAAGGCGGAGAGAAAACTGAAAAGATTGTTGGAGATTGATTCAAGGAGAAAAAAGGGATTGACCTTATCGACCGTGGATCGGTTGAGTGTCTCGGAATTCACCTCCTGCCATTTTCCTTGCGTTCCGTCCTTCATGGCAGGATACATGAAATCGTAGCCCACCCTCGTGGTATCCCCTGACGCAATGTAAAGCGCCCTTCTTCCCGGCGCAATCTCAGTGAGGTTCATCCCTGACACAGAGACTGCTTCTCGTGCGGCACAAAATCCCAGGAGCGACCCCCGATTCAGAAATTTCATCTGGGCCATGAGCTTGTGGGAAATATCTTTTTCCGCCTCAAATTCCCTGACCTTTCCCATGTATTGCATGAACCTGGGACTCCCATCCTGCGGGTAATGAGCAATCCCGGTTTTCAGTGCTTTGAGGTTTCCCCAGTTTTCCTCAACCCCAATGCCTAAGGGGGAAAAGAGTCCCATCCCTGTGATGACAACGTCCCGTTCTTTCACCATGGTCTACGGCTTCCTCGTAAGAACCTTGAAGAACCTTTTCTGCTCGTCAAGTTCTTCGATGTCCTGAAACGGGATGACGTCTCCTTCAAATTCGATGGAGACGTTTTTTTTCCCTTCCACCTTTCCAACACCTGAATAAACCCTCTTGTCTGCACCCGACTCGGCCAGTCGCTCGACGTCAAGCTCAACCTGATCTCCTGGAAGGGCAAAACCGTAAAATTTGCATTGTCGAACCTTCGTGATTAAGAACCAGTTTTTGAAGTCGGAGGATGCAGCTTCCAACCATCCCGTCAACTGAGCAAAAGCCTCGATCAGCAAGATCCCGGGCATGACCGGATTCTTTGGAAAGTGCCACTCCAAGAAATCCTCTGTCATGGCCACGTTCTTGACGCCCTTGATCTTCTGACCTGCCTTCCATTCTGTAATCCTGTCAATGAGCAGATACCGCATCGTTTAGTCGTTCCCTTTCTCAAGTTTCTCCAACCAAGATCACGGACGCAACCGCGTAATGGGCTGTATGGGAAATGGAGACACTGCTTTGACGAATCTTTCTTTTCTTCGCCACCTTCGCCGCCCACCCCTTCACAGAGATCTCAGGCTTTCCCGAGGGGCTTGAGGTCACCTCGATCTCCTGAAACAGGTGATCAATCCCTGTCCCTGAAAAACCCGTGCCCAGGGCTTTGGCATACGATTCTTTGGCGGCAAAACGGCCTGCAAAGTGAAGGGTCGGATCTTTCATCGACTCGCAGTAGGCCCTTTCCAGTTTCGTGAAAATGTCGTGAACAAAGTCGCTGTTTCTCCGGAGGACCTGCTTGAACTTGGAAAGTTCCACCAGGTCTACCCCTTGGTGAATCGTGATCATGAAATGCTCGAACCTCCGTCCACTGGAATGGCTTGTCCGGTAATGTAATCGGACATCGTCGAAGCCAAAAACAACACAAGATAGGCCACCTCCTTGGGTTCACCAAAACGGCCACAAGGAATCCTATCCAAGATATCCTCTCCGGCTCTCTTCCTGACCCGGCTGCTCATGCCCGTCACGATCATTCCGGGCAGGACCGAATTCACCTGGATCCCCTTCCCTCCAAGCTCCACAGCACACGCTCTCGTGAAGGCGACGAGGCCCCCTTTTGAAGCCGCATAGTTGGTCTGTCCCCGCCCCCCTCGGATGGCTCCCGTGGAGGCGATATTAATGATTTTGCCTGAATGGTGAACCAACATCATCTCTGCAGCATAACGTGTACAGAGAAAAGCTCCTCGCAGGTTGAGATCAAGCACTCTGTCCCAGTCAGACAGCTCAGTGCTTAGAAGGAGATTGTCTCGGATCATTCCAGCATTGTTGACCAGGATATCCAGCCGGCCGAATTTTGTCTGAAGGTGTTCAAATAATCCCTTGACCGCGTCTGGACTCGCGATATCGGCTTGAAAGACTTCTGCTTTTCTCCCTTGCTGAGTAACCTCTTGCAGAAGACTCCCGGCCTGATCCTTCGATTTGTTGTAATTAATGACAACCTCGGCCCCTGCCTGAGCAAGGAGAAGACTGATCTCATGACCGATCCCTCTCGCTCCTCCCGTCACCAGAGCCACCTTCCCTGTCAGATCGTATAACATCGTTTCTCCTCTGAGATGAAGATCAAAACCTAAAACTCAAATGTCGTTTCTCTTGCGATGGTGAGGCTAACCGTACTTCTTCACAATGATCGATCCGTTCTGGCCGCCGAAGCCAAACGAATTCGAAAGAGCAGCACGAACCGTCTTTACCCTCTTCACGTTCGGCACATAGTCAAGATCGCATTTCGGATCCGGATGGGTCAGATTGAGGGTAGGATGAATCTCATCCCTCGCCACGGTCAGCACCGTAAAGACAAATTCCGGAGCCCCTGAGGCCGCGAGTAGATGACCGATCAAGGACTTGGTCGAACTGATCGCGATCTTTGATGCGTGCTCTCCAAAAACCCTCTTGATGGCCATGGTCTCGATGACATCATTCAGTTTGGTGCTCGTCCCATGGGCGTTGATATAATCGATCTGATCAGAGGAAAGTCCTGCATCTTTTAACGCTGCTCTCATGGACTGCCCTGCTCCTCGTCCCTGAGGATGAGGGGCCGTCACTTGATGGGCGTCAAGCGATGCCCCATAACCCACCACTTCCCCATAGATCTTGGCTCCCCGTTGGAGGGCGTGGCTTTCTTCCTCCAAGATGGCTACGCCAGCCCCTTCTCCCATGACGAGCCCTGACCGTTTCCGGTCGAAAGGCCTGCATAACGTCTCAGGTGGATCCAGCGAGGTGGAGGCGCCACTCAACAAGACAAAAAAGACAAGTCCGACTGGATTGATCATCGAATCTGCGCCACCCATCATCATCACGTCTGCTTCCCCCAGCTGGACCGTGCGATATCCGATCCCGGCCGCCTGCGTGCCTGAGGCACAGGCAGAAGTAATCGTGCAGTTGAATCCCGAAAAGCCAAACTTACTCGCAACAAGTGCAGCCGTTCGATTGGAGTTATTCCGGATGATGGACTCCCTGTGCACCTGAGAATGTTCTTTTCCAAATTTCACCACATCGAATTTCTTGTCTGCAGTCACCCACTTCTGAAGATCTTCCAACCGATTAATCCCAAGCCCCGAGGCAAAAGCAACACCGTAACGACTTCTCGTGCCAGAGCGATCTGAGAGACCCGCATCTTCCAAAGCTCGCTTGGCTGCCCACAGGGCAAACAGGGTCTTGCGCTCCCCTTCTGTCTCAGCCTCCTCTTCAAACTCCTCTGTGATCTTTTTCCAGTCTAAGGGGCTCACTTCCCCAACAGCCTGAACCGGTGATTTTTCACTCAAAGGATAGGTGAGCCGATGGATTCCTGGAACCCCTGCCAGGGCCTTTTGCCAGCTTCCTTCGACGTCAATACCCAGGGGAGTCACAAGACCCAGACCTGTCACGACCACCTTTTTTCGCTCGCTCATGGTCCACCGTTCTTGAGCCCGCTGTAGTACTTGAAGAGCTGAGTGAGATCTTCAGGCTTCACCTTGTGAATGTGGCTGTAGATGATGCGTCCCAGGGAGGCAATCACCTTTCCCTCCACAGACATCTGCGCCTTTCCCAGGGAATCCCTTTTTGAAGAAGAAACGATCTGACCATGGATCTCCGCCTTGAACCCCGGCCTGAGATGAGGCGTCAGTGTCACATCCTCGATGAGAGACATGATCGGCATGAGGCAAAAATCATGGGAATAGATGATGAGCCAACCCAGAAGTTGGGCCATGGACTCGATCATGATGACTGGAGGAACGAGTGCCACTTTTTTGTAATGCCCCCTGAGAAATTCTTCGGACAGGGTGAAGGTCTTCACTCCAGTGATCGACTTGTCTTTCTCCAGGTGGCTAACCGAGTCGTAATAGAGAAATCTCATAGCCGCTTTTACCTGTTCACCGTTTCCAAAACTAACGAAGCAGCCTGTCCTTCATAACTCTGGCAATTGATCAGTATGCTTCTCACGTCTTTTCTCAGAGATGTTCCCTGGAGCACGTGGAACCGAATGGACGGATCCGGTGGCGACGCCTGGGGCATCGCTGGGACAATCCCATCCGTCAACACGCGGACTCCCAGAATAACATCCATGAGTGGAGCCCCTGCTAGCAAATGTCCAAGCGCAGCCTTCGATGAGAAGACGTGGATTTGATTTAGACATTTAGAAAACACGTCGTGAATGGCCTCGATCTCATTCCTGTCTCCAGAGACAGTTCCATCGCCGTGAGCAATCACCAGATCGATCTCAGAGGGTTTGAGACCTGCTTGATCGAGTCCCCCTCGCATGGCCAAACTGAAAGCTCTGGCTGTCGGGCCTGAATGACTATGTGTGATCTCACAGGAAGAACCATACCCTGTGATGGAAGCCACAAAGGAGATCCCCCGCTTTCGAGCCGAGGACTCAAGTTCCAGAGCAACAACCCCGCAGCCCTCTCCAAGAACCGTGCCTTTTCGATCCACGGCAAAAGGTCTACAGAGAAAACCCTTCTGAGAGTCTGCCGTATTCAGAATGCTTGAGAGATGGGCCCGGGCCAGACTGAAAGGGTTAACCTTCTCACCCACGCCGCCACAGAGAACAACCTGAGCCTTTTGGTCACGAACAGACTTCATCCCCTCAATCACCGCCATGGCACCGGAGTCACCGTGAGGGGAAAAAACGGTGTTCTCCCCTTGGATGTTGAGCTGCGTCGCGACCTGGCAAAAACCGATGTTGTTCAGCATCTTGAGAGGCCATAGAGGATAGACCTCGGTGTACGCCTGAGAATAAAAGGCAGAGTAATCGAGGTGTCCGCAACCGTCCAGTGATTTGAGGACGGCGGGAAGCAGATCCTGGACTTCGTGGTCTACCATTCCCATGCCCGCGAAGAAACCGATCTCTTCTCTCGGGATCGATGCCCTGTCGAGACCTGACTGGTGAAAGGCTTCACGAGTCGATTTCAGCAACAGGTAAGAATGGGTGTCCATGATCCGGGCATCTCTTGGATGAACGCCCAGTTCGGTCACGTTGAGGTCACGGACCTGAGCAGCTGAGGTGCAGGCAAATCCTCCTGTGTCGAAGCCTTCAATCGGCCGGATACCCGTTCTGCCTGAGAGCAAAGCGCTCCAAACCTCTTCAGGGGTTTTGCCGAGAGCACAGACCATTCCCGTTCCTGTAATGACGACACGATCATCTGCCATGGTTGGATCAACCTTCCGTGAGGCTTGGGCGTCTATCCCTCATACTTGCCAACGCAAAGACATGCATTCTGTCCGCCAAAGCCAAAGGAATTTGAGATCGCAATCCTGTGTTCCTTGCTTCTTGCTTCGTTGGGTACATAGTCAAGGTCACACTTGGGATCGCGGAATTCGTAGTTCACCGTGGGGAGGAGAATGGAACGATTCAAGCCCACGAGCGTCAGGATCAGCTCAATGGCGCCTGCAGCTGCGATGGTATGTCCGAGCATCGATTTGTTAGAACTGACAGGAATGTCCTTGGCTCGTTGACCGAAGACTTCCTTGATCGCTCGTGTCTCCGTCACATCGTTTTGAGTTGTTGAAGTCCCGTGAGCATTGATGTAGTCGACATCTTCTGGAGTGAGAGACGCGTCTTCCAAAGCTCCTCTCATGGCCAACGTGGCCCCGAGTCCTGTGGGATGGGTGTCCGTGATTCTGTAAGCGTCTGCCGATGCTCCGTAGCCAAGAATTTCTCCAAGCACAGGGACACGCCGTGATCGGGCATGCTCCAGTTCCTCCAAGATGACCGCCCCTGCACCCTCGGACATGACGAACCCGTTCCGTTTCCGATCAAAAGGCCTGGAGGCTTTCTGAGGCGTTGGGTATCTTTCAACAAGGGCATGGATCAAGACAAATCCCACGAATCCCATGAAATTGAGGGTCGCCTCACTCCCTCCGGCGATCATAACATCTGCTTTCCCTTCCTGAATGAGCCGGTAGCCTTCACCAATGGCCTGGGACCCTGCGGCACACGCCGATGCGACGGTCAGGTTGGGGCCTCGACAATCAAAGATCTTGGGAAGAATTGTCGTCGCCACGTCCGGCTTTCTTCTTAAGAAATTGAGATAGGAGTAGCCTCCCGAACGCAAAAGGCTTGTCACGTCCCATGTGCCTTGACCATCATAGAACCGGTGGAGGAACATGACGTCCTGTACCTCAGGGCTGTCCCCATGAAATCCGAGAGAAAACCCGATCCGGCCACGGTGGGCGAGCTCCTCGAGACGCGTTTGTTTCACTGCCTCCTGGGTTGCTTTCCTCATCAGTCTGAGGCCCCGAGAAGAAAACTTGTAGAACCGCTCGGCCTGGGCATCCTCCTCTTCGATCCACTCGTCCTTGATCTGCCCTCCCACCCGACAAGGAAGGTGCGTCGTATCAAAGGCCGTGATGGTGTCTATCCCTGACATCCCCTGAGATGCCTTGGAAAACGTTTCCTCTGTGTTCCTACCGAGAGGGGTCATCATCCCGTAACCCGTGATGACAACTCTCCGCTTCGATTCAGCTCTCATTCTGGTCTGTGAAGGTGAAAAAGGATTCTCGATTTTTCTAGAAGATCTTCTTCTCTTCTTGAACTTTGGCAAGCCACTCTTTGGTCAGCGTGTCCCCGTCGGTGAAGGTGGCATTTGCCCCACAGGATCCGCATTTGATCCGCTGTCCCTTGTCTGGTGTCCATTCCGAATGTCCACAGGAGGTGCATTTTTCGGGAAGGGTGTCCAGGATTTCCATCAACACGCTGGTCATTCCTTGGACCGTGATCAGCGGCGGGATTTCATCCATGTCCATGCCCGGACTCAGCTTGACCGGAAGGTTGTCTCCCATGCGAATCTTGAGGAGGGCAATGGCCTTCTCCGTCAGTTGGCTGTTCTCATCGATGGCCGTCCCTTCGCCGAACATCTCCTCAATGTGTTCGAGAACAAAGTGGCGCGCCGTCTTTATCCCGAAGGCCTGCTCCAATCGGTAGTTGATGTCGAGAAAATCAAGCGACTCTGCTCCCAGATCTCGCATGAGCGAGTGCTCAGATTGAATGGTCTCCTTCTCAACCTTCAGAGTTTGCGCAATCGCCTTCTTGACCTCTTCCAGAACCGTAGCTTCAGAAATCAAGTTCTGCTTCATTCCATCTCCTCCTCGCTCCTTTTTCAAAATCGCTGAGCGCCAAGCGCAAAGGGCATGGCGCAACACATTCTTGCAGTGAATTTCATGGTGTCATGTTCTGACACGCCAGTATGACCGGCAAGTGCCCCGCAAGCCATTCCCCTTGCGGGCGGGATCAAGGGGCACACTATAAAAGGAAATTACCTTACCGGGAAGCCATGCCCTTTAGGGCGTGGAGCTTCACTGTTTTCATTTCCTCTGAGGCTTTGGTCGATACAGGGTATTGCCCAGTCCCTGATCTACCACAAGGGTCTGCCCCCGGATGGACCGACTGGCAGGGTCACAGAGGAACAACACCACATCTGCAAGGGCCTCAGGTTCCACGAAGAGTTCGTCCGGTAGCTGCTCAAGATCTTCCATGTACTGTCTCAGGACCTTGAAGGAATCGGTCTTGACAAAACCTCCACACACCGCATTGACGTTAATCTTCTTCTTCCTCAAGCTCTCCGAGAGATCCCTCACGACGGATTCCATCGCCGCTTTCATGCTTCCCAAAGGATATTCGGGATTGTAGAAGCGACTCCCAAGGCTCGAGACGAAAACCACCCTTCCCTCGCGTTTCTCCAGCAAAGGCAAAGCTTCTTGGATGCAAAATATATTGCCCATGTAATTCGTTTCAATGAGTTGCCGGAGCTCTCTCTCAAACAGTTTTTCCAGAGGCTTGAAAGGGGCCTTTGCCGCATTGAGAATGAGAAAATCGAGACGACCCGCCTTTTGCCTGATCTCATCGAACATCTGTTTGACGGATTTTTTGACAGAGATATCTGCTTGGATGACGAATGCCTTACGACCGAGGTTCTGGATCTCTTTGCACAAAAGCTCAGCCTGTTGCTGCGATTTTCCTCCTTCTGTAAGATAATTGATGATGACGTCGGCGCCGGATTGGGCAAATCTCAAGGCAATCGCGTTCCCGATCCCTCGCGAACTCCCCGTGATCAAAACCACTCTGTCTTCGAAAGCGTCCCATGCCATAGAGTGTTAGGTATTACTATATAACAGATGGATAAACAAATGAAAAGCCTCTCACGGGCCCAGGAAACCTCACGGCTCTCGCTCTACCTCCGTGAAGAAAAATTTCCGCTTCAACGGTGAAGCTCACTTTCTTTCAATTTGAACAAGACAACTGTTGCAGGAAAAAGCGCCCGCAGGAGACCGGTCGTCTTTGGTGAGAACATTGACGCAACCGCCCTGGTCAACCCCCTGGCTATCCGGTGTGTACCAAGCCCCTGCGTCGAGGCTGACCACACCCGGCATGATGCGGGGTGTGACATTGACGATCCGAATCATCTGGCCGCGACCGTTGTAAATTCTGACTCGATCTCCGGCTTGAATCCCCCGGACTCGGGCATCCTCAGGGTTCAGCCAGACGACATCTTCGGCCAAACTCTTCAGTTTGGGAACGTTGTCAAATTGAGAATTGACCCGGATCTTTGCATGCGGACTCACCAGTTGAAGAGGGTACTCCCTTTTCAAACTATCCCTGGGTCCCTCCCACGGCTCTATGTACTTGGGGATGGGCGGAAGAAGGGGACGATTCATATCGGCAATCTTGTGGCTGTATATTTCAATCTTACCAGAAGGGGTCTCAAAAGGAACATGGCGCTCTATCTGATCTCTGAATGCAACCCAAGGTTTGTCGCAATGAATTTCGTGAAAGCCCTTTCTTACAAAGGTCTCGTAATCGGGAAGCTCGGGCGTGGCAGCGGCGAAGGACTGCAGCCATTCGTCCTCTGACCTGTTGCTATAGTCCTTCAACCCAAGACGTGAAGCCAGTTCCGTGAATATCTCGAGATCGGACTTTGAATCTCCTACGGGCTCGATTGCCTTTCCCATATAAATGAAGTAAGGCCCCCCAGTCCACGGCTGTCCAATATCCGTGCGCTCCAGAGAGGTGGTTACCGGGAGAATCATGTCGGCATATCGGGCGGTGGGAGTAAGGAACCGCTCATGGACCACGATGAACTCTGGACTCTCGAGAGCCTTCACCCCCTTGTTTGTATTCGAAAATTGATTGAGAAAGTTCGACCCCACAACATAGAGTAGCTTTACGTCGCTCCGGAACCCTTTCGATCTTCCTTCGACCAACGCGTCATAGATTTCGGCCACATGCACAACAGGGCCTACCTCTCCAGGAACAGGCAATGTTTCCTTGAGAAATCCGAGAGGAACGCGGCCTGTTCCGCCTGAGGTGTAACCCCCGGTGACGCCGATGTTGCCCGTCATGGCGGCTAGGACACTCGCCGCCCGGTGGTATTGTTCTCCAAATGCCGTACGACCAGGAGCCCAGCCAGCCACAAGGGCTGCGGGTTTGAGTGTCGCATAGTCTCGGGCAAGTTGTTCAATCGTCTGCGCAGCGACTCCTGTAATCTCCTCCGCCCACCTCGGCGTCTTAGCAATGCCATCCTCTTGCCCGAGAACATAGTCTCTAAACATTTCGAAGCCTACGGTGTAATTCTCGACGAAGGAACGGTCGTAGATTTCTTCCGTCATCATGACGAAGGCCATGGCGATGAGCATGGCGGCATCTGTCCCTGGTTTGATCGGAATCCACTGCCCTGCCAGAGTCTTACCGGAAGGACTCAGGCGAGGGTCAACACAGATGATCTTGGTTCCAGTCTTCTTTGCCTGGGTCAGATAGTACACGGTGTCAGGACCAAATCTCGTGATGAGTGGATTCCAGCCCCATAGAATGATGCACTTGGAATGGAGAAAGTTGTCCCGGGTTGTACCGGTAAACGTCTCACCGAAGGTCACCCGGGAGGAAAATTGGGCAGCCTCAAGGGAGGTATTCCCCCACACGGTGGTACAACCTCCCAGGAGTGAGAAGAAGCGACGGGCTGCCTTGCCGGACCCTTGAAGCGGACTCATGGAACCGAAGTATTCCATCAGAAAGATGGCATGATTTCCATACTCTTTTTTCACCTGCAAAAGCTTCTCTGTAATGGTAGCAAGCGCCTCTTCCCATGAGATCGGCTCGAACTTCCCCTCCCCTCTTTTCCCCACCCTTTTGAGAGGTGTCGTTATACGGTCCGGAGCATAAACCACGTCGCGTTGTGACAACCCCCGGATACAGGCCTTCAGGCTCGGCACGGGTCTCGTGTCCGTCCCAATATGGGTTATTTCTCCTTGGGTGACGTGGACCTTCAGCAGGCAACGGCTGCCGCAGTCATAAGAACAACTTGTAGAGACGATCCGTTTTTTCTCCGCCATCGGTCCACTCCTCCATGGTATACTATTCATGACTAAGATATAATGCTCTTAGGTTAAAATCAAACTGCCCTTCTTTGACCCACCCTTGGTGCCACCTCGACTTGACAGACCTTGCTTTGTGCTCCAAAATGGATGAAGTTTCAATGAGCAAGAGAAATCCAGTAAGAAAGGGAGAAGTCATGAACGACGACGTATCTGTGGACTTTTCAGAGTTTCGCTTCCCGAGAATCGACCGGCGACTCCTCCGCCTCTTCGTGATGGGTGTGGTCGTCATCATCTTTCTTCTATCCTCATTCTTTACCGTAGGCCCCGAGGAGGTGGGGGTGATTCAGCGCTTCGGAGAGTACGTACGAACCGCGTCCCCTGGCCTCAACTTCAAGCTCCCTCTTGGAGTTGAAACGGTCAAGAAGGTCCCTGTGGAGCGTCAATTAAAGGAAGAGTTTGGCTTCAGGACAAAGGTGGCTGGGATCCGAAGCACTTACGATCCAAAATCTTTCCGGGAAGAAAAGCTCATGCTTACCGGGGACTTGAACGCCAGTGATGTCGAATGGATTGTCCAGTACAGGATCATTGATCCTTATAAATACTTATTCAAGGTACGCGAACCCACTGAGACCTTCCGCGATATGAATGAGGCCCTGATGCGCGAGGTCATTGGTGATCGTTCGGTCAACGAGGTGTTGACGGTTGGCCGCGTGGAGATAGCAAATGAGGTGGCCCGCATACTCCAGACCCTGTGTGACGAATATGAGACCGGGATCAAAGTGGACCAGATCGTCCTCCAGGATGTGACACCTCCGGAATCGGTCAAGCCGGCTTTTAATGAGGTCAACGAGGCCCAGCAGGAACGAGAGAAGTTGATCAATCAGGCCCGTTCTGAGTACAACAAAGTGATTCCCAAAGCCAAAGGAGATGCAGCCAGAGTAATCGAGGAGGCCAAAGGATATGCCATCGAGCGAGTGAATCAGGCCCGAGGAGAAGCGACCAAATTCAACGCCGTCTTCAAGGAATATTCGAAGGCTCCCGAGGTGACTCAGCAAAGAATCTATCTCGAGACGATGAACGAGGTACTTTCAAAAGTGGGGAGGAAGTTGATCACCGACAAGGAAACAACCGGTATCTTACCTTTGTTTCAGTTCGAGAAGGAGGAGAAGAAACATGAATAGACTCCCGACCCTTGCCATTGGCATCGTTGTTCTTCTGGGGCTCATTGTTCTCCTTTCTTCCGCATTTGTGGTCAATGAAACCGAGCAGGCGATCATCACCCAGTTTGGGAAACCAGTGGGCGATCCGGTCATGACACCGGGCATCCACTTCAAGGTCCCCATCATTCAGAGAGTCTACTTCTTTGAGAAGCGCTTCTTGGAATGGGAGGGGTCCCCCAATCAAATACCGACAAAAGACAAGAGATTTATCTGGGTGGATACGTATGCACGCTGGCGGATCCACGATCCTCTCCTCTATTTTCAACGCGTTCGAGATGAACGAGGGGCCCACTCACGACTGGATGATATTCTTGACGGTCAAACACGGAATGTGATTGCCAACAATAATCTTGTGGAAGTCATTCGTTCAACCAATCGTAAATTTGAAGCCTCGGCAGACATTGGAGATTTTCAGGATACGGAGGCTAATGTCCCCATTACACTGGGACGGGACAAAATGACCCGGCTCATCATCGAAGCGGCAGCTCCCCGCCTCAAAGTGCTTGGCATTGAATTGCTGGACCTTCGTTTCAAGAGAATCAACTATGTGGAGGAAGTCCAGAAGAAAATCTATGAACGAATGATCACCGAACGAAAGCGAATTGCAGACCAGTTCAGATCAGAAGGCCAAGGAGAAGCCGCCAAGATCATCGGAGATAGAGAACGAGACCTCAAAAAGATCGAATCGGAGGCCTACCGGACCGCCCAGGAGATCAGAGGAAAAGCGGATGCCGAGGCGACATCCATCTATGCCGCGGCCTATAATCAGAACCCGGAGTCGAGAGCCTTTTACCGGTTCTTGAAGACAATGGAGACGTACAGGAATACTCTATCTGAGAAAGATTGGCTGATTCTGTCGACAAAAGGAGACTTTTTCAAGTTCCTGGACCATTCGGGCAAGTGAAGCCGCCGCCTTGGTGATACTAATGAAGAGGATTCGGAAGAAGGTTCTGATGATCTGTTTTTGTCCGCCCGTCATCCATGGAAGAGATCCCCTGCCGTCGGTTTGTTCTTGAATCTTCGATGATCTTCGATATATAGGATAGGGTAGAGTGAAGCTCCCTCCCACAGGGCGGGGCTTCCGGGTAATGTAGATATGCTTACAGGGTCGGCTCTCCTCCCCGCCCCTGCCTACCGGCAGGAAGGCGGGGCATCCAGCCGACTTCCCGTGAGCCCGGTTTAACAAGATGGCTATACGGAAGATACTAACGCCTCAGTTCATTTCTGTTTTCTTGTCTCAGTTTGCCCTATCCTTCACCGCCAATCTTCTCATCCCTACACTTCCCATCTATCTCGCCAGTTTGGGATCACGAGAGGAAACGATCGGGGTCCTCATCGGAGCCCTCAGTGTGTCGTCTGTCATTCTGCGGCCTGCGGTCGGAAAAGCCCTTTCGCGGATCCCTGAGAGGAAGTTCTTACTCGCAGGAGCTCTTATTTACGTAGTGACTTCGCTCAGTTATATCGTAGCTCCCCCTTTTTGGCCTTTTTTTATTGTGAGATTACTCCAAGGAGTCGGTGCAGCTTTCTTTTATACGGCCTCGGTCATCATGGTAATCAACATTAGCCCAGAGGCTCACCGGGCGGAGAGCATCAGTTATTTTTACACCGCCTACAATTTCGCTTCCGTAATCGCTCCTACTGTTGGCATGTACATGATCAACCTTATGAACTTTCCCTCTCTTTTCCTCCTTTGCGCGGCCCTCTCCCTGCTCTCTCTATTTTTTGCACTGCGCCTCCCTAAGAAATCTACCCAACCTTCCGGAAGTGAGCCTACTCAGAACCGCCCATTGTTCGACCTAGAAACACTTCACCCGGCAGTCATGTGTTGTTTAGTCAACATTCTATGGGGAGCGTTGGGCGCTTTTTTCCCTCTTTATGCTGTGAGCCAGGGGGTTGCGAACCCTGGATTTTTCTTTGGGGCATGCGCCCTGACACTCATCGTGGGTCGGATGCTGGGTGGAAGGATTTTGGATCGCTACAGCAGGGAGAGAGTCATTCTGCCTTGTCTAATAGCATTCATTGTGTCCATGACCATCCTTTCATTCTCGAAAAACCTTCCCCTGTTTATTCTCGTTGCTGTCATTTGGGGGGCAGGGCTTGCTTTCTTTTTTCCCGCCCTGGTAATTTATACGGTTGAGCGAGCGGGGGCAGCCCGAGGACCTGCGATGGGAACCTTTACAGCGGCGGGTGATCTCGGCATGGGACTTGGGGCAGTGATCATGGGAGTAGTCGTCAGACTGACGAACTACCCTATCATGTTCCTTTGTCTGGCCCTCGTTGCAGTCATCAGTCTTGGGTATTTTCACTATGTTATGAGAGACAAAAGTAAAAATCCTTGACGAGTGGGTGATCTCCTGTTTACCAACGGGTTGTTTGAAAACTCTAAGAATCCCTTTGGAGCAGGGTTAACACATTCATCAAACATTGAAATTCTTCGCGCCTTTAATATAAAATGAGACGACCGTTTTTTGCCAAGACGTCACTCCATCTCGGGGTTCGCTCATGATCGACTCGGAAATCAAAGAAAAATTGATGTCGCCGCAAGAAGCGGTCAAGAGATTCATCAACAATGGGTCTCAGATTGCCATTGGAGGGTTCACCATTAATCGGAATCCCATGGGGATGATTTACGAGATCGTCCGTCAGAGAGTCAAGGACCTTCACTTGGTTTGCCATTCCAACGGCCAAGCGCTTGATGTCCTCATTGGCGCTGGGTGTGTCAAGAGAGTTGAAATCGCCTATGGAGGGAATGGGCGTTTCGCTCCTACCTGTGTTCGATTCAGGAAGGCCATCGAACAGGGCGAGATTGAGTTTGAGGATTACTCTAACTATCAAATGAGCCTTCGATTTCTTGCAGGCGCCCTGGGAATTCCCTTCATTCCAACGAAGTCCGGTCTGGGAACGTCTCTCCTTGATGTTGGAGGTTTCTCCTCTGCCGTCCGAATGGAAAGAAAAGTTGCACCCAAAAAGCTGGTGGTGATTGAGAACCCCTTTGACGAAAACAGCAACAAGGTGGTCCTCCTCCCAGCATTAAATCCGGATGTGGCCCTCCTCCACGCCCAGTATGTGGGAGAAGACGGCACGGTTAGAATCAAGGGGTTGACCTTCGCCGATCTGGAACAAGCAAAATCCGCAGACAGTGTCATTGTCACCTGTGAGGAGATTGTGCCTCGGTCCTTCATTCGGACAGACCCGGATCAGAATTCACTCCCCCCTTTCCTCGTCGATGCCATTGTCAAGCTCCCGATGGGCGCTCACCCCACAGCGTGTGCCTATGTCTATGACTACGACGTTTCCCATCTGAATCTGTACAAGGACGTGGCGAAAGACAATCAACGGTTTCAGGAGTATCTCCAGGAGTGGGTCTTCGGAGTCGCCAATCACGAAGAGTATCTCGACAAGATCGGAATGGATGCTCTGCTCAAGATCAAGGCGGACCCTGTGTTAGGATATGCACCTGGGTTGGATCGCAGATAAAGGAAGAGGAAACGATGCGACGATATACGGATCGAGAGATGATGGCGATGAGCGCCGGGAGACTGATCAGGAACGGAGACATCCTTTTTGCCGGGACAGGGGTGGCCATGCTTGCGGCGACGGTGGCCAAGAAAATCCATGCTCCCAAGTCGGTGGTTTTCTTCGAGACCGGAGGCGTCGACCCTTCTCTAGATGAGCTTCCCATGGCCGTTGCCGATTCTCGGGTCATGAGCGGGACCTCTATCAACTCAGGATTGATCGACGCCTTTTCGATCGTCGGTCATCGTAAACTTCGCACCATCGCTCTCTTAGGGGCAGCCCAAATTGACCCATTTGGAAATCTCAATTCAACCTGTATCGGTAATTACTGGAAACCCAAGGTCCGATTCTCTGGAAGTGGAGGGGCTTGTGATGCTGCATCTCTGGCCTCTGGATTCATCGTCTTCATGCAACATGACAAGAACAAATTTGTCGAGAAGTTGGACTATTTAACGAGCCCAGGATGGCTTCAAGGCGGAGAGAGCCGACGTCACATGGGAATGGTTCGAGGGGGTCCCCTCGCGGTGGTGACCCACCTCGGTGTGATGAAGTTTGATGATCAAACCAAGAAGATGTATCTGGCTGAGAATTACCCTGGAGTGACTATCCAACGAATCGTTGAAAATACCGGATTCAAGATGGATGTCTCAAAGGCGGTGGAGTCGGTTCCTCCATCAGAGGACGAACTGAGAATTCTTCGAACTCAGGTGGATCCGCAGAAACTCATATTGGGTTCAGGCTTAGGTTGAGGGTAAGCCCAGAAAAAAGCAACCCGTCGGTTACCTTCGAGGGTGTTCGTCCAGAGGATGATCTATTCCTTCCTCGCGTTTCAGCACCGCGATTCTATCTGACAGGGCTGAGCAGATCCTCGTGGTACATTCCACAAATTATTTTTAGGGTGAGCATCGCAGGCAGCTGTTCAGCAAGAAAAGGGTCCGCCGCTGAACCGCTCCGGGTGGCCGGGAAGTGCCCTTTCCTATTAGCCCGACTTAGCGGATTCGATATGCACTTTAGGTTTTTTCATTTTGTAACCTCTGGATATTAAAGGCGGCGATATGCGGCATGGTGTGAAAAAGG
>Ga0315282_10004806_pt1 | contig 23356 bp, 18 predicted proteins | sample YL17G07_20_MG_FD_203693 | JGI IMG/M metagenome (GOLD analysis project Ga0315282, IMG submission 203693) | Sediment microbial communities from Yellowstone Lake, YNP, Wyoming, USA - YL17G07_20 | ecosystem: Environmental > Aquatic > Freshwater > Lake > Sediment | place: USA: Wyoming | collected... | reverse complement strand
TGGGACTGGTTGAGCTGGCGAAGGAGTTGAATGAATCCTACCGCAAGCTGGATATGGGCCCGGACCTTTACAACCTGAAGGACGAAATCATCCAGGTCAACGAGCGGCCTCCGATTGTGGAGATTCCCGAATACCGGGAGAGGCTGGCCAGGCTGGCGACGGCCAATCATTCAGGCCATCTCCAAGACCGGGTTTGAGCCGGCTGCGCTAAATTTTGCCCATGCGAGTCTGCCTCTTAAGCTATCGTGGAAATATGTATTGCGGCGGCCAGGGAGTGTATGTCTATTACCTATCCAAATACCTCGCCCGGCTCGGCCATGATGTGGAACTGATTCAAGGCCCGCCCTACACCTGGGAAACGCCCTGGTGCCGGGAACACCATCTGCCGAATTTCAACCTGTTTGCGACCCAGAAATTTTTCTACAAGAATGTTCCCAAAGGAGAGTTTTTCCGGCTTTTCTCGCCTTATCATTTTTACGAATATGTCCTGACCCGGGTGGGATTTTTCCCGGAGATGCTCACTTTCAGCATGCGCGCCTATGCCGAGCTGGCCAGGCTCTGGCGGCAAAAGCCGTTTGATGTGGTCCACGACAACCAGACCCTGGGCTTCGGAATAGTGCTGGTCCAAAAAACTTTTCCCGCGCCGGTTCTAACCACCATTCATCATCCGTTGAGCGAGGACCAGAGGGCTGACTTCCAGCAACTGCGCGGGTTTGAGCACCGGCTGCGAAGGGCCGCGTATTATCCGCTGCTCATGCACCGGCTGGTGGTGCCCCGGCTGGAAAAGGTGGTCACGGTTTCCCATAGCGCGGCCCGGAGCGTGGCCCAGGCCTACGGCATACCGCTGCCCGAGGTCAGCGTGGTCTATAACGGGGTTGACACCGAGCTTTTCCAGCCCGACCCCGGGAGGCCGAAGCAAAAAAATCAGCTCATTTTTGTGGGCAATACTGAAGACCGGAAAAAGGGCATCCGCTATCTCCTGGAGGCCATGCTCTATTTGCCAAAGGAGGTCAGGCTCCTGGTGGTGGACGGAGGCGCGCCCCGGCAGATCGTGATGGGCGAACTGCAAAGGTGCTTCAACCTCGGCGACCGGGTGCGCGCCACCGGCAAGATAGCAACCGGGCAACTGGTGAGAGCTTACCAGGAGTCGGAAATTTCTGTCTCGCCCAGCCTTTACGAGGGATTCGGGTTCCCGGCCGCAGAGGCCATGGCCTGCGGCCTTCCCGCAGTCGCTACGGACGGAGGCGCGCTGCCCGAGGTGGTGGGGAAAAACGGCGAGACTGCGCTTTTGGTCCCGAAGCAGGACGCCCGGGCTTTGGCTCGCGCCATCAATCTCCTGCTCCAGAACCGAGAGCTTCGCGCCCGGCTTGCGGAAAAAGGAAGGCAAAGGGTGGTGTCTATGTTCAGCTGGGAATCCGCGGCGAAAAACATGACCTCGCTTTACCAGGAGCTGATTGCGGCGAAGAACAGCCGGCGGAAATTCCTATTTGCCTGACTTGTGGTATAGTTATTACTCGGAGCACTAAATGGTTTGCGGTTAGTGATGAGGTCGCTAATCATAGGAAAGGAACCTGGATGCCTGCTTCCGCAGGCATGACCAAAGCGCGCGGCTTCAATTGTCATTCCCGCGAAAGCGGGAATCCAGGTTGCGGGGAAATGTCATCTATTAATCGCTCCGAGTAGTAAGGCAAAAAAAGAGGGGTTGGCAATGGACAAGAATCGAATGTATGGGCTTTTGATTTGCATCGGGATTCTGGTTGTGGGCCTGCTTTTTATCATCGGGGTTTTCACCGGAAGTTATGCGGCCCTGGCCATCCCGGTGGCAATCTTCACCTTGGGCGTTCTCGGCCTGGGCTTCTGGATCGGCTGGACCATCTTCTCGATCAAGGTTGAGCCGCCGGCGCCGGAGGAAAAGGAAGAGGCGAAGAAGTAGGGATGAGGCTCTGCTTTTTAAGTTATCGCGGCAATATGTACAGCGGCGGGCAGGGCATCTACCTCTATTACCTCACGCGCGAGCTGGCCAAGCGGGGACACCAGATAACCATCCTGGTGGGGCCGCCCTATCCGTGGGAGATGCCCTGGGCCAGGGTGGTCAGGATAACCAATCACAACTATTACGCGCGCCGCCTGCGCAATTACACGCCGGAGCAGATGCTCAAGATTTTCAGTCCGCTCAATTTTTTCGAGTTTGCGGCCACGCGCTTCTGGTTTTTCCCGGAGATGCTCACCTACTCGGCGCGCGCCTTTCTGAAGCTGGCCGAGCTTTTCCAAAACCGGGAGCGCTTTGACCTGATTCACGACAACCAGTGCCTGGGATACGGCCAGGCCTTGCTCAAGGGCTTCGGCGTGCCGGTGATGGCGTCCATCCATCACCCCCTGGCCATAGACCGCGGGGCCGACTTTGTCCAGAGCCACACCGTGGTCGAGCGCGCCCGGAGGGTGGTGTTTTATCCGTTGGTTATGCAGAAAATAGTGGCGCGGCGGATGGACCTGGTGGTCAGCGGCTCCAAAGATTCCGCGGACGCGGTGCAAAAAGCCTTCAGCCTGGACCCGGGCAAAATGCGCGTGGTCTATGACGGAATCGATGAAAAGGTTTTCTTCCCCCGGCCCGAGGTCAGGCGCGTGCGCGGAAGGCTTATCTTCGTGGGCAACACCGAGGACCGCAAGAAGGGCATCCTCTATCTCTTGCAGGCTTTGAGCCGGCTCCCGGATTGGGTGCATCTGACCGTGGTTGACGGAGGGGCCAATTGGAAATTCTACCTCTACCAGCTCATGGACTGCTACCAGCTGCAAAAGAGAATTATCATCAAGGAGCGGCTTTCGCCCGAGGAACTGGCCCTGGAGTATTGCCAGGCCGAGGTCGGGGTGGTGCCGAGCCTGTATGAGGGATTCGGACTGCCGGCCGCGGAGGCCATGGCCTGCGCCACCCCGGTGGTCAGCACCACAGCCGGGGCGCTGCCCGAGGTGGTGGGAAATGACAGCGCCGGAATCCTCATCCCTCCCAAGGACCCCCAGGCCATAAGCAAAATGGTAATGCATCTCCTTTTCAACGCCGAGTTGCGGAAAGAGATGGGCGCCCGCGCCGCCGCCCGGGTCAAAAAACTTTTCACCTGGACCGAGTGCGCGGCCGGCACCGAGCAAGTCTACCGGGAACTGCTCTCCTTGAAAAAAAATGCTGACCGTAGATTACCAGCTGCTTGAGGTGCAACCGGGCCAGAGGCTTCTGGACGCCGGCTGCGGCGCGGGCCGGCACTGCTTTGAGGCCTTCCGCCGCGGAGCCGAGGTCTACGCCCTGGATTACCGCGGAGAAGAAGTGAAGAAGGTGATGTACAGCCTGGCGGCCGCAGGCCCTGAAGACAAGTCCCAAGGAGGCTGCTGGCAGACGCTTTGCGGGGATGTCCACAACCTGCCTTTTCAGAGCGGCTATTTTGACCGCATCATCTGCTCGGAAGTGCTCGAGCATGTTCACGAGGACACCCGGGTTCTTTTTGAGCTGGCGCGCATCCTCAAGCCCAGAGGAAGGATGGCGATAACGACCCCGACTTATTTCACCGAATATATTTACGATAAGCTAAGCCCGCTCTATTTCACGAATCCGGGCGGGCATGTGCGCAAGTTCCTGCCCCGGGAACTGGCGAGCAAGATCGAATACAGCGGGCTTAAGCTTTACGCGATTCGCTTTGCGCACGGATACCATTCCGCTTACTGGATGCTGCGCTGCATCTTCGGCCTGGAGAACGAGAATCATCCGGTGACAAAAGCTTACCGCTGGGCCTTGGTCAAGACCATGTATTCCAAAACCATGACCCAAATGGAAAAGCTCTTTAATTATGTCTCGCCTAAGAGTATCATCTTCTATGCCTGGAAACCTTGAAGGGGAGGAGCCATTATGAAAAAAAACTTGCCAATCTTGAGAAGAGGATTGAGAGTTGGCGGCAGCAAAATTATTAGAATCGGCCTGCCCAAAGGGTCTCTTGAGGAAACGACTATATCTCTTTTTGAAAAAGCCGGCTGGCGGATAAAAATCGGGGAACGCGAACTTTATCCAACAATTGATGACCCGGCAATTGAAGTTGTAATGCTCCGCGCTCAAGAGATGGCCAGATATGTCGAACAAGGAACACTTGATTGTGGTCTCACCGGCAGGGATTGGGTAATTGAAACTGGCGCCAAGGTGAAAGAAATTTGTTCCCTCACCTATTCCAAGACCGGGTTCCGCAAGGTGAAATGGGTGGTGGCGGTGCGCGCTGATTCTCCTATTAAAACCATTCAAGATTTAAATGGGAAACTGGTCGTTACCGAGGTTGTCAACATTTCGAAAAATTTTCTCCGCGAGAATAGAATCCAAGCCAAAGTTGATTTTAGTTGGGGAGCAACCGAAGCAAAACCCAGGCTTTTTGCCGATGCTATTGTTGAGGTCACCGAGACTGGAAGATCGCTGGAGGCCAATAATCTGCGAATCCTCGAAACTGTAATGGAATCAGAAACGGTTCTGATCGCAAATCGTGAGCTGTGGAAAAATAACAAGTGGAAGCGAACCAAAATCAAAATCCTCGCCCTGATGCTGACCGGGGCAATCGCGGCCGAAAGCAAAGTGGGGCTTAAAATGAATGTGCCAGAAAAGGTGCTGAAGAAGGTAATAGCAATCTTGCCTGCGCTTCACACCCCGACCATTTCCAGGCTATCCGAGAAAGGATGGTATAGCCTGGAGACCATAGTTGATGAGAAAAGAGTTCGCCTATTGATCCCTCTTCTCAAAAAAGCGGGCGCCAGCGGCATCATCGAATACCCGCTCAACAAGCTCATTTACTGAACGGGGAAAAATGCCAGAAAAGGCTCTAGGCTTCGTTCATCTCCATGTCCACAGCGAATACTCCATGCTCGACGGCCTGATCCGCCTTCCCGAGCTGGTCAAATCCGCCTCGGAATACAAGATGCCGGCCGTGGCCATAACCGACCACGGCAATATCTTCGGCGCGGTGGAATTTTATGAAGAGGCCATGAAGGCCAGAGTCAAGCCCATCATCGGCTGCGAGGTCTATATGGCGCGCGCGAGCCGGCAGAGCAGGAACCGGGAGGAAGGCTCGCCCTTCCATCTCGTGCTGCTCTGCCAGAACGAGCAGGGATACAAGAACCTGTGCCAGCTCATCACTTTAAGTTATCTGGAAGGATTTTATTTCAAGCCGCGCATCGACCGCGAGCTCCTGGAAAAATATGGCAAGGGACTGCTCGGCTTGAGCGGCTGTTTGCAGGGAGAGATTCCCCAGCTGCTTTTAGCCGGGAAAAATGCCGAGGCCGAGAAAAAACTGGAATGGTACCAGTCCCTTTTCGGGAGCGACAATTTCTATCTCGAGCTGCAGGAGAACGGCCTGGAAGACCAGGGCCGCGCCAACCAAAAATTGGTGGAGCTGGCCGGCCGGACCAAAGCCCCCCTGGTCTGCAGCAATGACTGCCACTACCTGAAGCCGGGAGGTTCCCAGTTCCAGAATATACTGCTTTGTATTCAGCAAGGCAAAAAAATCGATGACCCGGACCGGTTCCAGATTAAAACCGACCAGCTTTATTTCCGCTCCGGCGAGGAAATGAAGCACCTGTTCCGCGAATTGCCCCAGGCCGTGAACAACACCCTGGAAATCGCCGGCAAGTGCGAATTCTTTTTCGAACTCGGCAAGATTCATCTGCCCAAAATCGAGACCTCCGGGGATGAAACCCCGGAGCAGAAATTTGAGAGGGAAGCGCGGGAGGGATTCGAAAAACGCATTGCGCAATTAAAATCCAAGGACCCGGAATTCTCCCCCAAGGAGGCAGCCTATCGGAACCGTTTCGAGCACGAGCTGAAGGTCATAACCAAGGCCGGGTTTGCCGGATATTTTTTGATTGTGGCCGACTTCATCAACTTTGCGCGCCGGAACCAGATTCCGGTCGGTCCGGGAAGAGGCTCCGCGGCCGGCAGCCTGGCGGCATACGCGCTGGGCATAACCAATGTGGACCCCATCCGCTGGGGGCTTATTTTTGAGCGCTTTCTCAACCCGGAGCGGAGGGAGATGCCGGACATTGATGTGGACTTCTGCCAGGAGCGCAGGCCCGAGGTCATCCGCTATGTCAGCGAGAAATACGGCGGAGAGACCAATGTGGTCCAGCTGATTACCTTCCAGAAGCTCAAGGCCCGGGCCGTGATTCGGGATGTGGGCCGGGTCTTGAACTTTCCGCTCAAACAGGTTGACCTGGTGGCCAAGCTGGTGCCCAAGGAAACGGACATCGAGCTGGCCGCGGCTCTCAAGCAGGAGCCGCAGCTGCAAAAGATGGTTGACACCGACCCTAAAATCGCAGAGCTTTTCAGAGTGGCGCTGCAGCTGGAAGGGCTAAGCCGGAACCCGGGCACCCACGCCGCGGGCGTGGTGGTTTCCGACAAGCCCATCACCGAATACATGCCGCTCTATAAAAAGGATGTGGTCACCACCCAGTTCACGGGCGAGAATGTGGCCAGGCTGGGCATAGCCAAGTTCGATATGCTCGGCCTGCTCAACCTCACGGTCATAGACCAGACCGTGAAAATGGTCAGCCAGAACCGGGGAGTCAAGCTGGACATGGACAACCTCCCGCTGGATGACCCCAAGGTCTTTGCCTTGTTCAGCCGGGGCGAGACCGTGGGCGTGTTCCAGATGAAAAGCCAGGGCATGACCCAGCGGGCCATGGCCCTTAAGCCGAGCAAATTTGAGGAACTCATCGCCAACATCGCCTTCTATCGCCCGGGTCCGCTGGGGTCCAAGATGGACCGCGACTTCATTGACGGCAAACACGGCCGCAAGGATATAAACTACATCCTGCCCCAGTTGGAGGAAATTTTAAAAGAGACTTATGGGGTGATTCTTTACCAGGAGCAGGTCATGCAGATTGCGGCCGCGCTCGCCAACTACACCATGGGCGAGGCGGACATGCTGCGCAAGGCCATGGGCAAGAAGGACGCGGAGATCATGGAGGCGCAGAGAGAGCCGTTTGTTTCCCGCTGCCAGAAGAACGGCCTGAAAAAGCAGGAGGCCGAACATATCTTTGAGCTGATCAAGGAATTCGCAGGATACGGCTTCAACAAATCCCATTCCACGGTCTATGCGCTCATCGCTTACCAGACCGCATACCTCAAGTGCTATTACCCGGTGGAATACCTGGCCGCATACCTCACCAGCCAGATGGACGACATCGACGAAATCTCGCCCTACCTCAACGAGTGCGAACGGATGAAAATCGAAGTGCTCCCGCCCCACATCAACACCGGCGGTTGGAAATTCACGGTCCAGGGGGGCCGGATTATTTACGGCCTGGCCGCGGTCAAGAATGTGGGCAAGGCCGCGGTTGAGGAAATCGTGAAGGCCAGGGAACAGGCCGGGCCGTTCTCGTCCATCTTTGAATTCTGCGAGCGCGCGGATTTGAAGGCCGTGAACCGCAAGGTGATTGAAAGCCTGGTCAAGGCCGGAGCCTTTGACAAGCTGGGAGCCTTCCGCAGCCAGATGCTCAAGGTCCTGGACCAGGCCATGGAATCCGGACAGAGCCTGAAGAAGAGCCGGGCCCAGGGTCAGGAAGATTTTTTCTCCCTGCTCAATGCCGGGCAAAAAGAGGCGGCCCGGGACAAGGACAGGTACCCGGAGATGCCGGAATGGGAAATGTCCGAGCTTCTGGGCTATGAGAAGGAAGTGCTCGGTCATTACCTGTCCGGCCATCCCATGGTCAAATACCAGAACCTGGTTCAGCGCCTGGGCATCTTGAGCGCGGAGCAGCTTGCGGCAGAAGCCTCGGAGCAAAATGTGATAGCCGCGGGCATGATTCTCAATTACACCGAGCGCAGCACGCGCCAGAAAGAACGCATGGCCATCTTCAAGCTGGAGGATTTGTCCGGAAGGCTTGAGGTGATTGTCTATCCCAGAACCTTCCTCCAGCATTTCGAGCTTTTCAAGCGAACCGACAAGCCGGTGATTGTGAGAGGCAAGCTAAGGCAGGAAGAGACTACCCGGCTGATTGCGGAAAAAATCATGACCATTGACCAGGCGCTCGAAGACCAGGTGAACGCGCTTCACATCTCGGTCTCGCTCGAAAAGTCAGGCGAGCGCGAGCTTGAGGCCTTGAAGGAGACGCTCCGGGAATTTCCGGGCCGAAGCCGGGTGGTGATGCATCTTTTGTATCCGGGCGGGGAGGCGGAAGCGGTGCTCAACCTCCCGGACCGCTTCGCCATCAAGGCCGATATGGGCCTGGTCTCGAGAATCGACGAGCTCTTCGGAGAAAACAGCGCGCGCCTGGAGATGAAATCCGGCTGAAATTGCGCTATGCTTGAAAAAGCAGGGGAGGCAAAATGGACAAGGCAAAAATCAATGTTCAGGACCAGGTGCTCAATGTTTCGCGCAAAGAACGCATCCCGGTCGAAATCACCCTCCTTTCCAGCCCGGAACGGCTGCGCGGCCACATCATGAGCTTTGACGGCTACTGCATCCTCCTCAAACTGGACGACGGCAGGGAAATCATGGTCTACAAGCACGCCATCTCAACCCTGCTCCCGCTCCAGCCGCTGCCCCTGGGACGAAGAGAGGGTCTGACCGAAGAATGAAGCGCGTCTTGGCATCGGCCCTGGCCGCGGCCGCGATTCTGCTCTATGCCCAAAGCCCGGCCCAGCAGAGCTCCTTCACCGTGGCCGGAACCGCAGAGGTCAAGGACGGAAACTATGCCGAGGCCAAAGCCCAGGGACTGATTGACGCTTACCAAAAAGCCCTGACCCAGGGCCTTGCCCAAACCCTGGGCGAAAAAACTTTCCAGGATAAAAAGACCCTGATTGAGCAACATTTTTTCCAGGACCCCTCCAAATTCGTCAACCGCTACCGAATCCTCTCCGAAGACTTTTCCGGTGACTCCTACAGCGTGAACGCCGAGGTCGAACTCTCCATCGATAAAATCCAGATCGAGCTGGTCCAGGCCGGATTGGACCGGGCCAAAAGCCAGAGCCTGGTCCTGGCCGTGGTTCAAGAGGAGAACGACAAATACCAGAGCAGCTGGCTTGCCTCTTCTCCCGGCCAGTCCCTGGCGGAAAAACTGCTGGCCCTGGAAATTCAGCGCTGGGGATACCGCCTGGTCAAGCCCGAGCCAATCCTGGACCCGCAGAAAATCGACAAGTACCTATCCGACAAACTCTGGCAGTCCCAGCTTGGCGACCGGCGCAATGCCAGGTTCCTGGTCCTGGGCGAGGAAAAACTTATCACCGAGAAAAAAGAGGAAGCCTCAAGCTCCAAGGCCCTGCTCAAGACCAGTGAGGAAGCCGGAACCGGAATCTATGCTGCAGCCGCGTCCATCAAAATAACCGTGGTCGACCTGGACAGCGGAGAAAAACAAGTCCTCCCCCTCATCGAGCAGAGCGCCGCAGACAACGAGCTTGCAGAAGCCAGGGCCAAAGCCACCGAGCTTGCCGTGCGCCAGGCCCTCCCGGAAATAAGCCTGGCGCTTGACCGCCTGACCCGCAAGGCCAGGCCCCTGGAGGACAAGGCGCAGAAAATCATGCTTGAAGTCCAGGGCGTGGAATCTTATTTCCAATACCAGGAGCTGATCACCGGCCTGAAAAATTCGGAAACCCTCCGCGCCGTGGAACTCTGGGGGTTCGGCCCCCAAAAAGTCAAACTCCTGGTCCTGGTCCCGGCAGACAAGGAATCAATCAAAAGACAAATCGCCTCCCTCCATTTTCCCGAATTCAAACTCCTCCCCATCGAGTCCGATAAACAGGACCTAAGATTCAAACTCGAACCTTTCAAATAACCAGCCGCAATTCATCGACCAGCCCATAGCTAAGTGTTGATGGGGTTGACATTGGTGTCCACCTCCCCGAGCATGTTCCCGAAAATGTCATACACGAACACCCTGGTGACGGCGCTGGCCTGGGTGTCTATTTTCAAAATGCGCTGGCCGAGGTGGTCGTAAACATACTGGGAATTGCCCTGATTATTGGTCCCCGAGGCCAGCCGCGAGTCGTCATCATTTCCATTTATGCCATTTAGGTTCGGGAAGGGGCCAAAATTTAATGCTCTCAATTAGGATAATATTTCCCTTAAAGTCTACTGATAAAACATCCTCACCAAAAGATGGGTCCCAAGGAGCGGCAAAAACAGCGTAGATATGAAGATTATCGTTTTTTATATAATTTGGTAAATCATAGCGATGATATTTATGAATTTCATCACCATTTAAATAGAATGTATAATTACTTTTAAGCCCCTGGGATTCATATCCCAGTTCTTTGAATGAAAGGGCATATCTACCGTTTTCCTCGTGTAAGTGTTCCTGTTTCCTTGCCATTTCTCTAAGAGATATGACTGTTTTATCCCTTTGAATTTCTAAGTTAAAGAGCGTTGTTGAAATATAGTGAAAAAAGGATGCACAGAGAACTAAAATAGCAAATAATCCAGGTAATTCAATGTAAATTCTTATCGATTTAGCCTTCTTTTTATTTAAAAGTGTTAAAATATCTGAAATAAATTCTCTTGCAACAAATATAGTCAAAACAATCAATAGTAAAAAGCAGGTATTATATAATAATTTAGGCATTTTCTTCTCCCATATCCAAGATCTTAGTTACCAGGGATTGGGCCCAAATGGTGAACAAATGTCATACCACGGATCATAATTTCTCCATCCTGAAAAAGCCGAAGATTGATTATCTCTAAATCCGACCTGCACCCAATTGTGAGAATTTCCAGTCCATAATTGCCACCATTTTTTGCGTATATCGCTCCTATCATCGATTCCTAAAGGAGTATAATGGTTTACTCCAACAACCCTTGCGGTAGTACATGGATTCTCATAACCATCTGCACTTATAGAATACTCGCCATGACAAAATATATATTTAAAATAATTAAATAACCAGGTCGCCCATCCCTCGCATACGAAAGGATATTTTATTATTCCCAATTTATAAGGTACAACCTGCATCCAATTAAGCGTGATGGGGCAAATGCCGAGGCTGCGTGGAATTTGTCCTGTTTTCACAAAGGCAAAATAAGCAGCATCATATTTGTACTTATTAATAGTAGAATCGCATTCGTCGCATAACTTCCCTCCCTTAGTATCGAGGGTTTGTCCTGTGTCCGGGTCTTTGAGGACGAATTCGAATTCGGCGGGTTTATTGGGAATATCCTTTTTATTGATAACGAACACCAAGCGGTTGTTCTGGGCGGGAAGAACCACAAATCTTCCCCTTCCAAATGACAAAAGGTTACTGGGGATTAACATCCCATACCCTTTAACCAAATCCAATTCAAGATATTGGCCGACTTTATTATTAACATCTATTTCAATGGCCGTATCTTGAGATGAAACTTCGGCGCCGTCCTGCAATTCCTGGGACTTGTTGTAATCTTTCCATGAATACATCTTCATTTTCAACTCGCTGGGCTGGATGGCATGAACCAGATCCATTCCATAGTAACTCATATCAAGACGCGCTTGAACCACCATGAAATTATATGGAATGGATGCTTCTTCGGGTATTTCAAAATGGGCTCCGGCCTGTCCTTTAGCATCCGTATAGGTATCAATCGGATTTTCAGGCGTAAATGACTGATAGGGTAGTGGGGGTGGCGGCTCAAAAGTTTGGATGGAAGTTCCCCACTCAATGGCTTGATTCACCATCGGGATCATATCATACGCGCAATACCCGTCAGTGCAAGGAGTAATTTTAGTGAAGGACTTATAATATGTCAAAATGTCAAGACCTGACCCCATTTCCATTTTTTCAAATCCTGCAATCAGTCGATTTTTCCGACCTGGCCCCGCTGGCGGAGGAGGTGGTCAGCGAGCACAATCGCGGTCATGGCTTCAGCGACCGGGACAATGCGCGGGCAGATGCAGGGGTCGTGCCGGCCCTTGATTTGAAATTTGCGGCTCTCGCCTTTAAGGTCAATGGTTTCCTGCTCCTGGGCGATGCTGGAGGTCGGCTTGATTGCCAGCCGGATGATGAGCGGGTCTCCGGTGGAGATGCCACCGAGGATTCCTCCGGCGCGATTGAAGCGGGTGCGAATCTTTCCGCCTTCCATTAGAAACGGGTCAAAATTTTCGCTGCCTTTGCGCTGGGCGACCTGAAAGCCGTCTCCGAATTCCAGGCCTTTGACCGCGCCGATGCTCAAGAGCGCGGCGCCCAGTTCTGCGGAGAGCTTGGCAAAGACCGGCTCGCCCAGGCCGGCGGGCACGCCCATAGCCCGCACCTCCACAATGCCTCCGATGGAATCACCCTCGTCCTTCAGCTTCTTGATCAGCGCGACCATGTCCGCGGCTTTTTCCGGGTCCGGACAGCGCACGGGATTCCTCTCAATCTCCTCCGGCAAAAATTTTTCCGCCCGGACCTTCCCGACCGCGATGGTGCCGGCAAAGACCCACACGCCGAAACGGTCAAGCACGCGCCGGGCAATCGCACCCGCGGCCACGCGCGCCGCAGTCTCCCGACCGCTGGCCCGGCCTCCGCCGCGATGGTCGTAGATGCCGAATTTGGCAAAGTATCCGAAGTCCGCGTGCCCGGGCCGGAAGATGCCCTTCAGTTCCGCATACGCCCTGGAGTCCACATCCTGGTTCCGGATTAACAGGCCGATGGGCGTGCCTGTGGTCTTGCCCTCCAGCACCCCGGAAAGAATTTCAACATAATCCTGCTCGTTCCTGGGGGTGGTGACCTCGCTCTGGCCCGGACGCCTCCGGTCAAGCTCCTTCTGAATCTGCTCCCGTGTCAGCTCAATCCCCGGAGGGCAGCCGTCAACCACCGCGCCGATGGCCGGCCCGTGCGATTCGCCGAAAGTGGAGACCGTGAATATCCTGCCTATGCTGTTCCCGCTCATTTGCCTTTGATTATATAAAATCTTCGGGTTGCGAGCAAAGAGCTAGACAATTTTCCGGGCCAGGGCCACCAGGGTGGTGCCAAAGGGGAGGCGCAGGTGCGGGAAAATGAGCGTCTCCAGGTTGCAGACAAAAAGCAGAAGCGGGTTGAGCGGAAAGGGCAGGTGGTAGGAAATGGTTTCGGTTTTGCTTCCGAATTTTTTCTGATAGAGCTTGAGCAGGAGCGCTGGGGGGAAGACCAGGCCGAAATAGTTGCCGCAAAGCTCAATCTTGAATCCTGCCTCTTGGAGAAGTTGGCGCAAAGCCTTTCTGGTGAATCTGACCTTGTGCCCGAGCGCGCAATCATGCGCGCCGTAAAGAGCGGGATGCGCGGGAGCGGTGAGCAGAAAATATCCGCCCGGCTTGAGGCAGTGATAAATTTCTCGCATCATGGCCCCAGGCTCCTCGGAATGCTCAATCATATCCAGCGAGGTCACCAGGTCAAAACTCTGGCCGCGGAAGGGCAGGAGCTCGCCTTTGGATAGAACCAGCTCTTGGAGCGCCCTCTTCCGGCAATAAGTCAAGGCTTCCGGGAAAGAATCCAGGCCCACGGCAAAGCCCAGCCCGGCCAGGCTCTTCAGGTTGATGCCGGTGCCGCAGCCGAGGTCCAGGACTTGCGCGTCCTTGCCGAGCGCGAGCTTTTGCGTGAGCCGCTTGACCAGCCCGTGCTTGGCCTGGAACCAGAAATAGCTGGTCTCGGCCTGGAACATTTTCGCGTATTCGCTCTTCGGCATCAGAGCACTCTTTTCAATTTGAGCAGGGTTCGGGGCAGGAACCGGGGAAGGAAAAGGGAGCGGAGCAGCTCGAGCAATTTTCTCGGTCTTAGGTAGAAGGCCAGGTATCCGAGAATCTGCTCCTGCCGCAGCCATCTCTCGCTCAACTCTCCGGGCCGGAAGGCATACCTGCGGTAATAGTCAAAATCCTCTTCCTTCAAAACCAGCTCGCCCCGGAACTGCTGGTGGAGATAGGTGCCTGGAAGCGGAGTGGTAATGTTGATGGTCAGGTCGTCAAGGTCAAGCTTCCGGCCATAGGCGATGGTTTTTTTAACCTCCTCCCGGGTCTCGCCCGGAGCGCCGACCATAAAATAGCCCTGAACCTTGAGCCCGGCTTTCCGCGCCAGGGCCACGGCGTTCTCAATTTCCTCCCGGCTTATCTTCTTGTTCAGCACCTGCTGCCGGATGCGGTCCGTGAAGGATTCAATCCCCAGGTAAATCTTGCGCAGACCCGCCTCTGACAAGAGCCGGAGCATTTGCTCGTCCACCAGCTCCGCGCGCATGTTGCAGCCGAACACCAGACCGAGATTCGCGGCGATGAGCTTTTCCGCAAGCTGCCTGGTCCAGCCGCGGTCTGCGACCAGGGTGTCATCGAGGAAGACGAATCCCTGGATTTTGAATCGGTCTTTGAGCCAGGCCAGCTCGGCGACGATGTTTTCCGGGGAGCGCTTCCGCAATTTTTTTCCGAACAGCTTCTCGAGGGTGGGCTGGCAGAAGCTGCATTGGAAAGGACAGCCGCGCGTGGCCAGGATGGAGACGCCGGAGACCGGCCGGCCGATGGTGTCAAGCTGGAACCAGAGGCGCTTATAGTGCTCAAGGTCGATGAGGTCAAAAGCCGGAAAAGGGATGGAGTCGATGTTTTCGATGGCCGGCCGGGGGGCATTTTTCATCCAGTTGCCGTCTTCTCGGAACCATAGTCCGGGAACATCGTCTCCCCTGCCTTTTTGCAAAAGCTGGACCAGGGTTTCCTCGGCCTCGCCCAAAACAAGAAAATCGTATGGCCCGACCGCGCATTTTTCCGGGAGGGTGGTGGGATGAGGCCCGCCGAGGATGAGCCTGGCGCGGGGCTGAATCTGCCTGACCAGGCTTGCAATCTCGCTTGCGGCTTTGGCCATGGTGACCATGGCGCTGATGCCGACCCACTCATAATTTTTTTGCGCAAGCCGGCTTTGGATTTCAGCGCGGGGATTGGAGCAGAAGCTCAAGTCCAGAACCTCGGGTTTGAATCCGAGCCTGGCGCGAACCGCGGAAGCGAGGTATAGAACTCCGAGCGGAACATCTCCGCTGGGATAATGCAGCCGGGGATAAACGAGCAGAAGTTCCTTAGCAAGGGCCAAGGTCTTTCCTTCTCCACAAACTCAAGCGGATTCGCCACACCTCGCGTATGACCTCGGGCAAATGCCTGACCGGCTTGACCTTGCTCCCCTCCGCATCCTCCCAGACCACCGGCACCTCCGAAATCTTGAATCCGAGCTTCCGGGCCAGGGCGAGAAGCTCGATGTCAAAAGTGAAGCCGTTGATGGTCTGGAGCGGGAAAAGCTTGCGGGCGACTTGAGCCGGGAAGAGCTTGAACCCGCACTGCGTGTCAATGACCCCGGTGGGGATGAGCAGCCGGGTGAAAAATCCGAAGGCCACGCCCACGGCCTCGCGCAGCCAGGGCTGCCGGCGGGCAAGCACGGCGCCGGTAGCGCGGCGCGAGCCGACCGCCAGGGCCGCGCCCTGCTTGAGAGCGGCCTCCAGTTTTTCCAGCTCTTCAATCGGGGTTGAGAGGTCGGCATCGCACATCAAAATATATTGGCCTTTGGCCTCGAGCGCGCCGGCTTTGACCGCGGCGCCCTTGCCTTGGTGCCGCAGCTTGAGCACGCGCAGCTCCGGGATTGAGGCGGAAAGGGATTCCACCAGATAGGCGGTGTCATCCACGGAGCCGTCATCAGCCACGATGAGCTCAAAGCTCGCGCCCTTTTGCGCCAGATATTGCCTTATCCTTTCCAGGCTCCTGGTTATCCGCCGCGACTCGTTATAGGCGGGTATGACCACGCTAAGTTCAGCCATGAGACTTATTATATATGATGCTCGGACGGGATAAAATCGGCTTCATCGCCCAAGGCGAAATAAAAATATTTGACAAAAAACCGTTTTCCCAGAAAATAGCGGACGATGCCGAACAAAAAGGCTGATACCAAATGGGACGACGCGGAACTCCTTCTGAACAAGCTCACCCCGGACACCAAATTCGTATTCGACCGGATGACCAGCGCGACCATTGAGGCGGTGGCAGCGAAGCCGGGAGAGGATATAATCGACCTGGCCTGCGGCCGGGCCGCGGATGCCTTGAGCATCGCTCGCTCGGGCGCAATGGTGTTCGGGCTGGAGCCTTCGGAGGTTATGGTCACAAAGGCGCTGGAGTTGATGGGGCCGCAAGCCCAAGCGGTGGTATTATTCCGCGGCCTGGCCGAGGCTCTGCCGCTTGCGGACAACAGCTTTGACAAGCTGGTCTGCAAGGGCGCCATCGACCATTTCGCGGAGGTTGACGCAAGTTTGAAGGAAGCGGCGCGGGTGCTGAAGCCCGGGGGAAAGCTGGTCATCTCGGTCGCCAATTTCTCCAGCCTTTCCTGCCAACTGGCGCGCGCCTATGACTTTGGCTTTGAGAAGCTCAAGGGCCGGAAGCGGACGGCTCATCTCTCCTATGTTCCGCCCGAGGACCACAATTTCAAGTTTGACCGGAAGTTCCTGGCGCAGAAGCTCAAGCCTTATTTCGAAGTCGAGATGCTCACGGGCTTGAGCCTGCTCTGGTGCTTTCCCAACTGGGGAGCCGCGCTGGAAAAACTCTCTCCGGATATGCAAAACGCAGCCCTGCAATTCCTGGACCGGCTGGCAAGAATTCTTCCCTCCTGGAGCGATGTGCTTCTGGTCAGGGCCAGGCCGAAAAAATAATCTATTCCCTCGGATATTTAACCTGGGCGATTCCCAGGCCGCTTCTTGGAATCGCGGCCAGGAACTTGAAATTCTCGGGGTAGGCTCTCACCATCTCCACAAGCTCCCGGTTCGAGGATGAGATAAAGATGTGGGTGATGCGGTTCTTTCTGAAATTTTTCCATTGCTCCTCGGGAGAAACCTGATATTCATACCAGGCGGCTTTGCGGTTCATGAAATACCAGGCCAGGGTGGGCTTTCGGCAGGCGACCATGGCGTCTTCCGGCAGGATGCGTCCGGCCACCTTCTGGAGCACAATCCAGTCTGCGGTTCCTTCCCAGAATTCCTCGGGGAATTTCCAGTAAATGGAATATTGGGACGCGTCCAGGACCGGCTCTTTCCACTCGCCGTATCCTTCAACCTGCACGGGAGCTTCCGGATACATCTGCTGGTCATGATATTTGGCGCAGAGCCAGGCCATCAAGCCCATCTGCCAGAGCACAAGCAAAAGGCCGATGCCCAGAGTTATGGCCTGCGATTTGCTCCGCAAAAACCCGGCGAGCGAGTCAAGCCCGTGGATGAAATAATAGACAGCCAGCGGCAGGACCGGCAGGCTGAACCTCTCTTCCTGGAAAAACCAGACCATGGCCATGGCAAAAAGCGCGAGGAAAGTCAGCTCCGCGAAAAAATTCCTGGCCCGCATCCGGCTGACCAGGCCGAGCGCGATGAGCGCGAAAAAGAATACGCTCAACCATAGACCCGGCGAGCGATAAGGGAAGAGCCAGGAAGGAAAGGCGAATCCGCCGATATGAGGCAGATGCAGCCAAAGATTGACCTTGAGTCGCGCCATAAAATCGGAGAAGTTGAGCATGCCCTGCTGCGGCGCGTAGGGGTTCTTCTGCAGAAACTGCTTGAAATAAAATCCGCCGCCGCCGGCCAGGAAGTTGCGCACGCTCCAGCCGGCATAGCCGGCGAGGAACACTGCGCCAAGTATGACCCAGAGCGGCATCCCGGCCGCGCGCTTCTCTCGAAAGGTGCGCTCCAGGAGCATACCGAGGAAGAGCGCGGCAAAAAGCACCAGGCCGGCTTCGCGGACCATAGCCGAGGCCAGAACCGAGAGGGCCAAGAGCAGAGACCAGCAAATATCCGCCCCGCGCTTTTTAAGATGAGCCAGGAGCAGGAGCGAAAGCATCATGAAGAACATAAAGACCGGCTCGGTCAGGAGGTTGAGCAGGGAGGAATACCAGGCCGGGAGGGAGCCGGCCAGGAAAAAGACCAGCAGGGATTTGAGCCGGCTCATTCCCGAAAGCCTGGCCCAGCCACAGAGCAGGAGCGGGACCAGCGAGGCGATGAATTGAATCAGAAGATGGGAATAAAAAACCTGGCGGCTGCTTTGGGCAAAAGCCGAGAGCAGGAGCGGGAACAAAAATGGATACTGGGTATGAGCCGGCGCGCCCGGGAGATACCAGTCGCAATAGCTTTGATGCTCGGCCAGCGAGCGCGCGAGCATGAGGTAGCGCGCATTGTCTCCTCCCAGCACCCCGCCCAGCTCATCGCTGGCCAGCGACATATAAAAGACGATGAAAACCATCCAGCCAGCGAGCAAAACCCATCTGCCGTAAAGGGCCAGCCAGTCCTCGCACCGGTCCGCAAAGGACCTGGCCTGCGGAGCCGCTGCCTGCTTTTTGCTCGGGCTTTTTTTACGCTTGCTCAATTGAAATTTTGCTTCCGGATTTGACCGCCTTCAATTTCTCGACCGGCGTTTCCATCAGCCTTCCGATGATATTGACCTCGCTGTAAGCCCTGGGCTTCGGGCCTTCACTTGCGGGCGTGGGTCCGAAAAAAATGCAAAAGGCCGCGCCTTCAGGCCAGTATCCCAGTTCGCCGAGCTCGACCTCGGCCCGGGCGCCCTTTTCCAGGCCGGCCTTGACCGGGATTTCAAAATAGAGCTCCTCGCCCCACCTGTGGGCGCGTCCCTGGAGGGGAAGGGCTTGGCTGATTTTTTGCGCGGTTTCAGACTGGTTGAGCTGGGCAAGAATTTCCAGGCCGGGCGCCGTGATTTTTATTTTCATCCCCTAAATTTATATTCCAGGAAGGGGATGAAATCAACCGGGCCGCGTTCGCGCAGCTCCGGCTTAGGGCGCGGCATTGATAGTGATGAGCTGGCTCAATCCCGCGGGGGGCAGCATGCGCTTTTGGTCTCCGGGCGCGCTGACCACCAGCTTGATGGTTCCCGTGGCCGTGGGCCGGACATAAATAAAAGCCCTGCCCTGTGAATTCAGCTCTCCGCTTATCGACATCTTTCCGGTTAGGTCAAATCTTCCGGGAGTCTGGTTGATGAAGAAGGGCATGTCCACTCGCGGTCTGGATGCCACAAAAATATCATAGTCCCAAGCAGCGACCTCGGGATAGGAGAAATACATGGTAAGCCCGTCCGGGGAGAGGAACGGGCTGGCCTCGTCTCCGGAGCGATTGACATAGCTCATCGCGGCCGGGGCTGAAAAAGCGTCGCCGAGAGCGGCGCGTGAGGCCTCGTAAAGGTTCCATCCGCTGCCGGCGCGCGTGCTGATGAAAACTATATGCAGCTGGTCGGCGCTTAGCGAGGCATACCCGTCTCCGCCGGCGCTGTTCAGCTCCGTGACATTCTGCGGGGCGCCGAACAGGTCGGTGGGCAAACTCCGGCTCGCCCTCCAGATGTCCTTGACGCCCCGGCCTCCTTCCCGGTTGGAGGTGTAATAAACCGTCAAGCCATCCTGGCTGACCCAGGGCTGGATTTCCCAGTATGTGGCTCCATTCAGCTCGGTTAGCGGAACCGGCGCGCTGAACGGGCTGCCGCGGTCGGAGCGGGTGGCATAGTATAAGCCGCCTTTGGCCGGGTCATAGTTCGCGCCGGTCTTGCAAAGCCGGTAAAAGTAAAGCACCAGATTGTCCCCGGTCATGCTCCCAGGATAATCATCGCAGGTATTGGCGGAAAGCGCGGCCACCAGGGTCGGCGCGCTGAACGGCTCGGAAAGCGCGCTGCGGCTGGCATAATAAATATCATCCAGCGTTGTGTTTCCGTCCCAGGCGCTGAAAAATATTTCCAGGCCATCCGGGCTAAGGCAGGGAGAAAATTCCTGCGTGTTGACTCGATTGATTTCCGAAACCGGGGCATAAAGCCGCTTGGCAATGCCTTGGCCGTCCCCGCCCAAGAGCTGGGCTATGGTCGCGCCTTCCAGGACCTCAAACATAACCGCAGAGCCGCTCCGCGGAGTGCTGAAAGCATCCGTGACCTGGACCATGATGCGCACAGTCGTTCCGACCGGCACCGTGGTTGAGCCTTTGGCCGGCTCTATCAGCGCCATGCTGTCGGGCGCGCCGGTGAAATCCGCGGAGTCGCCGGCTATGAGCTGGTTCAGGATGGCGAGGTCGGCCGCGGTGATAAGCCCGTCTCCGTTGAAGTCGCTGGTCTCGCCGGTGGGCGGATAAACATTGCCGTACCCTGAAGGATTGCCGGTGAGGATAAGCGAGACCAAAGCGCTGACATCGGTTGCCCCGTAGGCGAGGTCGGCGTCGCTGTCTCCGAAGAATCCGCCGTCCCAGGGATTGGCCAGGCCTTTGAGCATGACGAGCCACGGCTCGGCAAACTGGGGGTCGGTGCCGTTGAAATATTCATGGAGGCTGACCAGGCCGTCATTGTCCGGGTCAGCATTGGCGTCCGAGGGGTCAGCCGGGTCCATGCCGTGGCGGATTTCATAATCATCGGGGATGAGGTCTTGGTCCAGGTCATAGGTCTTGGAGTAAATGAGCACCTGCACCGGCAGACTCCAGATATAAGTGTAATCGGTCACCTGCAGGCTCACGGTGTACCAGCCGGGCTGGTCGTCAAAGAAGCAGGGCGCCTCGCTTTGCGGAAAGTCAAGCGCGGCCGCGCTTAAGGCCGGCTTTGAGAGCATCTGCCACCTGAAATAGATGGTGTCCCCGTCCACCGGGTCATAATCCCCGGTGGGCGTGCCGTCCAGGCAGACCGGATTGCTGTCTCTGGAATCCGCGACCGTGAAGCTCCAGGCCACCACCGGCACGGGCAAATGATTGTCAGGGTCGTTCACCATGAGCTCAACCGTGGCCGCGCTCTGGAGGCAGCCATCGAAAAGGGTGAGGGTGAAGAAATAGGACCCGCAGATGACGGGCACAAAACTCGGATTCAGTATCTCGTGGTCAAAACTGACCAAAGGGCCTGAAAGCTGGGCCCAGCTGAACGAGAAACTATCCAGGTCCGGGTCATAGCTGCCCCTGGCATCCATGGTCACGGCTTGATTGAGGTTGCCGATGATTACCGGCGGAACCACCGGCACCGGCGCATAGTTGTGGACATCCACGCGAACCGTGTCCCCGGATATGGTGGTGCCGTCATACACGCTGACCTTAAAGAGGAAATCTCCGGTATAGCAATCAGGCGGCTGGAACTCGACCGCGGAGGCGGTTGCGGAGGGAAGCAGGGAAGTAGCCGGGCCTTGAATTTGGGTCCATTGAAAAGTGAGCGGCTCATGGTCCGGGTCATAGCTCTGGCTGGCATCCAGGGTGAAGGTGGTTTTGGATGTTCCCGAAGCCGGGCTGGCATTAGCAATCGCTATGGGTGGATGGTTGGCATTTGCCGACCCGGCGACACGCAAAAGCCGGTCATAATAAGCAGGCGGGAGCCCGGGATTCTGCGCCTGGACCAGTTGATAGCCCGGATGCGCATTATACATCAGCTGCACGGACAGGGTATAAGTCTGATTGGCCGGGTTATAGGTCTTGGAAAGAAGATTGATGCCTCCATCCGGGAAGGCAAAAGAGGTGCTGTCGGTCAGGTTGACGCCTTCCACCGTGAGCGCCAGGGCATAAGTCCGGGGCGCGATGGTCGAAGGCGAGATATTGGTGAGCACGGGCTGGCCCGGCAGATAAGCCACTCCATTCATCAGTCTTGCGGTCAGGTCGATGTTTTCATAATTCAAATGCTCCAGACCCACTGCGGAGTAAAAAATGCCGTATCCGCCCGGCTCGGCGAATTGAACCGCGGTGGTGTTCATCCGGTCGTTCTTGAGCACCGGTATGGCATCAGCTTCGGGAGTCAGCCCCACGGTTCGCGGATAGACCGTGTAGTAATTGATGAACATCAGCTTGGACCAGCTCATGGCGGAACTGATGGGACTGGCTGTGGTTCCCCAGATATATTGTGCGGCATAATTATCATCGCTCCAGGAATCCAGGTGCAGGTAGTTATGAGCAAAATCCGCTGCCTCCTGCGAAGGGTTGACCAGGAGATACTGGCTGGAAAGGACCAGCTTTCCGCCCTGGTCCAGATAGGCTTCAATCCTGCTCAATTCCTCGGAGTCCAGAGGCTCATCCACCACCGGACCCGTTATCCAGAGGCATAATCGGTGCTTGAGCATCTCCTCAAGGGGCGGAACGCCTTTTTGCGCAACCTCCCAATAAGCCCATTGGTAGCCAAGCGAATACAGCTCATACATGATTCGCTGGTCAGCCTTGGCGCCTCCGTCATCGTCCACCAGGAGTATGGAGGGCACGCCGAGGTTTATAGAAAGGACCTTGCTCATGTGAAAAAGACCGCTGTTGGCAGTGAGGTTGAGCTTCAGAACCGCAGGCAGTTCCGAGGTGTTGGTCGGCTTGACCTGCAGCCGCAGCGGCTCCTGGTTATAGGCGCTGTCGCCCGGAGCAAGGTCGGGATAGGTGGCATTGGTCAGAATCGGCACCAGGTACTGGCTGGTGGTTGCAAACTGCAGGCTCAAGTTGCTGGCCGCAGTCCCGGTATTGAACAGCTTGAGCCAGAGCTCCAGGGTCTCGCCCGGCTCGGCATAAGGGTCGGTGTCCCCGTCCCCGGGAGAGGCCGGGCTGAAATAGTAATCGGTGAGCAGCAATCGCGGACTGCTGAAATCGCTCTGGAACTGGTTCAGCTGCACGCGCACGGTCACCACCGTATCTGACTCGCTGACCTGGCTTATTTTTATGCCCGAAGGATAGCAATCATAGCGCAGGCTGGAGGGAATGCTGGCGCTGGAAAACTCCTGACCCGGCCGGAAAGAATCCACCGTATCGCCGAGGTTCGTGCCGTCCTCCAACTGGAAATTCCCGTCCGCCTGCTCGAGCATGAGCATGGGATGGCGCCATGACCACGGGTTATCGGGATAGCCGCACAAGGCCGGGTCTGAACTATGAGCCTGGTCCGTATTCTGGAAAAAAGTCTCCTGGTCAATATGCCAGATATAAAGCCCCTTGGAAAGCAGTTTCTCGTCGTAATTAAGCCGCTGCTGGTTGGTGAGCAGGAAATATTCCCGAGGGTCAGGCCCGGTCATGACCTTGGCGGCATAGGGATGGGTTTCAACTGCGGGAAGGGTGAGTGTGGTATCGGCGGTGATGACCTCTGGAGCGAGCCAGCCGACCAGGCTCTTGTGAAAGGCCGCAGGATGGTCCGGCTGCCAGAACCGGGTGCCGTCCCCTCCGTAGACCCCGTAAGCCATCAGGTCGTAAAGCCCCACTCCCACCTCATAACCTGTGGGATTGCTCGGCGGATTGGCCAGGCCGTGAACATACAAGCTCGAGCTTCTTTTCATCCCCAGAAGATAAGCGTATTCGCGGGTATAAGTGGAAATATCCATAATTCGCGGAGCGCCGGTCACCGGGTCCGGCTTCCGCTGCTCCGGGCAGAGCGTGAAATACTCTATCTTCTTTCCGTCATAATACCTGGTCTGCGCTCTTCCCAGGCTCAAGACCGACTGGATGGTGGCCAGGTTGTTCATATC
>Ga0315282_10004805_pt1 | contig 23359 bp, 24 predicted proteins | sample YL17G07_20_MG_FD_203693 | JGI IMG/M metagenome (GOLD analysis project Ga0315282, IMG submission 203693) | Sediment microbial communities from Yellowstone Lake, YNP, Wyoming, USA - YL17G07_20 | ecosystem: Environmental > Aquatic > Freshwater > Lake > Sediment | place: USA: Wyoming | collected... | reverse complement strand
CCGGCTCAGGATAAACGCTGGCGGCGTGCCTTATGCATGCAAGTCGAACGGTCTGGTGAACCAAGCTTGCTTGGAACACCAGATAGTGGCGAACGGGTGAGTAACGCGTAAGTAACCTGCCCCTAAGTAGAGGATAACTCTGAGAAATTAGAGCTAATACTGTATGTGGTGGTGGAGGTAATGCTTCATCACTAAAGCTTTAGGGCGCTTAGGGAGGGGCTTGCGTCCGATTAGCTAGTTGGTAGAGTAATGGTTTACCAAGGCGAGGATCGGTAGCTGGTTTGAGAGGACATCCAGCCACACTGGGACTGAGATACGGCCCAGACTCCTACGGGAGGCAGCAGCAAGGAATTTTGTGCAATGGGCGAAAGCCTGACACAGCGACGTCGCGTGGGGGATGAAGGCCTTCGGGTTGTAAACCCCTTTTCTCAGGGAAGAATAATGACGGTACCTGAGGAATAAGTCTTGGCTAACTACGTGCCAGCAGCCGCGGTAATACGTAGGAGGCGAGCGTTATCCGGATTTACTGGGCGTAAAGCGGGCGCAGGCGGTTTTTCAAGTCGAATGTAAAATCTCCCGGCTTAACTGGGAGGGATCATTCGATACTGTTAAGCTAGAGGGCAGCAGAAGGAGGTGGAATTCCCGGTGTAGTGGTGAAATGCGTAGATATCGGGAGGAACACCAGTGGCGAAGGCGGCCTCCTAGGCTGTTTCTGACGCTGAGGCCCGAAAGCGTGGGGAGCGAACAGGATTAGATACCCTGGTAGTCCACGCCGTAAACTATGGATACTAGGTATAGGGAGTATCGACCCTCTCTGTGCCGAAGCTAACGCATTAAGTGTCCCGCCTGGGGAGTACGGCCGCAAGGCTAAAACTCAAAGGAATTGACGGGGGCCCGCACAAGCAGCGGAGCGTGTGGTTTAATTCGATGCAACACGAAGAACCTTACCAAGGCTTGACATGTCGGAAGTAGCAACCTGAAAGGGAAGCCACCTGTTAAGTCAGGAGCCGTCACAGGTGCTGCATGGCTGTCGTCAGCTCGTGCCGTGAGGTGTAAGGTTAAGTCCTGTAACGAGCGCAACCCTCGTTGCCAGTTGTTTTCTCTGGCGAGACTGCCCCGCAAAATGGGGAGGAAGATGGGGATGACGTCAAGTCAGCACGGCCCTTATGCCTTGGGCTACACACACGCTACAATGGGTGGTACAATGGGTAGCAATAGAGCAATCTGGAGCCAATCCTATAAAGCCATCCTCAGTTCGGATTGCAGGCTGAAACTCGCCTGCATGAAGTTGGAGTTGCTAGTAACTGCAGGTCAGCATACTGCGGTGAATACGTTCTCGGGTCTTGTACACACCGCCCGTCACGTCATGAAAGTCGGCAACACCTGAAGTCGATGGGCTAACCCCGACTTGTCGGGGAGGCAGTCGCCGAGGGTGGGGTTGATGATTGGGACGAAGTCGTAACAAGGTAGCCGTAGCGGAAGCTGCGGCTGAATCACCTCCTTTCTAGGGAGACAATGGGTATTAAGCCCGTTATCTCCTAGGTCGGTCTCCGATTATTCGGAGTAGGTTTTCCTTCCTTCCGCTATCTAGGGGTTAAGGTTTGTTTTTAAAATGGGCCATTAGCTCAGTTGGTTAGAGCGCAGACCTGATAAGTCTGAGGTCTCTGGTTCGAGCCCAGAATGGCCCATTTTCGCTTCCAATTGTCAAAGCCTCTATGGAGTGAGGTAGATAATCAATCTTTCATTGACTTCATTGGGTGGCACTGCTAACATTGGGGAAATGGTGCCCGGACTTTCTCTTTTTCCGTTAACCGCTGAGGTGAGTAAACAGGGTCACCTCATAATTGGCGGCTGTGATAGTGTAGAGCTAGCCACTGAGTTTGGTACGCCTCTATACCTCTTTGATGAATTTAGCTTGCGCAGTAAGTGCACTGAGTTCAAAGCCGAGTTTAGCCAGCGCTATGCTGATACTACAATTATTTACGCCTGCAAAGCCTTTATAAATGGGGCTCTGGCACTCATCTTTAAGGAGGAGGGGCTGGGACTGGATGTAGTCTCTGCCGGAGAACTTGGTATTACTCAATCGGTTGGTTTTCCCCTGGATATGGTCTATTTCAATGGTAATAATAAATCAGCCGAGGAAATCAGGCTGGCCCTCAAGTGCCATATTGGTCGCATAGTGGTGGACAATTTTCATGAGCTTAAAATGTTAGCTGAGATGGCTAAGGAGTCAGACTGGAAACCTGATATATTACTGCGTTTGTCTCCCGGGGTTGAGCCTCATATTCATAAATATGTGGCTACTGGCGCTGTTGATAGTAAGTTTGGTTTTCCCCTATTTAGTGGGGATAAAGCGGTGGCTCAAGCCATGTCAGCACCTAACCTGAACCTGGTAGGTTTGCACTTTCACCTAGGTTCTCTTATCTTTGAAGATGAGCCGTATCAAGAATCCATTGAGTTTATACTCGACTTTGCCGCTGAAATGAAGCAAAGATATAATTTCCAACTCAGGGAACTAAATGTTGGTGGTGGGTTTGCTATTCAGTATACCCTGGATTCTCCAGCTCCACCCATTTCTTTTTATGCTGAGGCAATAGTATCTAGGCTTATTAGTAAATGCCAGGAGCTAAAGCTGGCACTGCCGCGGCTTATTGTTGAGCCAGGGAGAGCAATAGTGGGACGGGCTGGGGTGGCACTATACAGGGTAGGTGTGGTCAAGGATATACCGGGTGTCAGGTGCTATGTCTCGATAGATGGTGGTATGGCTGATAATATTCGCCCTGCCCTTTATGGTTCTAAATATGAGGCAGTGGTAGCAAATAAGGTGTTGGAGAAGGAAACAAGAAAGGTTACTATTGCTGGCAAGTTTTGCGAGTCGGGTGATATACTGGTTAAGGATATTAATCTGCCTCCGGTTTCAGCCGGTGATATTATAGCTATACCCGACTGTGGTGCTTATTGCCTGCCAATGGCAAGTAATTATAACAGTTCACTTAAGCCAGCTATTGTTCTGGTTAAGGAAGGTAAAGCGCATCTTATTCGGCGCCGGGAGACCTTTGACGACCTGACCAGGTGTGACTTAATTTAGAAATTGTTTATCAACCTCACCCCTTTTATCCCCCTCTCCTTCAAAGGAGAGGGGGAGGTATAGGTTTTGAAGGGGCGGAGCCCCTTCAAACTTCCCTTGATAAACAACCTCTTAATTTAGGTATAGCTAAAGGGGACTTTGCTTAAACATCGGAGAAAGGAGCAGGAAGGTGAAGTTAATATGTGAAGTCTGTAGCAGGGATTTTGAAGCTACGAAGGAGCGACCGATAAATATTTGTCTTGAGTGTATTGAGAGGTTACGTAAGAAAGGTCTAGGGCCGGTGCAGTTGTTGGGACGAAAGGAAGTTAAGCAGTTAGTACTATCAATAATACGCAAGGAATTTTAGGATATGTGGCAGGTAGCTGGGCAAACCAGGGCTGTGTCCTTACTTAAGCATAGCTTGGAGAAGCAGGTGGTGGCTCACGCCTATCTTTTTGTTGGTCCCCCTCATGTGGGTAAGATGACCCTGGCTCTAAATCTGGCTCAAGTGTTGAACTGTGAGGCAGCTGAGCCCCCCTGCGGTGAGTGTTTATCATGTCAGAAAATAGCTTCAGCCAAGTATGCTGATGTCCAGATTATAGGTTTGACCACTGATGGGGATTCAGTCGAGGCTAAGCCTCGGTCAGAGATTAGCATTGACCAGATTAGGGAAATGCAGCATTCAGCCAGCTTGCCACCCTTTGAGGGCAGGTATAAGGTATTTATTATTGATGGGGCTGAGCAATTATCAAATGAGGCAGCTAATTGCCTGCTTAAGACCTTGGAAGAGCCTGTAGGCAGGGTAATCTTTATCCTGCTAACCACAAATGACAAGCTTCTGCCAGCCACAGTGATTTCTCGCTGCCAGCGACTGGAGTTACCCCCCTTGGCGGTTACCGAGGTAGAGGCTGCCCTTAATAGTCGCTGGGGCATTGAGCTACAAAAGGCTAAGCTCCTGGCTAGGCTTTCTCATGGCTGCCTGGGTTGGGCGCTATCAGCGGCTCTTGATGGTGGTTTGCTCCAGCAACGTGCTGAGAGGGTAGAAAGGTTACTTGATATGAGTAATGCTGATTATGAGGAACGTTTTACTTATGTCACTGAGTTGGTAGCTCAGTTTAGCCAGAGGAAGGGGTCGGTTCAGGAGGTATTGGATTTGTGGCTTGATTTCTGGCGTGACCTTTTGTTAGTTAAGGTGGGCTGTAGTCAGGCTATTACTGATATTGACCTTGAAGCCACGCTGGTTGAGATGGCTAGGGGTTATAATCTGACTCAGATAAGGGCTTTTATTAATAGTATTCAGGCGGCTGGGGAGCAGCTTAGGCAGAATGCCAATCCCCGTCTGGTGCTGGAGGTGTTAATGCTTAGTATGCCTAGGAGGGTATTTGGGTAAAGGATGGCTGAGATTGTTGGAGTACGTTTCAAGACAGCTGGTAGAGTATACTACTTTGACCCGGTAGGCTTTGACCTTGAGGTAAATGACTATGTAGTAGTCAAGACAGCCCGCGGTCTTGAGCTAGGGCATGTGGTTATTTCTCCCAAGCAGGTATTGGCTAATCAGATAGCTAGGCCGTTAGAGCCGGTGGTGCGCAAAGCAGAACCTGACGATATTGAGCGTGCCCAGGAATTTGAGGACAAGGAAAGAGAGGCTCAGGCCGAGTGTGATGAGTTGATTACTAAACTAAATCTGCCAATGAAGCTGCTATCTGCTGAATACAATCTTGATGGTAGTCGCCTTACCTTTTTCTTTACTGCTGATGAAAGGGTTGATTTCCGTGAGCTGGTTCGGAAACTAACTAACCGTTTCAAAGTACGGGTGGAGCTACGCCAGGTAGGTCCTAGGGATGGAGCCAAGCTGATAGGTGGCTTTGGCAAGTGTGGTCGTCCTTTATGTTGTATGAGTTTCCTAAGCGAGTTCGCCTCGGTTTCTATTAGAATGGCCAAGGAGCAGGATTTACCCCTTAACCCGATGAGGATTTCGGGTGTTTGTGGTCGCTTGCTGTGTTGCTTGGGCTACGAGACTGAGCAATATCGAGCTATGAAAGAGAAACTGCCCAAGGAGGGGCAGCGAGTGTCTATACCTATGGGGATAGCTAGCGTAGTTGGTGGTAACCCACTGAAGGAGACGGTATTGGTTGAGCTGGAGACTGGGGCGAGGGTGGAACTGCCTCTCAGCGAGGTTACTATTATAGACTAATTAGTTTTCATTGGGGGAGATATTTTTGCCATTCACTCTGGCTTTGTAGGTAGGAGTAGGGGATGTAAAAAAGGTAATTACCACGTGGGGGGGAGGGATGGCAGATTAATCTCATCCCAGCCTGCTCAGGGGTTCTACCTGCCTTGCGACGATTACAGGGTATACAAGCGCTAACCACATTTTCCCAGGTGTGTTCACCGCCTTTATATCGTGGGATGACATGGTCTAGGGTGAGTTGCCGGGTTTCCCTACCGCAATACTGGCAGGTGTATTGGTCGCGGTTGAAAATCTCAAGGCGAGTTAGCTTTCTCTCAGGTCGAGGACGCTTAATCATATAAACTAGTCGGATTACCGAAGGCAGGGGGAAGATATAATTGGCTGAGTGGATAAATCCTGTGCCATTCTCTAGCATCTCAGCCTTACCTCGATAAATTAACACTACTGCTCGCCGGGCTCGACATATATTAAGCGGCTCGTAGTTCTGATTTAGCACCAGAACAGGAAGATTTGTCATCATTGAAGCTTCTCTCTGCATAAAAACTTACTCATTTTACTGGAAAACTTCTGACTACGCAAGCTTTAGCTCGGGCTTGTTAGCTCCAGCGTCCTTTCTTGCCAGCGCGAGATGTTTTCTTTTGTCTAGACGTTGCATCAGTCCGGTAGTCAGGAACATTGATATTCCATGCCACACTGATTTTGGGGTCTGCTAGCCGGGAACTGACGGGGCTATCAATTTCATCTAGTGAACCGCGGGCAGTAATTACTGTGGCTAGCCGGGCGTTATAACGGTGGTTGATAACCTGGTAGAGCTTTTCCTGTGCCCAAGGTGTGGTTGACTGCTCACCAAAGTCATCCAGGATGAGCAGCGGGGCATTCTTTACCCTTTCAAAGAGCTGGTCATAGGAAACCTTGCTCTCCGGACTGAAGGTGGAGCGTAGATGGTCAAGGAACTCAGGCACTACTATGAACAGAGACGGCTGGTTAGCTTGGTAGCGATAATTAGCGATGGCAGCGGCTAAGTGGGTCTTACCACAGCCAGTAACACCCATGAATACTAGCCAGCCGTCAGGTGATTTGGCGAAGTCAAGAGCTAGGCGGTATGCTGTTTCTAAATTCTGGCGCTGCTCTGGCAGCAGGTTAACCCGTCTCCAGTCAAAGTTGTCAAAGGTCATACTTTTTTGTAGTTCAAATTCTGGACCCCAGCTATATTCTAATAAGGCTTGTTTTTCCTCAACGGTATATATGTGGCAAAGTCTGGGCTCAGTAAGCCGGTTGCGTATTCTTTCCTCTAGTTGCTCAATAGGGGTGATAGTAACAATCACAGTGGGTAGTTCATTGTTAAAGCGATGGGTTAGCAGTTGGTCTAACTTTTCTTTAGCCCAGGATGTGCTGGTTTGAGCACCTAAATCGTCTAAAACCAGTAGCGGGGCATTGCGCACTCGGTCAAAGAACTCGTCATAGGCTATTTCGCTATTGGGGCTGAAGGCAGAGCGCAGGCGGTCTAGGAGGTCAGGGGTAGTGATAAAGAAAGCGGGCTTACCTAGGCTAAGACGCTCGTTGGCGATAGCTGCTGCCAGGTGTGTCTTACCACAACCACTGGGACCAGCCAGGATTAACCAACCTTTGGCTTCGGTGGCAAATGCCTTGGCTGCCTCGTAAACGCGGCGAAATTGCTCTTGGTGGATAGGATTCCCGCTTCTCCCCTCGGGAGCTAGGTTATCAAAAGTGAGGTGAGTCAGCGAGCCCAGGTTGCTATATCGCTGTAGATGGGTTTGGCGTCCTTTATCTAATTCTCCCCAGGTGCAACGACAGGCAACCACTCGGCTAAAATCCGGCTTGCCTGAGGCTAGGAGAGGATGAACAAATCCTGCCCCTTTACAAATAGGACAGTTTAAGCTTGGTGAAGGTTCTTCTGGTTCTTCAGCGCCTGACCATGTGTCCGTATTTGCCTTTGATGTATTTATCCGGGTCTGTCTTAGAATCTCGCCGATATGTTCCATTGCCTCTACCTTCTGCTGACCAGCGCTCCAAAATCTTGGCAATATACCTCCAGCTTCTTTTATTGAGGGCTACTGCCTCTTTGATGGCATCCTTAACCCAGGTTACAGGATAGAGCTTCTCTGCCTCGCCCAGCTCTTCGGCAATCATTGGGGTTAGCATTCCGATGTTCTGTTCATAAAGGGTGAAGATGTCAGGTAGTTCCTCGGTCTCAACTTCGGTTTGTCCCTCAGCTTTCAGCCCGCTCAAGATGAGCTCACCATTTTGAATTTTAGCTACCACCTGTCTATCAGACTCACTATTGAGAAAATAGACATCCTCGGGCACTCCATCTCTATCCAATACTATATGAAGGATGGTTCCCCGCTTGGTAGCCATGTCTAGGGCTTGGTGTAGTGCCTGGCCAGGTGACTTTGCCGCTTCCCTGAGGCTGCTCATCAGGTTAGTATTACCTAGAAGCTCTCGGTAAGTGATGAAACGGGGGTAACCCCGTTTGTGGTAAAGTGCCCACAAAATGTGGAGGGTTGTCTTTAGCTCAGTAATATCGCTGATTTGGGGCAGTAAGCTGCTGAAGAAAAGATTGGGTACGGAAGTGAACTGCATCTTGGCTGGGAAACCAGTAAACTGCTTCATAATAAACTTGGCTCTGCAACATTAGTAATATTTTCGAACTTAGCTAGGTTGTGCCTGAAGCGCAATTCCATTTGACCGGTAGGTCCATTGCGATGCTTAGCAATTATAATATCAGCAATCCCTCGTGGGTATTCTCTATCTGGGTGTTGGTTCTGCCATTCCTCTTTGGTATAGTAGATTTCGTCTCGATAGATAAACATAACCACATCAGCATCTTGTTCAATGCTACCGCTTTCACGTAGGTCGGAGAGTTGTGGAATATGTGACGCCCGCCACTCCACAGCTCGGCTGAGCTGTGATACGGCTAGCACTGGTACATTAAGCTCACGAGCTAATGCCTTAAGGGAACGAGAGATATAGCTAATTTCTTGAACCCTGTTTTCCCCCCTGCCATCCCCCTGCATCAGTTGTAGGTAATCAACAATAACCAGGTTGATGCCACGCTCGTAATGGAGTCGGCGGGCTTTGCTTCGCATCTCTACCACCCGGAGTTGAGGGGAGTCTTCAATGTAGATTGGTGCTTCGGAAAGGATGCCAGTAGCCTCCATAATCTGTTTTTCCTCTTCTTCATTAAGGTGAACCCCAAGACGAACCCGCCTTGAATTGACCCCAGATTCGCTAGCTAGTAGGCGTAGCACCAGTGGCCCCCGTGCCATCTCCAGGCTGAATAGAGCCACGCAAGCCCCTTGCTCCACAGCCGCATTTCTGGCGATGCTAAGTGCCAAGCTGGTTTTGCCCAGGCTGGGTCTACCGGCAATGATAATCAGGTCAGAGGGCTGAAATCCGCCTAAGAATTCATCTAGCCCAATAAAACCTGACAGCACATAAGGGACGGGACCCTGGTAGCCTTCTGCCTCGATAGCCGGGCTAGGAGCGGTCTCGAAATACTTATCTAGCACCTGGCGAATATGGACGAAGTCTCGGGGGCTCTGCCCATGGCGCAGCCTAAATAGGATATCCTCTGCCTTACTTAGGCTGGCATCAACATCAGGGTCAGCCTCATAACCAATAGCCGCAATTTGACCAGCGGCATTAATCAGGTGGCGCATTAACGATAAGCGATAAACAATTTGAGCATAGTGCTCAATATCAAGCGAGGTAGGGCATATGGATATTAGGTGACTTAAATAGGCAGCACCACCGCATGCCTCCAGTTTTCCCCGTCGGTCTAGCTCTTGAGCTACTGTGATTTGGTTTATCACCTCATTGCGCTGGTAAAGCGATAGACATGCCCCATACACCAATTGATTTTGTTCGCTATAGAAGTCTGGCTGGTTTAGGAAGGTAGCAATTTTATAGATTGCTGTGCTATCTATCAGGAGTGAACCATTTACTGCTTGCTCAGCATCAATATCGTGCGGCGGCAATTTTTCGCTATACACTTTAATCCGTCTCCTTTTCTATAACCGTTACCTTTATTTTGGGTATTATATCCTTAGCTAGTCTAATGGCTACCTCATAGCTACCGAGTTGGTGAATGGGCTCGGCTAAATCTATCTTTCTTTTGTCAATAACTAGCCCGGTTGTGCTCTCTAGCTCAGTGGCAATATCAGCATTAGTGATTGAGCCATACAGCCGGTCTTTGACTCCGGCTCGGGTTTTCAGAGTAACCTCTCTGCCATCTAGCTGGTTAGCCAGCTCAACTAGTTCAGCCTCCGTTTGTTGTTGATTGCGGGCGTTTATTTTGCGTTGTGCCTCTACCAGGCTAATAGTTGGAGAACTGGCCAGCAAGGCTAGCTTTTGAGGTATGAGATAGTTCCTGCCGTAGCCATCGGCTACCTCTTTTATCTCACCAGCTCTAGCCACATTGGGCACATCTTGGAGGAAAATGACCTTCATATCCCGCTCTTTATTATAATTATACTTCACCCGGCGGCGAAGTAAAAGATTAATTTTAAAGATTATTTGGTAATCCTATCCCCTTTCCCTTATCAAGAGGAAGAGGAGGATGGCTATACCCCACTAAAACTCCCCTTGAACCTTTTAACCCCGTTATAAATCAATTGAATCATCAAGCCAATTAGTCCCCAAAATATTATAGAAATAGGAACATATACTTGGTTGATTCGTAAAATCCAAGGTATTGTGTAATGGGCGTGGGGTGAGCTCGGGTCTCCAAGATAACGAATTGCCAGAATGTAAGTTTCATCACCGAGAATTACTCCGGGGATATTGAGGGGGAATATCATGTCTGAAATTCCGTTCCACCAAACACTTAAAACGCCTACTACAAGTCCGTATATTAGAAAACCTGTAAGAATTCTTGCTTTCATTATTCGGTGAGGAATTTTTGGGCATAGATAGCGGCGGTAGCCCCGTCTCCGGCAGCGGTTACGGCTTGCCGGGCTGAATCGTGGCGGATATCGCCAGCAGCAAAAATACCGGCTATCTCCGTCTCCATCCTGTCATTGGTGATGATATGACCAGTGGCGTCTAGTGGTAAAATGCCCTTGAGGTAGTCGGTATTGGGCTTAAGCCCGATAGATATAAAGATTCCGGCTACGTCCAGGGCAGATTTTCCCCCGGTTTTGACCTGACGAAGCCTGATTCTTTTAACTAAATCTTCGCCCTCTATTCCCTCAACTATGGAATTCCACCGGAATTCTATTTTGGGTTCGGAGAAGGCTTTCTCCTGTAGGCTACGACTGGCGCGGAGCTGGTCGCGGCGGTGTATCACGGTGACCTTGGAGGCAAACTTGACGAGGTGGAGGGCTTCAGTAATAGCGGCGTCGCCACCACCGATTACGGCTACTGGCTGCTCCTTGAAGAAGGTGGCATCACAGGTAGCGCAGTAAGATACCCCTTTACCAGCAAACTCCTTTTCTCCATGAACACCCAATTTATATCGTTCCGAGCCGCTAGCTATAATCACTGCTTTAGCGATAAAGTTGCCTTCAGTAGTTCTGACCACCTTTTGCTTATTCTGGAGCACGAGGTCGGTAACCTCGGCTAGTAAGGTTTTTAGCCCATATTTTGTTGCCTGCTGATGCATTAATTGCCCCAGCTGAAAGCCGCTAATGCCTTCAGGAAAGCCGGGGTAGTTATCCACTAGTTCGGCATTGGCTATCTGACCACCGACCAGTCCTTTTTCTATAAGCAGGCTACTGAGTCTGGCTCTTGAAGCGTAGAGCCCGGCGGTAAGTCCAGCCGGACCGCCACCAATAATAACTACATCATATTTTTCATTCATGATTTAATTCTAGCTCGGTATCGATAGCATCTAGCAGCAGGCGAATATCAAATTGCCCTGAAATTCTAGGCTCATCATTAATGAGTAGTAGTGGTAATGATAGGTTCTTATTCTTGATTCCTTGGATTAATTCTAAGGCGTGACGATTAGCTATAGGTTTAGATAGGTCAAGGTATTCTAATTGTATTTTGTCGCCAAACCTGTCTTTAATTCGCTGGCTAGCTAGGGTAATGGCTTCTACCGAAGACCAATCTACCCCGCAATGAGCATCACACTTCTCACTTTTACTATCATCTACGACGGTAACTTGAATAGTATGCTTAATCAAAGGCACCATCTAAACTCCACTCGATGTATAATACGATTTGGTCAAAGTTACTGTCATCTATGTAGACCAACTTGCTCATAGTCTTCCTCTTTGATTTTCTGGCAGATACCTCGTTCTACAGTTTGTTTGGCTAAACCAATAGCATTTTTAATGGCTTTAGCTTGACTACGTCCGTGAGCTATAATGACATTTCCATTTACCCCGAGGAGACATGCCCCACCATATTCTTGGTAGTCTATTCTTTTAACCAAGGAACCTAGCCCTACATCATAGAGCAAGGCGCGCCCCATTTGTTGCCACTTCAGGATGGTATCACCGAATCCTTCTATAGTCTTAAGTACTATGTTCCCCGTGAAGCCATCGGTAACGACGATATCTACGATTCTCCTTAATATGTCCTGGCCTTCTATATTGCCGATAAAGTTTAAATTGGTCTTCTTGAGGAGGTTATAGCTTTCTTGGGCTAAACGATTACCCTTAGATTCTTCTTGGCCATTATTGAGCAAGCCAACACGTGGGGAGGTGATACCGAAAATCTCTCTAGCATAGATGGCGCCCAATTGAGCAAATTGAACTAGATGGCTTGGTCGGCAGTTAGCATTGGCCCCGGCATCAATAAGGAGCACCGGGGCAGCGGTGTTAATGTTAATGACACTAGCTATGGCAGGACGCTCGATACTCTTTATCTTTCCCAGATTGAGAAGTGCAGAGTATACTACTGCACCCGAATTGCCTGCAGAAACAAAGGCTGAGGCAGCACCGTCTCTTACAAGACTAACGCCTACCACTATTGAAGAGTTTGGTTTGTTACGGACTGCCTCAATAGGTGACTCGTGAGGCTCAATAAGTTGGCTGGTATCAATGATAGTGAGCTCCGGTTTATTTAAATAGCGACCGCCCAGCACGTGGAGTATGGTTTTCCTGCCCACCAGAGCAACATCCACTTTGTACTCTTGGATTGCTTTTATAGCTCCTTTGACTATTTCGCGAGGGGCATACTCTCCGCCGGTGGCATCAACGGCAATTATCATCTACTTCCTCGGTTAAAATTCTTAGCTACTTGGGCTTCTTTCCCACAGGTCACAGCGACCTCCCCATCGGGCAAGAACCTGACCATTAAGGGAAAGCTGGGCTATCTCACATAGGTTAGGACAGGCTTTGCATTCAAATGAGGAGGTATGATACTTTACCTCACTTACGCCGAATCCCTTAAACTTGCTGCCGTTGTTGTTACTTACCATCTCTTCGTGCGCCAGCATGGCAGCTCCTATTGCCCCCATGACCTCGTGGTGGGGTGGGACAATGATTTCAGCATCAAGCTCTTCTTGAAGCGCCTTCACTATACCCTGGTTAAAGGCAACTCCACCCTGAAATACTATTGGTGGTTTAATATCCTTTCCCAGACCAACATTATTAAGGTAATTACGAACCAGTGCCTGGCACAGACCATAGACAATATCCTCAGTCCGATGCCCCATTTGTTGTTTGTGTATCATATCTGATTCAGCAAAGACAGTGCATCGCCCGGCAATGCGCACTGATGCGTTACTATCCAGTGCCCGCTGGCTGAACTCCTCAATGCTCATATTGAGGCGTGCTGCTTGGTGGTCAAGGAAGCTACCGGTGCCTGCAGCACATACCGTGTTCATGCCGAAGTCAGCTACTATCCCATCCCTGATGATGATAATCTTACTATCTTGCCCCCCAATTTCAATGATGGTTTGCACTTTGGGGGTATGTTGGAGAGAAGCCACGGCATGGCTGGTAATCTCATTCTTGACTAAATCAGCGCCAACGATAACTCCAGCTAGGTAGCGGGCGCTGCCAGTGGTAGCCACACCACAGATGTTAACATTTTCAGGCAATTGCTGTTTGATTTGTTTCAGTCCCAACTGCACCATATCAATGGGCTTGCCCTGTGTCAACATATAGGTGTGGGTAACAAGCTCATCATTTTTGTCTAGCACAGCCAGCTTGGTAGTTACTGAGCCAACATCAATCCCTAGATAGACTTCCACGGACTCTCCTTAGACTGCTATTTGTGTCGATTATTATTGTGTGCTCGCCGTTTTCGTTCCAACAGGTCAACAAAGGCCTCTAGTCTGGTTAGCATACCTGGCTTGGCTATTTGCTCATCACAAAGGATGGTTAACACCGGGATATTCTCCTTGGTTGACGGCATGATATTTTGAGCTACTATTTCAGGCATACAGGTAAAGGGGGCTAGGTGAATTAAGCCGTCAAACTCATTAGCATGGAGCACCTTTTCCCCCACTGATTCCCAACCATCGCCACCAACATCCCGCTTGAGATAGGGTAGAGCTGCCTTATGAATTCTGGCCATCTCATTTATACCCAGGGCATTGAGAAACAGGCTGAATTTAGTCCACTCTGAAATGAAGAGTCTTCGCCTTACTTCTACCCCCAGCTTACCTAACTCACTCTCCACATCTAAATTGGAGAAGGGCTCCAACAACACATAAATCTCACCAATGATGCCCACTATCAATGGTTGAGTTTGAGTATCCTTAGTTACTTGATTAAGCTGGTTGACGTAGTCTGTTTCTACTTTCTTCAAGGTAATATAATCATCGGCATTGTCAATAGCCTTAATAGCTTTGGCATATAGCTTATTAGCTGTCCCCTTTACTAGCTCTACAGCACGAATCTTTTGCACTACCCCCTCTATTTTATCCAAGGCGTTTAGTTTGGTCAGACCGAAGCGGAGGGCTGATATTATCCTAAACCAGGGGGCATTGTTTGACAAGCGCTTAAATATTTTGAGTAAGCCAGATAGCTTCTGTTCCGCCATACTTAGGCGGAGCATTTCAACATCATATCCCAGGTCGTGAAGGATTCGTTCCTGAGTATTAGCATAGTAGCCTAAGCGACAGACACCATAGCCGCCTGCCATAAGTAAAGTATCTGCCCCCAGCTCGGCAGCTTCAATTAGGTTACCCAGAGTCAACTTGAAGGGGATGCACAGCCCTTCCGGAGAGTGCCTGACCCCCAGGGACAGGGTGCGCTGGTTAGTGAGCGGTGGTATTACCAAGTCAACATCCAACCTCTTGAATAGAGCTTTAAGGGGTATATACAGGTTACCCATATGGGGCACGCCTAAACGCATACCTATCTCCTTTTCCTTCTATATATCATGTCTACGAAGGCTTCAAGCCGATTTATTATCCCTGCCTTCCCGGTATGTTCGTCGTAGATGATATTAAGCACCGGGAGCTTCTCTTTTGTTGACGGCATGATATTGCGAGCCGTTATCTCAGGCAGGCAACCAAACGGTTCAAGGTGAACAAGCCCATCCCAATCTCTATTATGTAACACCTTCTCTCCCACCGATTGCCAACCGTCTCCACCCACGTGGCGGGAAAGATAGGGTCTGGCTGCCTTGTGGCTTTTGTCCTTCTCTCGTAAACCAAAGACATAGATGAAGGGGTTAAACTTGACCCAGTCTTGGATGAATATAGACCGCCTTACCTCAACCCCTAGCTTTCCCAGCTCAATTTCTATGTCCATGTTAGCAAAAGAGTCAAGCACGACGAAGAACTCACCGGTAATGCCAATCTTTAATGGGTCGGGTGAAGACACGGTGGGTAGGTTCATAAGTTTTTGTAAATGCTCTCGCTTGGCTTGGTTAAGCGCCCGGTAGTCTGCTGCGTTATCGATAGCCTTAATGCCCTGTCTATAGATTCGGGTGGCATTGCCCTTTTCCCGCTCTACGGCTCGTATTTTGGGTACCATTCGTTCGAGTTCATCCAGCGCCTTCAGCTTGGCTAGACCAAAACGGGAAGCTGTTACTATTTTCCCCAGCGAAGCTCCATTGGTGAGTAATTTTATTAGGCGCACTAGACCAAGCTCCTGGGTTGCCATGTAGAATTTGTAGCCTAGCTTGTGTAGAATTGCCTCGTCAACCTTATTATAATAGCCAAAGCGACAAGGACCGGGTCCCCCTGGTATCATGGTAGTGTCTGCCCCCAACTCTAAAGCCTCAATCATATTGCCTAAAGTGAGTTTAAATGGAAGGCAAGCCATCTCAGGTGAGTATTTAACACCTAAGGAGAGGGTACGCTGACTTGTAGGCGGTGGAATGACTATGTCAATGCCCAACCGGTTAGCTATGGCCCTTACAGGTATATACAGATTACCACAATGGGGCATGCCTAAACGCATACCAGTCTCCTTTTCCGTCTATATAATATCATATCAAGGAAGGCTTCCAGTCGGGTAACTAGGCCACCTTCAGCGGTGTGCTCCTCTAGGGTAAGGTTCATAAAAGGGGTAGCCCTCAGCCTGGCTGCCTGCCGGTGCACCATGTCCATCATTAGCGAATCAGGTCCACAACCAAAGGCCACTATGCCGATAACACCGTCAGTCCCGCTTTCTAGGTAGTGCTGGCCAGCGCCCACCACTTCTTCTTCGTATGTCCAGTAAGCTCTGCCCATTAATCTGACTGTAGCCGATTCAAGCTCCTCGGTGGTGAGCATCTCTGGAGTTAACACCCTATTATGAGCCCGCTCAAGTCGATAGATAAGGCGGTGGTTTATATGTTCGTCATAGAGGAGATAGGGGTGACCAATGACGGCAATGGTGGCTTGTGCTGGAATTGTGTGGTTGGAATGTGTTTTTGGCTCTACCTCGGCTGTGCCTGATATTCTTTCTATTGCCTGGGGTGGGGTTAACCCCTGGCTGGACATTAACTCCCGATAATTTAACTGGGCTTGCCGGGCAGCTATAGCCGCTCGCCTGACCCTAAATGGATTCCAGGTAAAGTGCCGCCCCAGTTTGTAAATGGCTTGATACAGCTTACCCTTCCCCTTATTAATATCAATATCTATATCTAAGATAGGGGGAGATTCAGGGATAACGGCTTTGGTCAAATCAGGCAAGCCAAGAAACTTGGAACAGTTATAAACCTTGCTTTTCACACTGCGGATGGCAGGGATAAAAACATAGTCGCACTTGTCTACTAGGGAAAGAACATGACCGCAAAAAACTTTTACCGGCAAACAGGTATCAGCTACTACCCGAGATGAGCCTTCTGATAGCATGGCCTGGGTGGTTGGTGGTGAAACTACCACCTCTGCCCCCAGTTCTTCAAAGAAGGTCTTCCACATAGGGTAGTATTGGTAGTAGAGTAGAGCTCTAGGAATACCTATCTTAATCATTTATTTTTCACAAACTCTTCTTTGACCTTAATAACTATTTCAGGGTTAGCCAGTAAATCAACTACTGTCATAGCTAGAGCTTTGGCGGCATCAAGGAGACCATTGATGCCTGCCTCTGAGGCGGCAGCTAGAGCAAACTGGGGAGAATGTATTACTACCTCTGTTGGGGCTATGGCTACCATAGGGTGAATACTGGGCACTAACTGACTAACATTACCCATATCAGTGCTACCAAAGGCATTGCTAGGAGGGTAAAGTTCAACCTGGTGTCCTAGGGATTCCATATTCTGCTGGAATAGCTGAGCTAGAGTTAGATTACTCCGCAGCGGGGCATAGCGTATGTCTCGCCACTTGTATTCCAGGCGAGCACCGCTGGCGGTGGAGGCGCCGATAAAGCAATTTATGACCTTCTGTTTTAGTTCATCGAGATAGGTATCATCCTCAGCGCGCACCAGAAAGGTTCCAGCACTGTGGGCTGGAACAACGTTAACTGCTTCTCCGCCATCGGTAATAATACCGTGGATACGGGCTTTATCCTTAATGTGCTGTCGCAGTGAATTAATGGCAGCAAAGGAGTTTAGCATTGCTTCCAGGGCATTGATGCCTGCCTCTGGTCGAGCGGCAGCGTGAGCTGCTTTGCCAAAGAATTCAACCTCTAGAGCCTGGCAGGCAAGGGCTTGACTGGTAGCGGTATTATACACTTCCGGGTGAGCCATCATAGCTATGTCCACATTGTTAAAGGCTCCCTTGTTTACCATTGCTATCTTGCCTCCGTCTAGTTCCTCACCCGGCGTGCCAATAATGATGATGCTGCCCCCGAACCGGTCAATAGCTGGCTTGGAAGCCACTCCGGCACCAACGGCACAGGCAGCTATTAGATTATGACCACAGGCGTGACCGAGACCGGGTAGGGCATCATACTCAGCCAGAATAGCAATAACTGGTTTTCCTTGTCCATAACTACCTCTGAAAGCAGTGGCTAGCTCACAGATGCCCCGTTCTATAGAGAAGCCGTTTTCCTCCAGGTATTGGCTTAACCAAGCTGCCGCCTTGGTTTCATGAAAACCTAGCTCAGGGCTGGAGTGGATTTTAAGGCTCAGCTCACTAAGCTGGTGGCGGCGAGCATCTATTTCACCTATGACGGAAGCCTTTAATTTTTCTGTAGCCAAGCTTTTCCCTATTCCGAGGACGGCATTTCAACTATCACCTAGTGCTTATTATAGCTTAATTCAACTAGGATTTCTAGGCTTTGACACTTAAATTATTAAGTCTATAGACTAAACACAATATTGATTGTCTATAAGATATATGTTATACTTTGTATAAGATGTTAACTAGTTGAGTGGGTTTTATTCCCACTTTTTTGTTATGGGGGAAATAATAGGATTGGAGGTCTTAATCTGGGATGAAGAGCGACTTTCTGCTCGCTATCACTCAGCTCTCCGCTGAGAAGAACCTACCTAAGGAGGTGGTTATTTCTGCGGTAGAGGCAGCCCTGGTATCAGCTTACAGGAAGGATAATTTTGCTACTAACCAGAATATTGCGGTTAAGATTGACCCTACTACCAGCAAGGTTGAAGTGTGGGCTGAGAAAACTGTAGTTGAGCGACCTTCAGATAATCGCTGCGAGATATCATTAGACGAGGCGCACCAAATCAAACCAGATGCCCAGATTGGCGAGACTATCGAGGTAGAAGCTACCCCGCCTAATGCCGGGCGCATTGCTGCTCAAACGGCAAAACAGGTTATTCTGCAGCGTCTTCATGAGGCAGAGCATAGCGCCATATTTGAGGAATTTGCTGACAAGGAAGGCGATGTTATCACCGGGCTGGTGCAGCGTATTGAGCCTAGGCAGATATTTATTGATTTGGGTAGAACAGAAGCAGTACTACCCGCCGTTGAACAGGTGCATAATGAGAGGTATCGGGTAGGTCAGAGGCTTAAGGTTTACCTTTTAGAGGTAGTTCGGACTAACCGAGGACCTCGGGTGGTGGTGTCACGTTCCCACCCAAATTTGCTTCGTCGGCTTTTCGAGTTGGAGGTTCCTGAGGTTTTTAATGGCATTGTCGAGTTAAAATCAATTGCTCGTGAAGCCGGCTATCGAAGTAAGGTAGCTGTAGCCGCACGTCAGGATGGCATTGACCCGGTTGGTTGCTGCGTTGGCTTGCGTGGTATCAGGATACAAAATATTGTCAGTGAGCTAAGTGGTGAAAAAATAGACGTTGTTATGTGGAATCCATCTGCCTCTGCCTTTATTGCTAATGCTCTTAGCCCGGCCCAGGTATTAAGTGTTGAACTAAATGACGAGGAGAGGGTGGCTACTGTAGTTATCCCTGATAAGCAGCTTTCATTAGCTATTGGTAAAGAAGGGCAGAATGTTAGGCTGGCGGCTAAACTTACCGGCTGGCGAATTGATATAAAAAGTGCCTCGATTGCCGAGGCAGAAGCTAAACTTTTAACCGAGGCGGAGGAAGAGACTATAGTTGGTGAGGAGCTGGCTACTGGAATCCCAGAGGAGCCAGCTTTAGTATCAGCCCAGCCACCAGAAAAAGGGGTTGAATCTTTATCGGCTATTGAGGCTACCTTTACTCCTTTTGAAGCGCAAGTAACCGAGGAAAAAGCTCAGATTCGGTTTGCTGAGGATATTTTGGTAGCTAAACCGCCTAAGCCTGAAACTAAGGCAAGGAAGAGGAAAAAGAAAGGCACTCAAGGCAGGAGTGCTGAGGATGGCATCAGGCTTAAAAAACGGCGCCGAGAGCCAGAAATTTCTCCAGATGAGGAGTATTAGTAAGCATAGACCGCAGCGGACTTGTGTGGCTTGTCGTAAGGCAAGACCTAAGCGGGAGCTAATCCGTTTGGTGCGTACTTCTGATGGCAGTGTAGAGGTTGATACTGGTGGCAAGAAAGCCGGGCGTGGTGCTTATTTATGTCGGGCACAAGAATGTTGGGTGGTTGGACTAAAGGGTACTCGGCTCGAGCATGTTTTACGGACCACTCTTACCCAGGATAATCGAGAACAGCTTATTAGGTATGGGAAAGACTTTTTGTAAGGAGTTAATCAGTGGCTGGGGCAAGTAAACAAGGCAACGAGCCCGAAGTTAGTGGCAGTTCTTCATCACCGGAGGCAGCCTTGATTGAGATTCCCTCCACCTTAAGTGTGAGACAACTGGCTGACCTTTTGCCGATTAGTGCCATCGACATTATCAAACGACTGATGAGAAATGGCATTATGGCTAATATTAACCAGGTCATTGACTATGAAGCAGCAGCAGCAATAGCCAAAGACATTGGTTATGAAGTACGCCTTAAACCTCGGGTGGCTCGAAAATCAGCTAGTGTTATCGGTGAGATTAAGCGGCAGCAACTCCAGAATGAGGAACTTGGTCTGCAGCTACGACCTCCTGTGGTTACTATTATGGGGCATGTTGATCACGGTAAGACTAGACTTTTGGATGCTATCAGGCAGACTAATGTTATGGCTACTGAAGTGGGGGGCATTACTCAGCATATTGGTGCCTATCAAGTAGAGGTCAATGGGCAAAAGATTACCTTTTTGGATACCCCAGGTCATGAAGCCTTTACTGCTATGCGGGCTCGCGGAGCCCAGGTAACTGACATCACTATTTTGGTAGTGGCTGCTGATGACGGGGTAATGCCACAGACTTTAGAAGCTATAGACCATGCCCGGGCGGCTGGGGTGCCTATCATGGTGGCTATTAATAAGATTGATAAGCCTGAGGCTAACCCGGAGCTTGTCAAGCAACAGCTGGCTGATGCCGGTTTACTTATTGAGGAGTGGGGAGGCGATATAGTCTGTGTTCTAACTTCAGCTAAACAAAAGGAAGGCATCTCTGAGTTGTTAGAAAACCTCCTAGTTGTGGCTGAGATGGAGAACCTTAGGGCAAACCCCTCTCTACCAGCAGTAGGGGTGGTTATTGAAGCTAAGCTGGACAAGACTAAGGGACCTTTAGCTACAGTGCTAGTTCATAACGGAACCTTGAGGCTTGGTGACACTATAGTAATTGGTACTACATGGGGTAGGGTAAAAGCTATGTTTAATGATATGGGTAAGCGGGTGAGGAAAGCCGGACCAGCTACCCCTGTTGAACTCCTTGGCTTAAATAGTGTGCCTCAAGTGGGGGATACCCTGACTACTGTGGCTAGCGAACACCAGGCACAGGCTTTAATACAAAAACGTCAACTGGAGACGATGCCGAAATCAGTGAAACTTGATAATCTCTTTGACCAAATAAGTGCCGGCCGAGTAGAAGAGCTTAATGTTATTCTCAAGGCTGATGTTCAAGGCAGTATTGAACCGATAAGAAGTTCTTTGGAACGGTTGGGAACAGAGGAAGTCAAGGTTAGAGTTATCCATAGTGGCAGTGGCAATATTACTGAGAGTGATGTTATGTTGGCTATTGCTTCTAAGGGGCTCATTATTGGTTTTAATACTGGTTGTGAGCCAGGAGCCAGGCGGTTGGCTGATGTGGAGGCTATAGACATCCGCCACTATGATGTAATTTACAATTTGGTAGATGATGTGGACAAGGCGCTCAAGGGTATGTTGGAGCCGACTTATGTTGAGGTTATCGATGGGCGGGCTGAGGTAAGAGCTATCTTTCCTGCGGGAAAGAAGGAAAAGGCAGCCGGTGTTTATGTTACCGAAGGTAAGATAAGTCGGGGTGTCTCAGCTAGGGTGCGGCGTCAGGAGGAGGTGGTGTTTGAATCTATTGTTAGCAGTCTGAGGCGTTTTAAAGATGATGTTAAGGAGGTGGCTGCTGGTTATGAGTGTGGTGTGGGCATCAAGGATTTTAGCGAGTTTCAGGTTGGTGATATATTAGAATTGTTCAGGAGGGAGAAAGCTGGCTAAGGAGCCATAATTTATGGGACATCGTATTGAGCGAGTGAATAGTCTCATTCGCCAGGAAATTAGCGAATTACTTCAGCGCCAGGTCAAAGACCCCCGACTTGGCAGTTTTGTTATTGTCACCGAGGTTTCCACTTCTCCTGACCTAAGACATGCTAAGATATTCATCAGTCGTATAGGTAGCGGGGAGGAAAAGCAAGAGACGCTAAGCGGATTAGCTGCTGCATCGGGTTTCTTCCGTAATAAGCTGGCTAAGCGGCTGAGGTTACGACATATTCCTGAACTAAGCTTTCAGTGGGATGATTCTATTGAGCGGGGAGGCCACCTGTTACAACTAATTGATGAGATTAGTCGTGATAGCAGCACCAAGCAGCCCAGGGGTTGATTGTGGATGGCATATTAAATATTAATAAGCCTTGGGGAGAGACTTCTTTTAGCGTTGTAGCCATGGTGAAGCGGCTAACTGGGGAGCGGCGGGTTGGGCATGCCGGCACCCTTGACCCAACGGCTACCGGTGTTTTACCGGTTTGCCTTGGTCAGGGAACACGTGTTATCGAGTTTTTGGTAGACTCTACCAAGGCTTATCGGGCTCAGATTGAATTAGGTGTGGCTACAGATACCTATGATGCCAGTGGCAACATTACCCAGAAAGGAGACCCTTCTGGGGTTAGTCAGGAACAATTGGTATCGGCACTTACCTCTTTCTGTGGTTTAATCCAGCAGACCCCTCCAATGTATAGTGCCGTGAAATATCATGGTAAGCCACTTTATGAATTGGCACGGGCTGGCATCAATATTGAGCGGAGAAGCCGACTGACTAAAATCCATCACTTGGAACTTATAGATTGGCAACCGCCTGTAGTCACCATAGAAGTAGAATGCGGTAAAGGTACCTATATCCGTTCATTAGCTCATGATTTAGGGCAGACCCTGGGTTGTGGTGCTAATTTGAAGAGCCTAACCCGTTTGAGGTATGGTCTTTTCCATATAAGGGATGCCGTTTCAGTGCCTCAACTTGAGGATGCCTTCCGCTATGGCTACTGGCAACACTTTGTTTATCCTATAGATATTGTGCTTTTACATTGGACAGCTATGGTGGTCAATGATGACACAGGACGGGTTATAAGGAATGGGTGCCCCTTGGTTTTGGACAACGATGCCGGTCCGGCATCGTCTTCTTTTGAAAATCGTTGCCGTGTCTATACCCCTGACGGTTGCTTCTTGGGTGTGCTACGTTTCAACCCTGAAAGAGGGCAATGGCAACCTGAGAAGGTTTTTCTGTAGCTGGCTATCGCTGATAGGCAACTGAGTTCCGTTTTTTGGTAAATAAATTGTGTAATAGGTCTTGACAGCTTGCGTATAATAAGAATATAGTTCAAACAAGGTTAAAAAGGAGGTAACAAAAAGTGCAAGCGTATTGTTTTAGGTGCCGAAGGAAGGTGGAAATAAGAAACGCCCAGCGGGTTACCCTGAAGAATGGGAGACCAGCTACGCGTGGAGTTTGTCCTGTGTGCGGGACCAAGGTATTTAGAATTGGGCAGAGCTAATTATTAACCGATTTCACTGGTGCTGACGGTATGGTGCACTTCTTTAGGCAGCTACTGCCTTGAGACGGATAAAGTATTTTTATATTAACCCTCACACTGGTAAGTAAGTTCTTTGGTTATGGCGTCAGAGCTCAGGAGGAGTTTCTACTTGCTGGGCCAAGGGGTTATTGTTTATTAGTTAGGCAGTGACCTTTTCTGGTATTAGTTTCTAGGAAGATACGATTGGCAGCTAGTTTAGCTTTTTACTATTAGAAGGGAGAACGGTTGAACCTTGGGTAATGTAAATGTAGCCATAATAGGAGTGGGTAACTGCGCTTCATCGCTAGTTCAGGGTGTTTATTACTATAGGCAGGCGAAA
>Ga0315282_10004804_pt1 | contig 23361 bp, 20 predicted proteins | sample YL17G07_20_MG_FD_203693 | JGI IMG/M metagenome (GOLD analysis project Ga0315282, IMG submission 203693) | Sediment microbial communities from Yellowstone Lake, YNP, Wyoming, USA - YL17G07_20 | ecosystem: Environmental > Aquatic > Freshwater > Lake > Sediment | place: USA: Wyoming | collected... | reverse complement strand
GAGGCCGACGGGGGGGAAGGGGGAAGACCGGCCGGGCGAAGCCGCGCCTACGGCTTCAGCGAATTCTGCCTCCGGATGGCCCCGTTCACCACCACCCGCAAGGTCACCGGCTTGGAGACGACGAAAGTCTGCGGCGGGATGGCCTGCCCGGGGCGGTGCTGCCCTTCGTACAGCAGCGTGCTGGTGCCATTCTCATCGAGCAACTCGACCGTCACCTTGAGGTCGGCATCGCGGTCCCCGGCGTCCAGCGGCACGCGGTAGGTGACCGTCTCGCGGCGTCCGGTCTGGCCGGAGGCGCCCGGGGGGGTGGGCAGCGGCGGGGGCGGCACGATCGCGGGCTTCGGGCCGAAGCTCAGCACGAGGTCCACGGGCGTGCCCTTCACCACCTTCGCCCCGGCCGCCGGGTAGGTGGCGCGCACATACCCCTTGGGCACGTGTTCGTCGTAGTCCTCCCGCACCCGGCCGACCGCCAGCTGCGCCTCCTTGAGGTGGACCTGCGCGGTGGGCAGCGACATCTCGGAGACGTTGGGCACCACCACCTGGTCGCTGCCTTCACTGATCACCACGTGCACGATCGCGCCCCTGGGGGCGCGTTGTCCCGCGGGCGGGTCCTGGCTGACGACTGATCCGGGCGCCACGTCTTCGCTGGCCCGCCGCCCTTTCTCCCGGTAGCCCAGGCCCAGGGCCTCGACCTGCAGGCGCGCCGCGGTCTCGCTGATGCCCACCAGGTCCGGCACCTCGGCGCTGCCCGCGGACGTATAGTTGGGGAGCAGGATGGCGAGCCCCACCAGCGCCGCCGCCGCCAGCAACACCGCCGCGGACACCAGCACCGCGTGGCGCCGAACGCGCCCTCCGAGGACCTCCAGGCTCCGGGCGAATCGCCGCACGCGCGACACCGGGCTCAGGCCCCTCTGCCACCCCTGCGATTCCGCCCGCGGACAGGCCCGCAGGTAGCTCTGCACTTCCCGCGCGGAGGCGAACCGTCGCGACAGGTCCTTCTCCAGGCAATGATCCACCAGCGACTCCACCTCCACGGGCAGTCCCCGGCGGAACTCGCTCACCAGAGGCGGGCGGTCGTAGACGTGCCGGTGCAGCACGGCCAGTCGGTCGGCCCCGTCGAAGGGCGTCCGGCCGGTCAGCATCTCGAACAGCGTGACGCCCAGCGAGTAGATGTCCGCCTGCGGGCCCACCACGTCGCCCCGCGCCTGCTCGGGAGAAACGTAGTTGACCGACCCGACAATCCGGCCGGTGTCGGTGTGCCCGCTCGTCGCCACCGCCCGGGCGATGCCGAAATCGGATACCTTCACCTGCCCCTCGCGGCCCAGCAGAATATTGTGGGGCTTGATGTCCCGATGGACGATACCGGACGCGTGCGCGGCCTCCAGGGCTTCCGCGGTCTCCGTGGCGATGCGGAGGGCGTCCGGGAGCGGGAGCGGCCCCTCCCGGCGCAGCCGGTCGCGCAGGCTCTCCCCCTCCACGTACTCCATCACAATATAATGATTGATCGCGTCATTCCCGATGTCGTACACGCCCGCGATGTGCTCGTGGGTGATCCCCGCTGCCGCCCGCGCCTCTCGGCGGAAACGGGCGAGAAACTCCCCGTCCGAGGCCAGTTCGGGGCGCATTACCTTGATGGCCACCACCCGCCCGAGCACCCGGTCGCGCCCGCGATAGGCCGTGGCCATGCCCCCCTCGCCGATCTTCTCGAGGATCTCGTAGCGGTGATTCAGGACCTGACCGATCATCGTCATGGGCGTCTCAGCTGCGGAACCCGCGCGCCAGCACCACCGTCACCGACAACGCTAATAGTACCACGGAGAGGATGACCAGTGCGCGCGCCGCCTCCGCGGTCATGGGAGGGCGGGGGGAGAACGCGGCGACGACGAAGCTCAGCAGGCCGGCGGCCAGCAGCGTCAGCGCGGGGCCGACGCGGCGACCCCGCCGGCGGGCCTGGAAGTAGCCCACTCCCAGCACCCACAGCAGCAGCACTACCCCAACGCCTACCCGCAGCCACAGCACCGATCCGTCCCTCCGTCGTCAGAGTATTCGCTCCGCCCGCGCGGCTTTGCTCTCCGTCTTACCCCCTCGCTTTCGGATAGGGCGATTCGCCACCGCTCCCCTCTGTCGGCGCGGCGGTCGCCGTCTCCGCCGCCTCCCGGTGGGCGCGCTGTTCCGCGCGCGGGAGGTGGCGCCTGTCGCCCGCGCTGGTAACCCGAATCGCCCCTCTCGGCTCCACCGGGCAGACCCACTCGCACTGACCGCAGCCCACACAGATCTCCGGGTTCACCACCGGGCGGCCGATCTCATGCTCGCGGTCCTGGGTGATGGCGTGATAGGAGCACGCTTCCTGGCAGATCACGCACTGCTTTCCCTGCGCCCACGCGATGCAGGTGCTCCGATTCACCTGCGCCGTCCCCAGGTAGAGGTAGCTCTTCTCCGCCACCGTGAATGGGCGGAGGGCCTGCACCGGGCATACCCCTCCGCAGGCCGTACACCCTTGGGTGCACGGCCCGATGCGGGGCACGAGGATAGGCGTGCCGAGGGCCTCCAGGCCGCCCTCCCCCAGCGCCGGCTGCAGCGTGTTGGTCGGGCAGATTGCCATGCACTCGCCGCAGCGGGCGCAGGTTGTCACGAACGGGTCCTCCGGCAAGGCCCCTGGTGGGCGGAGGAGGGTCTCGCCAGACACCTTCAGCACGCGGTCGCCCGTGCTGCTCGTCTTCGCCGCCCAATCCACCTTGGGCAGCACCGCCGCCGCCAGACCCAGGCCGGCCGCGCCCAACACTCGCCGCCGATCCAGTCGCACCGCGTCGTCCCGCTCCGCCGGGGCGTAGCCGACCGTGATGGAGATCGCGTGCTGCGGGCAGACCGCGAGGCAGCTGTAGCAGGCGATACACTCCGGACCGTAGTACTGGTGCGGATTCTCGGTGAACGCGCCCATCTTGCAGGTCGTAGCGCAGCGCAGGCAGCGGTTGCAGGCCTCCGAGATGTGGAGCCGCACCGGCGCGCGCTTCCCCAGAAAGCCCAGCAGGGCACCCAGCGGACAGAGGTTGCGGCACCAGAAGCGGTTCGCGAGCGTGCCCAGCGCGATCAGCCCGGCGAAGAACAGGAACGTCACGAGCCCAAGGCGGAAGTAGGCGGTGCGGGCGATGGCCAGCGTCTCGTCCTGAAACGGGCTGAGGGCCTTTTCGAGCAGGGGGTGCCGGGACACATAATCGGAGTAGGAGTAGGCCATCAGCGTCTTGCTGGTGGTGCTCGCGGCCCACTGCACCGCGGGGAAGAAACTCACCGTGACCGTGCGCGTCAGCAGCGCGAGGGGATCGAGCAAGTAGGTCGAGGCCAGTCCCACGCTGGTGCGCAGGCCCCGTTGCTCGGGCTGGAAGTGCCCGACCGGCAGCAGCATCGTGACGAGCAGCGCGAGCAGCACGTAGAACTTCACGCGCCGCCAGGCCGGGGCCTTCGCGGGCCGCCGTCCCCGCACCCGCAGCACGCGCTCGGCGATGTCTATCGCGGTGCCCATGGGGCACACCCAGCCGCAAAAGGCCCGGCCCAGCAGCAGGCTGAGCCCGACCACGGGGAGGGCGAACCAGAGGAGGGAGGGCACGACCTGCCGCAGCGACAGCATCGTGGAAAGCGCCAGCAGAGGATCCGCGCGGAGAAACAGATCCACCGGCAGCCCGGCCCCACGACCGTAAACGGCGGCGCCGAACAGCGCCAGAAACGCGGCGAAGAAGAGGAGTTGTACGACGCGCCGCAGTCGTGCCAACCGGCTAGACATACTTCATCTGGACGCGTTTCAGGTCAATCTCACCGAGGCCCATCTCGTGCGCCAGGCGGATATGGCCGATGTGTTCCGGCTGCTGGGATAGCAAGCTAGCCCCGAACGCGTCAATGGCCACCGGGTCGGTGCTGGCCGCGACCGTGAACTGGTCTTTGGTGCGGCCTGGCCCCTTCGGGCCGTTGGTGAGCAGCATCCGCCACGCGTCCAGAATGGTAAGCTGCGGTCGCACGGCCGTCAGGAAATCGGCGATGCACTGATCGAGGCTGGAACTGCTGTGCCAGGCGCCGCGGTTCAGCACCGCGCCCATGAGGTTCTTCGCCGCGAGGGTCAGTACGGTGCCGTTGTGCACCTTGGCAATGGGGAGGTTGATGATCACGTCCGCGTGTTGCAGATCCAGCAGCACCTCCGCGCTCTTCAACACCTTGCCCCGGGGAATCGCCACGCGGGAGTACATCTCCGGCGAGTTGCCCGCGGTGAGCACGCGCGCCCCCGCGGCCTTCGCCGCAGGCTCGATCCCGGTCAGGCGCCTCACCTCCTCCGGAGGATCCACCGGGTGATCCACCACCTTCACCTCTCGCGCCCCGGCCTGCAGGCACATCTTGACCACCTCGGCCACGATCCGCGGGTTGGTGTTCGCCGCCTGCTCCGCCGCGCGCGCCCAGCCCATGTTGGGCTTGATCGCCACGCGCGCGCCCTTCCGGACGAACCGGCCCATCCCTCCGAGCCCATTCACCGCCGCCCGCACCAGAGCGACGGGATCGTGGCTCTTGTTCGCAATCACGAGCGTAGGCCCCCCGGCCGCCTCCGCCTCCTCCTCCCACCCGAGGTGCGCGCCGAGCTGTCCAAGCCCGTACGCGACGGCCCCGGTGGCAAGGCTGCGCCTGAAAAAATCACGGCGCGTCATCCGACCATCACGCATCAACTGACCTCACTTCGCGGTTCCTTCCGAGATCCCACCGGGCGCGGCCGCTACTCGGGCGCGATCGGGGAGGGCCCGGTCGGCCGTCGCGGCCGATTTCGCTCCATCGCCTTTTGCTGCTCGACGAGGGCCTTGTTCCGGTCCTCCTCCTGCTGGCGCTTCTGCGCCACGATCTGCCCCTCTCTCTCCGCCAGGTCCGGCTTCTGGAGCCTGGCGAACGTCGCTTGCAGTTGCTCGTGGACCCACCGGTCTTCTGTGGCCTTACTCGCCAGCGTGTACCACTCCGCCGCCCTATCCGCGGCGGCGGCGGCCTCCTGAGTCTTGCCCTGCTGCGCGTACTCCCGCGACAGGTTCTCCTGCGCGCGCCCCAGGCCCAGCAGAATCTGCACCCGCGACTGCGGGAGGCCGCCCTCCCTCAGGCACTTGTCCGCGCGCGCATACAGGTCCGCCGCCTTCGCCCACTCGTTCCTGGCCGAGGTGAAGACGGCCATCTCGTAGAAGGCGGCGGCCGCACCGACCGCCCCCAGCTTCTCCGGGGCCTCGGTAGCCTGCCGCAGGTGCCTCAGACCTTCCTCCGTCTTCCCTTCGCGGAGCGCCCCATAGCCCAGGAGTTCCGGATCCGACACTTCGATCTTCGCCTTCGCCATCAACTCCCGCACGTGCCTGGCCCACGCCAGCTGCTGCTCCTGCGCGGCCAGGCTCTTGATCTCCTGCTCCTTGTTCTCCTCGAACTCTGGCGGGAGGCGCCGCTGCCGCTTCTCCACCTTCACGATGGCGTAGCCGTAGGAGGTCCTGATCGGGGCTTTCACCACCTCGCCGGCCTGCAGCGGGGTGATCTGCCGCTTCCACTCCGGGTCCAGACTGCGGACCGAGAGGGGAGCGTCCATTAGCCCTCCGGCGACCTGCGCCTCCGGATCGTCGGACTCCGCCCTCGCCATTGTTCCAAAGTCGGCACCCCGGCGGATCCTCGCCAGCAGTTCCTCCGCCCGCTGCTTTGCTTCGGCGTCGGTGCGCGCCGGCTTTCCCGGGGGCGTGAGGGCCACCACAATCTGGCGCGCGGTCACTTCATCGTAGGCGGCGCGCGCCTCCTCTTCCGTCATCGGCTGGAGGGGCGTGACCAGATTCCTCAGCCTCTCCGTGACCACCTGCAGTTCGAGTTGCGCACGCTCCGTTCGCCCCAGCAACTCCGCATACCAGCTACGGAACTCGCCTTCGCTCATGGAGTCCTGCCGCGCGTGGCCCTGCCGGGCGGCGATCCACGCGTAGGCCCGCTCCAACTGCTGCGGCGCCTGGCCTCTCGCCTGCACCTTCAGGGCGTTCACGTCTTGGTCCACGAGCTGGTCAATCCTCGCGCGCAGCTCCGGCTCTGAGACCGTGATTCCCTTGGCCTTTGCCTCCTGCATGATGGCCGCGTCTCGCGCTGCCGTCTGCAGGGCCTCCAGCCGAGTGGTCCAGACCCGCTCGATCCCACCCGCCGGTTGCCCCATCCCACGCGCCTGCCCCTCGATCTGCTGATAGGCCTCCTCGAACGCGGCCCGCGTCAGTCGTTCTCCGTTGACCGTGGCGACAACGTCGCCCGTGCCCGGCCGCGCCTCCGCCGACGCGGCGCGGCCCATGACCGTCCCCGCGCCGAGGGCGACAAGCGCCGCCATGGTCGTCAGGACCGCACGGCCGAAGCGAAACCGCAGCACCTTCCGTGGCGTCTCGGGTGAAGCAAGCTGCTCACTCGGTACGTCGCTCATTCCTCCCCCCGTTTCCGTCGCCCGCGCTACCGGGACGACCCAGGTCGTCCCGGGTCAGGGCTTCTGCGGCGCGATCGGCGAAGGCCCGGTCGGTCGCGGCGACTTGTTCTTCTCCATCGCCTTCTGCTGTTCGGACTGCCGCCGATTCCGCTCGGCCTCTTCCTTGACGATCTCGGCGACGGCGTCCTGCTCCTTGCGGGCCAGGTCCGGCCGGCCCAGCTTGATGAACGTCGCCTGCAGCCTCTCGTGGACCGACTTGTCGTCCGAGGCCGAATCGCTGGCCGCGCTGTACCAGTCGACGGCCTGGGAGAGGGCATCCTCCGCCTGCTTGCGCTTCCCCTGCTGCTGGTACTGCTGCCACAGGTTCTCGTACGCGCGACCCAGGCCCTGCAGGATCTGCGCCCGAGCCTGCGGGTCCTCCTGCCGGTTGTCGCGGCCGCCGCCCAGGAGATCATCGGCGCGCAGGTATTTCTCCGCGGCCTTCGCCCAGTCGTTCTTCGAGGAGTAGAAGACCGCCAGCTCGTAGAAGACCGCGGCGGCCGCGCCCCCCAGCTTGTCCGGGGCCTCGGACGCCTGCTCCAGGTACTTCAGGCCTTCCTCCGTCTTCCGGCTGCGCAGCGCGTCGTAGCCCAGGAGTTCGGGATCCGACACCTTCACCTGCGCCCTCGCCAGCAAGTCCCGCGTGTATCTGTACCACGCGGTGTCCTGCTCCTGCTGGGAAACCCTGGCTATCTCTTGCTGCTTGTTCTTCTCGAACTCCGGCGGAAGCTCTCGCTCCCGCTTCTCCACCTTCACAATATAGTAGCCGTAGGGCGTCTTGATGGGCTCTTTCACCATCTCCCCGGCCTTCAGCGGCGCTAGCTGCCGCTTCCACTCCGTGACCATGCTGCCGACCGTCATGGGGCCTTCCATCAGCCCCCCGGCCGTCTTGGTCGGCGAATCGTCGGATTCCTCCCTCGCGACGGCTCCGAAGTCGGCGCCCCCGCGGATCCTGGCCAGCAACTCGTCCGCCCGCTGCTTTGCCTCCGCCTCCGTGCGGGCCGGCTTGTCCATGGGCTTGAGCGCCACCAAGATCTGGCGTGCCGTCACCTTGTCGTAGGAGGTGCGCGCCTCGTCCTCCGTCACCGGCCGCCTGGGCACCACCATGTTCTTCAGCTTGTCGCTGGTGAGCCGGAACTCGACCTGCGCCTGTTTCCTGTCCCACAGGTAGTCCGCGTACCAACCGCGGAACCTCCGTTCGCTCATCGTATCCTGGCGAACGCCGCCGACCTGGGCCGCATAGGAGGCATACATCCGCTCCATCTGCTCCGGCCTTTGGCCCTTCGCCTCCGCCTTCATGGAGTTCACGTCCTGGTCAACTTGCTGGTCAATCCTCGCGTGCACCTCGCGGCTGGAGACGCTGACGCCCTTGGCCTTCGCGTCCTGCATGATCACTGCGTTCTGCTCCGCCATCTCCAGGGCCTGCAGCCGGGTGGTCCACACCCGCTCGATTCCGCCGCCGATGGCCGATCCATACTGGAGCATCATCATACGCGTCTGCCCCTCGAGCTCCTGGTAGGCGGCCTCGAACTCAGCCCGCGTGAGCGGCTGGCCGTTCACCATGGCGATGACGTCGCTGCTGCCGGGCTGCCCCTCGCGGCCCGCCCCCCGCGGCCCGCCCTGGTACCCTGAGAACATCAGCGGCAGCGTCACAATGAAGATGGCGATCAGGAAGATCAGGATGCCCTTCCCGAGCCTCCCCGCGAATCGCTTCTTCAGCATCTTGATGGACATGGATCTTTCGCCTCTCCCAACACGTCAGTCGTTTGCTGGCGCCTCCGGCCCCGCGTTCAGGCGCTCCCGCGCCGTTTGCACCGCCGTCAGCACCCGTGTTACGTACTCTTCCAAGTTGGCCAGCGCCCGGGTCGCGTACTCCTCCGCGCTGCGCCGGATATCGGCCGCCTCTGCATTGGCGCGGCGCAGCACTTCGTCGGCCTGCTCGGTGGCGCGCCGCACGATCTCGTCGTTCGCCACCAGCAGGGCCACCTGCTCCCTCGCCTCCTCCAGCAGGCGGTCGCGCTCCGCCTCCGCGCTCTCCAGGATCCGGTCCCGCTCCTCCAGAATCCGGTTGGCGGTCTTCACCTCTTCCGGCAGCACGGACCGAATCCGATTCACCTGGGTGAAGAACCGGTCCAGATCGAACCCCCACGCGCGTCGCATGAACTGGGGGCGAGACTGCTCTCCCATCCGCTCGAGTTCTTCCAGTCGCTTCAGGATCTCTATGGTGACCCTCCCTTTCGCCCGACGTCGGAGTTCGCGCCCAGTCGCTGCGTCAGTCTCCGTTCCACCCCTGCGGGCACGAAGCTGGAGACGTCGCCGCCGAACCGGGCGATATCGCACACCGTACTCGAGCTGAGGTAATGGTACTCCGGCGCCGGAGTAAAGAACACCGTCTCGATCTCCGGGGCCAGCGCACGGTTCGTCGAGGCCATCTGCAGCTCGAATTCGAAGTCGGATACCGCGCGCAGCCCGCGGACGATGACCCCCGCCCCGGAGGCACGCGCGTGCTCCACCACCAGCCCTGGCACCACCTCGATGGTGACGTTGCGAAACCCCTCGCACGCCTCCCGCAGCATCTCCACCCGCTCCTCCGTGGAGAAGTGCGGCGCCTTTCTCGGGTTCACCGACACGCCCACGATCACGCGGTCGAACAGGGCCGCCGCGCGCCGTATCACGTCCACATGGCCGTTGGTCACCGGGTCGAACGTGCCGGCGTATAAGGCGACGATCACTCGGACGGGCCTCCCAACTGATAGTAGTCCACTATAGTTTCTCCAAACCGGCTCTGTTTCATTCTCTTGAGAGGGCCTATCTGCTCTTCCGTCTCCTCGTGGCGGGAGCGCTGCACCACCAGCACGCCCCCTTCCGTGAGCAGCCGCGGCCACTGTGCCAGCCGCGCCAGAGTGGCCCGCGCCTCTCCCCGGTCATAGGGCGGGTCCAGGAAGATCACCCCGAACCGGTGCCCCTGCTGGCGCACGATCGCCAGCCCCCGGGGCACTGGGGCGATCAGCACCGTGACCCGCTCGGCCACGCCGCACCGCCGCGCGTTCTCCTCGATCACCGCCCCCGCCGGACGGTGGGATTCCACGAAGACCGCCTCCGACGCGCCCCGGCTGAGCGCCTCCAGGCCCACCGTTCCCGCCCCGGCGAACAGGTCCAGAAACGCCTCGCCTACGACCCGCCGGGACAGCACCGCAAACACTGTCTCCCGCACCCGATCCATCGTCGGGCGCAGTTCCCGTCCCCGCAGCGAGCGCAGCGTGCGTCCCTTGGCCGTCCCCGCGATGATCCTCATGCTCTTACGCTGACACCGCCTCGATCTGCGCCCGCACCGCCGCCACCCGCTCCCGCAGCATCGCCTGCCCTCGCCCCCGCAGGTCGGGATCGTGCTCGATCAGCCAGAAGGCCGCCTCCCGCGCCTCCTCCAGCACCCGCGGGTCCCGCACCAACCGTGCCACCTGGAAATCCGGGAGCCCGTGCTGCCGCGTCCCGTAGAACTCCCCCGGCCCGCGCAGCTGCAGGTCCTCCTCCGCGATGGCAAACCCGTCCGACTGCTCCAGGAGCACCTTGATCCGACGCCTCGCCTGCTCCAGCCCCTCTTCGCCCGCGGGGCGGATTCGTCCTGTCGGGTCGTACTTCCGCTGCGTCAGCAGCAGGCAGAAAGACGTGTACGGGCCGCGCCCAACCCGCCCTCGCAGTTGGTGCAACTGCGCCAACCCGAAGCGCTCCGCGTTCAGGATGACCATCACGCCCGCATTCGGCACATCCACCCCTACCTCGATCACGGTCGTCGCGGTGAGCACGTCAATCTCACCCGCGCGGAAGGACTCCATCACCGCGTCCTTGTCCGCCACCTTCATCGCCCCGTGCACCAGCCCCACGCGGAGGTCCGCGAAGGCCCCGGTCTGCAGCTCCTCGGCCAGCTTGGTCGCCGCTTCCGCCTGCAGGTTCTCCGACTCCTCCACCAGCGGGCAGACCACATAGGCCTGCCGCCCCTCGGCCACCTGCTGGCGTACGAACTCGTAGGCTTCCTCCTGGTGCTCCGTCGCCACCCAACGGGTGACCACCGGTGTTCGCCCCGGCGGCATTTCGTCCAGCAGGGACAGCTCGAGGTCGCCGTACACCGTCATCGCCAGCGTGCGCGGGATGGGCGTGGCCGTCATCACCAGCACGTCCGACTGCCCGCCCTTGGTCCGCAGCCTGGCCCGCTGCCTGACCCCGAACCGGTGCTGCTCGTCCACCACCACCAGCCCGAGCCGGTGGAACTCCACCCCTTCCTGGATGAGCGCGTGCGTCCCCACGGCCACCTGCACGCGCCCGTCGGCGAGGCGGGCGTAGGCCCGGTCCCGCTCGCTGCTCTTCAGGGACCCGGTGAGCAACTCGACCTGCACGCCGAAGTGGCCCAGCAGGTGTGACAGGACGAGGTAGTGCTGCTCCGCGAGCAGTTCCGTCGGCGCCATCACCGCGCTCTGATAGCCGTTCTGAAGGGCCACCAGCAGGGCGGCCGCGGCCACTACGGTCTTGCCGGATCCGACGTCGCCCTGCAGCAGGCGGTGCATCGGATAATCGGCGGCCATGTCGGCCACGATCTCCGCGATCACGCGCTGCTGGGCGCGGGTCAGCGAGAAGGGGAGCACCTCTTCGAGCGCCGCTCCGACGTCGCCCCGCGGCCGCATGCTGATCCCGCTGCCCGGGCGCTCCAGCTCTCGCTTGCGCTGCGCCATCGCCACCTGCACGGTCAGCAGTTCCTCCATCGCCAGCCGCCGCAGGGCCGCCTCCTTCACCTCCTCGTTCGCGGGCCAGTGGACGTCGTGCAGGGCCTTCGCCAGAGACGGCAGATGGTAGCGCCCGCGCAGGTCGGCCGGCAGGGGGTCGGGGAGGTTCGGCGGCACCTGCGCCAGCACGGCTCGGGTGGAGGAACGCAGGTGCCCCTGGTAGACCCCATCAGTCAGCGGGTACACCGGCGCCAGCGTGCCGGGCCGGTACTCCTGTCCGGTGGTGAGGCGCTGCGAATCCTCGTAGGCGATCTCGATGAAGCGGCCGGCCCGCTTCACCGACCCCTCCACCATCAGGTGCGTCCCCGGCTCGTGGTTCAGGGCGAGCGGCGCGCCGAGGATCGCCATCGCTCTCGGCCCGTGCCTGGGCACGGTCGCCATAGAGGTGACCCAGGCGCGCCCGCTGTCGTCGGACACCTCCAAGGCGAAGCGCATCAGGCGGGAGGCCGCCCGCTGGCGCAGGACGGACTGCTCCCGGCCCAGGGCCCGCACCACGACGGCCGCGCGCTCGCCGTCCACGAGTTCGTCCACCTGCTTCACCGGCACGTAGTCCCGCGGGAGGTGGTAGAGCAGGTCGCGGTTGGTCTCGATCCCCAGTTTCGCCAGCCGGGCCGCCCGGCCCCGCGCTGTCACCGCTACCGGTTGATCCAGGAGGTCAGGCGCCGGCGCCTCCTCCTTCTTCCGGGGCGCCCGCGCATTCGCCGGCGTCGGCGTCTCCGTCGCCTCCTGCGGCCCGGAGGCCGCGCCCGCGGATAGCTCCTCCAGAGCCTGGAGGGCTCCCGTGGCCAGCTTGCGCCGCTCCTCCGGGTCGCACCGGCCATACTCGGCCAGGGCCGTGCCTACCCGCGCGCAGACGGACCGGGGCGCGTCGCCCAACTCCGACGCGGCGCGCTCGGCCCAGGCTCGCGCGTAGTCACCCAGGCTGGTTCCGATGATGGTGGTGTCCCGGTAGCCGGTGCGCCCCTCTGCCCTCAGCGGTCCAGCCAGCTCTCGAATGATGGCCTGGAGGTTTGGCATGGGATCGAGTGGCCGGGCGTCGCGAGCCGGGAAGCGGGTTCACGCGCCCAACCACCCTGATTGTACACGACCCGCCGCTTCCGGACAACGTGCCCGCGAACCCCCCGCCGTGCGTTCTAGCCCCTGGACCCCCGCCATTGTGCCCTCTCCCGCGTTTTGTGGAAGAGGAAATCAGGGTGCCCGTCTCCGCCACCTCGGGCCGAGCGCGGCACGTTGCGCCCAGGGAGTCGAACGACATGAGAGCCACAAGCAATACGCGGAGAGCCTTCACGCTGATCGAGTTGATGGTCATCATCATCATCCTCGCGGTGCTGGCCCTGATCGTCATCCCCCACATGCTGGGGGCGGGACGGAAGGCGAGAGAGGCGAGCCTGAAGTCGCAACTGCAGGAACTGCGGAACGCGCTCAGCAAGTTCGAGGCCGACTGCGGAGACGGCCCGGCCCGGCTGGAGGACCTGATGACGCGGCCGGCGGAAGGGAGTCGCGGCGGCGCGGGCACGGTGCTCGATGTCGCCTCCTGGCAGGGACCTTATCTCGATTCACCGGGGCGGCAGCTTCCCAAGGACCCGTTCACGACGCGGGCGGACTGGGTCTACAACCCGCCCACCGGGCAGGTTCACAGCTCCTCGACGATGGTCTCCCTGCGGGGAGACCCCTACAGCAACTGGTAGCAGTCCCTGCGTCCGAAGCGCGGCGCGACCGATTTTCGCCGCTTCCGAAGGAGTGAGGAAGAAGAATCGCTCGTCTTGGCGAACTCTCTGGCATCTGCGGAGAGGAGCGCCTGATGAGCGATTCGTCGCGTGTTGAGTGGTCTGTCTTCACCAAGCCGTGGAAGACTCTATCCCTCCGAGAGCTGGGGAAGCTGGTCAAGGGGCTGGGGTTTGACGGGATCGAGTTGCCGGTGCGGCCCGGCTTCCAGGTTGAGCCGGGCAAGGTGGGGAAGGATCTCCCCGCCGCGGCCAAGCAGTTGGCCGGGATGGGTCTGAAGATCCACAGCGTCGCCGGGCCAACGGACGAAGCCACCATCGCCGCCTGCGCGGAGGCCGGCATCCCGCTCATCCGCGTCTGCATCTACACCAACCGCGCGAACAACTACCTCGAGGTGGAGGCGGCGACCCAGCGCGAGTACGACGCGCTCCTGCCCCTCCTGGAGAAGCACGGCGTCGCCATTGGCGTGCAGAACCACTGCGACGACTACGTCTGCAACGCGATGGGGGTGCGCCACCTGATCGAGAAGTACGACCCCAAGCAGATCTGCGCGGTGTGGGATGTGGCCCATTGTGCGCTGAACGGCGAAGACCCCGAGCTGGCGATTGACATGCTGTGGTCGCACCTGCGCCTGGTGAACTTCAAGAACGCCTACTGGCAGCGGACGACCGGGACCGAGGCGGAGTGGGTGCAGTGGCGGCCGCACTGGACCAGCGGGCGGCAGGGCCTGGCGCCGTGGCCCCGGGCGGCGGAGGCCCTCAAGCAGCGCGGCTATCAGGGAGCGATCTGCCTCACCGCCGAGTACAGTGACGAGGGGGCCGTGAACCGTCTGATCGCGGAGGACATCACGTTTGCGAAGTCGCTGTTCTAGGGGTTCGGGTTTCGGGACTCGGGTTTCGGTTGGCGACCGGCCCGAATGGAGGGACATCGCGTGAACACTCGCGCCACGGTGGCCAACAGCACGCCTGTTCCGAGCCTTCGGGATTCACCGGTTGCTGGTCGTGAGCCACTTCTACCACCTGCCGCGGATCAACCTGGCCTAACCCGCGGCAAGCGAAAGCCGAGTTCCCGTTCATGGTGTATCGGGAAACGGCGGCGTTGTGGGTGTACTACCTGAAGGGGAGCGCAGGGGCTGGATCGTCAGTGATCCCCGGCGCGCCGCGACCTCGGATACGCCTTCGCCACTTCCTGCGCCACGACTTGCCGGAGATCTTCCGCGTCCCAGAACCGCCCCATCTCTCGGCGGTTGAGCGTGCTTGGCGAAATCGGCAGCCGCACGTGCCGTCCGGCCCGCTTGATCTTCAGACACGACTCCGCAGGTGACGCTGGCAGAACGCGACCAACGCCTCGCATGCCTGTTCAGTATGCAAGGGGAAGCCGTGCGTGTCGTCGGCGAAGATGGTGACTTCGCAGATGCCCCCATGCCGCGTGAGCGTCCCCTGGATCTGTCTTACCTCCTCCTCCGTGGCCATCATATCTTGACCTGCATGGAGGAGAAGGAGCGGTGCGCGCATCCGGTCCAGCAACCTCAACGGCGACTGGCGGACTAGCCGCTCCTCCGGGAATTCGGCCCCGGACGCGGCCCCGAACGCGCCCGGTAGCCGCCTGGGATCGAGGACGCCCCAGAGCGAGATGCCACACGCGAACACCTCCGGATATCGGGCGAGAGCCATCAACGTCAGATAGCCACCGAAGCTGTAGCCGGCCACCGCTACAGAGCGCTCCTGCGCGAGGCCGCGGCCCACCAGATAGCGCGCCCCCGCGGCGACATCGTCCACATCCACCACCCCGCGCTGCTCAGGCGAGACCGCCTGCCACTCCTCGCCGTACCCCGACGACCCTCGGTAGTCCGGCGCCAGCACCGCGAGTCCTGCCTGCAGCATGCCCTCTAGGTATCGGCGGCCCCTTGGCGCATGGAGGCCACGCCACGCCGTCTCCCAGGGGCCTCCGTGGACATAGACGACGGCGCGACCAGATGGCGGCCCTGGGGGCATGACCAGCAGGGCTGGAACCGCCACGCCGTCCGTACTGGGGTAGCTCACTTCCACCGGCTCGCACGGCAGTGGCTTCCCCACAGGGAAGAAGGTGATCTGGCGGAATGCCGCGTGCACCTCGCTCACCCACGCATCGCCGTGCTCGCCCATTGCGGCCAGCACGTCCACCTTCGCCGCCCACACCGGAGACGTCGAGAACCCGCCCTTCACGCCGCCGCTCCCCAGCGCTTCCTCCCGCAGTGTCTCCCCCTCCGGCGCTACCAGCACCACGTGCCGCCTATCGCGGACATATGAGATGCACTTGCCGGAGGGAGACCAGGCGCACCGCGCCAGCTCGCGCACTTGCGGCGTCGCGGGCGTCACTTCGCCGGTAGCCACCTCGACCATCGCAGCCGTCTCCATGTAGTCGCCGCAGAACTGCGTCACCACCAAGCGGGAGCCGTCAGGCGAGAAGCAGCCGTGATGGAGGTCGTAGGAGCCGTCCGCCAGAAGCGGCCGAGTGGCGCCAGTAGTGAGGTCCAGGAGCCAGAGGCGCTCCTCTTCTTCGCGCAAGAAGGCGACTGTCGTGCCGTCCGGAGAGACGATGGGCCGGATGCTCCTCAGCCCGCCGGTGGTCCACTGGCGAATCTCGCCAGCGAGGTCGACCGTGAACACCTGCGGCATCTCCGTGCCTGATGGCGGCGTGTAGGCCGCAAACGCCAGCCAGTCTCCGCGTGGAGACCAGCTCGGGATGAAAGCGACCCGGCCCAGGTCCGGCGTTAGGTCCCGCATGTTACCGGAGACGGGGTCGACAACAAAGATGTGGGAGGTCCGAGCTTCTTTGCTCGCGGCATAGAAGGCGAGGCCCGATCCTTCAGGCGACCAGATCAACCCGCCTGGCTGGCCGCAGGAGAGTCCAATCTCGCGGATGGGCTCGCCGGTGCCGACATCGAAGAGGCCAAGGCAGGGCTGCGCGCCCCGCATATACAGCAGCGCCACCTGCGTCCCGTCAGGCGAAATCGCCAGGCCTTGTGGCTCAATCGGCTCTGCGAATACTTCGGATAACGGCGAGCGATCTGCTGGCATACGTGGTCCCTTTCCCCATACGGAAGGTCATTGTAGCATGACCTCGGTAGGTGCAGCCACTACCCGTCCTGCAGGACCTCCCTCCCCCCTCCCGAACCTTTCCCGCCGAGGCGTCCGATGCAGAAGCGCGGGACCTTGATCTTCGATCTCGACGGAACGGTCTTCCAGGTGGACCGCGTCTCCATTCCCGCGGTGCAGCGGGCGACGGGAGGGCGAGTACACGCCGGCGCCGGAGCAGGTTCCGCCCCAGTTGTGATATAATCACACTCGCGAGGAGCAGACCCACGCATGCCCCGTGTCTCATACTTCTATGGTATCGCCATCTATATGTACTACCGGGAACACCTGCCTCCTCACTTCCATGCCATCTACGGTGAACACGAAGCGCTGGTTGGGATTGAGACGCTCGCGATCCTGGAGGGCCGCATGCCCGCGCGCGCTCTCGGGCTGATCATTGAATGGGCCAGCCTGCATCAACCGGACTTGCGGCGAGCCTGGCAGCAGGCCCTGACTCATCAACTGATTGATCCCATCGAGTCGCTCGCCTAAGGAGAAACCATGCAGCGGGTAGTAGCAGTTTCCCCCAAGGAATCGTACCGGATCTGGATCCGTTTCGAGGACGGCGTAGAGGGAACGATTGACCTTTCGCCTCTGGTCGGGCAGGGGGTATTCGCCCAACTCGCCGACCCAGAGGTCTTTGCGCAAGTGTACGTTGATCCCGTCACCCATACGGTGGCCTGGCCGCACGGCCTTGACCTCTGCCCTGACACGCTGTATGCAGACCTGACCACGAAGCGACAAGCGGCCTGATCCATTCGGCCCTCGACCCCGTCGCGGCAGGACCTCCCTCCCCCCTCCCGAACCTGTCCTGCCGAGGTGTTCGATGCCAAAGCGCGGGCTGCTGATCTTCGATCTCGACGGAACGCTCTTCCAGGTAGACCGCGTCTCCATTCCCGCAGTGCAGCGGGCCATGAAAGAGGGCGGATTCACGCCGCCGGCGCGGGAGGAGATCCAGCAGTTCTTCGGCCGGCCCGATCCAGAATTCCACGCCTGGCTGCGGGAGCGACACGACGGGATCCCGGAGGCAGTGATCGCGGCCATCCCTGCATGGGAGTTGCGCCTCATCCCCGAGACGGGCGCGCTTTATCCCGGGGTGCTGGAGGCATTGGCCGAACTGCGCGCCATCGCGGCCCACATGGCCATCTGCTCGAACGGGTACGGGAGCTACGTCGAGGCGGTGGTAGGTAGCCAGGGGCTGGCGCCGTTCTTCGATGCCGTGCGCTGGCGGGAGGAGGGGGACGGCGGCAAGGTGGAGATGGTGGCTGAGTTGCTGGCGCGCTTTCCGAGCCGGCCTGCGGTGGTGATCGGCGATCGCCGCGACGACATCACCGCTGCCCATGCGAACGGCGCCCTCGCGGTGGCCTGCCGCTACGGCTTCGGCAAGCCGGAGGAACTGGCCGCGGCCGACGCCGCCGTCTCCGGCCCCTCCGAGTGGCGGAGAGTGATCGAGCAGGTATTGCGGCCCACCTAGCACGGCCGTTCTCTGGCCCTAGCCCCTGACCCCTAATCCCTGGCCCCTACATCGTGGTATACTGGTGGGGATGAGAACCATGCGCAGTTTCCTTTCCCTTACCCTCCTCCTCTGCACCATTGCAGTCCGCGGCGGGGGCGTGGCCCTAGCGGCCGACCTGGACCCGGCGACGCGGGCGGCCGTGGTGCGGGTGGAGGTGGCGGTGGATCCTGCCTGCGGGGGCACGTCCCTGATGCGTGACCTGGCGACTCGGGATCACCTCTCGACCTACGAAAAGGAGCTGCTGCGGCGCCTCAAGGTGGGCGCGGTGGGCACCGGCTTCTTCGTCAACCGCGACGGCTACGTGATCACGAACGCGCACGTCGTCCTGAGCGGAGTTCGCTATCGCAACCTCAAGTTCGCGCCGTCGGAGTGGGACTCGCTCAGCACCACACTGTGCACCTACCGGCAGGTGTGGGTCACGGTCGGCGAGGGGAGCAACTCGCGGGACTACCTCGCGGCGCCGGTGGCCGTGGCCGAGAATCTGGACCTGGCCCTCCTCAAAGTGGCGATGCCGCCGGCGACCGAGGCCGCCTTCAGCCCGCTTTCCATCGCCAGCTCGCGGCGGCTGAGCGTGGGCGACCCCGTCACCTCCCTCGGCTTCCCCAACTACGAATTTCAGGACAGCTCCGGGCGGGTGCTCTCCTTGATTCAGGGCCGGCAGGTGCACGAGGAGATGCAGCTCACGGAGCGCACCGATCCGGCCACCCACCGCAAGGTAACGACCGTCAGCGGAACGAGCGACGGCCCGGTGATGCGCTTCCAGCACGACGCCCCCACCGGCCACGGGAGCAGCGGGGGCCCGCTGCTGGACGGCGACGGACACGTGGTGGGGGTGGCCTATGCCCTGCTGGCGGAGACCGCGCCGGACGGGAACCCGGAGGCGCGCACTGACCTCAACCTGGGGATCGCCTCGGACGTGCTGATTCGGTTCCTCAAAGAGAACCACGTGACATACACCGAGGCCGGGCGGTGAGGCGGGCCGGCCTGCTGCTGCTCGCGGCGCTCCTGCTGGCCGCCGGCGCCTCCTTCGGGCAGCCCTCCTCCACCCCGGGCGAGCCGGCCGATCCCTACGACTGGGCCGCGCGGGAGCGCCTCGCCAAACAGGCCCGCACCCGCGGAGATTCGGCCGCGGCCCTCTATCAGGCCGGCTGGCTGGCCTGGCTGGGAACGCACGGCTACGTGAAGGCGGCGGAGGGGATGCTGCGGGAGGGGGCGCGGGCGAGCAACGTGGGCACGCCGGCGGCGAGCGGAGCGGTGACGGTGGTAATCCTCGCGGCGACGGCGCGCCGGGAGGTGGCGAACGCCTGCGGCAACGGCGTCCTTCCGTCGCAGCGTGCGCGACTGGAGGCCACGGTGCGGGACCTGATCGCCCAGGCGGAGGGGAGCCAGAAGGCGCGGCAGGAGAACGACCCGGTGGCCCGCATCGGCCTGGCCGACCTCTACCTGACGCTGGACGACGTCCTCCATCTGTCCGGCAAGACCGCGCGGGACCGCAAGCCGGTCCTACAGCGCGCGGTCACGCTGTCCGAAGCCGTGGGGCGGGCGGTGCCCGACGCCCCCGGCGCGCACCGGCTGGCGGCCTCGGCCTGGGCTCGGCTCGCCGATCTCAGCAACGAGGCCGGCGCCTGGGACCTGGCCATCACCGCCTGCGCGCACGCGCTCGCGCCCGACCCGGACGACCCGGTGCTGTGGGAACTCATGTGGACCCTCCACCTCCGTGCCGGGCATTGGGCGGAGGCCAAGCGCTGGCAGCAGCAATGTCAGGGGAAGGGTCGGGAATCGCGAGGGGGGAGTCGGGAGTCGGGAGGGAAGCGCGCGGGGGGCGAGAGCCGGGGGACGGCGCCGTAACCCTCTACGTCTCCACCCTCCCACGGCTCTCCTTCAGCAGCCTCGTCAGCTCCGCGCGGTCGGTAGTCCCCCGGTCCAGCGTCGAGATCGTGCGATGGTAGGCCGTGGCTCGGCGGTCGAGATCGTGTGGGTACTGATAGCCTAGACACGCCGCCACTCGGGCCGCAGGCCGGCTCGCGGAAGGACACGGGGTGGTAGCGGAAGAAGAACAGCAAGCGATCCCACGCGTTCCCGTGCGACCGACTATGAGCAAACGGCATAGAGCGCTTCCGGACTCCCCGGTAGAGCCAACGGCTCGACCGGAACCGCGGTTCGCCCTGTTCGCGTTGCTCACTGCGGAGTATGTTCTTCTCCTGCTGGTGGCCCTCTTCGCGTTGTGCGTCCTCGGGTTCGCCCTCAGGCTTCCCATCACCCAGGTTCATCTCCCTGCGGCCATTGTCCTCACGGGCGTTGTCTTCTTGCTCTGGGGTGGAAGCAAAGCTCACCGGAAGCTCCGCGGGGCGGCGCTGGCCGTCGCCCTCTTGTTCCTCTACCTGTCCGCGCTGTTCATGTCCTCCATCCCCGACGGCTCCTATGACGGGCGGGGATATCACAAGGAGGCGGTGATTGCTCTTTCCACGGGATGGAACCCGCTGTCGCAGAGCGTCGAAGACGTTGATCCGCTCACCCGCCTCCCCTATAGCCCGGCCGGCCCGATGGGACTCTTCATAGATCACTACCCGATCTTCTCTTGGGTAGCGGCCGCCTCCATTGACCGCTACTTCGGCAGGGGTTTCGAGGCCGGCAAGGTCTTCAACATCTTGCTGATGTACGCGGTGTTCTTCGCGAGCTTCGGCATCCTTCACCTGAGATGGGGGGCGTCGTTGTGGACCGCGGCCGCAGGCGGACTCCTGATGTCGGCAACGCCCGTCACCGTCTGCCAGGTGTTGAACCACTATGCCGACGGCGCCCTCGGTCTCGCGCTGACGCTCCTGCTCGTGTCCCTGCTGTCCTTGCGCATCGGCGCTGATCGCTGCCTCCCTCCTGCCTGCCTGGAAGCGTATATCGCGGCGGCGATCGTCATCGCCGCGAATCTCAAGTTCAACGGCCTGCTCTACGCCGGCGCTTTCCTGTTGGTATTCGGGACTTACTACGTCGCCACGGAGAGACGTTCACGGGCGCGATTGCGGCCGACGCTAGTCGCTGCCGGTTTGGGGCTGGTAGTCGCGCTCCTCCTGGGGGTGCATCCCTACTACACGAACTGGAAGACTCATGGGTCTCCCTCCTATCCGCTCCAGGGGGCAGCCGCAGTTGATATCCTCTCCTACAACCTCCCGCCTGGACTGGAGAACATGCCGGCCTGGACGCAGTCCCTGGTCTCCTTTCTTTCCCGCAGTGCCCTTGCTTTCAATCGCCCGCCCTCGCTGAAGTTCCCGGGTACCTTCAGCCGTTCTGAGATCCTGTGCTTCAAAGACCCGGACGTCAGGATCGGCGGATTCGGCCCGTTGTTTTCCCTTGTTACCATTGTGGCGCTGCTCCTCTGGATGACCAGGGCGCGAGGGCTTCCGCGAGAAGCCAATCTGGCCGTGGTCTTGCTTCTCGTAGTGTTTCTCTTCGGCCCTTCTTCCTGGTGGCCGCGCTACATTCCGATGTTCTCGCTCGTGCCGGTGCTGATCCCAGTGGCCGTCCTTTCCTCCCCCAGGCAACCCAAGGGCCGAAGGGCCGTGAGGGCGGTGCGCATCGTGTCTTGGGGTCTGCTCCTGGGTGCGTTCGTCAACACCGGACTGTGCGGGTCAGCCGCGTTCCGCTATGCGAAGTCGTTTGCAGACACGGAACGAGGGATCATGCAGCACATCGCCGGCTGGCAGAGGCCGGTGAGAATCTACTTCGCGGACCCGCTCTTTTCAGAAAGGACCGAACTGGACGACAGGGGAGTGAAATACGAGATCGTACTAAGGCCGGAACCCGGGATGAGGGTATATCCCGAATTGGCCATCGGGGTACGGCCGGACACAGGTCAGGGACAGGCTGCGCCATAGGAATACAATACGCTCGGCATCATGGCTTGTGACCGGCAGGCCGTCATCTGGAGTCCACTTTGCCCTAGACCCTAGCCCCTAGGCCCTGCTCCCTATATGGTATCCACACCCGGATCCGGTCTCGTCCCGGCGCCGCGCTCCCCGCCGAGGCCCAGTCCACCAGCGTGCCGCTCCCGGCCTCGAACTGCACCATTGGGAACGGCCCCTCCGCCCGCCCGCCCGCCGGCCGCAGCTCGACCCCCTCCCGCAGTACCGCCTCCTCCACCGGCAGCCCGAAGCGCGAGTCCGCAGCCAGCACCAGCGGCCCGTACAAGAACGTCCGCACCGGCCGCTCCTCCACCACCGCCTCCACCGTTCGCACCGGCAGCTCCAGCTCCAGCGTGACGCGATCCTCGGCCCGCCACTCCCGGCTGATGCTCACGTACCCCGGCGCGACCTCCCCCGTCCACGCCGACCCGTTCACGGTCACTTGTGCCCCTGGGCACCAGGCCGGGATGCGCAGACGGAGGGCGAAGCTCACCGGCCGCACCGCCCGCACCGCGATCTCCACACGCCCCTCCCGCGGATACTTCGTCCGCTGCTGAAGCGTCACCGGCACTCCGCCGAAGTCGGTGTCCGCCGTCATGTCCGTATACACGTTGACTGTCAGCCCCTCGCCGCTCTGCAGCACCGCGTACCGCGGCAGGTGGGCCAGCAGGTTCATGCCCCGATAGCGGCAGCAACTGTACGCGCCGGCCGGCGTGGCGTGGATCTTGTGTCCCTCCACCGCCTGGTAGTAGGAGAAGTCGCTCCCGTCCACCGCCTGTGCGCCGAGCAGGTGGTTGTACAGCGTGCGCTCGAACGCGTCCGCGTACTTCGCCTCCCCCGTCATCTCCAGCAGTCGCGCGCTCAGCTTCATCCAACAGGCCGCTACACAGTTCTCATTCGGGTGCAGGTCGTTGCTTACCGTGAGCGCGCGGTTGCCAAGCATGGTCCAGTACTCGGCCACGCTGCCATTCCCCGTGATCCCGATCTGCTGCGAATCCACCGCTCGCCAATAGCCTTCGGCCGCGCGCAGGTAGTCCGCGTTCCCCGTCGCCTCCGCCAGCTCCACCAGCCCCTGGTAGCAAATCAGCATCTCCGCCGCCTTGAGACAGCCGATCCTGAATATCGGGTGCTCGTCCCGGAGCGGCGCCGATACCAGCCGCAAGTTCGATTCCTCCCACCGGCGCACCACGAACTCGCACAGCTTCAGGTACCGCGCCTCGCCCGTGGCCCGATACAGGTGCGCCGTCGGCCGGATCAGGCAACTGTGCTCGATCCCCTGGTTGACCGCCTCCAGCAGGTCGGGCGCCTCCGCGGCGAGGAAGGCCTCCACCAGGTAGTCGCCCGCACGTCGCGCCCCCGCCAGGGCCGCTTCCTCCCCCGTCCCCTCGAAGTACGACAGCAACCCCATCATCCCGAACTGGTGGTTCCAGATGCTGAAGCTGTCGAACTCCTGACCGGGGTGATACGTGCCCAGATAGCCGTCGGCCCGCTGCCCCGCCAGCATGGCCTCGACCAGTCCCTTCGCCCCGCGTCGAATCTCCTCGTCGCCGGTCGTCCCGTAGACCTGCATCGCCGTGTCCAGGTACTTGCCGCAGAACTCCGGCTCCGCATACCACGGCCCATGGGTCTCGGAGTAGACGGCCTTCATCGCCTCCACGTCAATGCGGCGGAAGAGGCGCTTGATGTTCGCCCGGCATCGGTGCGCGAGCACCCCGCCCGTCAGCTTCGTCTGCCGCGTGCTGAGGGGAGACAGCATTGGTGCCAGTGGTGTGCTCATGGGATGGCTCTTGTTCACCGGCTGGAAGAGTCCTGCCCACGACACCCCCTGCCGGGGCCCCCCCCCCCCCCCCCGGGCCGC
>Ga0315282_10004802_pt1 | contig 23367 bp, 23 predicted proteins | sample YL17G07_20_MG_FD_203693 | JGI IMG/M metagenome (GOLD analysis project Ga0315282, IMG submission 203693) | Sediment microbial communities from Yellowstone Lake, YNP, Wyoming, USA - YL17G07_20 | ecosystem: Environmental > Aquatic > Freshwater > Lake > Sediment | place: USA: Wyoming | collected... | reverse complement strand
GTTTGCTTTCCGTGCCATTTTCCGGTATTCTCTTTTCATAAGCGACTCCTTTAAATTTGATGGTTAATAGGTAAATCAGTTTAATCGAGTCGCTTACTTACTTCAACTATTTGAGGGACATGCTCCACCCTAACAATGTTTGGGTATTGGATTTGGTCATTGGTTATTTCACATTGAGCTGCTTATTTCTGAAGCCTTCTTTTTTGTAGATTCTATTTCACTGCTGATTTTCTCAAGTTCACTCAGGGCATCCGCGATAACCCTATCTTTCAGAATATACCTGTCAGAATGTTCTTTTAGTTCATAGATGCGCTGGCCTATTGTTTTCATCAGTTCATCCCGTTTTTTCTGCATCTGCTCTGACTGATAAAGGAGCTTCATCACTGAATACTCTATCTTAAGTCTATCCGAAAGTAATATCGAAAACCATTTCATCTTTTCGATTCCCCTTTCGATATTCTCTTTTAATTTCTTCCACATCGTTCGCTCCTAAGTAAATCTCCCTTAATCCCTCTTACTGAAGCAAATCCTCCTCAATCCCCCTTTACTGAAGGTCGGTACGACTCGCAACCGAGGGGACTCAGGGGATTACTTTCATCTTCTTACATGATTTTTACCTTGTTTAAGCTTCATTATGTTTTATCCTGTCTTAAACAGCTCAATTTTCCCTTCCCAGAATCTCTCGAGAGATCTTTTCAATAAAGGAAATTCTTTCAGATAAGGATCTTTCTCAATTAGACTGAAGGCCTCTCCTCTTGCCACATTGAGAAGCTTTGCATCCCTGACAATATGTGCTATCTTTAGGTCAGGCATACCTGACTGGCGTGTCCCGAAGAACTCGCCTGGCCCTCTGATGTTCAGGTCTTCCTCCGCTATCCTGAATCCATCATTACTTTTGACCATGATATCGAGTCTCCTCCTTGCTTCTTCGCCATAGGGGTCATATGCCACTAGCGTACAGTAAGAACGGTGTGAACCTCTGCCTACTCTTCCCCTGAGCTGGTGAAGTTGAGAAAGTCCAAACCTCTCAGCATGTATTATAAGCATAAGCGTTACGTTTGGCACATCAACTCCAACTTCTATTACTGTTGTGCAGACCAGTAAGTCCAATTCTCCGAGCTTAAAGGATGTCATGATTTCTTCTCTTTCCTGTGCCTTGATCCTTCCGTGAATTAATCCTACTTTCAATTCAGGGAGAGACTTCTCGAAGGCATGCTTACCTCTTATGGCTGACCTGAGGTCTGTTTTTTCTGATTCCTCTATTACTGGATACACGGCATAAACCTGTCTTCCCTTTTTTATTTCCTCTCTGATGAAACTATATATAGCCTCTTTTTGCTTTGGACTGAATAAAAGGGTTTCTACAGGTGTCCTGTTTGGAGGAAGCTCATCAATTACGGAATAATCGAGGTCACCATACAGTGTTAGTGCAAGGGTCCTCGGGATTGGAGTAGCTGTCATGACAAGGACATCGGGGTTAATAGCCTTTTTTCTGAGTAAGGCCCTCTGCATTACACCGAATCGATGTTGTTCATCTATTACTACGAGGCCGAGGTTCTTGAATACTACCCCTTCCTGGATAAGCGCATGAGTTCCTACAACGATATCGATATTACCCAAGGCAATCTCACTGAGGGGTTTATCTTTTTTACTCCCTGTCAACAAACAAATCTTTAAACCCAGGTCTTCTACCATGTTGTGAATATTAATGAAGTGCTGTTCAGCAAGTATCTCTGTCGGCACCATAAGAGCCGACTGATATCCACATTCAGCTGCAACCATCATAGCCATTAGGGCAACAACTGTCTTTCCGCATCCTACATCACCCTGGATGAGCCTATTCATGGGGTAGGGCCTTTTCATATCCATGAGTATTTCAGTGAAGACCCTCTCTTGCGCCTTCGTAAGTCTGAAGGGAAGCATCTCAATAAGCCTTCTCAGAAGCTTACACTCAGGATTAAAGGCTATCCCCTTTTCGATCACATTTTCTCTCTTCATTAGGCCGAGCCCGAGTTCAAGCATAAAAAGCTCGTCAAAAGAAAGCCGTTTGTGAAATTCACTTGTTCCTTTGTTGAGAAGTACTATATCAACATTCGGATCAGGAAAGTGGACAACAGAAAGGCTTTCAGGGAGACCGGGAAGGCCATTCCTCTTCAGGATTTCTCCTGGTACAGGATCGCAGACATCCTTAATACAGGTGTGAATAAGATTGAACATGATAGACCGGATCTGTCTGACACTGAGGCCACTGGTGGTTCTGTACACGGGCACAACTCTGTTGGTATGGATGAAAGAATCATCATCACTTACTATCTCGTATTCCGGGTTATCTATCTCAAATCCAATTCCCCAATAGGGGTTCCTCTTTACCGTACCACACAGCATTACTTCCTGTCCGACCTTAAAATTCTTTTTCATGAAAGGCTGGTTAAACCATTTACCCTTTAAGAGACCACTTCCATCATTAAGGGTAAGTTCAAAGAGTTTCAGATTTCTTCTAGGAAGCTTTATCACTTCAGCAGAAATAACCCTTCCTGAGACAGTCTCAACATTGCCGTATTGTAATTCGCATATCTTTTTAAGGTTGCTTCTGTCTTCATATCTGTAAGGAAGGTAATACAAGGCATCATTTACTGTTTTGATACCGAGGCGGCTTAATAATTTGTCCCTCTGAGGCCCTACACCCTTGATATACTGTATCTGAAAATCTGATAGATCTTTAGCCATCAGCAGAAGGAGGAGAGGGTGTTTTGTCTGCCTCCTCCGTTCTCATTTTGGAGTACTCACTTTCGCTCAATATATCAATGTCCCAACCGGTTAGCTTCATAGCAAGCCTGACATTCTGACCTTTCTTGCCTATAGCAAGGGAGAGTTGATCGTCACTAACAACAACCATAGCAGTTTTGTCTTCTTCATTAATCCCTATCCTCTCGACTGAAGCAGGGCTCAATGCCCTTGCAATGAGCATCCTCGGGTCCTCTGTCCAGGGTATGATATCTATCCTCTCTCCTCTGAGTTCGCGTACTATTGACTGAACCCTTGTTCCTTTCATGCCGACACAGGCACCTACAGGGTCAACAGACGTATTTTTGGAATAGACGGTAAGTTTTGTTCTTTCACCCGGCTCCCTCACGATGTCTTTGATTACTACAAGCCCCTCATGGATTTCCGGGACTTCCATCTTAAAGAGAGCTGCAACAAATTGTGGGTTCGTCCTCGAGAGTATTATCGCCGGCCCTTTTGTTGTAATCCTTACATCTTCAATAAATGCCCTGACGGTGTCGCTCCTTTTGAGGGTTTCATTAGGGAGGGACTCTTTTATCGGAAGTATTGCCTCTGTCTTTCCAAGGTTAAGGAAATATATTCCCTTCTCTCTCCGCATGACCTGTCCACTTACAACGGTGTTTACCTTATCTTTAAACTCACTGTAGATCGCATCCCTTTCAGCCTCTCTTACCCTCTGGAAGATAACCTGTTTGGCTGTCTGGGCAGCTATTCTACTAAAATCATGGAGATCGAGAGGAATGTTGACCATATCTCCTTCATTGCCATCTGGGGAAATCTTCCGGGCCTCCTTGAGAGAAATTTCTTCATTCTTATCCATGACCGCAGATACAATCTTTTTTGTTTCAAAGGCAGTTATATCACATGTCTTTGGGTCAATTTTGAGGTCTATGTTAGGCCTTCCACCGAACCTTTTTCTTGTGGCAGAAAGCAGTGCAGACCTGAGGGCCTCAAGTAAGGTATCCCTTGATATGCCTTTTTCCCTGCTTATCTGGTCTATGAGATAGCAGAGTTCTTTTGGCATTATATTTCAACCTCCAGTCTTGCCTTTGATATCTTATCGAATGGTATGTCTATCTCCCGGCCATGAACTAAGAGCTTTAAAAAGTCACTACTAACCTTTAAGATCCTTCCTATGAAAATGTTCTGGTTTTCTATTTTCTCCATCGTTATTATTCGAGCAAGCTTACCTATATTTTTCTCAAAATCTTTCAACTCCTTCAGAGGTCTGTCGAGCCCCGGAGAAGAAACCTCAAGGGTATATGACATTGGAATCGGATCTTCAACATCAAGAAGAGCCTCAAAGCTTCTGCTGAACCTCTCACAGTCATCGAGGGTGATGCCACCTTCCTTATCGATCATAACACGCAGCAATAATTTACCCCTTCCGAGGAGTTCGATGTCAAATAATTCAACCCCTTGCTCATCTGAAACCTGCTTTGCCAACTTTAAAACCCTGTTTTTAATCCCTTCCATGTGTTAACCCAAATCACAGCATAGGGTACCGCAACCTTTAGGTTGCGCAGTTTATATAGTTTTTATTTCATTTTTTTCCATTCATACGCAGGCTAAAGCCTGCGGCTACAGGGCTTGTAATGATCCTTTCAAATTCGAGCTTAATGCCCCATAAAACAAAAAAGTGGGAGACCCACTCTTGTCATAAACATCCAAATAGAACGCAATTACTATATCAGCTTTATGGTTGAAAAATCAAGGATGAGATAGCGGGTAGGGAGTTTAGTGAAAAGAATTCCTTGCTGCATAAGCATCGGGATAAAATAGCGCATCTATTATTATGTTGTCATTCCTCCGCCTCAGGCGGATCGGGAATCCTTCTTTTGCTATAGAGATACAGAAAAGATTCCGGACGAGCCGGAATGACAGATTCGATATCTCGTTGCTCTGCTGCGGTGTAGTTCATTGAATAAGAAAAGGGCGGCTCGGAAGAGCCGCCCTTTTTTGTCGCTTACGCATTACGCAGTATGCAATTAGAATGTGAGGTTTATGCCATGGATAACCTGGGTAACATTACTATCATCAATACCAAAGGTGTCCCCATAAAAGTTTCCTGGCCAGAAAGCGCCTGCCTCTACAAAGTAGGTGAAGTTCTTTGTGATCTTGTATGAGCCTTTTAAGTCAAGCTCAGAGCCTATACTTTTTGCTCCTTCAACATCAGGCCACGACTTTGTTGCCCTGATAATGAAACCGTCGAGAGAGAGGTTTAAATCCTTTGTGGCCATTAAATCAGCGCCGAGATTGTAATAGGTGGTGTTGGCAATACCTGAGTTCCTGACAAGATCACCACCAAGAACCTGTTCCCTTGCTGACGTTCTGACTGTGCGCTCATAAATCTGGGTGTAGTGCACAAATCTTGCTAATGGGCTTACAGCATCACTGCCCCCAGTGAACTGGAACTCTCTGATATTACTGTCACTGTCATCGTTATCGCCGCTGCCGATAGCGAAGCTTGCCCTCAGGTTAACCGGGTCAATTTTGTAACCGGCCTTGGCCATAAAGCCCCAGCCTTTGAACGTTAGTTGATCATACCCTGTAACGGGAGAATCCTTATCAAAGACATGTCCAAACTGCGTGTCAAACTCTGCTGCATAGGTTAGTGCCCCGGCAATCAGACCATTTGCATGTAATCCGAGGTTCTGGAATGTTAAATCGAGCATGGAATTGTTTATATACGAGTAGTTTATGCCAAGGGTATTATCCTTATCGAGCTTGTAGGTTGCAAGGATAGTATAGAGATCGGTGTCATCGGTATTAAGCGCGTAGGTTCCTTCATAGAGTTTTCCAAGAATAGCGGCAATATTTAATTCCTTTGTAGGTTGGACAAAGAGAACGATTGCGTCATCACCAAACCTTTCGTGGTTCAGGAACTGCTTCTCACCGAGTGTTAAGAGCTGATGACCGATCTTGACACCAGCAGGAACTCCTAAGAGACCGGAACCTGTATACTGTATCCATAACTGGCGGAAGTACAGGTCTGCAACCGGTTTTGAGTCTTGGGTACCCCACTTGTAGAGACCGCTGACACCAAGCGTCTGATTATCGCATGTCTCAAGTTCCATATAGGCCTGGAGATTGTCAGTGACCTTTGCATCAATAGTGAGATATGCATTTGTGGTATAAAGAGAAGCAGCCTCAGTATTAAATTCAACATCCTCACCGCCAATTGTTTGATGACCATTATTAGCGGGTAGATAAGAGGCACCAATAATGTCAACACCATTGAAATACCAGCCTCTTACGAGGATGCGGCCGCCGAGCTTAATCTGAGGTTCTTCGGCATACGCCAGAGCGGTAAGGCTCAGCAAAAGAAGAACAGCTAAAGCTATAAAAATAAACTTTCTCAATGCTAACCCTCCTTTTCTAAGGTTATTACTTCCTTTCCTGCAATGCAGGAAATTTTAGGGAGCAGAAGTTTTTCCTCCTGTCCACCATCCACTATATCTAAACTCCCTATTTTTCTTTTGCATCACCTCCTCCTTCATTGTTTTTACCTCCAATGGAGGAATTCTCCTTTTCACTTAAATATAAGTCCGTCTTACAGACACGAAATTTATATCATTACTCAGTTGATTTTGTCAAGGAATTTATATCATCCGATTCCTTTCATTCTTCTTGAGTATCTTTAAAAACTTTTAAAATTTATATCATCATCTTGCCGGTTTGTCAAGGAAATTACGTTTTTCTGAACATCACCTTTTTGCAATCAAGCAGGGTGCAAATCGCTTTCATTCTTTTCGATGTTTTTTCCTAAACATTTCTTTTCCATTGTTCATTTACCATAATTCTTTGTACATGGCAGAATTTTTAAACCACACCTGCTTATTTTCGCCCTTGTTGTCAAAGAACAGTAAAAACCTTCTAAACTGAAGCAAAAAATAGGCCAGGTTTATACATACAGGTTTATACACACAGGTTTATACACACAGGTTTACAGGTTTATACGTATAGGGTTCAAGGGGTCAGGGGTCTGGTGACTCCCGTAGGGCAAGCCTTTAGGCTTGCTTTTTATGCAGGGCTGAAGCCCTTCCCTACATGGTTACTCAAACCTTCGAATCCTCTACGAGTCGAATCCTTGAATCCTCGCCCCCTTTTAACAGCTATACCGTGTGTTCTTTCTACAACAATAGTGTGGATTATATGCTTCAAATAAAGTAATTAACTCAGTGTAGCCTTTCTAAAAACTAATAATGCACTGCAATATGTCATGCTGAACTTGTTTCAGCATCTAGTAAAATCAATGGATTCTGAGACCCTGAAATAAATTCAAGGTGATAAATAATGAGTTTTTAGACAGGCTCAGTGTGCAAAGTTTGCATGAAATTTAAGAAAATATGGGGAAACTACCTAAAGTAAAATTATGTTTAAGGGTATTTTCACGTTGCAGATTGGTAGGCCGAAAAGAAATGAGGATTCAAGGGGCTAAGTATTTAGCCGTAATGTGTAAACAACAATGACGATCTTTGACACCTTGAACCCTCAATTTGACTCTCCTATTCGAGGGTAATTGCCTGAACAGGGCATAGGTCAACAGCCTCCTGACAATTGCAGGTGTTGCATTTGTCAGGGCCGATGACATGTGCCTTTCCATCGTCTTGAACCACGAATACTTCAGGGCATACCTCCTGGCATGAAGCACAACCCTCACATAGAGATTCATCAACTACTGGTTTTGGCATAAACACCTCCTTCCGGGTCATGGACCCTATTTCTTGTCATAAAGAAGTGCCCATCTGAGCTTGCAGATAGGCCTACTTGTGCCACCCATGAAGACTTTACAGCAAAATCGTTCTGAGTGCAGCTTTTTGTCAAGGTTAATAAAATAACTATACTGAGGGTATGAAGTCAAGATGTTTCATGAGAGGATTGGTAATTGTATTGCTTTTTAAGATCAAATGATTTATATATAAAAACGGAGGTGGCAAATGGATTTGTATGAAGAAATAGCAAAAGTGGCATATGAACTTTACGAAAAGAGTGGATATATTGATGGTCGTGACCTTGACAACTGGCTTGAAGCAGAAAGGGTTGTGATGGCGCGCCTTGCAGAAGAACAGAAAAAATCAGAGAAGAAGACCGGAACAAAAACGGTAGGGAAAACGGTAAAGAAAAAGACAAAATAGTTTTTATAAATAAATAAGGTTATTCTTCCAATTATAGATAACGCAGTAAATGCTGATACATTGTCATTGCGAGCCCGAAGGGCGCGGCAATCTCGTCTCATTGAGATTGCGGAGCCTATTCAGGGCCTAACTTGAGATTGCTTCGGCTTCGCCTCGCAATGACACTTCATTTAATGCGTTTGTATTAGTCCTAAATAGGGGTCAAGGATTCAAGGGGTTGAGGGATAAATTAGTTTGGGGCTATTCGCTTGAACCCTGGGACCCTCGAATCCTCGAACCCTTTTTATTAATGACGCGCAATCCCTGTTGTCCTGGCTACTTCAGCTACAGCATGGGCAACAGAGACAACCACTTTTCTATCAAAGATGCTTGGAATGATGTAGTCTTCAGCCAGTTCGTCATCCTCTATCGTATAGGCAATTGCACGAGCAGCAGCAAATTTGATCTCTTCGTTTACACCCTGTGCCTTTACCTCTAGTAGCCCCTTGAAAATACCCGGAAAGCTGAGCATGTTATTAATCTGGTTCGGATAGTCAGACCTTCCTGTTGCAAGAACACTGACGAGTGGAAGGGCATCCTCTGGTGCTATCTCCGGTTCTGGATTGGCAAGAGCAAATATCACTGGTTTCTTTGACATCTTCTTGACATCACTTTGAGTTATGACATTGGGAGATGAAAGACCTATGAAGACATCTGCTCCTTCCATTGCATCAGATATGCTACCTCTGACCTTTCTTGGATTAGTTTTTTTTGCAAGTGCCTTTTTGTAGGGATTCATGTTCTGTCTCCTTCCCTCATAAATTGCACCTGCCCTGTCGCAGACGACGATATCTATTACTCCATAAGCTGAAAGCATGAGAGCAGTAGCTGTACCTGCTGCACCCGCACCGACTATAACTACCTTAAATGTATCTATCTTCCTTTTTAGTAGTCTGGAAACGTTTATGAGAGCAGCAAGGACAACCACGGCAGTTCCATGCTGGTCATCATGAATGATAGGAATATCAAGTTCCTGCCTTAATCTTTTTTCTATCTCAAAACATCGGGGAGCAGAAATATCTTCAAGGCTTATACCTCCAAATGTGGGGGAAATACTTTTAATCGTATTTACTATTTCCTCTACGTTTGTAGTTTTGAGAGCTATTGGGAAGGCGTCAATTCCAGCGAATTCCTTAAAGATCATGGCTTTGCCTTCAATAACAGGCAATGCTGCCTCTGGCCCGATGTCACCAAGGCCGAGAACGGCTGTACCATCTGTTATTACAGCGACAGAGTTTCCCTTAATCGTGTAACGGTATGCATGTCTTTTATTTTCATGGATATCAATGCAGATTCTTGCTACTCCAGGTGTATAAACCTTCGAGAGGTCCTCTCTATTTCTCAGGGGGATTTTATTGTGAATCTCTATCTTGCCCCCCTGGTGTGCAAAGAAGGTACGGTCCATAACCCTGAGGACCTTTACTCCAGGTATATTCTTAATAGACTTTACAATTTCTCTCTCGTGTTCTTCATCCCTTGCATTAACCGTGACGTCCCTGATTATCTTCCCTTTTTCAACGCGAACAATATCAATGGAACCGAGATCACCGCCGGCCTGGCTTATAGCTGTGGCTATCTTTGCAAACATTCCGATTCGGCTCTCGATTTCCAGCCGTATCGTTATGCTGTAGCTTGGACTTGGAATGTGAGTCATAATACGATAACCTTTTTTTGTTACCCTGAACTCGTTTCAGGGTCTAATAACCCATTGTATTTATTAGATGCTGAATCAAGTTCAGCATGACACATGTGATTATAATTTCTTGACATCGAATAGATCAAGAATTTGAGTCTACGACCCATAGAGGAATGAAGAACCCTGCGGCAAGACCGCAGGGTATCTTAACGCAAGGAGTTGTTTTTATCATATTCGCTCGCTAACCCCGCAGCAATCTGCGTGGAATGCGCTCGCTATTTCGTTTCAAGGATTCAAGGGACCAGTTGACCCCTTTCTAAGTGTCTCTAATACCTCTTTTAAGAAGCAACCTATCTTTGGTTCATTTCATGTGTTATGGTATATACTAATACCCAAATCCAGCTATAAGAAATGTCATTGCGAGTGAAACGAAGCAATCTCGTCTTTTCCAATGGGATTGCCACGCACCCTTTGGGTGCTCGTAATGACAGATAAATCACTCGTTTACCATTGTTATCGCTGGATTTAAGAAATAAAAAGCGAACTTAAAGAGTAAAGTTTAAAAACCGGCTTTGTAGGATGCAATTGCTTGTTTGACGTTGATTAAGAGCCTTTTGTTAGTTTATTGAAAATGTTAAAAGGTAAATCTTCAAATAAGCTACACTTTGGTCATATCGAAACCCCACTTCAGAGGGTTCATCTGGAACTGACAAATATATGTGATTTTAACTGTGTATTCTGCCCCAAGTCCGAAATGAAAAGACAATACGGTTATATGGAGACTGGCCTTGCCAAACGCGTAATTACTGAACTTAAGGAGAATGATATATGTGAAAAGATTACTTTTCATGTGATGGGAGAGCCTACACTGCATCCTAACTTCTTTGATATTCTATCTCATGCTCAGAACACAGGGATAAAAGTTGGACTGACCACCAACGGAGGCAAACTTGGCGGTGAAATAGGGAGACGCCTTATGGATTATGACCTGTACCAGCTGGATATTTCCCTTCAGACACCTGATGAGAGGTCCTTTGCACTCAGAAAAGCAAGGGCATTGACATTTGACGCCTACCTTAGTGGTATCCTTGATTTTTTCTCTTCCTATAAAACAAGGCATAAAGAGACTATTTTCAAGTTTCGTTTCTTGAATACAAGATTCCTGAAAAAGGGAATGGAGAAAAAGGTAGGCCCTGTAAGGGTTATCTCATCAACAGAGGAGTTGAGAAATATCTTTCAATATTGGGCTGGCCGTCTTTACGACATACTTGGTGTTGAACAGGATAAGAGGGGAATAGCAATGAGGCGCATAGGGAACGTTGTGTCGTACAAGTGGAATGTAGTGGAGATCTTTCCTAACCTATTTTTTGAGACATATCTACTGGAAGACTGGGGTCATGCCTTTGATAATGAAAATGTTCGTAACGCATGGGGAGGGTATTGTTTCGGAATGAGGGATCACTTCAGCATCCTGCATAACGGTGACGTTACGCTCTGCTGCGTGGATTTTGACGGTCGCACAAAGATTGGCAATCTTCATGACTCATCTCTGAAAGAAGTGCTTTTTTCTGATGAACTGGGCAGAATAGTCAATGGTTTCAAAAGATTTCGGCTCATTCATCCTTACTGCAGACGCTGCCTGGGTAGCAAATCGACATTCTCGTGGTTGTTCAAGCCTTTTATCTCAATTATGGCTCTTAAGGTTTTAAAACCTTTTTTTTATTCCCGTTACAAGCTCTACGACTAAACCGGAAAACAGATAGGATTTTTCAAGATCGTGAACTCATCCTGTATATAAAATGTGCACCTCTTAGAACCCCCAAAATGTGACATCTTCATTTTGCAATAATAGCATGCATTTCATGTAGATTTTGAAATGAGGCAATGAGTTCGTGTAGATTCTTGATGAGACACTTCAGGGGTTTGACACATCATGCATGATACCTTTATACTTTTTGTATGCTTAAAATTTCTGTGATTGATGGCCAGGGTGGCGGTATCGGAAGCCTGATCGTCAAGAAACTGAAGGATGAGTTTGGAGAGAGCATAGAGATCCTTGCGCTCGGCACGAATGCAACTGCAACATCTGCTATGATGAAATCAAGGGCGAACAAGGGTGCAACTGGCGAAAATGCGATTGTCTTGAATGTTACCAGGGCTGATATTTTAATTGGGCCTTTGAGCATAGTGCTTCCGAATGCAATGTTGGGAGAACTTACGCCGAAGATGGCAGAGGCGATTGTTCTATCAAGGGCAAGAAAATTTCTCCTTCCACTCAATCAGGAAGGTGTAAATGTAGTAGGAGTAGAAAAAGAGCCTCTTCCACACATGATAGAGAAAATTGTAGAGATTGTGAGGTATGAGGTTGGAAAGGGGGATTACAATGTGTGAAGCAAACGCTTATATTTACAGTGATGGAAAGGAAGAGCTGTACTTAGAGAACGTGGACATCATGAGACCTGAGGGAGGAAAGATCTACCTCAGAAACCTCTTTGGTGAACAGAAGGTCTTTGAGGGAGAGATTAAAGAGGTGTCGCTCTTGAATCACAAGATTGTCCTCGAGAAGAAATAAAAAGCAAGCAATTTCTTAAAGATTAAGTTTTCTTCTACAGGTATTACAGAATCCAGGTCCTTTCTTATCCGTATCTTTGATAGTATTTGAAAAATACATTATGCATTGTGAGTTCTGGCAGTGACCAAGACCGTAAGTATGGCCAATCTCATGGATAGCCTCCTTGATAGCTCTCAGATGAAAAAGCCTTTTATCTGGATTGAGTCCATAAAATTCCTGTCTGAGCCTTGTGAGTGATATAACTGCTGCCACTCCTGAGTAAATGTCTGCCTCTCCAAAGACAAAGTTAAGTTCTGGTACATAGAGGTCTGCGTCAATTACACCGAGGGCTCGATTAACATTTTCAGGTTTCATAGACTTTATCTTTTTGAGAATAGTTGAGGAGTGATACTGTTTTCGCTGTGCATTGAGGGCATCTTGTGGGATAGGTATTTCATGCTTTATCTCAACTTTGCAATGGGAAGCCTTTTTAAGGGCATCAGCAATATCTCTCAGAACTTCTGAATCAACTTTACCTATGGGAATGATGATGATTCCTTCCATTGTTTTATCAATTATCACTTTGTTTCACATTTTTGTCTATCCAATCCTCCAACCCTCCCATTCAACCCTCCCATTCAGCTTGACAATGTCCCTCAGGTAGTGTTAAAGAAAATTATGAAGAAATTTTTCCTCATAATGCTCGGTACTATAATACTTTCATCCTGCGCACCTGTTTTGAGACAGGACATAATGGAGACAGCCATTAGAGAGTTTTCTCTCTCTGATATCAAAAGTAATCCAGATCCTTATGAAGGGAAGCTTTTTGTTCTGGGTGGCTCAATCGTGAATACGAAAATTACCCAGGAGGGTTCCCAGGTCGAGGCGCTTTATATTCCGGTAGATTCAAGGGGGTATCTGAAAAATGAGGAACCATCGTCCTCAGATGGGAGGTTCCTGGCAATACTGCCGAAAGCACAAGGTACTTTAGACCCTCTCATTTATCGAAAGGACAGAGACATTACCGTTGCAGGCGAGTTTGTCGGAACACGTTCAGGAAAGATAGACGAAGTGGAATATACCTATCCAGTTTTTCAGATTGTGCAGATCTACTTATGGGAAAAAAAGAAGGAATATTATCCTTATTACTATTATCCCTACCCATATTGGTGGTATGACCCCTGGTGGGGGCCATGGGGTCCCTCGTGGAGACCTTATCCTTATTGGTGGTAGCTCATAGAGATACTGTCCTCTCTGAAGATATCTAGCCTAACAAGTCCTATCTTTATAAGATTTTTTTGTCCTCTCAGGATAATTCAGAAATGAAAGAAGGTAGTTCAAAATTTTGAATGCCTTCTCGTAAACTACATGAAAACAAGTTTTGCTATAATTATGGACATCTTAGGCAAGCATTGGTCATCATGGACAAAGAGCTTTTGGATGTTATAAAGAGGGTTCATGAAGTTTTCAAGAAAAGGGGTTTGACCCTTTCGGTAGCAGAGTCATGCACTGGTGGGCTTATAAGCCACTATATTACAATTCTTCCTGGTGCAAGCAACTTTTTTGAGGCAGGAGTCGTTGTATACTCAGTAGAAGCCAAAAAGAAGATTTTGGGAATTTCTCCTGAGGTCATTTCAAAGCACGGGGTGGTGAGTGAGAAGACTGCAAAGGAAATGGCCGAGAAAGTAAGATCACTAACAGGAACAGATTATTCTCTTTCGACTACTGGTAACCTCGGTCCTGATGTTCTTGAAGGAAAGGTGAGAGGACTTATTTACGTAGCAGCGAGTAAAAAAGGGCAGACCTTTTCAAAAAAGCTGAGGTTAAAGGGCAATAGAGAAGGGAATAAAGAAGAGGCATCCCTTTCAGCACTGAGATTTCTTCTTGAAGTGCTGAAGCAAAGGCGGACATAGTATTTTCGCTCATTCTCGGTCCCGATCCCGAAAGCTTTCGGGATCGGGACCTCCGAGGCTTTTGCCTCTTGATTTTCATAAAAATACTATCAGACTATCGGCAAAAGAATCCGCTCAAATACCATATCCGCCATAATCGACATTTTTTTATGAATAAATTAGACTAAACAAGCTCAAGTGTTCAATATTAAAATGCTTTGGACATTTTGATTTCAATTTTGGATTTGTTTAGAACTTAGATATTAGAATTTAGGATTTTTGCAAGAGGAGTTTATGCCTGAGAAGATTCCTGAAGATAAAAAGAAAGAGATAGAAAAGCTTGTCAAAGAGCTCAATTACCACTGCTACCGTTACTACGTTCTGGATTCACCTATCATTTCGGATGAAGAATATGACAGACTCTATTTTTACCTTAAGGAACTTGAAGAGAAGTATCATTATATCCTGCCTGATTCTCCAACCCAGCGAATAGGAGCACCTCCTTTAGCGAAATTCCAGAAAGTTGGACATACTGAGCCTATGTTATCTCTTGATAATGCCTTTTCATATGATGAGTTGAAGGAGTTCGATGAGAGGGTTAAGAGATTTCTAAAATCTGAAGAGGACATAGAATATACTGTTGAAGCAAAGTATGATGGTCTTGCCATCGAGTTAACTTACAGGGATGGTTTTTTATACAGAGCTTCTACGAGAGGCGATGGTTATGAGGGTGAGGATGTTACCCGGAATATCAGGACCATAAAGTCTGTTCCCTTAAGAATTGAAGATCCTGAAGCGCCCAAGGAGATTGCTATTCGAGGTGAGGTCTATCTAGATATTGATGAGTTTGAGAAATTGAATAGAGAACGGGAACAGAAAGGAGAACCTCTTTTTGCGAATCCGAGAAATGCTGCTGCTGGATCAGTAAGGCAGCTTGACTCATCGATTACTGCAGCACGAAAACTCCATCTCGCATGTTATGGCATAAGCTCAGTAAAGGGCAGGGAGTTCAGAAGTCAGTTGGAATTCATCAAATGGCTTGAGAAGGCAAGATTTCCTGTTCCCGCAGACGTGAAAATTGTGAGGGGAATTAATAATGTCATTCATGTCATTGAAGAGATCGAAGAAAAAAGGAGATCCTTTCCCTTTGAGACCGATGGGTCTGTTATAAAGGTCAATGATTTTGCATTGCAGAGGATCCTGGGTGTGAAGACAAGAGAGCCTCGCTGGGCTGTTGCCTATAAATTCCCGGCACATCAGGGTACTACGAGAATAAAAGAGATAGTTCCGAGCGTAGGAAGAACAGGTGTCATTACTCCTATCGCAATGCTTGAGCCCGTGAGGATTGGCGGAGTTACCGTATCTCGTTCCACCCTGCATAACTGGGATGAGATGAAAAGGAAGGATATAAGAGTGGGAGATACCGTTGTCGTTGAGAGGGCAGGAGAAGTTATACCCCATGTTGTGATGGTAATCAAGGAGAAGAGGACCGGAAAGGAAAAGCCTCTCCCCATACCTGATAGATGCACCGTGTGTGGTTCAAAAGTCGTGAGGGAAGAAGGCGAGGTAGCTGTCAGGTGTATTGGTCTTAATTGTCCTGCTCAGGTTCAAGAGAGGATAAGGCACTTTGCCTCACGGGGTGCTATGGATATTGAAGGACTTGGTGAAAAGAATGTAGAGCTTCTCTATTCAAAAGGGCTTATCAGACACTTTGTGGACATTTACCAATTGAAGAAAGAAGACCTCCTCGATCTTCCAAGGTTTGCAGAAAAGTCAGCACAGAATCTTATAGATGCAATCAAAAAGAGTAAGAAGACAACTCTTTCCAGATTTCTTTATGCCCTCGGTATCTTACACGTTGGTGAGTATGCAGCAAAGCTCCTTGCAAAGAATTTTGGAAGGCTTGAAGATCTCTATGAGATTCGCCCTGAGAGGATTGAGGAGATCAGACAGATGGGTGAAAAGATTTCAAAATCAATTTCAGACTTCTTCAATGATTCTGAAAATCTCAAAACCCTCAAAACTCTAATTAAATCTCTTGGGCTGAGTATAACGAATCCTGATTTTGAGACGAGGAAGAAAGAAAAACAGCCCCTTGAAGGTCTCACTTTCGTCATAACCGGCACATTACCAAAACCGAGAAAAGAAGTAGAAGATTTGATAGAAAGTCTTGGTGGTCATGCTGTCTCTTTTGTTACGAAGAGTACAGATTATCTCGTAGCTGGGGAGGATCCCGGCACGAAACTCCAGAAAGCAGAGGCCCTTGGAGTAAAAAAGATATCTTATGATGAGCTCTTGAAAATAATCGAGAAAAAGAGTGGCTAATTTTTATGCAGGGAGGATACGGTATTTTCGCTCTCCGCCTTAGGCGGACTCGGTCGCAGCGACCTCCGAGGTTTTTGCCTCTTGATTATCATAAAAATACTATCTGACTATCGGCAAAAGAATCCGCTCAAATACCATATCCTCCCTTTTGATTTTTGGATAGACTACAACCTTCCTTCCTGTTGGAGTCTGTGGATGAGATTATTGATATCAGGCAATGCCTCAATTGTAGCCTTTTCACCCTCAAGAACGGCTTCATGTCTTTTTGAAAAATCACTTGAACCTATGTAGCCAACTTTCGGTCGTATCACAATATCTGCTTTAGAAAGCTGTATGGATGAGAGCTTGGAGTACATGATATTTATGGATTGCAATATCGTTTCTATTGTGCCCTCAGGTGGCCTACTTTCAACATCAGAGGAGATGTCTACGGCAATGACAAAATCTGCCCCAAGTCTCCTGGCAGCATCTACTGCTACAGGACTCACAACACCGCCATCAATGTAAATCCTGTCTGAGATTTTCACTGGTTGGAAGATGCCCGGTATTGAGCAACTAGCCCGTACCGCTGTGCCTGTGTTTCCTTTACCAAAGACAACCTCCTGGCCATTCTGTATGTCCGTTACAACCGAATAAAAGGGAATTCTCAGTTTCTCTATCGGAGTATTATTCAGTTTTTCATTGACATATTCCTCAAGTTTCTCCCCTTTAATAAATCCATTGTCAGGAATGGTAAGATCTATAATATCTCCTCTCTCTATGGAAAAGGACATCTTCTGAAGTTGAAAGGCATTGTAGCCATAGGCATAGAGACTTCCAACAAAACTTCCGGCACTCGTCCCGACTATTATATGAATCGGAATTTTATTTGACTCTAAGACCTTAAGAACTCCTATATGGGCAAATCCCCTCGATGCCCCTGCCCCCAGTACGAGGGCTATCTTTGCCGCTTTCGGCGGGGGTTTGACCTCCCTGGGTGCGCATGATGCTATGGCAAACATGAAAATGATTAAGATGCTCAATAATCCATGAAGAATTATCTTCTCTCTGTCCATAGCTTTCAATCCTCCTTTAAACTCGATAATTCCCTGTTCTTACAGGCTGTCCGGCAATTGTCATCCCGAACTTGTTTCGGGATCTCCAAGGTTATAACTACTTGAAGATATTAGATTCTGAAACGAGTTCAGAATGACAAATAGGTTAATTTCCATTTAAATATTTAAACATATTCCCTAAAGGAGTTATTATATTGCAAATGAAGGGAAATTTATGGAAGAGGAAAAACTGAAGAGGTTTGAGCCAAGGAAGAGAGTCGGCCTTATTGTCGTCATAACAGGGCACGGAAAGGGAAAGACTACCTCAGCCCTGGGCATGGCACTAAGGGCAGTAGGGCATGACATGAAGGTTTGTATAATACACTTTATGAAGGGCGATATGTATTCCGGAGAGCTCGATGGTATAAAGAGGCTTGCTCCGGATGTTGAACTTTACCTCACGGGTAAAGGATTCTGCGGGATCTATGGCAACCCCTATCCTTATGAAGAACACAGAGCTAATGCGCAGGAGGCAATAAAGCTTGCAAAAGAAAAAATGCTTTCTGGGAATTATGATATGTTAATCCTCGATGAAATTAACAACGCCCTCAAACTAAAGCTTGTAGACCTTCCCCAGGTGCTGGATTTGATAGAGCATAAACCTCCTCTGATGCACCTGATCTTGACAGGAAGAGATGCGCATCCAGAGGTTATCGAAAGGGCCCATACTGTTTCAGAAGTGAGAGAGATAAAGCACTCCTACAGGCAGATGATAGAGCCTCAGAAGGGAATAGATTATTAAATTATTAAAGTACTAGAAATTTTGGGTGTGGTTATGGAGAAGCAGGATATAGACATAAAAGAAATAAGGGAGCTGGCAAAAAAGTTTACTCCAGAGGAGATAGAAACCTGTATACAACAGCAGCTTCAGGAAGGAGCAAATATCTGCGAGGTGTCAGGACCTACCGAGCACGTGATAGGAGAGCTGGCAAAAGCAGAGTTCGTCAAAGAATTAATGGGCAAAGGCATGTCCCTTACCGATGCAGTTCGTGAGCTTGCAAGGAGAATACGCCTTGTTCAAAAAGGGTTTAAGGAAGAATAGGATTTTATCGAAGCAGATAACCTATTCCATCCTTTAATAACATGATGCCCAGAAACAGCAAAATCAATCCCAAGGATTTTATTGTCCTCAGATAATATTTTGTTTCTATGAACTTCTTGCCTTTTTCTATAATGAACGTAAGGCATATTTTTGAACCAACAATTCCAGATAAGAAGGATAAGACAAATGTTGCCCTTTCTATGGAATTCCCCTTCATCATAAAGGGGACTCCTATAAATAACCAAAAGACATAAGGATGAGGGTTCAAGAAGTTTGTTAATAATCCCTTCTTAAAAGGGTCTGATCTTATGTTGCCTGTTTGAAGATTGATTTTGTTTGTTTTTAGATCTTTGTATCCAAAATAAATAAGGAGTAAAGAGCCAACGAGAGAAATAATTCCGAGCAGGGAACGTATATGCTCTATATGCTTCAAGATAAATATGATGACCAGAATCAAAGGGATATCTGTAAATAGAGGGGCAAGAGAAACTTTTATCCCTCTTATCCTGCCTCCTTTTACTGTCTCAGAAATCACGAGGGCCATGAGCGGGCCAGGAGATAATCCAGCTGTTACACCCAGAGACAGGCCTATTCCCAGATACTCTAAAACCATTATTCAATGAGAACCTTATTCATTTGGTGATGTCTTACAAATACCCAAATCCAGCGATAACAACAGTAAGCGGTTAATTTACCTGTCATTGCGAGCACCTGAAGGGTGCGCGGCAATCTCCTCAGCAAAGGCAAGATTGCTTCGTTTCACTCGCAATGACAATCCTTATCGCTGGATTTGGGAAATAAATAATTTTAGCCATATATTTACAAAATCAGGGAGGATATGGACTTTGAGCGGATTGTCGAAGCGACCCTCGGAGGTCGATGCGACCGAGTCCGCCTAAGGCAGAGAGCGAAAATACTATATCCTCCCATAAGTACAAAATTAAGAATCAAATGAGTTAGAGAAATTCAGAGTGTAGAACAAGGCGTTTGACCTGCTACCAGTATCTTACGCGCCCGAGATCTATGTGAACAAAATCAGGATATTTCCCCACGCCACCAGCGGAAAAGGATTTTGCAATGTTCGAAAGCTCACTGCTGCTCACACAGGGAATTGAAAAGTCTATAGCGAGCCCATAGAGATGAAAACTGTCTTTTACTACCTTCCTGCCCAGACTTCTTAAATATTCATTATAAGCATATGAGCGATAGCCCGATATTATATGGACCTCTCTGTCTTTTTCAAAGATATCCTTTATGTCACAAAGGAGGTCCAAAAGCCTTATATCTACGGGCATGACTTCATTCGTATAGTGACACCTTAGCAGATAGTTTATCTTGTTGATGGCATTATTATCGTAGATACCTGATTCATAATATTTCGCATTGAATTTTTCTCCGGTATGGATGTTATAGAGATTAAGAAACCTTTCCTCCTTAGAAAATGCAAAGACTTTCCTCAAAGGATAAGAAGCAGTAATTGCAAGAGCAGCCTTTAAAAGATTCCTTCTTGATATCATAGGTAGTATCCTCCTTTTTGATATCATAGGTTACATCTTCTGCTATGCCCGATTTCTCTTTTATTATGAGATCGACTTTCTGCCAATCTACTTTGTCTGAAACCCCATGTTCTCTTATAATCCCTTTTATTTCATCCCTCATGTCTTTAAACTTCCCATAAATATCTCTATGAACCTCAAGAAATACCCTTCCATCTAAAACTGCAACCTTGACAGGGCTATATATTATCTCTCCAGAGGTATTTATTTCAACCTCTTTAAAGAAATCCTCTATATGTTCCGGAAGAACTCTAATACATCCATGGCTCCTGAACTGATAAACAGTATTTGGCCAAATGGTTTCATGGATACTAATTCCTGGGATTGAAGTATCTATCGCATATCTTCCCAGTGGGTTATCATGACCCGGGGGAACGATGGTCTTAACAGGCTTTCCTTCCATCATCATCTTCCACTGCATGGATTCAGGTACGTGCCATGTCGGATTTTTTCGCTTATTGATAACCTGGAACTTTCCTTCTGGGGTCCTCCAACGTGCTATTCCCCGCCACGATGGCATACCAAGCCCTACAGGAAACGCTTTCTCTAATCTATTGTTTTTAAAGAAATAGAGCATTCTATCAGGTATATTAATTATTATTCCGTCACTTATCATCCTCGGAACTATTTTCTTATTGTTGATCCTGAGTTCCATTCCGATCTTGAGTGGTTTATTAATGTCTATGCTGTTTTCTCTTGCAATATATTTCCATTCAACTCCAAATTTTGCACCAACACGTTCAAGGGTATCGCCTTTTTTGATGCTATAAAGAGTCTCCTCTCCGATCATGATATCAGCCTCTGAGACAGAGGGAACAAGAAAGAGAAGGGAAAGGATCAAAAGCGCTTTCATAGTCTGAAAATTATAACTCTCAAGAAATATAATTTGGAATGAAATTGATACTAAAATGCTTATATCTTATAAGATTTTCTTTATAAATACTTCTGCTATAATTCTCCATGGAAATTATCCCTGGACCTGAATGGGAAGGGCTTCTTGATGAACTGAGAAAACAAAAATGCACAGCCCTGTTCATTGGGACAACTGATTCAGGTAAAACCACTCTTGTAAAATATCTCGCAAAAAGGCTGATAAAAGAGACTGCCAAGGTTTCCATTGTTGACACCGATGTTGGCCAGTCAACTCTCGGTCTTCCAGGGACAATAAGTATGAAAGTATTCTCGAATGAAAAAGATATTGATAATTTTAGATTTGAGAAGATGTTTTTTGTGGGATCAACAAATCCAGCAAAAAAGATTTCTCTGATGATGGATGGTTCAAGAAGAATGGTTGATATCTGTAGAGAGAAATCAGAAATTACTCTTGTGGATACAACTGGTCTTGTGTCGGGGGAAATCGGGAGGGCATTGAAGATAGGCAAGATCAGGGGAATAAAACCAGAGCATATAATCGCTATCCAGAGACATGATGAACTCGAGCACATCCTGAAACTTATTGAGAATATCAGTATACACCGCATTAAGGCATCCCTTATGGCAAAGTGCAGAGTCAAGGAAAATCGAATGAAATATAGAGAAAAGAAGTTTCTTGATTATTTCAACAAAAAGGGAGTTTCTGAATTTTTGTTACATAAGCACGATGTAGGATTCTTTTATAATGGCAAATCCTTCAGTCTCAAGCGTGGTGATTTCAAGGATGGTACAATCATCGGCCTGAATCATAATGAGGATACTATGGCATTGGGGCTGATTGTTGAGATTACCGGTGATTCCCTTATCTTTAAGTCGCCAATAAAATCTCTCGGAGGAATTAATAGAGTTTTGTTTGGTGAGATAACCATCTCATAATTCCACTTTCTTTTTGAATTTGTACCTGTAGTTTCAAACTTACTTTGGTATCCAGACCTTCCCCTTGTCAATGATGTGCTCTACCTCCCATCCTCTTTTATGGAGTTCTCTTGCAATCCATTTCCTGTGGCATTTCCACGGAAATCGTTCTGCACAAATAATGACGGATGTTTTTTTAAGGGCGAAGGACTCAAGGAGAGCAATTCCCTCGATAAAATCATCAGTAAGGGTATAGGCAATATATCCCCCTTTTCTGAAACCACCGAGTTCTTCTCCGAGGAAATGATATTCCAATTCTTCATGCCGCAAAAGGGGTTCGATGTTTTCCCTTCTGAATATCGGAATTTTGCTTTTCGGGAAGCGCCGCACATCGATCAGGGATTGAATATTGTAAGCAAAGAGAATTTCTATGAAATCTTCTTCAGTTCTCCTATCAGTACCGAGGGTATAAATCTTTTTCATCCGAGCCTATCATATCACTTTTTTCTTGACAATATGACTCTTTTTAGGCTAATAATTATCCCGGAGATAAAGAATGTGACGCATATCACAACAGATAAGGTCACTTTTGGATAAAATTTTTAATATAATCAACAGGAATGATAATTATAGAAAATTGGGGCATTTAGATTTCAAATAATATATGTTTGGTTTCCCTGCGAGTTGAGTGCATGGTTAAACTGCTTTTAATTATACCGTGCATCATTTTGCTTCTTGTTTTTCCTGTTTACGCAACAGAGGTAAGCCAGGAGGATCTGGTTGATCATACGATAATCTCTTCATTGTCTGAAGAAGCTAAAAACCATCCGACGATCGTATCAGACTATAGTTCAAATGAAGTTGCTGTCAAAGCTGTTGAAAAAAATATTACTCTCTTTACTGAGAGAATAAAAGAAAGGTTTTCACTTTGGCTGAGCAGGTCGGGTAAATACATGGAATTGATGAAGGAGATATTGAAAGGGGAAAATATCCCTGAAGAAATAGTCTTTATCCCTCTCATTGAAAGTGGTTTTAGTCCCTATGCCTGTTCTCCTGCGCACGCAGTGGGATACTGGCAGTTTATTGCATCTACGGCCAAGAAATACGGTCTTAAGATCACTTGGTGGATGGATGAGAGGAGAGACCCTGTAAAATCTACTGTTGCGGCAGCAAATTACTTTAAAGACCTCTATGAGATGTTCGGTTCATGGAATCTTGCGATGGCCGCATATAATGCAGGTGAGTGGAAAATCCTTAAGGCAATCAACAAGACCAATACTGATGATTACTGGTCGCTCCTTGGTACGAAATACCTGCATAGAGAGACAAAAGATTATGTTCCTAAGTTTATCGCAGCAAGCCTGATAGCAAAAAGTCCAGAGGAATTCGGGTTTAAAGAGATTGAATATCATCAACCCCTCACTTACGATGAAGTTACCATAGACGCTCCTGTTGACCTCCAGGTCGTTGCAGACTGTGCAGAAACGGAGTTAGATGTCATAAAGGAATTAAATCCTGAGCT
>Ga0315282_10004801_pt1 | contig 23370 bp, 24 predicted proteins | sample YL17G07_20_MG_FD_203693 | JGI IMG/M metagenome (GOLD analysis project Ga0315282, IMG submission 203693) | Sediment microbial communities from Yellowstone Lake, YNP, Wyoming, USA - YL17G07_20 | ecosystem: Environmental > Aquatic > Freshwater > Lake > Sediment | place: USA: Wyoming | collected... | reverse complement strand
AAACGATCTTTTGTGAATCGCGGCTCGTTAGGGTACCGAAAAGAAAAGATTAATGCATTGATTGAACGGATGCTCTAAAAAAACGAAATATTCCAAAAGATTATTATAGGTATTGTATTTTATTGTTTGAATATAGGAAGAGGGTGAATGACAGCATGGAGGAAGTTCTCTACAATATTGAAATTCATAGAAATGAGGGAAACTACCTTGGAAGGATTTATTCCGATATCGACGGAATAAAAGAATTTGAAAACAACCGCATCGACAGGTTATTACGCGATATCATCGTCGATATGCAACTCGCGCTTGACGACGAGTTTTCGACACGAACGACCGCGTCGGACCTGCCAGAATTTACTGAAGAGCCTCATTAAAAACCCATTATTAAAGAAAAAAGCTTCATTCCTATAGAAAAAACAACCTACTGAGGGGCAATATTTTTAAAGGTTTCTGTTATTTGGGCTTCTGCCTATCCTACGATTCGGAGGAATAATGTTATCCTATACCAGATTTGAAAAAGCTCGCATCATCGGCGCACGTGCCTTACAACTCTCCATGGGTGCACCGTCACTCCTTGCGGAGATACCGAAAACAATGATCGACCCCGTCGAAATCGCGATGCTTGAGTTCGATGAAGGAGTGGTCCCTATCACTGTGAAACGAAAAGAAGTAAAGAACGCATAAAAATTGAGGAATAGCTATGGCTGAAGAAAACCAAAGTCAGGAATCAGAACCAACCACCATGATGGTCACTGAAGAAACCTACATGACCTCAGGAGTTCATATCGGCACGCGACAAAAAACCGCTGATATTAAAGAATTCATCTACAAGGTTCGAAACGACGGTCTCTATATCATCGATGTTAAAAAAACAGATGAACGGATCAAATCCGCTGCGAAATTCCTCGCGAAATATGACCCGGCAAAAGTCCTTGTTGTCTCAGTGAGGCAGTATGGTCAAAAATCCGTCCGGAAGCTAGGGGAATTCACCGGTATTCAAGTGCTCGATGGACGGTTCCAACCCGGGACACTTACAAACCCGAACGCAAAAACATTCCTTGAACCTGAAATCATCCTTCTCACTGATCCTCTTGCTGATGTCCAGGCATTGCATGAGGCAAAAAACATCGGTATCCCTGTTCTTGCCCTTTGCGACACGAACAATGAGACAAAATACATCGATTATGCGATTCCGACGAACAATAAAGGAAGACGAGCCCTCGCGTTGATCTACTGGCTACTGACGCGTGCAATTCTCAAAGAGCAAGGAAAAATAAAATCTGATGAAGAATTCAAGGGTACTGTCGAAGATTTCGAAGCTGAAATCTAGATAGTGTTTTGAAGCCATCGCGAATTCATACAGCCCAAAAGGAGATACCTTGGAAGTCAAAGTAAGCGATAATATCATCCTCATCGGTACAGCTCATATTTCTCAGGATAGTGTCAATGAGGTTGTCAGTGCCATTGAAACCTATAAACCTGATATTGTTGCTATTGAGCTTGATACGAGACGGTATGATTCACTGACCAAGAAAACGGACTGGGAAAACACCCCGATCACCTCGTTGATTAAATCGAATAACGCGTATTTCATGCTCGCACAAACGTTTCTATCATCGATTCAACGAAGGCTTGGCGAAGAATACGGCGTTGAGCCCGGTTCTGAGATGATTGCCGCGATCAAAGAAGCTGAGAAACGGAACCTCAAAGTCGCACTGGTTGACCGAGATATTACCGTGACGCTAAAACGAGCCTGGCGTAAAATGGGGTTACGAGAGAAAACCCGGCTCATGTGGGAGTTTCTCAAAGCGATTATCGGGTATGACGAGGAGGAACTCGATGAGCTTGATTTAAAGGAGCTCATGAAACAAGATGTCATCTCCTCGATGATGGAAGAATTCAGCCAAATGGCGCCGAGCACCACGGAAGTGCTGATTCATGAGCGCGATACGTATATCGCAAAAAAAATATTGGAGGAAAGTAAAAAAGGAAAGGTTGTTGCGGTTGTTGGTGCTGGGCACCTCACTGGAATTAAACAACATCTCGAGAAACCAGCGTTTGAAGTGAATCTCCTTGAGCTGGAAACAGTCCCGAAGAAACGGGTGAATGTTGCAAGAGTTGTGGGGGTTGCTATTCCAGTTATTTTTTTCGCGGTTGTCGCCTGGCTCCTCTATACGCATGGTGCAAGCGCCTGGGCGTCGATTCGCGACGTGTTTCTTATCTGGTTCCTTGTTCATGGCGGTCTTTCAGCGATTGGCGTGGCTATCGCACGGGGACATCCTCTCTCGATGTTAATCGCGTTTGTCGCAGCCCCGTTTACCTCGCTTGAACCATTCTTTGCACCAGGGTGGTTTGCTGGTCTTATGGAAGCGCGACTTAGAAAACCTGTCGTAAAGGATTTCCAGGAATTAAGTAAAATTGAAGGGATGCGTGATTTTTTTAGAAACAAGGTGATCCGCCTCTTGATGGTTGTCGCTTTAGCAAATCTTGGTAGCATTATCGGTACCGTGATTGCATTGCCATGGATCCTGAGTCTCGGTCTTGGCGGCTAAACGTTTTTATGCCCGTGGTCTATAACTCCCTGTAGGGATGGTATGGCAGAGAGACGGAAATTCTACACGTCGCTTCATGATTTATCGCCACGCGAATACATGTACATCCCTGAAGGAACCCTGCAGGTCGGTCGACCAGGATCGTTTAGCAGAATTGAACTAGGACATCTTCTCATTGCGATCGGTGTGCTTACTGTTGCATTTTCGTTTACGTTCTCTAAAAATAGCGTCCTTTTTCTCCTATTAGGTGGTACTATCGATGTTCAGTCGTACGTTCTTTTTATGCCAATTGCTTTCCTGGGTATTGTCACTGCGTTTTTTGTTCATGAATTATCACATAAATTCGTTGCACAAAAATACGGGCTTTGGTCTGAATTTCGAATGTATCCGCGTGCGTTACTTTTTTCTTTTGTCCTTGCTTTTTTTACCGGGCTTGTCTTCGCAGCTCCAGGGGCAGTGATGTTTCGTGGACATACAAGGCCGTTTGAGACAGGGCGGATCGCCGCGGCTGGGCCGACGTCAAATATCGTCATCACCATCGTCACCTATATTCTGTATAGATTTGTGTTTTTAAAGGGGGATATTCTAGTGACTGTCGTTGGATTTATTTGTCTTGTGAACTCGCTACTCGCAACGTTTAATTTACTTCCGTTCGGCCCGCTTGATGGGAGAAAAGTAGTCCAATGGAATGGAATCGTTTGGTGTGTCTTATTCTCAATTTCAGCGATTTTCTTGGGTTTTTTACTCTCCATTGGAATAGCGCTTCCTGGCTTTTGAGTATCACTCATGGGTGGAAATGTATATATTCATCTTATCTGATAGTTTCATCGGATGAAAACATTGGGTGTCTATACCAAGGATTTCTCCCTGTATCATGATATAATAAAGGCGTTAAAAAAACGTAATATATCGTACGTTTCATTGTCGTCGTCAAAAAATATTCCAAAACGAATTGGTGTGATTCTCACCTCCCAAAAAGAAGTAAAGGATATATCCCTGGAAAAAACCATCGCGGCGGATGCTTTTGATTCTCTTGATCATGCCATTGACCTTGCTATGCAGAAACTCACCGGAAAAGAACTCTATGCACGGATCTTCATAGGCATCGACCCTGGTGAACGACCCGGCATAGCGGTCGTCGGTGATGACATCCTTCTTCAAAAAATGCAGGTAAACGCCCCGGAAGGCGTTGCTTCTGAAATACGACGACTCTCAAAGATGTATCCATCAAAAGACATATGTATCCGTATCGGCCATGGGTCGATGATCACGAGGAACAGAATCATCAATTCCTTAATCCCCTTACAAATCCCAATCGAGATTGTTGATGAAACGCGGACGACACCATCACAACAAAAAGGCCGCAACATGCGAGACGTAGAGGCAGCTGCTGCAATTGCATTGCTCTCGGGGGGTGGCCGGGTGCAACAATCTCTTCCACTTGAGCCGACACGAGGTGCGATACGAAACGTTCAAAAACGCAGCCGTCAGCTCACTGAGGGGCGATTCACGATTTCAGAAAAAACAGCGTCCCAAGTATTAAAAGGGGAGATAAGCCTTCTTGAAGCAATAGAAAAAGAAACGCCCAAGCGCTAAACCCAAATGTTTATGACCTTCGTACATATGCTCCCTGGGTAAGAGTGATGGAACACCGATACGCTCTGATTAGCGTCTACGACAAAAAAGGTATAGTGGATTTCGCTAAAGAGCTTTCTTCTTTTGGAATAACCATTCTTTCAACAGGCGGAACAGCCACAGTGTTACAACAGGCAGGAGTGCCAGTCACTGAGGTATCGGAAGTCACCGGGTTCCCTGAAATGCTCGACGGTAGGGTCAAAACCCTCCATCCTATGATTCACGCGGGGATTCTCGCCCAGCGGGACAAGAAACAACACCAGGAGACGCTCATAAAACATCATATCACCCCAATTGATTTTGTCGTATGCAACCTATATCCTTTTGAAGAAACCATAAAAAAACCAACGGTAGGTATTGAAGAGGTCATTGAAAACATCGATATCGGAGGGCCAACCCTTATACGGGCAGCAGCAAAAAACTACAAAGACGTCATCGTCATCACAAACCCTAGACAGTACACTGAGATCCTTCCATATCTGAAATCAAAAAAGAAAATTCCTCTGGATCAACGTGAAAAACTCGCAATTGAGGCATTCGCCCACACCGCGCAGTACGATGCACTCATCGCACATTACCTGAGAAACACATGGACCGGAGAGATACTCCCCGACGATTTCACGGTCACCATGCGAAAAATTCAGGACATGAGATACGGGGAAAACCCGCATCAAAAAGCCGCATTTTACCGTTCATTGCCAGAAACCCAGGAACCCTGCGTTTCAAACGCATCACAACTCCAGGGAAAAGAACTGTCATTTAACAATATTCTTGATGCGAACTGCGCGATTGAATGTGTCAAAGAATTCTCCGACCCGACCTGCGTGATTATTAAACACGCGACGCCCTGTGGGATTGCAAGCGCGACGACCCTGTTACACGCCTGGGGTAATGCCTTTGAAACCGATGTGAACTCACCATTTGGCGGCATCGTCGTATTCAACAGAGAGGTACAAAAGGATGTTGCACAAGAGCTCTCAAAATATTTCCTCGAAGTGATTATCGCACCACGATATGATACAGAAGCGCTTTCGGTATTCAGTGAACGAAAAAACCTACGCCTTTTGGAATTAAAAGGTCTCGAAACAAACCTTGAACGAAAAGGCATTGACCTCCGAAGCGTGGTTGGAGGATTCCTTGCCCAGGAACGAGACGTGTGGTTCACTGACCAAAAGAACTGGAAAATTGCAACAAAAATAAAACCAACAACGGAGGAACTCCTTTCAATGGAGTTCGCGGTACGATGTGTGAAACATATCAAATCAAACTCTGTTGTTTTCGTCAAAGGGACTCATACCGTTGGCATTGGCGGCGGGCAGACATCCCGAGTTGATGCAACCTGGATAGCGACACATAAAGGCAAAGAAAATATCAATGGCTCCGTCATGGCAAGCGATGCGTTCTTCCCCTTTAGAGATGCGGTGGATGTCGCTGCAAATGCGGGGGTGAAGGCGATTATTCAGCCTGGCGGTTCGATCCGGGATAAGGAGGTCATTGACGCGGCGAATGAGCACGGCCTTTCCATGGTATTCACTGGGCAGCGATACTTCAGACATTAACACAGCTAAACCTTCTTAAACAGGAATATCTATCAGTGGCTGATGGATTTTAGAGTACACCAAAAAGATGGACCTGCACGAACCGGGCATCTTTCTATTGAAAAAAAAGAAGTGGAAACACCCGCGATCCTATTTCTCCAAACAGCCCGACATCAGGCACCCCCGTTTGCAGATATTCTTCTCACAAATCCGTTGGTAAAAACAAAAAAACCAAGTATAAAGGTGGGAGATAGTTTCTTTTCATCAGGAAAAACAGGGCAAAGAAAAGCTATCTCGGTGTCCAAGTATCTCGTGTATCCTAAGGATGTTTCGGAGGACTTACATCTCTCCTCAATAAAAACGAATAGAAAAAACATGGATTGTTATATTGTCCCTGGGAAAAAAGAGATTATTCCCGAAGTAACCAAGAAAAATAATGCAATGATATTCATAGTCGCAAACGCAGCCCAATTATCTACCCAGCAAACGTACTTCGTTGAGTTTATTACCCAATTACGGGAAAATGTCGGATACGAAAAACTCGTCTACCTGCCCTGTGTTGGTGATCCAACAAGCATCGCCCTCCTCACATATATGGGCGTGGATTTGTTTGATTCTTTTCCTGCGATTATGGCCGCGCGAAACGAGATGTTCCTATTCCCAACAGGGACCCTCAAAAAAAGTGAATTACTCGAACTTCCTTGTGTCTGTCCTATTTGTTCTAAAACAAAGGTCGCGTCAGAAATGGGATATGACGAAATCCTTGCGCATAACCATTATGTACTCTCTGCTGAGATGAAGCAAGTGAGAAACGCGATTCGTTCGGGTTCGTTACGGGAGCTGGTCGAAACCCGCGTCCGAGTGAGACCCAGCCTTTCTGCGATGCTTAGAATCATGGATCTCAATCAGTATCCATTCCTAGAAAAACGGACACCGATCATGCGGAAACAAGTGTTAATTGCGACGACAAAGGACGCGCTCAGCCGACCTGAAATCCGAAGGTTCCGAGAACGAGTCATTCAGCGGTACGTAAAACCGAAGAGTACGAAAATATTGCTCCTGCTTCCTTGTTCCGCGAAAAAACCGTACTCATTTTCAAAATCCCATGGATTCTTCCGTGAACGGCTCCTTGGCATTGACAATCCGCTTGTGGTTCACGAGATAATCCTCACCTCACCACTCGGGCTTGTCCCGCGGGAACTCGAGCTGACGTACCCTGCATCCAACTACGATATCGCGGTCACGGGATACTGGGATGAAGATGAAAAGAAGATGATACGAGTGCTTATTGAACAGTACCTCCAGAAGAACAAATACGATACCGTTATCATGCATCTTCCACCCGCGCTCCAAGAGTTCACCGCAAATTGTGTGAAAAACCCGGTTTTAACTTGTAAAGATTCACCGACATCGACAGCGTCTCTTGATGAATTAACAGATGTACTTAGAAAGACAACCAGAGTATATGATACCGTTGGGCACCTTGAGCGAGCATACGAAAACATCAAAGCGCTCGCATGTTATCAATTTGGGGACATCATCGCAGACCAGCTGCTAAAGGATTGTATCATTCGAGGGAAGTACCCGTACCAAAAAATCATAAAAAATAATCGTCAACTTGGTATGATCACCCAAGAACGGGGATTGATTTCTTTAACGTTGGACGGAGCAGAGCAACTCAGCCAGTCAAGCAATTACTGGGTGGAGGTCTCGACTGATTTCAGCTTGAAAGGATCTGTGTTTGCCCCAGGGGTGAAAGATGCTGATGAATCGATTCGCATTGGTGATGAAGTGGTCGTTAAAAGGTACGGGAAGGTTGTGGGGGTTGGTGTCGCGCTGATGAATGGATCAGAGATGAAGAAATCGCGGCACGGTGAAGCAGTAAAAATGCGACACCATAGGTAGCTAGGTCGGTTGCATCGTTTGTTCTACTCACCTATATGGCCAGAAAGGCATCTTGAGGACCTGGAAAAAAATATCCCTTCATCTCAAATCACAATCGGTACTTCATGGTTCTCGCATTTATAGTTCTTGCTTACGTGTTGAATCGCAATAGTTTAATGTCGACGAAAGAACCAAGACCGACCCATAGTGATTGATTAATCCCCGACACCGAGAGATTAACGTTCAGTCGTGCGAATAAAGCGTCAGGCAAGATTTTTCTGAACTCAATCGGTTTAATAATCGAAGATAAGGGGAGTAATATCTGACCTGTGAAGTTCGTGAGCTTATGAGGGGGGATCTCTCCGCCTTTAAGAATGCTTTGTGTGATGAATGTTTTTGTCCCATGGTCAATCCGGTAATAATCGATGAAAAGATCATCTGCGAATAATGGGAGTATCGTGGGATTATCTATGGTTAGGGTGACGGCACCAAGCATCCCGCCCTTCGCTATTTTGAAATCGATGTCGAGGCCGAGTTCAAGTGGTTTTTCTTTGGTGAGGAAATCTTCCAAGGGTGGCATAGTAAGGTCTATTTTGCTAGAGAACGGTAATGTCTTGTTTATACCTGCAATGGTTGCCCCTACCTGGGCTGTGATACTGACGAGAAGTTGTTTTGCGTTTAATGCATCGAGAAGAATAGTTCCTTGTCCATGGAGAGTTGATGTTTGTTCTGCGGATATTGTGGTTCCATTAATTGTAAAATTTCCCTCCAGTTTTCCAATCTCCGAGGTGATGTCAAGATTGATGGTGCCTATGGTCATAGTAAAGGTATTCGGGTTTGTCACGTCAATATCGGCGGTCATGTTGATCGCATGTCCTGTGATGTTTCCGAATCCTGCATGGACTGTGATGGTCGGTAAGGATATTTTCTGTAGTATGTCATGTAACGAGGTAAGGACCGTTATCTCCAGTGGTATTGTTTTTTTAATAATTCCGAGGATATTTACACCTACAGTACCGGTGACTTTACTTGTGAGAAGACCGGAGATGTTGCCTTGAAGGGAAATGACATCATCTGAGGAATAACTACGGTTAGCTCCTCCAGGAATTGTTCCACCGTTGATATCTACTCTGGCGACTTCCACTCCATCGCTGGTGGTTGCAAGAATTTGAATGTTCTGGAGAATAAGGTCAAATGAATTCGGGTTTTGAATCCGAAGATCATGGTGGATGATTGCCTCATTGGAGTTTATCTCAACGAAGTCAATGCGAACGGTTGTCTGAGGAAATTTGAATACTTGGATGTCGATAAAAATAAATGCTACACCGATGATATTTATAATGAGAAGGATAGCAATGATAAGGGCAACAATGGTTTTTTTCATGGTGTCATCAACACTGGTTTTCCCAGTATCGTAATTAAAAGTAGACTTATATAATATATATAATTTATTAATAAATATTATTTATATGCTTTTCCGAGGTACCAGGAGGCCAAACCAGGTATCTATTACCGCATCATAAATGGATGATACTCGAAGAGATCATGCAACCGAGGGATGCGGTCTAAGAGCCTTTGGTTCTTCGTGGAAAACAAGGTCGTGAACGGTGTTTTTTGGGAGCGAGTAAGGAGTTCTGAAGGATGGGTTCATGGATGATGGGTATTAGTCGTGTTTTGCGGTATTTCAGGGAGAAGCAGACAGGAGGGGCGTGAACCGTCGACATAGATAGTATTGAGGGCTATATTGTAGGTGGTGTTTTTGTAAATTCCGTCTGCGGTATTCGGGTTGTTCAGGCAACGAGGATAATTTGATGATGATATATCCACGCGGATACGATGGCCTATGTTCCACACATATGAAGTGCTCCAGAGATCCACCTCGATTTGATAGACAGTTCCTGGTTCCATGAGTTCCCAATGATCGGTCCCGTTTCGGTCCCGCATACGCAGAATCCCGTCGGTGATGATCATTGATCTGCCATCTGGATAGACATCGGTGAGTTTTACCGTAAAATCAGTATCTGAACAATTTGATGAAACATACAAGCGTGCTTTTATTGGCCCTGTTGCTTCGTATGGTGCAGTCAGAGCAGGGCTGGTAAACACAAGGACATCATTTCTGGTTTCAACCGTTCGCTGGTCATATGGCCCTGCAGGTATCTCCAGATTGGCACCACCAACGGTAGGTACAGGGTGTTCTGGATCATATGAGTAGGATAATGCATTGTTGTTTTCTGGGGACGTGGTTTGTAGGGTGCCGTCGGCCTGGAAAAACCATGCCCGTTCTGTACATGGTATCGGCCAATCGTTTGCGTATCGCCATTCATTACCTGGAGATTCACTGTCATTGACATCACCCATAACATAATACGTGACCGCAGGCCATTGATCAAACGTTGTCGCGCCGTTCATGGTGTATTCATCAACCATTTGCCAAAACAAAGCCTGGGAGAAATTATCAATGGAGTTCTTGGGATACGTTAATTCCCCTTGTTTCGTTGATTGCGCACCGGTATGAGTCCAAGGTCCCATGATAAGCTTTGATTTTCCTTGGGCACTAGGTCCAGCGAAATGCTGGTACCCGATGAACCCTTCAATCGTCCCTTGGGAAAAAATGTCGTACCATCCGCCGATATGAATCGCGGGCACGTTGACCTGCTGCCATTTATCGTCAATGGTGACATTTGTCCAGTAGCCTAGTGTGTAGTTTTCATGGGCTATAATATCCGGTAGGACGTAGGAGCTTCCCTGGCTTTTCAGCCATCCCTCGATCATATTCTTCCTAAATTCCCCACCGGGGTACATCGCATGCTTATACAGGTTTGGCGTCGCGACTTGGATATACTGGCACGCAAGATTAGATGGGTTTCCACCAGCAGCCAAATACTGCACGATTCCTAATGCGGACCCACCAAATGTCGCGATTTTTCCATTGGACCAGCTTTGATTCGCAATCCATGCGATGGTATCAGGACCATCGGAGTGGTCACTACGGAACACGGTATCATTTCCCTCGGAGGCATACCTACCACGCACATCTTGCGCAACAGTGGGCCATCCGTTATTCGCCCAATTTGAACCAAGCAATGCGATGCCGTCTTTGTTATAGGGTGTTCGAATAAGGATTGTCCCATGCGGTAAGTACTTCGTCTTAGGGAGATACACATCAGTCGCGAGTTTCACGCCATCACGCATGGGAACCATATGCTCAGCAGGTTTCACACACCCTGCAAAAAGCATTGATAGAAGTAAAACACAAATAAGAGATATGCCTATGGCGATTTTGTTTATTTGGTTCATGAACAATTTCTCCATTTATTATATCACGCGCGTTGTATTTATATTTAATTCGGACCTTTTCTCCTTGCAAGAGTTTTTCCGTTCTGACATTCTGCCGCCATATCTTAATATACTATCACAAAGAAAACTACCCCTGCCATATCGCAGGAAAGATATGGGTTTGAGGTGAAGAAATGACACAGTATAGAAATAAAAATGGAGGACGATGGGATCAAAAACAAGGGTATACAAAAAAATACGGCAAAAAGAACAAACCTTATCATAAAAAGATTATGTATTATCGGAAAGGCTATAAAAAAACAATCCGAGCAACATAAAAAAAAATTTATTTTCATCCCCTGATAATGCATGGAAATGCAACTACCGCCCTTCTCTTATTTTTTATTCAATAGAAAAACAAGTGTTTTTTTATTTTCATAGCAGACTATAAGTAAGTACAATACATTCCTGGCAGGCGGATGCATAAAACCAAAACCGAGCTTTATGAATTCATCAGCGACCTGAAAACAAAAAAAGACTTTGAAAAAGAAATCAAATCCCGAGGCAAACAGTTTGATGGCCTAGTCGATGAAGATACGGTCGCATTGTTATTAGTTGATGAGCTTGGAAGAAACAAACAAAGCATCACAAAAATTACCGAGTTGGAACTGGATAAGGATTCCACGGTTATCGGCAGGGTCGTAAATATTTCTGATTCAAAAACCTTCAAGCGGAAAAATGGGACCGCAGGAAAAGTCATTAACCTTGAGATCACCGATGACACAGGAACCTGCCGCCTTGTACTTTGGAACGACGACATCGATCACATTAAAAACAAGGAAATTCAGATTGGGACGACAGTGAAAATCATCAACGGGTATACAAAGCGAGGATATACCGGCGACATTGAGATCAACCTTGGCCGGTGGGGTCTTTTGGAAGTCGAACCAGTTGACACATCATCACTGAAAGAATCACCTTCAAGTTCATATGATGAAATCACCGGGGTGTTTATCCGTAAGGAAGCGACAAGGGCGTTTTTCAAAGATGACGGGGAATTCGGTTTTGTCACCACGGTCACCATTAGCGAAGACGGCGAAGAAAAACACATCACCCTGTGGGACCGCTGCGTAAAAGACATCCAACAGTTCAAACCGGGCGACCATATCACCTTGAAACACATCACGACTAAGCACAGCAACGGAAAAAAAGAGTACCACATCAACGGGAACGGAACCATCCGTAAACACAAATAGAACAACATTCCCTTCTTCGTTATTCTTAAATAAAACCTCTCAGTTATGATCACAAGGATTTTTTAGGGGAAACCATGAGACCACATTATCGACCTCCTCGAGATAAACAATATTTTCATACAAAACCGAAAATAGATAAAAGAGACATGGCAGCGTTGAAGAAAAAAGTTCACCTAATCCAAAGGAAAAAGAGCATGCGTAAGTACGAGGAGCGTATTTTTAAGGGTTAACAGCCGCCTTGTACATATTTTTTCTTCTGCTCAAACGCTTGTTGTGCTTTTTGCAGCTCGCGACCTAGGTACAAATAATGCTCCGGCCTCAGGTGAGAAACATGAGTTGCGATTGTATCGGATAGCGCATCTGCTTCTGTTCCTGTAAAGACCTTTTCAAGATGACCAGACACGATACGTTTCTCCTTGAAGACATTCAAATAATACTCCACACGAATCCCTTTATTATACACCTCAATCACAAAGAATCCTTGCGGATCGAGAATAACGTTTTTTCCCGATGTTTTTTTTGCCTCGATCAATGGAACTACTTTATCGACCATTTATGATTGCTCCTGCTTTTACGAGATGGTGTAATTTCTGAAGCGCAATATCATGCGGTTGGAGTCGTTGCCCGCAGTCAGGCGCGATTTGAATAGCACGATCTCCAAAGACTTCGAATGCTTTCTGGATATGAATAACGATCTCCTCCACTGGCTCAATGCGAGCGTCATCAGAGCGAACGGCGCCAATACACATCTTCTTTGTACTGGGATACTCCTGGAATGCCTCGAAAAGGTGAGGAGATGCCTTAAACTCATGAGAAAGAATGTCCACTGGTAATTCTACTAGCTGTGCGATAACCTCGGAGACATCCCCACAGGCATGCAACCGTGTGGCACAGGAGAGACGGTTCGTAATCATCCCAATAAGTTCATCTGCGTATTCTGGAATCTCGTGGGAAAAAAACGGCTCATCGATACTGATCATATCGACATAGTCCTGCAGCTGTTCTGCTTCTTTACGTAGGGCAGCAGCGAAGTCAAAACAGAGTTGTTTCTCATCGTGATAAAATAAATCGACACATGACTTCGTTAGGGTGAATGGTCCTGTGAGAACCCCGAGAAGACTGGTTTTTCTTGGGAGAATAGTTCGGACGTATTTTTGATCCGAGACCGTGATGGGACCCTGGTATTCGACAGGACCGACAATTTCGGTTCTATCCCGAATCCTGCACCCTTTAAGCCTCCTGGTAAAAAGCTGAATCAAGGGATCTCGGGTTTGTCCATCGGAAACGAAATTTATCCCCGCAGAAACCATCTCACGAGTCGCTTGGCTGATATATTTCTCCCAAGAGCTCTCTTGAAAATGATAATAATTATCCATTAATTCAAGGGTATTAATAGGCACAGGGTACGAGCCGATAACGCTTGTTTTCACGGTACGGCTCATCGTTGTAATTTCCTCCTGGGATGCGAGGCAGTGGGAGACACACCGAAATAATTCTCGGCATACTCAGAAATCAAGATATCTTGCCATGCAATAAGCGGGATGACCAAATCCATATTTTCAATAGGACCAAAAATCACGTAGTCACCCCCAAACAATGGGACATCCATATTCGATGCTACATCCACGGTTTTTTTCGCTAATGGATATTCGTTTAACCATATTGATTTCTCGACGACGTTATGAATTGCGCACCCTGTTGGTAGGCCGTACTCTTCTTTGACCACAGGGATTGCGGCGATGGCCGCCCCGCTATTTTCCCCGGGTGCAAGCGCAGCGGTATCGATTAGAATGTTCTTGATACCGATCTCATGAGCAAGCGTTAGAAGTCCTTTCTCAGCGAGATGCGCTCCGTTCTCAAGGACTTCGAGTTTCCCGTCAGGGGATTTATCCTTCGGGTTGAATGCGACAATAATTGCAGCTTCAGGAGGATGTCGTCTTAACGTCTCAATCTCCTCTTTTGTGGTTCCTATATGGATCGAATTATATATCGTACGAGATAGAAGTTTTTTTTCATGCAAATATTCCAATGTTTTTATCTTAACGGAGGGGTCGATGATATCCACTGAGAATGGATGATGCCGGGGAAGAGTTTTTTCAATAAACTCGATGATATCTTCAACAAGCGATTCTTTACGGATAAAGAAATCAGGAATGACAGGAACCCCAGTTTCTTTGCTCAATTCCACAAGAGTTTGCAGATGTCTTTTCGCATCGACAAAATCAGGGTCTCCTTTGAAAAATATTCCACCAAAAAGGACGGTTGGATACAGCCCAGGTTGTCCTCCGATGTGAACTCCTGATATTTCCACAACTTTTTGTTCGTGCGTAAATGAAAACATTTAGTCACCTCTTTTTTTAATCTTCCCCATATAATCGATGATGATTCTTGAATGTAACGCCCGTTTATCGGTAAGACTCATCATAGCTTCCGGTTTGATCCGTATGGCGATATACGGTTCTCCAAATGACGGCAGTGATTTCTCTATGCAGTCCTTGATCACGATATCGATTTTTTGTTTCTCTCGTACTCCAATCAAATTTATTACTTCGAGCTGAGCGCGAAATCTCACGATTGCCTCATCTTTGAGGTTTTCGATGTAGGGAATTGCACCTGGAGCTTCGATAATCTTATGGTTCTGATCTATCCCGTTTCTATGTAAAGCGATCAGTGAAGTTCCAGATCGATGACCACGGATCTCTTCTCCGCAGACAACAAGGAAGCGAATATGAGGGTTTGAAATCGTATTCGCAACGATTTTTTCGATACCAATGTTTTCCGTTTTTAAAGGACCGTAAATCGCGACATCATCCGGGGGAGTATAGTCGACATTTAGTAAAACCACCGCCACGCAACCTGTTGCTGAACAAGTAGTGAATTCACCGCCCCAGGGATAGTACTCCTCGGCCATTTATCGTTCGCTCCATTTTTAATACGGTAAGTGTTTTATTTGATTTTAATCTGCCGGAGTCACTCGATACACATCGAGTTCCTCACCTTCAAACAGTCGTTTCGCACAGATTTCAAAGTGGAATCCTCCCTGTTTCAGTGATTTTTCTAGTGTTGTTCTTTTAGAAAGTGAACTGAAAATAAAATAACCCCGACCTGTTTCAGAGAGCCGATTCTTAAGACCGTAGATGAATCGCTTTGTGTGATGTAAACCGTCTCTTCCCCCGTCGGTCGCTACATCAAACCACCCGCCGACTTTCTCTTCCTTCGTGGTTGGAAGATACGGCGGGTTGAAGATGATGACATCGAACAGCTCTGAATTTCGAAGGGTAGCAAATAGATTACCTTGTCGTACTTCGATCGATCCTTTGAGAAGATCTCGATTTCTTTCGATATTACGGCGGGTGAGGCGGACAGCAAACGGATTGATGTCTGAACAAATCACATGCGCTCCTCTGCGGGCACAGTCGAGAGCGATTAATCCGCTGCCGGTGCCAATTTCCAGTGCTGAATCATTTGGACGAATATCTAACGCTTCAAGGAGAAGAAATGAATCCTCTGCAGGTTCATAGACATCAGGATGTGATTCAATAGCTAATTCATGGTAGTGAAAGATCCTTGGTATAACATTCCTTTTTTTCATAGACAGACACGTGCGATCAATATGAAAGGTTGTCGGTTACTGTAAAAAAAGATAAAGTACTAAATCTCTTTGGCGTTATCCTTTTATAGTAAGGACTATTTGAATACGGTAGTACGTCGGATGGGAACGAATAGAATATTTGATGAAATTTACTTATGAGTCACGCTTTTGGGTCCAAATATCCCGAAAGATGTCATTCAGGAGTTGACGACATGAGGAATGAACCTGATATAATCAAAGAACTTCGTGAAGAAGAACGGCTTGGCAAATTGGACAGTAAAATTCGGCATTCTCGAAATGAATTTGATTTTTCCGAGCACTCGTACATGGACCAGCAAAAGGGACAAGGAAACGAAGATGCAACAGCAAGAGGAAACACGATACAGGTAAGTATTGATTACGAGCAGAGGTTACTTGCTGCTGAAGAGAGATATGAAAAGATTTTCCGACTCTCCCCCGATGCAATTGCTTTGCTTGATAAAAACGGCGTTTTTCTCGACATCAATGAACGATTATATGATTGGTTAGGATTTCGCCCCGATGAAATAATCGGAAAAACTTTTTTAGAAGTCCCATTTCTCACGGTCGATGAAAAAATCAAAGCTAAAAATAAATTTTTAAGTAGGATTTTAGGGAAAGAGGTACCTTCCTACGAACTTGAATTTCTCACAAAAAATGAAGAAAAACGGATTGGGTTGGTACGAGGGACCTCGATAAAAAACGAATGGGGAAACATCATTCAAAGTCTTGTGATGATTTCCGATATTACAGAGCGCAAACGTGCTGAAGAGACGTTGAAAGAAGTCGCTGCAATCGTCGAATCATCTGATGATGCAATCATTGGGAAAACCCTTGAAGGAATAATCACAAGCTGGAACCCTGGCGCAGAGCAGATCTACGGGTATTCAAAACAAGAAATCATCGGGCGTCCGATTTCCCTTTTGCTTCCGTCTGGGCCTCCAAATGACATCATGGATCTCCTTGAAAGGATTAAACTTGGGGAACGAATTAATCATTATGAAGCCGTCCGGAGGAAAAAAAACGGGCAGTGCATCACCGTTTCTCTTACTATTTCTCCGATCAAAGATGACACCGGAAAAATTGTTGGTGCATCGACGATCGCTCGGGATGTCACCGAACGAAAGACACTCAAACAAGAGTTAATAATAAAGGAACAAGTCTTGGATCTTATTACCGATTCAATTTTCCTTTATGATTTCGAGGGAAGTTTGCTCTATGCCAATAAAACAGCATACCTATCACGTGGATATACTAAGGAAGAGATGATGGGTATGAACATTCACGATCTTGATGCGCTGAATTATAAAACAGTAGACGGTCCGCGAATAAAAACACTACAGGAAATAGGGGATAATACTTTTGAATCAGCACATATCACAAAGAACGGTACTCTTCTCCCACTAGAAATTTGTTCTCGGATTATCGATTTCGGTGACAAGAAACTCATACTGAGTATAACCCATGATATTACTGAGCGAAAAAAAGCACAGGAACAATTAACGGATTTACAGAAAAAACTTGACCAAAAAAACAAGCAACGACCTGTAAGCTCAAAAAAGCGGCGACAGTAATCGAAGAAACAATCTTTCTAAGAGAGTCGAATCCATTAATGTTTTATACTAAAAAAATGTTTACTTTTTCGTAACAATACGGATGGGATTTCATGGGTACTGCATTCCTATTTTTTCTTACTGAACAGTACATCGCGATGGGGGAGTGGGAATTGTTCACGTCATTTGTTTACGGTGGAAATGGATGAAGAAAGAGGACCCTGAAATTGTAAGAACTTTGCGGGAAGAAGAACGTCTGGGAAAACTACACGATCGATCATGTGAGAAAGATTCTGAGAATGCTGAGGATCATGAAGGTGATTTTTCGGAGTCTCTTTATACTTTTTTAAGGAGGCGGGAGGAAGAAACCATAAAATCCATTGACCTTGGTGATCCGAGTGAAAAATATCGTATTATTTTCGAAAACTCCGCGGTCGCAATTATGCTTACTGATGAGAATGAGCGCATTGTTCATTGGAATAAATACACTGAAGACCTCCTGGATATGAGTCAAGATGATTTGTTGATGGTACCCGTGAAAAACCTTTACCCGCCCGAGGAATGGAAAAAGATACGATCAGAAAACATCAGGCAAAAAGGGATACAGCATCATCTGGAAACCAAGATGATACGAAAAAACAAAGACCTCATTGATGTAAGTCTTTCCCTGAGTGTGATAAAAGATCCAATCGGGAACGTCATCGGCTCTATCGGAATTGTCAAGGACAACACGAGAACCAAACAGATGGAGAAAGTCTTGAAAAATTCCGAGGACAAATTCAAACACCTCTACGAGAAAGCACCGGTTCCATATCTCACAATCTCCCCTGTGGGGACAATAACCAACGTCAATGAAAAATGGTGTCAACTTTTTGGCTATACAAAAGAAGAAGTGATTGGGACCTCTTTCTTTAATTTCATTTGTAGTGATGAGAGAGATGCCGCGGAATCTTCTTTTAATGAAAAAATAAGCGATAAGAAACAATATTCCGGCGGGCATGAGCAAACCTTTAGTATCAAGAATGGTGAGACCCGGATATTTGTCATCAATGACTTCCTGTCATTTGATGAACATGGTGTTGTTGTTTCAGTACATACGACCATGGAAGATATCTCAGAGCGGAAAAAAGCAGAGGAAGAGTTACGGAAAGCACATTATTGGCTTGAACAGAGAGTCGATGAGCGGACCATGGAATTATCAAAATCTAATCAGCTGTTGAAAAAGAAGATCAATGAGCACAAACGGATTGTTGGAGAACTTCACATCGCGCTTGAGAGACTGCAGAAATCACAAAAAAGGATCGAGCAGCAAAACATACGATTAAAAAAACTTGATCGCATCAAATCAAATTTCCTCAATGCCACGTCCCATGAACTGCGAACCCCTATCGCTGCAATCAAAGGATATGTGCAGATGATTCTAATGACGACCCTTGGTCCGATCAGCGAAGAACAACAAAAAGGGTTGGAAGTAGCGTTACGAAACGCAAATCACCTTGATCACCTGATACAGGATATCCTTGATGTCTCACGACTGGAGTCTGGGACCATGAAGTTCATACCGGTGAGAACCAATGTCATGAAAATGGTGATTGATGCAACTGAGACAATGTTATCCGTGGCAAGCACCAAGCATATCCTCATCGACACAGAAATTTTACAACAGATACCAGAGCTTATGATCGACCAAGAGCGGATCAAACAAGTAATCGTCAACCTTCTGAATAATGCGATAAAATTCTCTCCTGAAAATTCAACGATCATCATGAGAGTAAAAAAGGATGAAAAAGAAGTTTTATTCGAGGTAGAGGATTTCGGACGCGGAATCCCAAAAAGCGAACAGAAGAAAATCTTTGAAATCTTTTATCAAGTTGATTCTGGGATGGACCGGAAATTTGGCGGCGTCGGCCTTGGGCTTGCTATCTCTCGGGGAATCATCCTTGCTCATGGTGGAAATATCTGGGTGGAGAGCGAAAACAGTAGCGGAAGCATATTCAGGTTTACGATTCCGGTTAAACCTGTGCAGGATATGGAAGGGAAATTCAAGGAAGTCGATATCTTCCGACTGCAAAATAAATAACGACAAGCTGTTTCGATTAAATTTCTTTATTTTAAGGTTTACCAATTACGTTTATAAAGACCTGGTTTAATTGGAGGGGCATGAAAAAGAAGGATATCAAAAAAATTGTCCGAAAGGGGTATGCAGATATCGCGAAAAAAAATAACCTTAGCAGTAAGCCTATTAGCTCGTGCTGTGGGAATTCCCAGGTAACGGAGGTTAGTAAAAGCTACGGTTACACGGACAAGGAGTTGAAAGAGGTTCCAGAGGGAGCGAATCTTGGTCTTGGGTGCGGAAATCCGACCGCACATGCATCCTTAAAAAAAGGGGAGGTCGTGCTTGATCTTGGGTCAGGTGCCGGGTTTGATTGTTTTCTTGCTGCAAATAACGTCGGGACGAAAGGTAGAGTCATTGGCATTGATATGACACCTGAAATGATTGACAAGGCACGGGATAACGCTGAAAAAGGGGGATATCGTAATGTTGAATTCAGGCTCGGAGAGATAGAAAACCTCCCGGTCGCTGATAACACCGCTGACATTGTCATTTCAAACTGTGTGATTAATCTCTCACCAGATAAAAAACGAGTGTTTCAAGAGATGTTCCGGGTGTTAAAACCAGGTGGACGATTCATGATCTCCGATATCGTACTACACAAAGCGCTCCCCATGATCATAAAAAATTCCGTGTCCGGGTACGTCGGTTGTATCTCCGGTGCAATCCGTAAAGATTCATACATACAAATGATAAAAAAAGCTGGGTTTCACAGGATTAAGATTGTAGAGGAAACCTGCTTCCCTATTGAACTTATGATAAATGATGAAGAGGCGCAGGCGATTATTAAAAAAACCAAGATTAACCCTGAGGAATTACAAAAGATCGCTACACGGGTTGCTAGCATCAAAGTAGAAGGAATTAAGCCACTAAGATCATAGTAACCCTTTACAATCGTTATTATTAAGCAAGGAAAAAACAAACTTTTTTAATAGTCGACGTTGTTATTGAGATTGCATGATTCAGCGAGATATTCTACAGAAGAAATTCAGGATTTTTATTTTCCTGTCATCATTTGTTTTGATCATGGAGGTAGCGGGAGGTATCGTCACTAATAGCTTGGCTTTGATTAGTGATGCCGGCCATGTCCTCATTGATTTGCTCGCATTGTTACTTGCATATTTTGCGATGCGGCTTTCGAAACGCGCATCCACAAAAGAGTTCACCTATGGGTTTTATCGTGCGGAGATCCTTGCCGCGGTCGCAAATGGGATTATTTTGATTTTCCTGACGTTGTACATCTTTTATCAGTCATACCGCCGGTTCCTTTCTCCGCAAACAATCAATGGACCCGAGATGTTCATCATTGCGATCATCGGGCTTGCCGCGAACCTCTATGTTGTCATACGGATGCAAAGCGATGAAAAACAAAATCTGAATGTCCGAGGCGCGTACCTCCATGTGTTAAGCGATACCGTCTCCTCTGTTGGTGTGGTAGTCGCTGGCGCATTCATCATCGTAACAGGGAATTACATTTTTGATCCTATTGTGAGCGCACTGATAGGGGTGTTTATCCTTATTAGCTGTCTGCGATTGATCCGAGAATCCACACATATCCTCATGGAGGCGGTCCCTGAAAATATCGATTTGTTAAAGGTGTCGAATGATATTCGAAAAATATCAAGCGTGAAAGAAGTCCATGACCTCCATATCTGGAGCATTGCTTCAGATGTGTACGCTCTGAGCGCTCACGTGTTAATTGACACCAAGGATGTAAATTCACTGAACAAAATCATTACCGAAATTAATGACATGCTGAAATCAACGTATAATATAACCCATACCGTGATTCAAACGGAGTGCGAACAATGTGCCAATACCGAAGGTACCTGTGATCGGAATACTTGTTTTAAGCCATAAAGGTCTTTTCTGATGCAGCAGAGACGTTGATTCAGACGTCGTTCATTTCCGTCAATTCTTACGCTGTCTTCATGTACTGCCCAAGGTTCCCTGCAAATGTCGCGACAAACGGATATATCCCTAGATTCAAACTCCGTATCGTCCGAAATCCCAGATATGAAAGAGAACTGAAATATCTCGTTATTTTTAAGAAACCTGCTTCAAGCTCTTCTTTACTCATGTTTTTTGGTGCAAACACAACATTTTTACGGTTATACTTTGACCAATCATATGTGAGAATCCGGCCCTCATGCTCAAGCCGTTGGAAGAGGGGGGTACCAGGATAGGGTGTGAGAATCGCAAAATTTACCGCATCGATTCCAAGTTTCCCAATATTTGCCTGCATTGTTGTAAAAATATCAGGGGAATCTTCATCAAATCCCAGAACAAATGTCCCGAACACCGCCATTTTATAACGATGGATTTTTTTCACTGCTAAGACATAGTCTTCAACGATGTTTGTTCTTTTATGGGACTCTTCAAGTGCTTTTTGAGAAAATGTTTCAAACCCGCTAATCCATTCAATACAACCAGCTTCGTGAGACAAACGAAGTAATTCATCGTCTTCCGCAAGCACATCAACATTTCCACCGCACACGAATTTTTTCCCGAGTCCGTGCATACGCCGGAACAATGTCTTTGTATATGAGAGGTCAATCGTCAAAGAAAAATCTGTGAAAAAAAAGATTTTTTGCCGTAGGAATGCGATTTCATCGATAACATCATCGATAGATCGTGTACGAAATGCAGCTCCATCACGGATATTTGAATCCTGACAAAAGTCGCATTTCTGTGGACAGCCTCGTGTTGCTTCAACCGCATTTGCGAATTGGTACCCGTGCCGGGTGAATTGTTTGGTGGAAGGGAGCATCAAAGTTTCACAGGAGGAATCTGATCGGTAAAATGGCTGCAAGCCTCCCTTCTCAATGTCATGTACGACCGACGGCCACAGGGTGACTGCATCCCCGACTATGACGCTATCCGCATGCTGCTTTGCTTCATCGGGTACTGCCGTGGGATGATATCCACTGAGGATAACAGTTCTTCCTTTTTTTCGAAATACGTCAGCGATTTCGTACGCTCTTGGAGCAAGCGCGGTCTTAAAATTCATGTGGACAACATCATACTCCGCATCGAAATCAATCATTTTATTTCCCTCGAATACTGAGATCGTGTGGCTTGGAGGGGTCACAGCAGCTAGTTGACGTGCGGTAATGACCGTTGGGATAAATGAAAAAGAGTAAAGAAACGACCGAGTGAACGGAGAAAACGCGGTACTGATACTCATCTCATCGGTTATGAGAATCCTCATCTATCCAGAAAAAGGGGAATCATTTTAAAAGGTTGGCATGAAGATGCATTTCTCTACAGTATCGTTATTTAGAGACTAAGACAGCGCAAGGTGGAAGGCGTAGGTTCCTTCCCATATCTGTTACGATTGCCTTTTGGAAAACATCCCACGGTACAGGGGAGCCTTTTTTCATCTTTAACGATGATCCCACTGGGACGTACGGGTCATTTATGTACACATACCGATCGTCTACTCCCGTGACAACAACCCAATGGAAAGCACTTTCGCCAACAAGAGGCTTCAGAGTCACAAAAATAATCGGAGGAATTCCTTTTCCTAACGACTCGTGAATCACGGTTGTGACATCGGAGTTGCAATAGAGTGGAATGTGCACGTGACGAGCGCTATAGGAAACAATGTATTCGATGAAATCAAAAAACCGAGGTATTTTTACATAATTCTTTGAAAATTGCGTTTTCTGATAGATCTCAGATTTAAAACCCATATCTACAGCGGCTTTAGCTAACCCAAATTGGTACGTCCCTCCAAATAAGAATAAAGAAAAGCTTTTCATCCATAGGTTAAATTCAACCCGGCGTGAAAACTCAAATGAATGATCCCAATATTTCATTACCATCATCAAGCAAGCAGGACCACAGGTTGCGGTGCGTGTCTGCTGAAAGTATGGGACATCTAGCAGCGGAAGATGGTTGCTTCCCTCGATCATTGATTCCTGTATGAACTTGGTTTTAAAAAATAC